>Ga0209181_10004069_pt1 | contig 22052 bp, 18 predicted proteins | sample MAT05_FD_187208 | JGI IMG/M metagenome (GOLD analysis project Ga0209181, IMG submission 187208) | Freshwater microbial communities from Lake Fryxell liftoff mats and glacier meltwater in Antarctica - MAT-05 (SPAdes) (version 2) | ecosystem: Environmental > Aquatic > Freshwater > Ice > Liftoff...
AGTCGGAATAATTTCACTGCCATGCAGGTTTTTACGCGCTCGGTCGTATCGGGTCCACCCAAAGCAGGTTCCAATAATTCCAGCGGCGCTTGGTATGCGCTAAAGGCTTCATCCCATACTTCTATCACAACCGCATCGCGAGTTCCGGCTGTAATGGTAGCGATGTTTGCTTGCGGTGATTGCAAAGGCGGGCCGAAATATTCGGCATGCAAGGGCACTGCGCCAGAATAGTGCAGGTGAAGACCATCAACCCAGGCGCGGCCCGGGTTCAATAGCACATCAACACCTGTGGCAGTGGTGGTTGCGGAGAGAATCTTTAATCCGTCAGGTGCTGCAACGGGAACGGCGACCTGGCCGTCACCGATGACATCTTGCCCAACGGTCTCGCGCCACAATGCCTGTATTTGCGTCGATGCATTCCAATCCTGATCCAACAGCACACGGCCTTGTTGGTGTAACACACCGCTGAAATTATCGGTGGGCTTGAGTCCCCACTTCGAAAAATCGCCTTTCATGCTGTTCTCCTTACGTGACTGCTATCAACACCGGACGGATACCGACCGGCATGTATTCGCGAAAACGGATTTGAATGTTTTTCCATTTATGACTGTTGAGTAAAAAACCGAAGGCGCCCATTTCATCATCGTTGGGGCCTTGCTCAAGAATGCGTATATCGCTATCGCGGGTTATTTGCGCGTAACCGGGTTTACCGAAAGTTTCTGCAACGAAATGCAAGTCCGATTGACTTTGATGCAGACAAGCATGATTCGATGGCAAACGATTATTAGCATTAGCAAACCAGCTGTTTTTAATGCAACCACTTTGGTTGTCCAATACTTGAAGTGCATGCACCCAAATGCCACCTTTGCCCGAAGCAGATGTCACTCGCATGCGACCAAAGCAGGTGAGGCCATCAACGGTGATTGAGGGGCCCCACGTCAATTCGGCGTTGCCAGTGGCAGCACCAATCGCCAAGGCGGGTGCTGCCGTTGCCAAGGTGCCGCCGGCATCGATAATGCTGTTGATGATATTGACCGAGTAATCGGTATCGATTGCCAGTGGCCCGCAAATCGAATTTTCCAGAATGATTTCCGGTGATTGATCGAAGGCCAGAATTTCATTGGGTGTTACAAAGCCATTAGAGTTATTCAGACGCATAGAAACTTGAATCGGTCTGCGAATGCCATCCAAACCTACATGGCCCTCGGGGTCGAGTGTGCAATCTTGGATATGCAATTGATTCAAGGCGGCCCGAGCAATCAAGGGTTCGGCTGCCGGAAAACTCGTTTTATCACGGGTCAAATAAATGCCTTCCAGTCGCACCATTAGTGAATCCATAATGGCCGGTGCATTGGCGCCCAACACATCGTGTGGACGAAATGCCAGCGGAGTTTTCAATCGAATAACGGGACGTTCGCCATCGGCGGCACGAATCCACAAGGAACGATTCAGTCTTAAGGTTCGCAAGCCCAGTTCGGTGTTGGTGGTGCCTGCAATTAAATTCAAATCCAGCTCATGTACCTGGCTGTCTTTAATTTCGATAATCAAGGGCTGTGCACGATTTTGTAGATTGACTAAGGCCGCCTGCAATGTAGCGGCAGGTGTATTGAGTGGATCAACGCTGACAATAATGGGTGCCACTTCAAGCCATGCTGCGGGCGATGCGTCACGTGGAATAGGTTCTGCGCCAACGGGTCCTTGAAAACCGTGTGTTGCCGATACGAACAAACCTGCCGCCAATCGATCAGCTTCATCCGCTTGCGCTGCACCCATCGCACCGAAGACAACACGACCACGATCGGGATCAATCGCAATTTCATGCGCACGCAATGCTGGCTGTAGTCCGGTTTCCCAGGCACAAAGATTGGCACCACGGAATCGCCAAGGTGTTGTTGCGGCAAAAAGTGTTTGCGGTATTTGAAAACTCAGGCCGAGACGGTTCATGCGTGGCGGCACGGAGCCATCAGGATAGGAGGCAATTTCGACATACTGTTCGGGCCTGCCTGCAGGTGTGTCGGCACTCAAACGTGCATAGGGCATGGGTCCGGGCACCGCATCGGATGAACTGATATTCGGCGGTTCGTCATCGGCATGAAAGCGATGTGTGTTGTATAACACCATCGGTTCCGATTGCGGATGCAATTGAAGACGAACGGCAAAGTTTGCTTCTGCCGCCGAGGCCGGTGCCAAAGGCAGCGATATTGAAAATTGGTTTAGTGCAGGTTTGACCCGCGCAACAGTGTAAGCCCGCAGCCGCCACAGAAAAATTCCGAGGTTTGGCAAATTGTGCAAGCCACGCCATCCGGCAGCCGGTTTTATATCTGCAACATGTGCGAAAGGGTCAAACGGGCCATTGAGCAAACTCAACAAAGCCGGATCACGCAAATTCATGGTGCCACCGCGTCGTGCATCGCTTAAAAAATTACTCAAGCCCAATGGCGGAACACCGCCTGCGTCCGGACGCAGATGATTGATGTGTTGATTCCAGACCATGCGTTCACGCATTTCTACCGTATGTACTGCCCAGCCGGACAATGCGTATGCCAAGGATTCAATCGCGCCAAGCGTGCCTTTACGGCGACGATGATTGATCGTGCGTGCCACATCGGCGCGCAGTGTCCATGCGTCGCCGGAAAGATGGGAGGTGCCGAGCAAATCAGCGAGGTAAGGAATCACCCAGTCGGCGCAACTCTCGATAAACGCATCGCGGCCCAGGGAGGAAATATCGTCGCGGATCGCGCTATGCACTTCGTCGATCAAGCCGACATAGGCTTCCAGTTGTCCGGCCGGCTGCTGTTCCATATCGCGGATGCGATAAATTTCAGGCAGGCGTTTGTACAAATTAATGCGCGATGTCATGTTGGGCACTCCGCTTGTGCTTGGGCCGAGACAAAGCCCAGCACCAAATGGCGTGTATGCAAGGCGAGCAGAAAATGTGCCGAGCATGGCAATAGCGGCGAGGGAATTAAATTCATCGTCGGCAACGGAATTAGGCTTGGATCGGTTTGTGGTGGTGTGCCGGTTGGCAGTGCGCGTGCGGCACGCAGTTTTACCCAGGCGACACCGGGCACGTTTTGAATCGCTGCAATAATTTCGGAGCTATGGACCGATTGATGGAAGTCGCGGCGATTCAAACCGAATAAACCATGCTTGCCATCTATACCGTTTGCTTCTTCGCCCGATAAACCCAGTGAAAGTTTGATTGCTTTCGTGATGTCTTCGACAAGACGCGATGGGTCGTAGCCGATCATTGCATCGACATGCACGAATTGCTTGTGACCATTGATGGCGAGCACGGGATGCCGCGCCGGACCGCGACAACGACTATAAGCCGTTAAGGCATCGCGAATTTGTGCCAGGTCTGCAGTTGAACCACTTTGTGTTAACACGGTCAACGCAATCAATGGCGTGCCTTCCGGTGCGGCCCATCGCGCATTTGCCTTCAGCACATTCGGCAACACGTGGGTTTCGGCTTCGTAATCGGCCAGGCTTACCAAGCGACCCAGGCTTTGCAATTTTGCCGGTGCCGCCAGACGCGCGTTATCAGCTGATTCGGGATCTGCGCCAGTCGTGACATCAACCGGTAAAAAAACTTTATCCAGCTCGGTCAATTTTCCAGTGGCCTGTGGCTTGCTTCCGGCCTTGAGTTCGCCATGCGCGCCGATGCCAACACGATAACCGGCAACAATATTGCTGCGGCCGGTCGGTAAGCGCGCACCGGTTTTGCCATCGCCAAATTGCACAACACTATTACCTTCGCTGTCTTCGCGAACGATATAGACCTGACACTTTGGTTTGGCATTGAACAGGGTATCCAGGCGCTTCCACAGAATGCCATCGACATACACGTCGAGTGCGGGAGTTTGCGCTGGCGTGCGCGCAGCATCATAAAGATAGGTCAGCGGCGCTTTTGGCAGTGCGAAACTCTGGAAGAGCGCACGTGCATCGCCCGAGCCAATCGCAAGACGGTCCAGTGTTTTCCCTTGCGAGGCATCGACGATATTACCGAACACATCGATATTGGAAACATCGTATTTAAAATCGGAATAGGAAACTGTGTGGTCCAGTGCAATGCTATGAAAACTATCGTTCGATCCAGTCCATAGCGCCAACATAACGTCATCCACCCGAGCTTCAAAGCTTTCGCCTTCTACATCGACAAAAAGCAGGCGACGCCCTTTGAGCAATTTTGCTTGTTCACTACTGCCAAAGTATTTAAGGGTCTGACCAGTGCTTGTACTAGTGTTGATTGGTTCTGCGAATACCGTAAAAGCATCAGCACTAACTTGCAGCACGCTTAAGCTGCGAATATCGACATCAGCATGAATAGAACCATCGATTACCGCGCGTAAATTATCGTCTAACGTCAGCATGGTGGCAGCACCCGACTGCATGCCCCAAGTAACCGATTCATCTTCAACCTGGCTTACCTGGCGAACAATGGTGAAACGTTTTCGGATGCTGAATATACCCAAGTTACTGTAGCGGCCTTGGATCAAAACTGTATTGCCAGCCAGAATGTCTTTGAACTCGCGGTCCAACGGTATTTGTTTGGCGCTAAGGGATGGAGTTACTTCGTTTGTCGTAACGCCATCGGTGTAGCGAATGAACGAGGTAGTTCGCGAACTTGGTACACCATTAATCACGGTGGCGACAGTTGTTGGTGCGTTATGGCCAAAGTGCTTAAGTGTTTCGCCGAGTTTGTAAGCCCGCAACGAAGCAATAGAGGTGGTTCTGATAATCGGTGTTTTTAAGCGTATGTAGCGATAACCAAAAGCATCCCAAACTTTATCGACAATCACGATTTGCGTATTCAATAAATGCGCATTAGTGCTACTGCCGGCAGGCTCACCAAGTAGCAACCGATCATCGGCTTTCAGTTCGATCGCTAAACTTGAAACACGCAAAACGCTGCTGCCATTTGTAATTGGCGGTGTGGTTCTTGGTCGATACAGTTTGAATTGACTCAAAGCAGGAATGGCATCCAATGCCGCGCGAGTTTCAAATTCAACCGGTTTGTCGATGCCTTCAAGCTGTGCTTTTAGCCCAAAACCCATTGGCACGGTGAGGGTGGTTTTCCCCTTGATGCTTAGCGCAAATGTCGCTTCGCCAGAAACACCGGGAGCCAACCGATAGCCTGTTAAACGAACAAGGTCGGCGATGCTTTGCGGCCATTGTGCGGTGCGTAAATAGGTTTCGTTGGCGTATAGCGTTTGATAGAAGGTCAGGATGTCGGCGACCACAGCATCGCTTTCAAGTAATGCAATGCCGGGGTCATCGGAACCGCGGTGGGTCCAGTTTGAAAGTGTCGACTGTTTATTGAGCTGATCCAGTAAATGGGCGCGCACATCGGCGTAGTTGCCAATGCGATAGTCGATGCGACTCAATGCAGGCCGATTAAAAATCAGCTTAGGAAATAGCGGCGGTGTTGGACAGTCGTGTTTGCAGCTCATCGGCGACCTCCTTGGATTTCAAAATTGAGGCGTCCGGTTTCGAGGTGACTTGGATCATTAACCACCTGAATAATTTCGTAAGCACGAACAGACAGTTTTTCAACGACGGGATACATAACGTCGTCCGCTGAAAGGGTGACGGTGCTCAAGCTCGGTCCACTAAGTCCATGCAAGCGTTTAATGCTTGCCAGTAGTACGCGACCAACACCGGGTACGGACAATGCCCGACCAATGAGTTGCGACTTGTGCAGTGCCTGACCGAAAGTCCAGTTGTCCGGGTGGAAAAAGCCGGTGCGTCCGTCGGCGGTATAGCCATCGGAAAATTCAAGTTCCAAATCACGGCGCAAATGTTCAGGCCAAAAATCTGGATGCGCACACAAGCGCAAATAAATATCCAAAGGAACATAACGTGCCGGTCTAACTTCTAAGTCTTCACCGATAAGCCTTACCGATTCAAGATGATCGGCAATTTGCTGTCTTAATGGCTCGGCCAAAATGTCGGTACCGCGCGGATCAATCGCAATACGAACTGTGCGCCAGGACCCGGTCCAGGCATAGCTCGCATGTGCATGCGCAACGCCGGTTAATTCCTCCGCGCGATGTGCGTAGTCTTCGAGCGTGACGGCCCGTAATTGTCGAGCACGATAGGCTTCAGGCACTCGTCTTATGATTTCAGCAACGGGTTCCGGTTCGCGTCCATTGTTAACATCAAACGGATTCCAGATGGCGGTTACTTGAACGAGCGCAGCAGCATCAAAACTTGTGACAGTATCGGCACCGACATTGCCATCTATGCCGATGCCCACTTGATAGTCGCAGCTAAAGTTGGCGTTTTCAGGCAGCTTGCGACCATTGCGGCCATTACCGAAACGGATATGGCTGTCGAGGTATTCGTCGGTTTCGACAATGAAATGCGAAGCATCATCAGCTGATTCAATCAGATCGCTTTGTTCAATCCAGGGCGTTGCAAAACCGGCAACGGTAATTTTTAATGTGCTGCGAACCGGCGTTACGCCACCGGTCTCGGTTTCAAGATAGGCCAGTGGTGCATGCGGCAGTGTGGCCAGAACGCCCCAGGGCGTTGATTGGTAATGCGCTTCATCGGCATATAAAAAATTATAGGGAGTAGCGACTGCCAAGGGTGTTTCCGCAGGCTTGAACACGGTGCGATGCGGTCTGCCGTGACGGATCTGCACCATATTTCCATGGAACAGACTGACGTCTTCTTTCGGTAATGAGGTGTCGCATTGCGTGCAAAAACAGTAGCGCCGGGTCAGGCGGTCTGCTTCACGCCAATGAATGCGGACAAACCATTCACCGGCAACGCCACCCATCGGATCAAAAACCGATTCTGCGTTGCCCAGTAACTCAAGCAGTTGCCGCGCCGTCGGGTCACGACCGAGCACGGTACCGGTTTCCGGATTGAGCTGTTGCTGAATCAGGAATCGACGCGGCGACATGCTGTTGATCATGTCGCGCAATGTGTCGGCATCGGCCTGATTTGCCGCAATAAGCGGATTCGGCAATGCAATATCGGCACTGGTACTGCCAACATCGAGTGCGGTCACACTGCCAGCCCAAGTATATAACTGCAGACGATTTAGATTCGGATCACAAGACATCGACGAAGTCGTCACAAATGCTTGGCTGCCTTTATCCTGCCAATTTTCTCCGGTCCATACGCCAGTCCGATTTGGAATGACGGTTACGGCTTGCACTTGCAGCGCCAACCAACTTGTCGCTTGGTTGCCTTGATGAATGTGATAGTCCATCAGACGAGCATGGCGCGCGAGCGAGACACGTTTGCGTGCTGTAGCCAGGAAGGCTTCGTTGAGCGTGCGGTCCTGGTAATCGGAAAGTTCATCGGCATCGGCAGCAATCAGATCAATCAAGACTTGATCCATATCGGCTTCGCTAGTGGGTTCCCAGTTGGGCACGCGTTTCTGCATCGCGCAGATCAATGTGTGTTTGAACGAATCAAAATCCTTCGCCAAATAATCGATGTCGGGTGTTTCAGCCGGTGCAGCGAACGCTTCGTTACCAGCGCAATTCATATTGAAACAGGCTGGCCTGAATTTGAAATCGATTTCGGAAAGCAGGGGATCGATACCGGCAAAATTGATCGACAAGGTGTAGGTCGAGTAATCACCTATCAGGCCGACGCGTAAACGCAATTGATTCGGCACCAAGCCAGCAAGCACTTGATTGACTCGCACTTGTCCTGCCGATGGGCCGCCGCGTAAACGGGTTCCTCCGGTGATCGGAAAAATCGAATGCGCATTCGCACCACCACCAATGGCTGTAAGAATGGCGGCAAGTACATGAGTCGTGTGAAACTCGACATCCAGCCAGGCTTCGGTGGGTGCTGCTGCAGGCAGCAAGCGCACGAAGACGCGCTCGATGCCATTTAAGCCGCGCGCATCAAGATTTCTGGCGCGTTCTGCAAGCACTTCATCATCGAATTTTTTACCGGCGCGAACGCTCATGCTGCACCTCCACCGTGTTCAAAACGGACGCGTCTTTGTTCGCCGGTGTCGATGACCTGATAACTCAGATCGATGGCGAGTTTTGCATCAAAATTTTCAACATCGAGGCTGATGACTTTCACGCGATTGCCAAGCCAATACGATAGGGCCTGGCTGATATTGGATTTTGCAAGTCCGGCTGTAACTTCATCGTTGCCCTGAAAAACCAATCGCCGCAAATTGCCGCCAAAACTTGGAATAAAAGGGCGCTCGCCGTTATTGGTGAGCAAGAGCTGCAGGATTTCTCCGCGCACATGTTCGTCCAAATTCGCAGGTGCAACCGTGCGTCCATCGGAACCAATCCGGAACGGGAAGGCTAGATGACGGCCGCTCATAAATTCAACTCCAGTTGCGTGACATCGTAATTTTGACTGGAACCGCCGCCGCCACCATTATCGAGAGTGATGTTGTTCATCAACTGGTCTTCATTGGCTTTGAGATAATCGAATATTCCTTGCGCAATGGCGGCGAATAAAAGACGACGATCTTCCTCGCCTTGGCTAGGCAATGCCATGCCTTTGACGGCTTGCCATTCCTGTTTCATGGCGATGTCCATCGCTTCTGCCAGACTGCCTGAAAAACTCGCAACGGTGCCTGCTTTCAATGCCATATCAATTCCTCAACCTGTTTTTACTTTCACCGACAGCAGCGCCGGTGTTGCCGGTGGCATCGGTGGTACGGGAGTCATCGGTGTGACAGGAAATACGCCTAGCGCCAATTCGCCAGGATGCGTATGCGTGGTGTAAATATTGATCATCTGGTTGAGAAATGTGAGCAAGTCGTCGCCGAACACCAGCGGATGCGTTGCGTTTTCGACCAGTTCGATTTGCGGTGCTTCAACCACGACTTTTGAAGTCGCTTGAATTTTTATTTTTCCCGCTTGCACTTCAATGGTGATGAAATTGCTTGCATCACTATCACTGATCGATATTTTTTTTGAGTCATCATCCAATGCGACTAACAATCCAGTATTGCTACGAAGAATTTTTCGAGTCGTAGCTGCATCAGAACCATCTTCATTTTTCGGTGCTTTATCCTGATTCCACCAGCCACCAGACCAGATCGGTCGATTCAAATCGCCTTCTTCAAATTCGATCCACACGCCTGCGCCGACTGGCGGGATGGCAAAAAAGCCTTCGCCGTCACCGGAATACGGTGCACATGGCATGGCCCAGTGTGCTTCCACATCGAGAAAAAGCTTCGGAACTTTTGCGCGCAAGCGGCCGATATTTTCTGGATCGGCGATATCGCTTACGACACCACGGTATTTTCCGTAGTAACGTGCGTTCACTTTTTCGGAAAGATCAACGAGTAATTGGTCAATGCTGGAATTCATCATCAGAAAACTCCTGCCAGCAAGCCAGCACCGGCAGCGTAGCCGGGTGAACGTGCATTACGTTTGAGCGTGAGGCTTTGCGTGTAGCCTTCCGCATTGATGACATGCTTCACACGATTGATTAAATAATTTCCTCCCAGATAGCCGCCGGGACCTGCCACGCTAATCACTTGGTAGGGCGAAAGCACATGGGTGTAATCATTGGCATCGATTTCCGTGCTCGCGGTGTAGGCAAAAGCCGAGAGATCGACCGCAGCCTCCGTGGCGGCATCCAGATCATTTTGTTCTTCGCGCGCGCTGTTGAGAATGCTGACGGCTTGCGGCGCTAATACCGTATGCATTGCTTCCGGTCCAAGGGAATCGAGTGATGCTGTGCTCGCCTCGCTTGTTAACATGCTGGTATCGGATAGGCGTACATCGCCGGCTTTCACGGTCATCGGCATCAGTGCATCGAGTTGCACGGAGAATTTATGAATATTGCGATCCTCGCCGATAAGCAACAGTTCGGTGGCCCCGCTAGGTAGCAGTGAAGGTTTTGCAAATACACAAATGCTTTTGCCTGGAGTGTCACCGGGCTTTACATACACGAACATGCCGTGACGCCTTGCCAGCTCCCGCAAAAGCTGCATGGCGCTTCCGCGTTGCACGACATAGCGGGTGTAGTTGCTGCCTGCAGAAGCAACTGCCTCGACTTCTGCCTCAAGCCCGGCATCGGTAATCAGCGTTTCCGCAATTTCGCTCGGAGTTTTATCTTCAAACAAGGCGACGGTTTCAATTTGATTCAGCAATACGCTATCGTCGTGAACAACCAACGTCAGTACACTCTCGCCAGGACCTGCCGATAACTCAAAACGCTGCGCAATAATCGACCCATCAATCAAGGCGACAAACTCGCCTTCGCCCATTTGGATTTCGACGCGAATGCGTTTGAAAGCTTGGGCAAATTCCTCTTCAATCATCGACCACATGCCTTCATCGTCGAGGGCCAAGTCGATTTCCAGTTCCGCTTCGGTAGCCATGCCAATGGCCTGATCGATTCGTATTTCACGAAACATATCGAGCTGCTCTTCGCTGGCGGCAGTGCCATCGAGATACATGCGGAGGTTAGCCAATGCCATTCTCAGCTCACTTCACGGGCACATGGATGTAACGACCTGTCGTCGCTACCAGCGCATTGGCTTCTAGATCACTATTGGCGTCTGCGATGTACCAGAATTTGGTGCCGTCGGCGTAGCGTCTATGACTCATGACATCGAGCTGGTCGTGGTCGTGTATTTGTGTACTTTCGCCATCGGTAACCGGCAGGCGACGCAGGGTCAGAGCCTTGACCTCGCGCCCATTGGCATCACGGGCGGTGACGGTAGGCGTAGTGTAATAGCGGGAGTTTTTCAAAAACATTTCATGCTCCGTCTTTTGCCTTAAAAGGGAATAATGTCGGCGGCCAACTCAATAGCCTTCGCCAGATTGAGAATGGCTTGTGCATCCTTGACGCCACGCGAGTAAGTCAATGCGCCATAACCGATCTTGTCGCTACCGCCTTTTGCCAAGTTCAAGATGTCCAGACCAATTTGTACTTCTGCCTGCACAGGATTTAAAAAAGCATCGAATTTTTGTTCGGTAATCGACATTGAACTGATACGCACCGGCAAAACCCGGTTGTAGCCCCAAATAAACAAAATGCGCGGCACCGATTGTCTTGGCGTGGGAAGCGTCGATGTTTGTGTACCCGCCGAGGCACTCACGCCGCCAGCGGAGACGGATACCGAACCGACGGCATCCAGCGCCTGTCCAAGTAGTCCGCTCAATGGACCGGCCGGATAAACCATTTTTTCCAGTGCTGCGATTTGTGGTCCGATCCCGAATATGCGTGGTATGGCCGACACCGCGCCGCCTTTGCCTAGATCATCAGCGGCTGAAAATTTTGCAGTGACCGTAAAACTTTCATTTGGCGGACCACTGACGCCCGCTGCTTCGTTTGCTTTCGCCGCCGCCTTGGCACTTGCAGCATTGCCTGCGCCAGGTGCGGCAGGAATATTGATGGTGCGAGCCAGTTCTTCTGGATTGAATTGGAATACCACCAGATTGGGAATCGGACCCAAAAAATCACCGCTATATTCGACGAGTGCGCCGCGCAGGAAAAATCCGGACATCAGATATTACCTCCCGTATTTTTTTCATCGCGATTGTTCGTTGTTTCCGGCGACAGAAAACCCATGATTCCATCGGCAATGTGTTTCCGCAGGGTTTCGGCGTCGAGCGAAATCGACGACTGTATTGTCGGCAGACGCAGATTGCTCGAAAGTCCGGATAAAGCCGAAGCATCGAGACCGCGCACTTGCAGACGTCTGATGATTTCGGTATCGAGACCATCGATTGCTGCCTGTGCGACATCGCTTGAAATGCCATGCAGACGCAAAGACATGCGGTCGATATTGAGCCGGCTCATCGTGCACCCTCCTCGAATAATGCAATTACCTGTTCTTGGTAACGGCCAAAACTTTCCGGCGAGTTGGGCCGGTTGAGTTTGTCGAGCTCGCGTTTTACCGCCGATAACACCTGTGGCATATCGACGCAGGGTTCGGCGCCAGGCGTAGTTTGCAAGCAGGCATTGAATGCGATGGAGCGAATATGGCCGCCCGCCAGCGGGAACGTGCGTGCGAGGTAAGGAACATCAAGTGCAGCAATATCGACTCCTTTCGGAAATACATAACGCCACAGACGTGCGCGTTCTTCTTCACCCGGCAAGGGGAATTCGACCAGAAAACGCAGACGACGCAAAAACGCTTCGTCCAGATCCTTGCGACGATTGGTTGCCAATATGGCAATGCCTTTCAGGCGTTCCATGCGTTCGAGCAAATAACTGATTTCTATATTGGCAAAACGATCGTGTGCATCTTTCACGCTGGTGCGTTTTCCAAATAGCGCATCGGCTTCGTCGAAGAAAATAACGCAGTCGCTTTCTTCAGCGGCATCGAAGACTTTCTTCAGGTTTTTTTCGGTTTCGCCGATATATTTATTCACGACTTGCGAGAGATCGATCCGAAACATCGGCAATTGCAATTCTTCGGCGATGGCTTCGGCTGCCATGGTTTTGCCGGTTCCCGAGGGTCCGCAAAACATCACCGACAATCCGGCATCGTTCCAGGCGCGAGCGGTTCCCCAGCGGTAATGCACCCAGGTCAAGGAGCGCATCGCGTGAATGATTTCATCCAGTTGCACGGACTGCGCAGGCGGTAAAACCAGTTCCTTGAATTTGAAACGCGGTGTGACCGCCTGCGCCAGCGTGCCTAGATCAGGACGTACCTGGGCACGACATAGCTGGGCCAATTGTTCGGCATCGAGCGCGTCGAATTCAGCCGCAGCATTTCCGATCGCTTCAATGGCCTTCGCACCGATTCGGAAACGTCTTGCAAACTCCAATATCTCGGAATCCAGCGCTTCAGCATGCTTGCCCAATGCTTTGCGGAAGCGCGTGACGCGCATTTCAAAATCGGTAGCAGGCAATACGACGGCAGGTTTTACTGCATGCGAAGGCAGTTGTTTGCTGGCCTGCATATCGTGCATCGGCACGTACCAGCGCACGTGCACATCCGGCCATGTCATACGATCACGCCCATGCTCGTCGCTGCTGGCGTTCATCAACGGTAGCAAGACATCGGCATCGTAAAGCCAGCACCATGCCGCTATGGCAGAAAGTCGCGAGGAGTTCGGCAATACCGGTTCTACAAATTCAATCAGAAGCCTGTCGGTTTTCTTGCAGAGTACGGCAGCCCATTCGCTGTAATCGGTACCGACATCACCCAGCAATGGCACGAACTGCGAGCTCTGCGGTGCCGTTTGCAAAAGACTGGCGGCGGCTTCCAGCGTCGGCGTGTCATGGGCGACGATTCGCTTGTCGGTGACCAGATGCATACCGGCCGGAACCCGGCCATCATCAAGTACCAGTGCACTGGCTACCAGTGGCGATACTTCATAGCCTTGGTGCCATCCGCCACTAGTTGATTCGCCTTGAAAACCGAGCAGGCCGGTTCTGAATAAGGGATGCGCAATATCAATTCTGGAAAAACCGTTTTCTGGTTCATACAGGCGTTGTGCCAACGCGAGCGTCGGCAACATTTTTTGGCTGTCGTTCTGACACGCAGCGATCACGGCGGAACTTGCCGGGTCGATACGCACCAACAAGCCCAATGCCAATAAAAACTGTGCTTCATCATCCAGCGCAAGACGATGGCAAACGGCATCCCAGGGGCCATGATCGTGTTTTCTGCTGTCGCGCAGGGATTGAATGTTCTCGCTTAAATAGCGTGCGGTAAGGTCATTGTCGAAAAAGTTTTTCTTGTCATCCGAGAAACGCAGTAAATCCAAACTTTCGCTCAAGGCGTCGGTGACGGGCGGTAAAATATCACTCTGCGCGTTTCTGGCATTGCCTTTTTGTTGCCATAGCCAGCAAATTTCGCGACGAAGTCGTAATGTGGTTTCAGCCAGCCAGCTTGCAGTCAATGCATCGTTGACGCGCAAATCGGGCGTAAAAGAAGAAGGGAGCTTCTCGAGAGCGTTCATGGTGTCCACGCGACCTCGGGCGTCATTGCGGCTTGTGCACTGTTAACGTGAAGGATCAGATAGTAATTGCCAGGTGCCAGTGCATTGGTGTTGCTGACGACTGCATTCAAACTTGTTTGGGCTGCCGTTCCGGTCACTTCAATATTCAGCACCACCACGCCGTTACGATAAAACGATACGAAGATGGCATCGTCGGGGCCGCCAAGACGTTCACCGGTAAGCGTTAGCGTTCCGGAAAAATTCGGACCGTTTGCCACAAGTGGACCATGTGCGGCATTCGTGAGCGTGGGCAACAAAGTGACGAATTGCGGATTGCTGGTTTGTTGGCGACCACTCGGCAAACGTCGTGCGACAACGGCAGCATGGTGCCCGGCAGAAATGGAAGGCGTTGCCGGAATAGTGATTCTTACAGCGCCTTCGCGTGCTGCAATCACGGGGAGTTCCATGTTGCCGATATAGGCGGTTTCGATAGCACTGTTGATATTATTGCCGGAAAATTCCACCGTGGCGCCGGTTTCAAAACGCAGCGGTGTAATTTGTTTCAGATCTGGCCCCATCGATGGCAGCACGACTACGCCTTCTGCACCTGGCGGGCCTACGGTGAGCACGAGTGGCGCATAGGACGGTGCAACGTCGGGTGCAATCAAGACGGGGCGAACATGAAATGCTGCCGAGATTCGATATTTTTCTTCGCTGCCCTGCATTACTTTTGATAATAGCTCGGCATCGCTACTGTCGAAAGTCAGTTTCAGCGGCTCTGGATTGTCTATCAAGGCCAGCACTGTCGGCGAGAGAAAATTCATTTCCTGCAGACATGCCATGCCACGTGCAAGCAAACGATGGGCCTGCACGGTATCGCTGTCGTGTCCGGAATCATAGGCTGTCAATAAATAGCGAAGCACCAGCCACAAAGGCGGTGGTTGGCCATCATCGAGTGAATGGTTTTTCAGATACGGGTCAAAGTCGATTTGATACAAGAATAGGTTCAGTTTTTCCACGGCATCATCTGCTGAAGCCGCAATGTCGGGACGGGTCACCGTTACCAGCAATGAGCTGCGCAAACCCAATTGCGAACGTATGGCTTCCGATACTGCACCAATGGCTTCACGGGTAGAGGAGAGCGGCATCAGCGACCCCGTAAATAATGTCGGTGCGGATTAAACACAGCCGCAGGTTTTGAACCTTGAGCCATGGCGGGAGCAACCTTCGGTGTCGATGCGGTTTTTTTTGTGGGTGTAATAATTTCCAATTCGATCTTGCCAATATTCACTTCGATCGACGGATTCGTCATTGCACGCATTTTTTGAATCGGCAATGAACTCGTTTGAACCGGGCCGGACTTTACTGCTTCGATTTTTCCAGCACTTGCGGAGGCATGACGTAAAGCGGTTGCTTCAGAACGTGCAGGCAAGCTTTCAACGGTCTCATTATCGTGACGTGGATGCTGGCTTTCGAATCTGGCTGCCTGCGGTTTTGCGTACGATGTGCGGACGCCAGTGTCAATTGATGCCTCACTGAATGCGCTGACTGCTTCGATATCTGCGCTGACGGTGCTGATGGTGCTGGCTTTAATGCTGGGTTTCACCAGGTTCTTTTTTGAATGGCTCCAATCCACGCTCGTCGTTTCGGAAAGCGTTTTTGTGCCGGCAATGGCTCTTTCGGTAGCCGATGCTTTTTGCGACAGCTCGGTATCATGCGTCTCGGTTTCTATTGATTGCCGAGGCTGCAAAAAATGGGATGTCGTATCCAGTGGTGTAGATAAATCTGTTGGGTTCCCAATAAAGCCATTATCGACTTTGTGTTGAATACGACCACTGTCATTGGCTTCGATTGATGTAGCGATTACTGGTGCCGAACTGATGATGCGCTCGGGATTGCCGTCTATTGTGCTTGTATTGTCCAGACTGGCATTTGTCACAGCGATGTTTTCATTCCGATGCGTTGGTGTCGTTGCATCGGCAGTGGCAATGGTTTCCACGGAGTGTTCACCCCAGCTCGATTCAGTATTCGAAGGGGAATTGCCAAGCCGCGCGACCGGGGCATTTGCATTCACGCCGGAGCGCTGTGCTAGGCGGGAAAAGTACCGGTTCATTCAAACTCCACGGCAAGGCGTGACAAATAACGTTCGCGACGCCATTCAGGTAATGCAGCAATATCGTTTTCACTCCAGTGATAGCTGCAGGCGAGGCGATGGATTTGTTCGATAAGACGACGCTGTTGCAGACGCAAGCCTTCCAGCAGTAATTGTTCGAGATCAACATCAACACGCAGTGCCTGATCGCAGAACGGGCAGCTCACATCCAGATTCAGTGCAGTCAATGGATCGGCGATATTCAAGGCGCTGCCCAGAGAATCGATCCAGTCTTCCGGCAACAGGGTGGGTAGTGATTCGCGCGCTGTTGTATCGATCAGACATTCCGCAAACAAAGCTTCATCAAGTTCTCTTTCAGACTTCGCGTGCGTGTGCCAGAAAAGCTGATCCTGTCCAGTCGGCAAGCGACAAGGTATTTTTACACCATCGGGTGAAAGCCAGTCGATGCTGGTAACGGGTTCTTCATCGGCAAAGCCGGACAAACCTAATTCTAGTTCTACCCGTTCTCGACAATCTGCATTGCTGCAGACCGCAACGGCAGCAGTGCTTGTGCCGATCGATGCATTCGCGATTGCTAACAAGCCCTGCAAACGTTCGCTGACTGTCCAATTCCATAGCGACTGCACATCGATGGTTTGGCCATCGATGCGATACAGGCAACTCGACAATAATTCGGTGACCAGCGCAGGGCGTGGCATATCGAAGTCAATATCGAGGTCGGAGTGCGGGCTAGGAAATTGTCGCGATAAAAAGCGTTCCTTGCCCGATACAGGTGGCCATTGCACGAGAGCAGCTTTCATCGTGCGCCTTTAGCCTGCCTCTGAAGGTTCGGTCGTGTCAACGTCGCGTTCCCAGCCTTCGAGTTCTATTTTCACGTTCTCGATCGCGACCGCATTGGCATTCGCATCCAGATCGGGCATGGCGGTGTATTCGCTTACCCAGCAAGCATGAAGAAAATAGCGTTTGGCGACCTGGCCTTTTTCGTTCATGACTTCGAGCGTGAGTTCCTTTTTGTAACCCGCCAAGTCCATCAGCGGGTCGCCGGCAAAGGAATGAATCTTGTTCGCCCAAGCTTCGAACTCCGGATCGTGGGTAATGCCACGCTCAAGCGTGAGACCTTCGTAACTGGTTCGTCCGGGTGATTTATGGTCGATGCTGTTCTCGCCACCGCTGCGATGTTTAACTACTTCGGTGGTGCGTTTCAACGCGCTTGCCTTACTGACGCCAAGTATCGTTTTGTTGTCCCAAATGAGCCTAAATTTGAAATTTTTGTAAGGATCAAAACGATGGGTGTTAACGACAAATCCGGTATTAGCCATGAAAAATCTCCTGTTTCAGTGGGCTTAGAGATCGCCAGCAATTTGCTGGATCTTGATGACAACAAATTCAGCCGGCTTTAACGGCGCAAAGCCCACTTCGATATTGACGATGCCTTTATTGCGGTCATCTTGTGTCGTGGTTTCCTTGTCGCATTTGACGAAGAAGGCTTCTTTCGGACTAGTGCCCTGGAAGGCGCCTTGGCGGAAAAGCGACATCATGTAGGCATTCAAATTCAGCCGAATTTTTGCCCACAAGGGTTCATCGTTGGGTTCAAATACCACCCATTTGGTGCCACGGAAAAGTGATTCCTCGATGTTCAATGCAAGACGACGAATCGGGATGTATTTCCATTCGCTACCAAAATCGTCATCGCCAGCAAGTGTGCGTGCACCCCAGTTGACTAAGCCGTTGGGAAATACGCGAATGCAGTTGACCGCTTTTTTGTTGAGTACACCGTTTTCTGCGTCGGTGAGTTTTACTTCAACGCCCAACACACCGCGTATATCGGCCTCGATACCCGCTGGAGCTTTCCACACGCCACGTGTGGCATCTGTACGTGCCATCAAACCAGCAATTGCACCACTCGGGCCAATTTTTTTCTTCAAGCCTGCATCATCAAATACCAAGCGTGGATAGAAAACGGCGGAATGAGTTTTTACCGAGACATTTAGTGTGTTCAAGAAACTGGATACATTGCCGACAACCGCAGGTCTGCCATCAGTTCCTGTCCAAGTAGATGGAGCATCCACGAGCAAAAAGGCACGTCGAGAAGCACAATAGTTACTGGCCGGGCCCCAGAGCGTTTGATGATCTGCGACTGTTAAACCTTCATCAGCGGGCAAGCTCATCAAGTTAAATAAATCAACAGGATCTAAAGCATGGAAGCCGGTTTGCGCAATGGGATCACCAAAATATTCTGTTGGTGTTGGTGCAATGCCATCGTCACCGTCCACGCCGCCGGTACTAAAGAGACCCGGAGCAGACACACCCAATGAATAACGGTGCAAATTAGAAACCAGTGCGCCATCGAATGCGGCATTGGTAGTGAGAAAAGCAGCAGGCACAGCGTTTAGTGTAAGTGGCTTGCCAATGATAGCTAACTGATATCCCCAGACTTGTGCCGTGTAAGATAATGCAGCATTGGCATTGATAACTTTTGCTATGATTTGTAATTTTTCGCGAACGCCATCATTGTCACCTGAGCTTGTGTTGAAACCAACTGCACTACGATGCCAAAGTTGTGCCGCCGCCGTAGTGACGATTGTCTTGTCGGGTGCCACATTGAGTGGTACTGCAATGCCGCCGATGGTGATTTGCGTAAAAGCGCTTTGAGCCAATGCAGTTAATGCATTTAGATTGGTGACAGCGCCCAGTGCCCCAATATTGAATAACGTGGCGGTAGGAGCAGGCCGTAAATTACTAAAGCGTGCGGTTTCATAACCGCCTTGGTCGTGTCCCAGCATCAACGTAGCTGAAATGTCCTGAGTTCCGGCGCGCGTAATGCGTACGGATTTCCTATCTCCAGAACTGGCAGTAATGGTCAGGATATGCCCCAGGCTCGCGACAGGACTAAAGGTTGCAGCGACGGTTTGCACCGGCGATGCATTCATCAAAGCTGCGTCTATTCGTGCTTTTAATTCTGATTCGATTTGCCCTACTGTTGCGGGCACGGCCCAACCAGTAAGGTTGACTAGTTGCGGTGCGCTGCCATTCACACTGATCATGAACGAAGTTTGTGCTGGCGCAGGAAGTGCAGGAAGCACCGGTACTGGCGGAGTAATCAGCTGATTTAGTGTCGTTACAGCGGTTGCTAATGTAGCGTCTAACGGACGACGCGACTGCGAGAAGCCATCGAAACTATTGCCAGCAAGCGCATAGAATGCAGGAGTCAGCAAAGATGAGACTTCCAAATCTATCAACTCGGAACTTTGTTTAACGAAGCTTGGCGCAAATCGTGGCGATACCGGATCCATCGATAAATTCAGATGCGTTTCGGTTGCCACAATTACACCGCTGTCTTCTTGTATAACTTTTAAATTAAAAGTTTCATGAGGTAAAAGCGTGTTGTAATCCACTTCAAGTCGAACTTGATTGGCCCAGAGGCCTTCAGCTTTTGCGGTGGCAACTAATACAGGTTGTGCAGCACCTGCTAGGCTACGTAATGTAATAGTTGCCAGCTTCGCGTTCTTGGCAAGTCGCACTACATAACAATCGGTTCCACCATTGGCAAAAAACTGTCGAACCGCATGGCCTAGATCGCTTTGCGGATGCGGCGCACCAAAATTGCGCGTGAAATCGGAAGGGCTAAGACATCGAATGGCCTTGTTGAGCTTGCCCTTCGATGTGCGTCCGTAGAATGCGGCGATGGACGTAGAGACGCTGGTAATCGTGTGCACGCCACTCGATACTTCGTCAATGTACACACCGGGATAGCTGACTGTAACGGGCATATTTAACTCCTTGGTACTTTGGCAGTGCATTCGGCACTAGGGCTTGTCGATAACGAAAAACTCGGCTGCTTATCCAGCGTCGTCTTGCGCTTGATGCTTGAAGCTAACCACCGCAGATGGCGCCGACCGCGCATAGAGCTCGGTGCCATCAGGCAGGACGCTGAACTGCATCTCGCCTAATGCCACCAGAGCTTTCAGCGCTTCTCGCAATACTCCGATTGGCGTCATTCGCAACTCCACTGCCAACCACCACTGGCGAATCCCTTCCGGGCTATCGGCTGCTTCTGGATATTTCTCCAGGTAGCGTCTTAACGACGCTTTCAACGAGATAGAGGTTCGCTCTGCTTCAGTCGACATGTCATCCTTACGTCATTCGATTTGTATTTCACCTTCGATTAAACGCAGGACATATAGAGCAAGTCGCGTGCCATCAACGCTGCAAAAAAAATCATCTTGCAATCAATGAGTTGTGATGCGTGTCGCAAACACATGGGGGTTTATTCACCCGCACAAAAATCCACTAGATAGTGTGCATAGCGAGTACAGACAAGCTTTAGGCGGTGGGTCGAAAATGCCCCGCACTGGGTGTTGAAAAACACATTGATAATCACCCTAGGGACTGCTTCGAAAATAAACGTAGGGGCGTAGCGAGCAGCGCCCAGGATGTGCGAGCAGACCAAGGGCGCAGCGAGCAGCGCCCCCTACGGTCACCGGATGATTTTAGATAATTAAATCGTACTCAGACGATACATCAATCGTTTGATGGCAGTGTCATTCGACTTCTTTATCGATACCGTATTTTTTCAGGAGTTTGCCGAGCGAGCGGCGTTCCTTGCACGCAAGTCTTGCCGCTGCCGAGACATTGCCATGAGTTTCCTTGACCAGTTTCGACAGGTAACCACGCTCGAATTCGGCAATGGCACGCGCTTTTGCATCCTGGAAGTTCAGGAATTCGTGAATCGATGATGGGCTTGGTTGACTTTGCAATTGCGGAACGCATTCATCGATAATAATTTCGTGGTCTTCGCTCAGCAAAACGTTTCGGTGAATCACGCTCTCCAATTCGCGAACATTTCCGGGCCAATCATAGCGCATCATCCAGACCCAGCTCGAGGAATGCAGGGATTTCACCGGTAGCCCATAGCGTTCGCAGTACACCTTCAAAAAATGCCGTGCAAGCAACACAATATCGGTCTTGCGCTCGCGTAAGGGCGGCACCTGCAAGCGCAGAATGTTCAGGCGATACATCAAGTCACTGCGGAAAGCGCGACGTTCAACAAGATCCTGCAGAGGTTGATTGGTCGCAGCAATAACGCGACTATTTGAAACCAGCTCGGCACTTTGCCCCACAGGCCGATAGCGGCGATCCTGCAAAAAACGCAATAACGCGACTTGGCCCTTGCAAGGCAGCGAGTCGATTTCATCGAGAAACAACGTGCCGCCGTCTGCCTGTGAAATTACGCCGCTGCGATTGGTTTTTGCGTCGGTAAATGCACCCCGGGTGTGCCCGAATAATTCCGATTCGATTAGTGATTCGGGAATCGCACCGCAATTCAAGGAAATGAAGGGCTTGCTGCGCCGAGCACTCAAATAATGAATCGCACGTGCTGTCAGCTCCTTGCCGACGCCGGTTTCACCTTCAATCAATACACAGGCATCGGTGTGAGCAATTTTTGCAATTTGCCGCAGCAAGGTCATAAACGCGGCAGAGTTGCCGATCATTCCGTATATCGATATCGGTACACCAGTTTGTGCCCTGACGTTGTCGTCGGAATCATCGCCAAGTCCGTCGATGATAGACAGTGGTGGCGGAATCTGACGGCTTTCGATACCCATAACCTAGCTCCTGATGAATCATTCAGTTTGGACTAGCGCCGCCACGCCAGCTTTGATGCTCGTCATTGCTTACCAACGAAGAAAGTCTGGCTTTCAATCATGACAAACTTACAACCATTTTATTAATTTGTAACTACGTTCGGAATAATTTATCAATGCGGATAAATTGGAGCGTATTCATTAGAACGACAGTTTGGGTCGCGTCAGGACACACGAATTGGCATTTCCACAAAAGATTTCGCTGCCTTAACAAAAAAACAATGCTACAGACGACTGAAGTGCAGCTAAAACCGTAAGACATCCGTAAAATAGCTTAATGAATTCAGCATTCGTACTCTCGCAAAAACTTTCCGTCGCGCCAATGATGGATTGGACCGACACCCATTGCCGTGCCTTCCATCGCATTCTGGCGCCGCACGCACGCTTATATACCGAGATGGTGCACGCACAGGCGGTGATTCACGGCGACCGTGACCGCTT
>Ga0209181_10004071_pt1 | contig 22050 bp, 22 predicted proteins | sample MAT05_FD_187208 | JGI IMG/M metagenome (GOLD analysis project Ga0209181, IMG submission 187208) | Freshwater microbial communities from Lake Fryxell liftoff mats and glacier meltwater in Antarctica - MAT-05 (SPAdes) (version 2) | ecosystem: Environmental > Aquatic > Freshwater > Ice > Liftoff...
ATTCGTGTAATTCGTGGCAACCTTTTACCAAAAGCAAAACAATTCGTGGCAATTCGTGTAATTCGTGGCAATCTTTTACCAAAAGCAAAACAATTCATGGCAATTCGTGTAATTCGTGGCAATCTTTTAGGCAACATCTGAAGCTAAAAGCAAAATAATTCGTGGTAATTCGTGTAATTCGCGCCACCAATGTATACGCTGAATTCAAAAGGCAGACTTTTTGTTTTGGATCAACCCATAATTATGGGGATTCTCAATGCCACCAATGATTCATTTTTCGAGAAAAGTCGAGTGGATTTGACCGAAATTGTAGATAAAGCAGGTTTAATGTTAGAGCAAGGCGCTTCCATTTTGGACATTGGCGGGCAAAGCACTAGGCCTGGTGCAGAACAAATAGGAAGCACATTTGAAGCAGAAAGGGCAATTCCAGCGGTGGAGACAGTAAAAAAAGCATTTCCTGAAGCTTGGATTAGTATCGACACATACCATGCCCAAGTAGCTAATCTTGCAGTTCTATCAGGCGCCGACATGGTAAACGATATTTCGGCAGGCGACGACGACCCAAACATGTTAACCTTGATTGCCAAATTGCAGGTTCCATATATTGCCATGCACAAAAAAGGGCAACCCGAAACAATGCAGCATAAACCAGAATATCAAAATGTGGTTACAGAAGTAGTGCAGTATTTTTTAAATAAAAAAAAGCAATTAGATTCTTTTGGAGTTTATGATTGGATTATAGACCCGGGCTTTGGATTCGGTAAAACCACAGAGCACAACTATTTATTGTTTAAAAATATTTCCACTTTTGAAATTTTTAATCGTCCTATTTTAATTGGCATTTCTCGCAAAGGAATGATACAAAAAGCATTGAATATTTCTGCAGAAAATGCACTCAACGGAACGACGGCATTGCATATGGCAGGATTGATTAAAGGAGCAAATATACTTAGGGTACACGATGTAAAAGAAGCGGCAGAATGTATAACATTGTATAAAAATATGATGGCTTAATTTAATTTAAACTATATATTTTTTAATTCAAATATATTTTTATTCTAACATTTCAATTGTCTTTTTTAACCTCAACAATACGGCCCTTTCACTTTTTCCAAAATCATATTTTACCATAGTACTAATATTTAAATACCACCCGTAATCCATGCCATTTTCGCCATTGGCTTGCATTACAAAAAGTCTCGTTTTCCATTTATACATGTTTGCCATAGATTGCATAAAATTATTGACACGCTTTCTATATGAAATAAGGGAGTCATTGCCATAATCGGTTTCTCCACTCCAATAACGATAATCAGAATAATAAGGTTCATTAAACATCAGGGTCAATTGCAGCAGATCATTGTCATTCATTTTAAGCAAATCTTCAATCAATTCACTTTCAAATTTCAACAGTTCTTTATACTCCTTTTTGATTTGGGAAATTGGAATTTTTTTTACTTTTGCTTCTATCGCAATTTCTTTCCAAAATTTACGTTTCGCTTTTTTTAAGTACTTTTCGAAATTTGTGGATTCAAATTGTAAAAAATGACGACCCAATTCGACGTCCATTTCAGTTTCTCTGCCATCCGGGATAAAGTCCAACGCATTGGCCACAAACTTTCCCAGTCCAAATTTGTTGTAAAACAGTCTCAATTTCAGACTGCGACCTGTCATTGAATCCAAAAATGTTTTGTAGGTATACAAATGGTCCGGACATTCAGGGTAAATTTTTTCTTTATCTATTTTTTGCAAATCCGGGGTTAAACTCACCATTTCAGTTGCACCAAAGTGGATTGCAGCATCTCCAAACATGACCGGCAATTCAAAAGCAAATGCGATAATGGGTATGGCAATTAAAGGTAAAAAATTTCTTGCGATTCGCATGGTAGTAAATTCAAAAATAAGATAGTTCGTGCAAAATCTGCATTTTCCATTCCAGTTTCATTGAACTTCATCAGAAATACACAAAATACTGTGGTCCAAAACCTTAACTTTGCCCCATGTCTGTGCTTATTGCCCCGTCCATACTTTCTGCCGATTTTGGCAACCTACAACGCGATGTAGAAATGATCAACAGTAGCAACGCCGATTGGTTCCATGTAGATATCATGGACGGTGTTTTTGTACCTAACATCTCTTTTGGTTTTCCGGTCGTAAAAGCAATTGCCAAAAACGCCACAAAACCCCTAGATGTGCATTTAATGATTGTAGATCCAGATAGGTATATTTCTACTTTTGCCGAAGTAGGAGCAAATGTATTATCAGTCCATTTTGAAGCCTGTACGCACCTTCATCGTACGTTAGCAGAGATAAGAAAGCAAGGGATGAAAGCAGGGATTGCTCTAAATCCGCACACCCCTGCGCATTTTCTTACCGACATAATTGAAGACGCAGATTTAATCTGTGTTATGAGTGTAAACCCTGGCTTTGGTGGGCAAAAATTTATTGAAAACACATATGCCAAAGTAAAAGAGCTAAAAGAACTCATTCTGCGAAAAAACAGTCCTGCCTTGATTGAAATAGATGGTGGTGTTACCATAGACAATGCTTCAAAATTGGTAGCTGCTGGTGCTGATGTTTTGGTAGCAGGAAACACAGTTTTTAGTTCATCAAATCCAATGGATACCATTACACAATTGAAAAAATTAACCTCTGCTGACACGATTTCAGCCTGATCTTCGTTATTGGTGAAAGTGTTTCTGCGCCCTGTCCTCATTCTCTCGCTTTTGCTGCCCTTGTTCTTGCAAGCTCAGTCTCGTTTTCATGGGGTTTTGCTTGAAAAAAATGGCAAACCTATAAAAGGCGTTGAAGTGCACAAAGGCTATGGAGACAACCTTGCTGTTACAGATTCTGCTGGTAAATTTAGCTTCTTAATCCCTGAATTAGATTCTTTTTCTTTTGTGGGCTTTACCGGTGACGATAAAGTTTTTGGCTACCGTATATTCAATTCTCCCAGCAAATTAATAACAATTGATACCATTTTTCGAGGCCAAGGAATGCAAATCAAACCCTCCTTCATCGTTGAAATTGAAATTGGCAGTGGGCCAGGTGTAAATATTGTTGAACTTCTTCCGCAAGGCTTTCAGCAGGTGCCTACCATTGGCGGGGGTATTGAATCCATCATCAAATCATTAGGCGGAGTAAGCAGTGGAAATGAACTTTCATCCCAATACAACGTACGTGGGGGGAACTTTGATGAAAATTTAATTTACGTAAACGACATTGAAATTTACCGGCCCCAAATTATCCATAGTGGACAACAAGAAGGATTGAGTTTTTTAAATGCGGATATGGTGAAATCACTCAAATTTAGTGCGGGAGGTTTTGAAGCGCAATATGGAGATAAAATGAGTTCAGTATTGGATGTTACCTATAAACGACCGGATACTTTGCATGTAAGTGCCAATGCCAGCCTAATGCTAAACACCTTGTCTATCATGGATAAGAAAAAGCGTTTCTCATACATTGCTGGCATGCGCTATTTTACCAACAGTTTGCTCACCCGCAGTTTGGATATCAACGGTGCCTACCGTATGAATTTTGGCGATTTCCAAACTCTCATTCACTATGACATTACAAAAAAATGGTCCATAGAATTTTTGGGTAACATTGCGGCCAACCGGTATAGCCTATACCCTACCAGTCGCAGCACCGAATTTGGTACCGTTTCGCAAGCGTACCAATTGCAAGTGTTTATGGCCGGAGCCGAAAACATGCGCTACGACTATGCCATGGGCGCCATTACCGTAAAAAAACAAATCAAACCCTGGAAAGAGCTGAAATGGATTTTTGCCGCCACAGGAACCAACGAACAAGAATATTTCGATGTAGAAGGTGCCTATAATTTAAATGAATTGGACCGTGATATTGGAAGCAAAAATTTAGGAAAACCCTTAAAAACATTAGGCTATGGTTATTTTTTAGACCACGGCAGAAACAGATTGCAAACTAAAATTTATAACTTTTCGCATATTGGTACTTTTGGCAGTTCCAAATCCAGAAATATTTTTAAATACGGGTTTCGTGTAAATTATGAAAGCATAAATGATGTTTATAGAGAATGGAGATACAACGATTCAGCGGGCTACAACATCCCACCTTTTGGCCATGCTACAGATAGTATCGTTTTAGACGATTTGGTTTTTTCCAAAAATAGTTTGCAAAGTTTCAGGGTGCAAGGTTTTCTTCAAAATCGCCAAAGGCTAAGTTACCGCAATAACTTGTTGTTGACTTATGGTGTTCGAGCCCATTGGTGGCAGGTGTCCAACCAATTAATAGCCACTCCTAGGGCTAGTTTGAGTTGGGAACCCAATAGACTCCGTAATAAATTCTTGCCGGATAGTTTAAAGAAAAACGATTATGTAGTTCGATTATCGGCAGGTGGTTACTATCAACCTGGATTTTACCGCGAATTGCGTGGTTTCGATGGCAAACTGAATAAAAATTTTAAGGCACAGGAGTCATGGCATTTTGTGGCAGGTACTGACCGCTATTTTAACTTGTGGGACCGCCGTTTCAAATTCACAACGGAGGGTTATTACAAAACAATGAAGAACCTTGACCCGTATTTGTATGACAACATTCGCATTCGTTATTATGCAAACAACAATAGCCAAGGATATGCTTGGGGGGTGGATAACCGCATCAACGGCGAATTTATCAAAGGACTTGAAAGTTGGTTTACATTAAGTGTTTTACAAACCAAAGAAAAAATCACCTATCAAAACGAACTGAACAAAACAGTTACGAGTGCATGGCTTCGCAGACCCACAGACCGAAGGGTAAATTTTGCAGCGGTTTTTCAGGACCAATTGCCTGGCAATTCTTCCATTCGCATGAATTTAAATTTACTCATTGGCACAGGGACCCCATACTTTTTGAACGGAAAAGCCAGGTACTCTGCCACGCCGAGTGCAGTCCCCCCTTATCGCAGACTAGATTTAGGCATAAGCAAAGTATTTGTAGGGGAAAAAGCAAACCGCAAATATTTGAAAGGACCCTTCTCTAAATTGCAACAGGCTTGGGTTGCTTTGGAGGTTTTTAACATATTGGCTATTAACAATGTAATTGCATACAGTTGGGTAAAGGACATTGCCAACAATACGTACGGTGTCCCAGAATACCTCACCGGAAGAAGGTTGAATTTACGCATTCACATAGAATTTTAAAATTTCAATTAAATTCGCAATTATAGCTGGACTAAAATGATTTCTATCTTTTTTTCAATTTCTTCAATTGTATTGTATTTTCGTATTATTAATTATACAAAATACGCTTAATAATTAGAAATAAATGAATCCGAAAGTAGATTGGTATTTCGAAAAAAACAAGGCATGGCAGAAGGAAATTGAAAAAATAAGACTCCTGGTTTTGGAAGCCTGCCTTTCAGAGGAATTAAAATGGGGAGTGCCTTGTTACAATTTAGAAAATAAAAACATCGTTTTAATTCATATATTTAAGGAATATTGTGCCTTGTTGTTTTTTAAAGGCGCCTTGCTTAAAGATCCTGAAAACATACTAGTACAACAAACGAAAAATGTCCAAGCTGCGAGACAAATGAGGTTTAAGAATCTCAAAGAAATTGCAGCGCTAGAGTATAAGATAAAATCCTTTATCCATGAAGCCATTGAAATTGAAAAAGCCGGATTGAAAGTACCATTAAAAAAAACGGTCGAATACGAAATACCAGAAGAATTTCAAATAATACTGGCCGAAATACCCGGTTTGGAAAAAGCTTTTGCAGCCCTTACCCCTGGAAGGCAGCGTGGCTATTTGCTTTTTTTTTCAGCACCAAAACAATCTAAAACCCGCTTTACCAGAATAGAAAATGCAGTGGAATCTATTTTTAATGGGAAAGGAATAAATGATTAAAATAAACAATGAATTTGTACAATAGCAAATTAAATATTCAGGAAGAATTTGAACAAATATCCATTTTAAAAACACGTTTTGAACAAAATCCAAACAGACATATTGGACTAAAATGGAATGCGATTGAAGCAAAATTAGAATCCAATCCAGACAAAATATTGTCACTGTACAAAATGGATATTTCGGGTGGAGAGCCTGACGTGGTTGGCTTTGATGCCCAAACTGGGGAATACATTTTCTTCGATTGTTCGGCAGAAAGTCCAAAAGGGCGCAGGAGTATTTGCTACGATCGAATGGCATGGGATACACGCAAAGAAAATAAGCCAAAAAACAACGCGATGGATATGGCCGCTGAAATAGGGATTGAAATACTCAATGAATCACAATATCTTGAATTACAAACTTTTGGTGAATACGATACCAAAACTTCCAGTTGGATTCTAACACCAGCAGAAATTCGAAAATTGGGTGGCGCACTTTTTGGAGATTGCAGATACAACGCCGTATTCTTTTACCACAACGGTGCAGAATCTTACTACGCTGCTAGAGGTTTTCGAGGAACATTAAGAATATAACATTAACCAAAACAAGGGCAAAATGGATTGCGAATTATTTTTAAAATCGATGGCACTGTTGCAGGATGTATGATGAAAATAAATGAATCGCACGGACATAAAATCAACAAGAGACCAATTACAATAGCCAGCAAGATTGCTATTACACATTTTTTATTTTACAAAATCCATTGCGACTGTTAATAATAATACGAATAATTATGCACTCTATAATTAATTTACCTGTTCCTGCGGAGCAAAACATTGATAATAAAACAATTCTGCAATATTGGGCTTGGCATCTTTTTTGCTTTTTTTTTTGCAAAAATGATGAAACACTCCCACAACCAAATTAAAAAGTAAAAAAAGGCAAAATGTTTTTAAATCAATTAACAACGACATTAAAAAACCCAGAAAAAATGCCCGTCTTGTTTCTCGGCCATGGCAGCCCTATGAATGCCATAGAAGAAAATGAGTTTGTAACAGGGTTTAGAAGTTTGAGACAAGAAATACCTCCGCCTTCCGCAATTTTGTGCATATCCGCCCATTGGGAAACGCGGGGAACATTTGTAACCGCTATGGAAAACCCTACTACCATTCATGATTTTGTTGGATTTCCCAAAGCATTGTTTGATGTTCAATATGCAGCCCCAGGTTCGCCAGAATTGGCCTTAGAAACCCAAATAATTGTAAAGAAAACTTCTGTGGGCCTAGATGAAAAATGGGGATTAGACCACGGTGCCTGGAGTGTAATCAAACACTTGTACCCAAATGCAAATGTGCCTATAATTCAAATGAGTTTAGACTACAATAAAACGCCCCAATACCATTATGACTTGGCTAAAGAATTGGCGGCATTGCGCCATAAAGGCGTGCTAATTATTGGAAGTGGCAATATGGTTCACAATTTGGGTTTGGTAGCTTGGGACAAACTCAATACCAACAATTATGGATTTGATTGGGCATTGGAAGCACAAGAAAAAATGCGCAAATCCATGTATACGGGAGATCATCGATCGTTGATTAATTACAAGTCTCAAGGCAGGGCTTTTGATCTGTCAATCCCAACTCCAGAGCATTACCTACCTCTTCTTTATGCATTGGCTTTAAAAGACGAAAAAGACCAACTTTCCCTGTTCAACGACAAAGCAGTAGGAGGTTCATTGAGTATGACTTCTGTAAAAATAGGATTTTCTTAGTCCGATGTAATTTGTATACAAAAATCCATTACTTTTGATTTCTAATATGAATCCTATACTTAAAAACATCCTAGCAGTTCTGGCTGGTGCAATTATTGGCGGTATCTTAAATGGCATCATTATCAATGTTAGTGGAAGTATAATTACGCCGCCAGAAGGTGCAAATCTTAAAACATTAGAAGGATTAAAAGCTGCAATGCATTTAATGCAACCCAAACATTTTATTCTACCCTTTTTGGCGCACGCTTTGGGAACATTTGTAGGGGCTATTCTGACTGTAAAAATAGCAGCCAACCGACATTTACTTCTCGCACTTATTGTAGGTTCACTTTTTCTCCTGGGTGGAATAGCCAATGTTATCATGCTTCCTTCACCCCTATGGTTTACGCTGCTTGATTTGACTGGTGCTTATATTCCAATGGCATATTTAGCATTTAAATTGGCAAAAACTACAACTTAAATTTGAATCTCTTTTTGTTTTAAATTAGAGTTGAATTTAAAATAACAAAACGTCATCTTTTGCTTAAAAACGGTGCTATTTTGCTTGTAGGAACCGTCTATTTGCAAAGCAATAAGCATATTACAAACATAGTTCCATTGCAAGAAATAGGTATTTTAAAAAAGTTGTCTTTCAAATTAATTAAATGCTTAAGCAAATGACAAATCACTACAACAACTGCCCTACTTTTGGCAGCAACGATGAAAGCCCAAAATAGGGCTGTATATATTTAAATTTTATTCTTAATTTTTATGTATTTTGCTTTTATCCAATTTCTACAATTTAACCAACATTCTCTAAATTTATCTTCTTTTCAACTTCAAGTATTATTTTTGCTGATATGAAAAGGTATTTATCACTTTTAATAGGTTTTTTTTATGCATTTTGTGCATTTGGCAGTGACCCACATAAACCCAAGCCCAAAAAGCCCAAAAACATCATTTTGATGATTGGAGATGGCACTGGATTGGCACAATTATTCGCTGCCTATGCTGCCAATGGTTTTTACTTGAACATTTTCTCTTTGGCAGAAGTGATTGGTCTCAGCAATACCAGCAGTTCCGACGATTTTATTACCGACAGTGCCGCTGGTGCAACTGCTTTTTCTACTGGCAAAAAAACCAAAAACGGAATGCTGGGAATGGGACCTGACAGCGTCGCCATTGAAACCATCACCGAAACAGCAGAGAAAAAAGGAAAATCAACGGGTGTGGTTGTCACCTGCGAATTGCCACACGCAACGCCGGCAGCTTTTTTTGCACACCAACCGAACCGTAATATGTACCCACAAATTGTAAAGGATTTGTACAAAAGCAATATGAATATTTTGGTTGGAGGTGGTTTTCCCTATTTCGATACTGTAATGCTAAAAAAGAGCAATTACAATGTTGCCTTGGGAATCCATGAAATGCAGAAAAACCATGCAAAAAAGCAAGTATGTTTTTACAATACCGATTCTTTTCCAGCCAAATATTCTGCGGGCAGAGGCGATGTTCTTGAAGCAGGCAGCATGCATGCAATCCACGAACTTTCAAAAAACAAAAGCGGTTTTTTTTTAATGATTGAAGGAAGTCAAATCGATTGGGGCGGGCATGACAACGACAGTGCTTATGTGGTAGATGAAGCCTTGGATTTTGACCGCACGGCAAAAAAAGCAATTGAATGGGCCAAAGCTGATGGCAATACATTGGTTATTATCACAGCAGACCATGAATGCGGTGGACTTACACTTACTGGATATGATAGTGCGCATAAGCGGCCCCAAATGAATTTTAGCACAGGCCACCACACGGCTATTATGGTGCCTGTTTTTGCTTATGGACCTGGAGCATCAGTTTTTGGTGGGGTTTATGAGAATACCGAAATTTATGAAAAAATGCGGAATTTAATGTTGAAATAGTTTTTTGTTTCCCCCCTAAATCCGACACATCTTTTCGATTGTCCACTTTTAAATTCTTGAATACTAATTGCAAAATATTTTGTGAATGTAAGAATCATTTTGTAAGTTCGAATTATGATACCACTGGAACTAGAATGAATCACCCTTGTGCATTTGATTGGGATGAGATGGAAACAGGCAATGGACAAAGATTTTGCAATGCCTGCGAAAAAAATATTATAGATTTTACAAGGTTTTCAGACCAGCAATTGATTGATTTTTTTAACAACAAACCCCAAATGATTTGTGGGTCATTTAGCCAAAAACAGTTAAATCGGCCAATAATGCCTTTTTCTTTAAATACAGTTCTTGCACCTTTAAAATACGCTTCTTCTTTATTGTTTTTATTTGGAACTTCCCAATCCGCTATAGCAAAAACCGAATTTAAACAGTTTCAAAAAATTGAAACTCCCGATTCAAATATCTCAATTAAAGGATTCATACTTTTAGAAGGCACAAACAAGCCTGCTCCTTTCGCTACCATAACCATTCGTTTGGGAAATAAAATTGTTTCGCAATTTAAAACAGACGCCGATGGCAAATACAAAGTAGGGATAGATACTGTTGGCTTAACAAAATTACTTCATGTAACCATTTTGAGTGAAGATCAGCGTGTTCAATTTGAAGAAACTGTTCCTGTTGCGGAGTTGTTGTTTTTTTTCAATCGGGCCATTCCCTTTTATGAAAAAACTATGGATAAAAACAGTGAAACAAGCCCCAAAAAAAGTTTTCAAAAAAAGCACAACAAATGGAATCCTTTTCGCCGCCAACCAAAATACACCAGATTGGGTGGTTGTCCTATATTTTAAGTTTGCTCAATTTCCCCGCTGAAACCAACGCATCAGAAACACATCGTTCAGCCGATAATAACCTTTGAAATCATCTTGAATTACCGATACCATATCTTGGGCAATCAGTGCCTGCAATGCACGTTTAACAGATGCCGCTGCACCCAATTTGTATTTGTATAAAAATTCAAATGCGGTAGGACTATAAAGTCTTTCTTCTTTGGCCACAGCGCGCAATACTTGCCATTGCAAAGCAGATAACAATGCTTTAAAATTGTGATACACTGGCTCAAATTCGTTGAGCATTTTCAATTTTTCTTCTTGGATTAATTTCAAAGTAACTTTTCTTTTTTTTGCGTACAAACGGTTGCAAAAAAATTGAACATACCACGTATGGCAAAGTGTAAATTCCAGTATTTCGGCTATTTCTTCGTTGCCAATTTTATTGGATTTTACATTCATCTTTTTTAGTATAAATTTTTGATATTCCTTTTTTGGAATTTCATGTAGCTCCATCCATTGTGTGCTTTGATAAAAAGGCCTTTTGGCATGATTAAACATGTGGGTGAGCATACTTCTGTGGCTGCCCGAAAAAACAAAACTTACATTATGTGTTTGTTGTATTTGGGTTCTTAAAAGTGCCTCGGTTCCTGGTTTATCATAAAACCCTATTTGTTGAAATTCATCGATGGCCCAAACTATTTTTTCTTTGGTATTTCTTAAAAATAAAAAAATATTCTCTATGGTTTTTATCGGTTCTTGAGGGTGATTAAAATCAAAGCTGAGCTCAGGATTTCCAGTGAGTGGATCAAACGCTATTTTTGGAACAAAACTTTTAAAAACCTTTCCCAACCATTTTCCAAAACTGCGCTTTGGAGCAAATACCCGCATCACTTCCTGTCCAAGAATTTTGGCTAAATCTTCATTGTTATAAGAATTGAATATATCCGAATACAGAAATTTTACCTTATAATGGGTAACCAAATGTTGACCTAAATGATACAAAAGTCCAGATTTACCCATTCTACGAAGTGAAAATAGTGTCACATTTCGGTTATTTAACATGGCATTAACAAGGGTACTTGTCTCAACCTTTCGATCGCAGAAGCCCTCCAATGCTGTATATCCATGAATGTTAAATGGATTTTGTCCAAGGTCCATCCCACAAATATAATAAACTTTTTGTATTAAACATTTTGTTTAATACATTTTGTTAAATTTTAAACTTTCATTATAACCCAAATTTCTGCTTTATTTACAATGTCTAATTCTCTGCTTTCCTTACCTTTGCTCCATGCACCCATCCTTTTGCATCATTATTCCAGCCCGCTATGCAAGCACCCGCTTCCCGGGCAAACCCCTTGCAGATATAAGTGGAAAAACCATGATTCATAGGGTTTGGGATGCTGCCTCCACCGTGAAAGATGCATTGATGGTGATTGTAGCCACCGATGACGATGCTATTTTAGACCATGTCTCCCAATTTGGCAAAGCCATTCGCACTGGCAGCCATCATCCCAGCGGCACAGATCGATGTTTTGAAGCATTCCAAAATTCTGGCATTGTAGCGGATGTGATTGTGAATTTGCAAGGTGACGAACCTTTTATAAAACCAGAACAAATATTGGCATTGGTTTCTATGTTTCAAAACCCGGATGTGCAAATTGCCACCCTCAAAAAGAAAATCTTTGATGCCAGCGAAATGGATGACCCCAATGTGGTAAAAGTGGTTACCGATATTCACAACAAAGCCCTGTATTTTAGCAGAAGCCGCATTCCTTATATGAGAGATGTTGATCCAAAAATGCAATATTACCGGCATATAGGTATGTATGCTTATAGAAAAAACTCGTTGGCTGAAATCACCCAACTAGCCCCATCTGCCCTGGAAAACACAGAAAAACTAGAGCAATTGCGCTGGTTAGAAAATGGATACCATATTGCGGTTGCCGAAACCTTTTGGCAAAGTCCTGCTGTAGACACACCTGAGGATTTGGAAAAAGCCATAGCGTTTTTCAAATTCAATGCTTAATCTTGCTTTTCTATTCACCAACCGATTCTAACCATTCACCGCCTTTTTTACATCGATTTGCCTATTTTAGAACAGTTTTTGAGCCCAAAAGATACAATTTTGCATTATAAAAATCACAATATGGAAAACGAATTTAGCAAACACAGAAAACACGATTCAAAAAACAATTGGAATGACCCTGAATTTGAAAAAAGAAGAAACCGGGGTCGCGTATTCGGAGGATTAATTTTAATTGCGGGAGGTGCTCTTTGGTTGGCTAAATCGATGGGGGCATTAATTCCAGCATGGATTTTTAGCTGGCCGGCGTTTCTCATTTTTTTGGGCTTATATTTATTGGGGAAAAATGGATTTAAACGTCCGGGCGGTTTGATTGTAATGGCAATTGGCGGAGTCTTTCTTGTAGAACAAAATTTTCCAAGCATTCATATTCGCCACATCGTTTGGCCGACACTCATAATTTTGGCTGGTGCTTTGATGATTTTCAATCCCTTTAAAAAATGGAAAAAAGAACGAAGGGAAGAATGGTCAGAAGGCATGCATTTGGGTGACGACAATAGCACTGGCGATTATTTGGATGTAAACTCCGTATTCGGTGGTGTAGAAAAAAATATCATTTCCAAAAACTTTAAAGGCGGAGAAGTGAATTGCGTTTTTGGAGGTGCAGAAATCAATCTATCCCAGTCTGATATTCAGGGCACAGTTATGTTGGATGTAAATGCTATTTTTGGAGGCATGGAAATCATTGTACCTTCAAATTGGCGCATAAAAAGTGAAATTACAGCAGTATTGGGTGGCGTATCAGACAAGCGTCCAATGCAATCTGATGGTGGTGATGAATCGAAGGTGCTGATAATGAAAGGCAATGCTGTTTTTGGGGGTGTAGAAATTAAAAGTTACATCTAATTGTATGCAAAATTTTAGCGTTTGTTTGGTTCATGAAATTCTAAATAAAATTCATACCGATAAAAACACATTTGAAGAATCATGGCTATTGGTAAAGGCAAATGACATGATAGATGCGACCCATAAAGCCTTAAATTTTGGAATGAGAAAAGAAGATACATTTGCCAACACATATGGGGAAATTATCGAATGGAAGTTTACTGGAATTCGACACATTGGCGACGTAGAGATAGACGATGAATGCTCCGTAATTTGCAGTTTTACATCCCCAAAATCAGAATTACCAATTATTAAAATTCGAGCTGCCGCCGCTTCAACATTCCGATGAAATCAAAATCATTTTCATTCCTCCTTTACATAGTATTGCCCTCTATTGCGGGTATTTTTAGTGTATGGGGTTTGATTTTGAATGCCACATTGGTGAACAGAAACTTAGCCATGTTGGATGCAATTTTAAGTACAATATTGCTTGCATTGTTTGCCACCGTTTTGGCCAATGTAATTCGGTATTACCGCCCATCCAACGGAAAAGAATACATGCTTTTATTGTGGATCTTTACTTTGGGTTTACTTTGGTTTTTTATTTCCAACGGGTTGCTTAAAATGATTGTAAAAAATGATGAAGTGTATTTGAATTTAATTAAAACTACATCCTGGCTTCGATATTTTATGGCCAATTTGGTGTTGGTTTGCATTTCGCTGGTTACTTGGATCAGAAGGCAAGCAATTTCAGACAGCAAGCAAAATTTGCGCTTTTTAGCAACCCAGGAACTTGCCAAAGAGGCAGAACTGCATTCGTTAAGACAACAACTGCAACCCCATTTTTTATTCAATTCTTTGAACAGTATTTATTCACTCATAGGCACTGAGCCAGTCAAAGCTAGAAACATGCTGCAACAACTGTCTGAATTTTTACGAAGCACGCTGCGGCGAGATGCCTCTCAAATGATAGATACATCTGAAGAAATATTGCAAACTAAAATTTACCTTGAAATTGAAATGGTGCGATTCCCCAGATTGGAAGTACACTGGGAGATAGAACCCCAATGTGAAAATTTTAAAATGCCAGTTCTTTTACTACAACCCTTGGTAGAAAATGCGATTAAATTCGGGCTCTATGACGTGAGGAATTCCGTCAATATTTCCATTCAAGTATTTTTCAAAAATGATGCAATAAATATACGAATCTCGAATCCCTTTGATATAGAATCGATAAAATCCCATACTGGAGTTGGGTTTGGCTTAGAAAATATAAGACGCCGGTTGTATCTTTTGTATGGAAGAAAAGACTTAATTGAAACCCGAACCAACGAAAATATTTTTGTAGTAGCCATTCAAATACCCCAACTTAAATGAAAAAAGCAATTGTAATTGACGACGAGTTTTTAGCTCGCAACATGGTTAAAGAGTGCTTGCTGCAGCATACAGAAATTGAAATTGTTGCTGAATGCGCTGATGGTTTTGAAGGCATAAAAGCCATTCAAGAATTAAAACCCGATTTGATCTTTTTAGACATTCAAATGCCTAGAATTAATGGATTCGAAATGTTGGAATTAATAGACGAACCCCCGTCGGTAATTTTCGCAACTGCTTTTGATGAATTTGCATTAAAAGCGTTTGAAGCCAATGCTATCGATTATCTTTTAAAGCCGTTTAGTCAAATTCGTTTTGACCAAGCGATAAAAAAGTTCTTGCAAAATGCGAATATAGGTTCTATTGAAAAACTATTAAAAACAGAAGGCAAAAGCGAATTTGAGGCATCTAGAGTAGTGGTTAAACACCACGGAAACATCCGCATTATACCTGCAATAGATATACTTTATATTGAGGCTTGGGATGATTATGTAAAAATACATACCGCCGAAAATGTATTTGTAAAAAAACAAACCCTTACTTTTTACGAGAATGCACTTTCTAATAAAGACTTTTTACGCGTGCACCGTTCCTTTTTGGTGAATATTTCACAAGTTACATCAATAGACCAAGGAAGCGGAGAAAACCGCGAATTAAGGCTTAGAAATGGATTTCATTTGCCCGTGAGCCGATCTGGCTATCAAAAGCTAAAAGTGGCGTTGGGAATTTGAAGCGACTGAATTCCGCAGTCTATTTAACAAAAAACCCTTTTATGTATTTGAGTTATTTGAGGAATTATTTGCAGTAATGAACAAGATGGCTAGCCACATGATAAATGACATTATTTCCAATGGTATTTCAATATTACTCTCAAAATTCAATCGTCTTGAAAATATTTTTTTTAATTTTATACTGCCAATCATTTCTTCGTTTATGTACAATTCATATCTGGTTTTTAAGCTAAAATACTTATACTTCATCAATACCATCTGATTTGAATATTCAATGCGGTAAGAACCACTTAACAAACCTTTTCTTTTAGCAACCGCTATCGTTTCACCGCTTGGAGAATCCAAATTAAAAACGCCTGAAAAAACACCCGTTGTATATGCTAAATACACTTTTTCACCCAGGGTTATATTGCCCTTTAATTTCAGAGAAAATAATTTTCTAACCAGTGAAGCTATTTTTTCATTGTTTTTAAATAGCGAATAATTTACACTGAATATACCATCTGGAATTGCTTCTAATAAAACCAATGGATTTTCTATCACGGCATTTTCGTTTTGCTTGTAGGACATTTTATTTGAATTTTCAACGAATTTAATATTTTCTTCGAATTACGCATCATTCGTTTGCAATGATTTGTAAATACTGTAGCTTCGTAGAAAATAAATCATGGAACAAAAACCACCTTTACCCCCTTTTACGGAGGAAACCGCCAAACAAAAAATTCAAATGGCAGAGGATGCATGGAATAGCAAAGATCCTGAAAGGGTAAGTATGGCTTATACAATAGATACCGAGTGGCGCAACCGCAGTGAATTTATCCATGGAAGAGAAGCCGTAAAAGAATTTTTACAACGGAAATGGGCCAAAGAACACGAATACAAATTAAAAAAAGAACTTTGGACTTTTGGAGGCAACAGAATTGCGGTGCGATTTGAATACGAATGGCATGATAAAAATGGGCAATGGTATCGAAGTTATGGCAATGAAAATTGGGAATTCAGTCCTCAAGGTTTGATGCAAAAACGGTATGCAAGCATTAATGATTTGGAAATAACTGAATCGGAAAGAAAATTAACATAAATTATTTTTGCAAATAATCGAGGATTAACTTTTCAATTTCTCCTGCTTTTTGCAATACCATGAGGTGACCTCCACCTTTAATTATGCTGGCGTTTTTAATATTTTTTGAAGGAAACAGCCGATCTCGATTGCCATGAATATGTAGATATTTTTCAGGTAAAATCGTATTTTTTCTGTTTATGATTTTATCGATGGCCCAGCGCAAATAAGCATCGTCCGATTCGCAAATGATAGCATTTAGCATTGTTTTTTCTTTGGAATTGGTAACGCTAAAAAACCAATTCATGGCAAAGTGCATTTTTTTAAGCCAAGAAATAGGAATTAGTTGATGCAAATTCAAAATGCCTGCCCACAAAAACCAAAATGGCGTTTCTTTTCGATTTTTAACCGTAGAAAGCAGTATCAATTTACCCAGCGGAATTTGTGTGGCCAGCTCCAACGCAACTATTCCACCAAAAGATAGTCCTAATATGTTTGGATTGGGTTCTTTTACGTCTATAAATAAGCGTTTGGTATAATGGTCAATACTTTCACTTTTAAAAGGTTTAATCCAACGAATATGATGTACTTGAATACCTGGCAATTGCAGATTGCAGAATACCCTTTCATCTGCGCCCAATCCACTGATAACATATAGCGAATTTGCCAATTACTTGGCCCTCATTTTATTACCTTTGGGATCGTGCGTAAGCTCAGCCAAGCCCAATTCTTCCATCAGCGGCGGTACATACATTCCAAATCTACCGCGCAACCCCTTTTTTAGACCATACCATCCACCGACAGGATTGTTTTCAGCCCTGCCCCAAGATTCTACAGTACCTTCTTTGGCTGGTTTTTGCTCGTCAGCTGAGCCCAATTCCATCCAATCTCCATGCGTTTTTAACATTTTTTGGAGGTCTTCTAGACATCGATAATCGTAGAGTAATGTTGTTTTTCCTACCACACAAACAATTACTTGTTGCCCATCCTTTTCATCTTTATACATTTCATACGCTGATGTTTGCGGCGGTGTTTTCAATTTCCATGGATTTTCTTTGGTTCCTTTTGTCATAGTTATATTTTATTCATTTGGTTTCTATTGGTTTTATGCAGTTTTAGCCACCCACTCTCGCCTGCTGTATTTTACAAAAATAAATACTTGGATTGTAAAAAGAAAGCATGGAATAAGCATCCAAATAATTATATTAAAAGGAAGACTTTTTGCTATTTTTTCTGCCCAATTTAAAGCACAAATGGTTACAACAAAATTCAACAACATAGAGGTAACAAAAAATATTTCAGCGTAATTTTTTTGGGCAAAAGCTACTCTATAAATGGAATTCACGCCTGCTGCAGCTCCATACATTGCAGTAAAAATCCAAGCTAAAATAGCCTGATCGTGGGGTTGATTTAATATAAAGGCAAAATAAACAATTGCACAATAACCAACTGCAGCGGCTAGAGATATGAAAAGCAATGTATTGTTTTTCTGTTTCAAATTTTTATTTATCAATCATTCGGCCTGGTCCAAAATCCAAATCATAACGGCTACGGCAGCGGCACCCAATTCCAATTCGCGTTTGTTTACATTTTCAAAAACATCTGTTTCCGCATGATGGACATCAAAGTATCGTTGAGAATCGGGTATAAAACTTACAAAAGCTGTGTTGGGGTTGTTTTTCTTTAAAGGGCCAATGTCCGCACCACCTCCACCTTTTTCAATCATTCCAATGCCATAGGAGTCCAGCAACTTTTTGAATTTCAATACCTGAGGCATCAAAGCAGAATCTACACCAAAGCCGCGGGGGGTAAAACCACCGCGGTCGCTTTCCAATGCGGCAAAATGCAATTCATTATTTTCCTTTGCCAATCGTGCATATTCCAAAGCGCCTTTTAATCCGTTTTCCTCATTGATCCAAAACACACACCTTAATGAATGACGAGGCACATAACCAATGGCTTTTAATATACGCAAAGCCTCAAAGGCATGCATGCAACCAGCCCCATCATCGTGTGCGCCTTCTCCTTGGTCCCAACTGTCGAAATGGCCACCAAAAGCAATGTATTTATTGGGATAAATTGAACCCTTAGTTTGGGCAACCACATTGGATGACAGCCTATCGGGCAATGTTTTGCAACCCAGTTGTATGAGCACTTTCATATCCTTATCCTCAATACACAAACGATCCAACATATCTGCAACCGCTGTGCCCACTGCGGCAGCGGGAATTTTAACAATGCTATCTTCATAACGCATGGATCCAGTATGCGGGTGCAAATCGCATCGGTTGCTCATGCTCCTTACCAAAACGGCCGAGGCTCCATATTTTGCAGCTTGAATTGCGCCAGTAACCCTTTGCATAACACAACCCCCATAGGCACTAAAAGTACTTAAAAGCGATTCGTCGAACATGCGGTTAAACAAAATAATTTTCCCTTTTATCATACCCAATTTGCCCAAACTGTCCAATTCACGGGCAGAATGCACTGCGAGAACCGAAGCATATATTGTGGTTTGAGTTCCCACAGAGCCGCCGAGTGCTACCGCATTTAATTTGTATGATTTTGCAGGTTTGGGTATTGCCTCTTCAAATGCTTCACAATTATAATCAGCAGGCCATTTTCCTTTTTTTAATTTTGCTGTTAAAACCGGAGAGTACATCCATATTTCTTCTTTTTTGCTCCTCTCCCATCGAGGCACCATAACAGGTTGGGTAAAAACCGTATCGAAACGGTAACTATTTAGCATATTTACGGCCCATATAATTCCTTTTTCCGCATTATCGCTTCCACTTAACCGTGAACCAATTGTTTTGCACAATTCGCCCAAACGTTGATAACACTGCCCCTTTAACAAGGCTTCATTGTACACTCTTTTAAACATCAAACTATCAGAAGATTGCGCCCCCAATGCCCAAATAGTAAAGTATAAACTGAGAAATACGATTTGCTTTTTCACCAAAGGCAAAAATAATATTTAACTACCAGCTTTGGAACAATCGGCATAATCAACAAAATACATGTGCATTTCGCCTTTTCCTTTGGCTTCAATTTTCCCGCGGGGTGTAAAGACAAACTCAGAGGACTCTTTTACATAATTAAAGGTAAATTCGCTTATATTTACTTTTCCTGCTTCTCCGCTACTTTCCATGCGGCTCGCTATATTTACGGTATCTCCCCATATATCATAGGCAAATTTCATGACACCTACAATACCGGCAACTACGGGTCCGGAGTGTATGCCCACCCGCATTTCATAGGCTGCTTCTCCGTTAGCTTCTCTTTCTGATTTCCTAGCTATGATAAACTTCTGCATTTCCAAGCCAGCTCTTATAACATTGGTCACCTCCCGAGAAGTTTGGTTTCCAAGCCCATCTGCAGCCATGTAGGAATCACCAATGGTTTTAATTTTTTCCAAACCATATTTACGCATAATATTGTCAAAACCAAAAAAACAGTCATTCAATTCTGCTACCAATTGCTTGGCCGATATTTTTTCTGAATATTGTGTAAAATGCTTGAAATCTGTAAACAAAACCGTTACAAATTCATGATGTTTTGCATCTGCACTGCCTTTTTCTTTTAACTCTTCAGCCACATCTGGTGGTAAAATATTCAGCAACAATTCATCACTTCGGTTTCTTTGTAATTCAATTTCATCTTTTTGTTTCACAATTTCAGAAGTGGCATTTTGAATTTGCAATTTTAGCACTTTTTCCTTCCTTATCAGCCTTCGTTGGTTCCATTGTATAAAAAGATATATGAAGCCCATCAAACCCAATGCATAAACAATAAACATATACCATTTTCGCCACCAGGGTGGCAAAACCTTGAAAGTATATTTTATGTCTTTTCCCCAAACCCCAAATGCATTCTGGGCCTTTAGAATAAATGTGTAATTCCCTTCTTGTATGTTGCCAAATGATGCAGACGTTTTATTCCCAATTGCCGACCAAAATGCATCGTAGCCTTCTAATTTGTATTGGTATTTCACCAAATCGTTGTGCGCCGGCAAAATTGCCCCAAATTCAAATGTGATCTGGTTGTTGTATGGGAGTTCCAAATTCACTGGTAAATTGTCCCATTTAGAAATACTATCCAAATTAACATTGCGAAACCTTTTGCGCATATTATCTCTGCTTCCTTCACTCATGCGGTTCCCAAAAAGCAAATTTTCCTCTACACTTCTCTTTTTTATATTTTCTATTTGCTCTCTTTGATATTTATTGCCAAATAAATTGTTCCATGCAATAATTTCGTTGTTAATTTTTATTTTTTGAATTTCCAGTTCTGGTTTTACATTTTTTTGCATTGCATTGTAATTGAATCGAATTAAACCCGTTTTGGTGGCTACCCAAATAATACCTTTGCTGTCTTTAAATAAAGTTTTTGAACCCGAAACTACATTGACAATATGGTATCCCGAACTCCGATTGTAAACTTCAATTTTTGGAGAATAATTTGCCAAAGTTGTGTTTGGTAAATTGTTTTGGGCATCTACAGATTTTATTTCGGAGTTGTTCGCATAAAATCCGGAAATTACGGCCAAACCCAATCCTGTCCCCACTAAAATTTGATTGTTTTCTCCTATTTCAATTTGAAAAATTGAATTGTCTGGCAATCCATCCAAAATTGTATAATTGATAAATCCTGGATTTTCAGATTCGACATCAAATCGTATTAAGCCTCCACCATCCGTTCCTAGCCACATATTCCCATATTTATCTTCGGCTATCCCGTCCACATCTGCATTCGGCAGGCCTTGTGAAGTAGTATATGTAGTCATTACTTCATTATGGATTACTGCAAATCCATTTTCGGTGCCAATCCATATATTGCCATTTTTGGCAATTTTAATGGTATTCACTTTATCTGATGGCAATCCATGTTTCCGCCCAATGTTGACAAACTTATCGCCATCAAAATAACTGACCCCTGCTTCTCTAGTTCCAAACCATTTATTTCCCTTTAAATCTATAGCTATACAAAGAATTTCTGATGCTGGCAATCCTTGAGGCATATCGTAATTAACGACTTTTTTGTTTTTTAAATCTACACTATAAACACCGCTAGATTGGGTTCCCAACCACAATTTTCCGCTAGGATCGAAAGCTACACTGTGAATGTATTTTTCAATTCCATTTTGATCATTGATATTTTTAAAATATGAAGTATTTCCGCCACGATAAAAGGCTTTGTAAATGCTAAATCCTCCGCCGTCGGTGCCAAAACAAAGATTACCATCACCATCTTCTGCAATGCTTGTTACATCGTTGTTGGCAAGCCCACATTCGGTAGTAAAAAGGCGCAAGGCATTTCCGTCAAATCTACAAATTCCTTTGTCCGTGGCTATCCAAATATTGCCTTCTTTGTCTTCTGAAATGCTCGAAACCCAGTCGTTAACCAACTGATTGGATTTTGAATAGTTCGTAAAAACAACATGGTTGTCAAATTTGGATTGGGGATGAAATTTTGAAATTCCTTGTGTGGTGCCAAACCATATATCGTTGTTCTTTGATATACAAATACTGCGCACAATATTGCCTATCAAACCCAAGTCCATATTAAAATTCTGAAAACATTCAAACTTGCAAACCACAGATTTTACCAAAGTGCGACTCA
>Ga0209181_10004072_pt1 | contig 22049 bp, 16 predicted proteins | sample MAT05_FD_187208 | JGI IMG/M metagenome (GOLD analysis project Ga0209181, IMG submission 187208) | Freshwater microbial communities from Lake Fryxell liftoff mats and glacier meltwater in Antarctica - MAT-05 (SPAdes) (version 2) | ecosystem: Environmental > Aquatic > Freshwater > Ice > Liftoff...
ACCCGGCGGCGCATCTGGAGCGTGCAGAGAAACTCAAAATCGGGACATGCCACACCGAAATGGGACAACGTGCCGCGCAACTTTCGCACATCGAATCCGGCATTGTGGGCGATCACGAGGTCAGCGTGGGTTAGGCGTTCCAGAAATTCTGGGGCAATGCCTAAAAAATCCGGAGCGTTCCTAACATCAAACCAGGTCAAACCGTGACACTCCGTGAAATCGTCGCGGAACCATCCGTGGCCTTTGGGAGGCCGGACCAACCAGTGCCGGGATTCCAGCAGTTCGCCATTTTCAAAAACGGCAATGCCGACAGCGCAAATGCTGGCGTCGGAATGGTTGGCGGTTTCAAAATCGATACTGGCGATGATCATATTTTCGGCTCGTGAATGCTCTTTTCTTCTAATTGCACCAAGGTGTTGCACCGTTTTCGATTGAGTCTAAATCAGTGGCAATCAAGCCTCGATTCCAACGGCGAGCTTCACGAGGCCGAGCGCACACGAAAGCCGCGGATCTTCGAGGGCGCTGGCGACCATTGAGAAACCTTTCAGACGCGCGGGCGACACGCGGATGCCGAAGACCTCCTCGGCCAATTCGTTGATGCCATGGATCATTGAACAACCGCCCGTGAGATGGATGCTTCCGAGCTGAGAATCGAGCTTTACGCCGCTGAGTTTGAGGTCGATTTTCACAGATATCAAGGCGCGGCGCACGCCGCCTCGAATGATCGTGTTGAGCATTTCGCGTTCGATGTCCCGGCTCAGGGAGCCCGGACCGGCGTCAACCGTGAGGCGGTCGCCCGAACGCGATCGCCCCAAGATGACGCAGCCCTGCTCGATGAGCAGATTCTCCCCGCTCGCATACGGGAGGCAAAGCTGGCAGGCAAATTCCTGCCTGAGATCATGGCTGCCAAACTTGAAGCTGCCGCTGTGCAGGAGCGCGCCGCCGGCATAGACGGCGTAACTAGTCGTGCTGTCGCCCATGTCGATGACGAGCGCGCCGAGCCGTTTCTGTTGCTCATCGAGCACGGCTTCCGCACTCGCCACCGGCGCGTAAACGAGGGCATCGACTGCGACGCCGAGATTCTCGATGCAATTGACGCTATTTGCGATCCGAGTGCCGGCGCCAGCCACGATCTGGCAATCCGGTTCGTGCCGGCGCTTCCCCAAGGGGAGCCGGCGCAGTATCCCGTCGCCGTGATCGCCATAGCAGATTTCCTCCCACGGGGGCCGGGCATGGTAAGAGGCGATCTTCGTGCCGGCCACAGCGAGGATCACGCTGCGGATCATCACGTCGCATTTTATTTCCGCGTCCACCAGCGCCTCGCGAACGCACGCGCTGGCCGCCTCGAAATCGAGGATTCCGCAGCGGCCAATACCCCGCGACGGCGCGCGGCCGATGCCGAGGAGTTGGATGGTCCCATCCAACAGCCGTTCGGTGACGACCGCGCAGACCTTTGATGTGCCGATTTCAAGCCCGACGACCATCTTTCCGCTAGGACCAGCAGCGGCGGCAGCCTCGATGGGATAGCGAAGGAAACCGGAGGCCAGGGCAACTCCCGCAACGGCGCAGGTGCGAAGGAAATCGCGGCGAGCGATGCCCGCCGCCACTTTGCGCGGCTCGCGGGGAACGATGGAGGGTGACGAGGTGCTGCTCATGCGTTCAAGATTGGCCCGTCGGATCGGTTGCCATAAGGGCAACCTTTGGGGACAAACGCGTGGTGCAAATTTCCCTCGAACAAGATCTCCAGCGGCTTTCCGAACTTGCCTACCGGCGGCTGGAGTGGAGCGGAGACTTGGTGCGGAAGCTCCATCGGCTGCGCGAGCCCGCCGGGCAGCAGCATGCCGACTTTCCTGCCTTGGAAAGCGCCTGCGCCTGGCTGTTCGTGCCCTTTACGCTCTGGCCGATCGATCTGCACGGCCTCTGCGCCGTGATCCAGGAACGCATCGCGAACGGCAAGCGTCTGGAACCTGCGCTGCTTCTGCTGCTCGACGCTCTGCCGCCGCTCCCCGGCGCGAAAGCGCAGGCCGTGGCCGCGGCGCACGAACACGCCGTGCAGCGCGGGGACTATGACGCGCAGGTGAAGGCTGGGGAGAAATATCGGTTGCTGGAGGAAAGGCTGATGAAGAATCAGCAGTTCCGGGAGGGATGGGCGGCGATCAAAGCGGAGTTTGACGTGACGGAGCACCGGGACCGCAAGGGTATCATCCGGCGGCGAATGGTTTCGGAACGAGCCTTCCGCTCCGACTGGCAGCTCAACTGGGAAGACGCCGGCGCGCGGTTTCAAGCGGTGTTCGACGCCTTCTGCCTCCGGTGGAATTTGTATGGCATGGAAGACGACCTGCCCTTGCTGCAAAAGCTGACCGTCAACCTGACTCCGCACGGGACGATGGTCTTCATCCCGTCATGGTGGAGCCTCGATCACACGCGCGACCTGAACTGGCTCGAGATCAGGAAGCTGCACAATGCGCGGGTGCCATCGAGGCAAGGCCCGAAGCTCACGCGGAATCAAATGGAACAAGCTGCGGAAGCGGAAAGGGCGGCACGGCTCGATGCGGCGGCACGCGCGAGCGGGTTAAAAGGCGAACGACGCGCGAATTGGGTAATGGAGAAGCTGCGGTGGAAAGACCAGGATGCGCGAAAGCTGCGGCGGGTCCTGAGCAGGGCAAAGCGTCTGAGTTCGCCGGAGTAAGCTGGTGGAATCGATCCCCCCGTGCGTGGCCTGCCCTTTGAAGGGCTGAGCATTTATTCCACCCGCGTCCCCGACGAGCACTGGCTGGTGGATCAGGTCACTCCGGACGCGCTCATCATCGCGTCTTGCCGTTTTCACGATTGATCAGGGATTCAACCCCGGTGCTCACGCTCGGGCGGCACGGACGGCTGAGCCTCGGCGCGCTGCCCGCCGAGTGGCTGCCGCTGCGCGAGAGCCGGGCATCGACGCCGAAGCCCACCCCGGCAACACCCGAGCACGGTCTTCCTGACGGGTGCCCCAGGGAAGCGTACGAAAAGTTGCGTGCCGCGCGAACGCTCTTGCCGTGTATCTCGCAACCGCGTTTCCTCCCATCCCGTGAGCCGCGAATCTAACAACCGCCGATCCACCTTCATCCTGGTCGGGCTCCTCGTCGGCGCGGTTCTCGGCGCGTTGGCGCGGGCGTGGTGGGGTGGGCCGGGGCTGGATGCAGCGGTGGCGAATGTGATCAAGCCGGTCGGCACGGTGTTTCTGCGGCTGATCTTCATGGTGGTGGTGCCGCTGATCATTTCGGCGATCGTGCTCGGCGTGGTGGAGCTGGGCGATGTGAAGCGGTTGGGACGCGTCGGCTTCCGCTGTCTGGCGATGACACTGCTGCTCTCCGGCGCGAGCGTCGTCGTAGGGCTGACTGCGGTGAATGTCTTCAAACCGGGTAACCAGATTGCGCCGGAACTCCGGGAGAAACTGGTGGCCCAATACACCACGCAGGCCGGAGAAAAGATCGAACAGGCTAAAAGCAGCAAGCCGCTCGCGCAGACGCTGCTCGACCTCATTCCGCAGAATCCGCTCGAGGAGGCGGTGAATGCCTTCAATCCCGGCCAGGCGAATGGCGGGCTGATTGCGATCATGGTCTTCAGCCTGATCTTCGGCGCGGCGATGACGAGCATCGGGGTCGAGACGACCGCGGCTTTGAAGGCCGTACTGGAGTCGCTCTTCCGCGTCTGCCTGAAGGTGATTGATTTCGCGATGGTGCTCGCGCCGGTGTGCGTGGCGTGCCTCAGCTTTGCCCTCACCGCCACGACCGGCCTGGAACTGCTCTGGGCGCTGGCGGCCTATGTGGCGGTGGTAATCGGCGGGATGCTCTTTCATCAGTTCGGCGTTTATTCGGCGGCGCTGGTGTTCCTCGGCGGGAAGTCGCCGATCGTCTTTTTCCGCGAGGCGAAGGAGGCCATCGTCACCGCGTTTGGCACTTCATCGAGCAATGCGACGCTGCCGGTGGCATTGCGCGTGGCGGAAGAAAACCTGCGCCTGCCGCCACAGATTTCGCGCTTTGTCCTCACCGTCGGCGCGAGCGCAAACCAGAACGGAACCGCGCTCTACGAAGGTGTGACCGTGCTCTTTCTCGCCCAGGTCTTCGGCGTGGATTTGACGATCGGCCAGCAGCTCACGGTCGCGCTGATGTGCATCCTCGCGGGGGTCGGCACGGCGGGCGTGCCGGGCGGTTCGCTGCCGCTGGTGGTCGGCGTGCTGTTGACCATCGGCGTGCCGGCTTCGGCCATCGCGATCATCCTCGGCATCGACCGCGTCCTCGACATGTGCCGCACGGCGCTGAACGTCACCGGCGACCTGGTCATTGCCACGGTGGTCGCCCGCGGATCGAAAGACCTGCTGCCCGCCACGACTTGACCGCCGATCCGGCGGGACGCGGATGACGCGGATGACGCGGATTCTTTAACCACAGATGACGCAGATACCACGGATGGGGGGAGAACCGGCGCAGCGGCTCCTCCGTCATCTGTGGCCATCTGTGTTATCTGTGGTCAAAGAATCTTAGGCTCCCTCAGATCGCCGTCCGCTTACTTCGGCGGTGCGGGTTCGCGGGTGAAGATTTCGAAGGCGTCGGAGCCGGCGATGTAAGTGCCTTGGTGAGTGTAGTTCGTTTGTAGCCAGGTCTTCGTCTTGACCGCCCAGACGCTGAACCGCGAGGCGCGCGTGCCGTTGATATCCCAGTCGCTCAGCACCACCACGGCGGGTTGAAATTTCTCGAAACGCGCGATGGCTTCCGCGTCCCAATGCGTCGTGCGGATGGCGTTGTCGACGTAGACGTTCTTTTCGTAAGTCGGGCGGTTCGCGAGCAGGTTGATGCCGGGCGAGTAGGGGTAACAGGCGACGTAATCGCGCGGGTTCGGCGCGAACTCGCGGAGGAGGCGCTGGATTTCCAGCAAGCCGGTTTGTTCACGGGAGGAGACAAAGACGTGGACGCCATTTTCGGCGGTGAAGAGCTTCGTGCGTTTGTTGCGAATGGTGTAAGTGCCGGCCCAGCGATCGGGGAGAATGCGCGTGACGTAGACGGCGACCAACACGGCGAGGAAAAGCGCGAAGACGGTGCGCCAGTTTTTCCAAGTGGTGATTCCGCTCCAAAGCAACCCGGCGGACGCAAACGTGGACGCGAGGAAACCGGGCATGAACTCCGAGAGATGCGGCACATCCGGTCGGAAGAAGAAGAACTGCGGGAAGGTCGTGAGCGCGCCACCCATGAGCACCAGGACGGCGAGTCCGCGGCGCTCGGCTTCGCCATCCCGGCGGCGCAAGCCGCCGATCCAGGCGAAGAGGCCCCACGGCACCAAGGTCGCCAGCGCGAGCAGGGGAGCGTAGGTGAGGAAAACGAAAGCGGGGCCGGCGTTCTGTCCGGCTTTGCCGATGTCGGCGAGCGTGGCGCGGCGGAGCGTCTTTTTGTCGGCTCTGTCTTCGGCGTCGGCGGGCGGATTCAGCGCGGCGCGGCGCGGTGCCTGGAGGTGTCCGCTGGCGTGCCGCGGCGCGGGCGCGGGGAGGAGTTGATACTTCTTGAGGAGCAACGTCACGGGCCGCTCGAGCATGCGCCACTTTTCGACATATTGGGCGGCGAACTCGCGTTCGTAGCCGCGCGCCTTCGCATCCGCGAGCGCGGGCCAGTGGACCAGCGCGACGGCGGCCATGATCGCTGCGAGACTTCCGAGCCCCACGGCCGCGCGACCACGAAACGGCGCGGTCCCGGTGAGGATGCGCAACTGCAAAAACCCGAACCACAGCGCGGTGAAAAGCAGCGCGATGTCGATGCGGATGAGGAAGCTGAGACCGAGCACGAAGCCACCGGCAATGGCTTTGAAAAGGGCCTGCCGGGAATCCGCTGGCGTGAGCGCGACGTGGAGCAGGCAGAGCGTGTTCGCGACGGCGAGAAGCGGGATGTAGTTTTTGAACTGCGAGCCGGGGATCAAGACGAGCACGGCGGCGACGAGAAACGCCAGCCAAGGCCGGCGCGTTGTTTTCACCACGAGGAGGAAGGCCAGCACCGCGGTGAGCGTGGACAGCGCGAAGCACCAGCCGCGGAGCAGGACATAACTAACTCCGAAGAATTTGTAGAGCACGACGACCGGCCAGAACCAACCGACGTTGTAACTCAGCACCACTTCCTTGATCGGCACTTCGCCATTCAGCAGTCGCTGGGAGAGGAGCGCGACGGTCTGACCTTCATCGCGGAAGCCGATGCCGTAGCGGAGATAACTTCCGTAGTAAGTCGCCGCGAGCACGAGCAGCAGGATGATCCACACCCAGCGCGACTGCACCAAACGCCGCCAGGCCACGACTGCGCTGGATTCAGCGTCCACGGGTCAACCGAGTTCGGACATCGCCGGTTCCATCTCCCTGGCGACGTGATCGAGATACTCTCGGTATTCGTTCTTCGGCAGCGCGGCGACGAGCGCCTTAAGTTGCTCGCGATCAACCCAGCCTTGGTAAAAGGCGATTTCTTCCAGACATGCTACCATGAGGCCCTGACGGTTTTGGATCGCGGCAATATAGTTACTCGCTTCGAGCAGGCTGGCTTGGGTGCCGGTATCCAGCCAGGCCATGCCGCGGCCGAGGACTTTGACGTGGAGTTCGTCGCGCCGGAGATACTCGATATTTACATCGGTGATTTCGAGTTCGCCGCGCGGGCTGGGTTTTAGATTGCGGCAGATGTCGACGACCTGGTTGTCGTAGACGTAGAGGCCCGGCACGGCGAACTGGCTCTTCGGCTGCGAGGGCTTTTCTTCAAGGCTGATCGCTTTGCCTTTGGCGTCAAATTCCACCACGCCGTAACGCTCGGGATCGCGCACCTGGTAACCGAAGACACACGCGCCCTTCGGCAGGCGCAGCGCTTCGCGGAAGAAGTCGAGTTTCCCGTAGAAGATGTTGTCGCCCAGGATCAGCGTGACCGGAGAATCGCCGATGAAATCCGCGCCGATGAGGAAAGCCTGCGCGATGCCGGCGGGCTTGGGTTGCTCGGCGTATTCGATGCGCAGGCCGAAGCGGCTGCCATCGCCGAGCAGATCGCGAAACTGTGGCACGTCTTTGGGCGTGGAGATGATGAGCACGTCGCGAATGCCGCCGAGCATCAGCGTGGCCAGCGGATAGTAGATCATCGGCTTGTCGTAGACCGGCAGCAGTTGTTTGCAGGCGACGCGGGTGAGCGGATACAGGCGGGTGCCGGCACCGCCGGCGAGGATGATGGCTTTGCGCTTCATGAGATGCGGGGAGTGGAGGAATGGGCGGTGCGGATGGCCCACGCGGCGAGGCGCGAGATGAATTCGGGCTCGATGGCGCGGCCGTGTTTGTGGCGGAGGAGGAAGCGGTTGTTCGCTTTGAAATCGGGCTCCAGCTTTTCGTGCAGCTCGCCGCTGCCGACGCGCAGCCCGGCGCAATCCGCGGCGAGCTGGACGATGACGGAGGTGGGGAGAAACGTGGTTTTGTCCTCGATGCTGGCGCTGAGGGTCACGCCGGTGAGCTGGTGCAGGAGCCAGCCGCAAAGCAGTTCGCGGGAGGTCATGGCGTGGAGGTGGCGCACGCCGTCGCGCTCGACCCAGCGGCGGAGAAAGAGGGCGTAACGCGCCTGCTGGAGAAAGAATTCGGAGGAAAGTTTTTGCCCGAGGTTCTGCCGCCAGACTTCGATCTGACGGGCGGTCTCGCGTTCCTGCAACCACTCGCCTTCCAGCACCATGCCATCGGGCAGGAAGCGCAGATGGGGCAGGATTTCCGCGAAGGAATCGGGCAGCGTGCCGGAGGCGTGCGCGATGTAGACGCGGAGCGCGGGGTTCGCGCTGCGGAGCTGGCGCAGCTCGGATTCAGCGCGTTCGCCGGAGGGCCACTCCTGCAAAAGCGCGGCGAAGCCGGCGCCAGCGACCGTCGGCACGGGCCGCGGTTTGATGAATTTGTCGAAGAGCGCCTTGAGCGGCTGCACGGTTTTGTCGATCGCGAATTCCTTCTCCAATCGGGCGCGGGCGGTGGCGCCGTACTGGCGGCGCAGCTCGGGCGAAGTGAGCAACCGCGCCAGCGCGTCGGCGAGTGCCCTGGCGTCTTTCGGCGCGGCGAGCAGGCCACTTTCACCGTGGACGATCTGCTCGGGCACGCCGGCGACGCTGGTGGAGACGACGGGCTTGGCGGACGCCATCGCTTCCAGGATCACGGTGGGAAAAACGTCGCTCGTATGGTGGCGATCGACGATGCACGGGAGGGTGAAAATGTCGCAGCCGCGGAGGCGGGCGAAGACTTCCTCCTGCGGCAGCGAGCCGGTGAGCCGCACCTGGCCGGTGAGGCCCGCGCTTTCGATCGCGGCCTGCAATTCCCCACGGAGCGGGCCCTCGCCGATGATTTCGCACTCGAAGGCGAGCCGGCGCTTTTTTAGCTCGGCGCACGCGGGGATGAGGTAGTGGAAGCCCTTGAACTCGATGAGCCGGCCGGTGGTGACGATGCGCGGGACGGCGTTTGCGGTGGCGCTGATCGGCGCGGGGAAGTTCGCGAGATCCATGCCGTTGAAGACCCGCGCGAGCTTGTCGGCGGAGTCGGGGCAAAGCTTCGCGATGAGGCCGCGGCTGAACTCGGTTTCATTGGCGACGAATTCCGCCTCGCGGCAAATCTCGCGGAGCAGATCGTCGCTGCCGAGATCGACCATGAAGTCCTGCCCGTGCGTGCTGATGCTGAACGGGATGCCGCTCAGGTGCTTGATGAAGAGCGCGGTCTGCGCGGCGCGATTGGCGAAGTGGACGTGGAAATGCGTGATGCCGCGCGCCTTGAAAAGATCGGCGAAGTAGAGCGCGTTGCGGGCGCGGAGCGCGGCTTTGTATTCCTTGCCGTAGTTGCGTTCGTGGACGGCGATGAATGGCTCCGGCCAGCGACCCGCGGCTTTGGCCTGTTGCTCGCCGAGCTTGAGGATCGATTGCGGTGGCGCGTAGTGGATCGGCGCCTTGATCCGCGCGGCGTGGCCGTGGCGGAAACTCGTGGGCGGCGGGTAGATGGAATACAGCTCCAGCTCCACGCCGAGCCGCTCCAGCGCGAGGATCTCCGTGTCGCAGAAGGTCTGCGAAACGATGGGGTAGCGGGAGAAGAGATAGGCGAGCCGCACGGGTCCGCGGAGTTTTCCGGGGGTGGCGCAGTAGGGAAAGGAAAAAGGGCGCGGGTTCCGGGGACGAGGAGCACAGGCGTCTCGCCTGTGGTTCCCGGCGTCTCGCCGGGAACCCGAGCCTTGTGAGGGCGAGACTTCATCCCATGGATCGCCCACACCACGCTCCATGCGGCCGGCGGGACGCCGGCCGCGACGGGCGGGACGCCCGTGCTCCCCGGCGCCGTTACTTCACGTTGTTCATCGCCGCCCTCACCGCGCACCAGGGATTCTCAACGCCCGTGCTCCCCGGCGCCGTTACTTCACGTCGTTCTCGATTTTCAGCTCGTCGATCCAGCACTTCGCCACGTCCTTGCCGTTGCTCGCCCAGCCGATCCAGGTCAGCGTGGCCATCGGGGGCTTCTCGTACTTCAAGCCGTCGAAACGCTGCGGCTCGCCGCCGGCCGGGGTGAGCACGGCGGACCAGGTGGCATCGCCGTCGATCTTCGCGGTCACTTCCACCTGCACCCAGGTGTCGGCGGGGAAGTCGGCGAGCTTTTTGCCGTTGGCGCGCACGGTGCCGTTTTCGAAATCCAGCTTCGGCCCGGTGTGATAGGGCGTGCTGCTGTCGCGCCACTCGTGGGTGAGCCGGTAGTTCTTTTCCATGCGGATCTGGAAGGCCACGCGCGTCGTGCCGCGCTCGACGTGAGTGTTGAAGTAAAAGTGCGGCTCCCACGGATTCTTGAAGGTCGGTCCATCCGTGAGGTGCAGGCTGCGCTCGCCCTTCGCGGCATGATCCTTCGTCACCACCATTTCCAGGCCGACGTCCTTGGACATCCGGCCGATCGTCGGCTTTTTGCCAAGCGGCGACAGCTCGAAACCCTCGGTGAGCGTGAGGGGTTGCGGCTTCGGTTTGAGGCCATATTTCATCGGCGGGAATTGTGTCGCCGCGAGCTGCTTCCACTCGTTGCTTCCGCGCACGCCGGCCTGCTTCCAGTCGAAGGGCTTGAAGCCGAGCAGCAGCGCGGGCGATCCCGGGCGCAGCGTCCAGTCGCCGTTCGCGGCGTCGACGAAGAGTGGATCGGCGACGACGCTGTTGGTGTCGCGGCCCATGAATTGCCAGTCGGCCCACGTCTTGCCCGCGAACTCGGCGATCACGCCGCCCGGCTTCCAATAGACATTGTCCGCGAGGAAGACGCGGCCGTTGTCCCAGTTTTTGTCCACGTGCATGAAGAGGCGACCATCGCCGACGAGGACGATGTTTCGATAAAAGGCGAAGCCGAGGAAGTCTTCCGGGCGGCTCCAGCGCACGTGCTCCTCGGCGCCGCGGGCGATGATGTTATTCCGCACGATATTGCCGCGGCCGTAGTGCTGGTGGTAGCCGGCGCTCTGCGTGTCGTGGACGAGATTATTTTCCCACAGGATGCCGGTGCTGCCCTCGTCGTTATACATGCCCCACGCGCCGTAACTCGCGCAGCCGGCGTCGTGGATGTGGTTGTTGCGGATCACCGTGCCGGGCTGCGGCCCGAGCGTGTAGACCGCGGCCATGTCGCTGAGCACTGCGTAGCCGTAGTGATGCAGGTGGCAGAACTCGACGACATGGCGCGCGCACGGCGTCGGCTTATAACCCCACGTCCAGCCAATGCTGATCGGCGAGTAAAAGAAATCCGCGATGTCGCAGTGCCGCACCGTGCAATCGCTCGCGTGAAAAATGAGCACGCCGATCGCGCTCGGGAAGTAACGGCCGCCGGTGTGGATGATGCAGTTGTCGACGGTGACGTGACTGGTGTGGTTTTCCGGGCTGCCGATCTCCGGCGTGCCGATCTTCACTCCGCCCGCGCCGAGATCGCGGAAGAGCGAATCCTTCACCACCACATCGCGGCAGCCGCGCCGCAGCCAGAGCGCGCTGGTCATCGTTTGTTCGAAGCGGCAGCCGTCAATGGTGAGACCGCGCACGCCATCGGCCTCGATCGCCGCGCCGAGCGGGGCGACGGCTTGCGAATAACCCACGCCGTCCGCGGGAAGCGTCCAGCTTTGCCCGCGAAAACTCAGCCCGCGAAACGTCAGGTCGCGCACCAGCGCATCGTCTTTCGCCGGGTCGCCTTTGATCACGATCCACTGCGGCGCGATTGGCAGTTCGGCCACGGCGGTCTCCGGCTTTTCGCCCTCGCGTGGCTGGTAGGAAAGGGTGCCGTCCCGCGCCAGAAACCACTCACCGGGCACATCGAGCGCGGCGCGGAAATTTTCGAAATACATCCGGTGAAACGGCTCGAGTGAAAAGAACGCCCGTGAGCCGCCGGTGAATTGCAGCGTCCCGCTCGCCACCTCCACGCCCGCCACGCGATGACGCGTCTCGTTCCAGGAATGCAGCACCACCGCGTTCACCTCGTTGAGCTCCGCGGGGGCGACGCGCGCGAGCAACTCCGCATCGGCCGGCAGGATCTGGAGCATCGAGTTGGCCGGATTCGTCGGTGCCTTCAGGCCTGGCAGCGGTTTCGTGGCCGCACCGAGCGGATAGAAATAAGCGTCGTTCGGCGTGCGCGCGCGGGTGGCGCGGCGGCCGTTGACCCAGAGCGCTTCTGCGGTCGTACCGGGCTCGACCTGCGTCGTCCACACGCCGTCCGCGCCGGCCTTCCAGCCGATGATTTTCCGCGAACCGACGAACACTGGTCGCGCGCCCGGCGCCGCCTCGTAAGTCACGCCGCCATCCTGCGGCTCGAAGGTCACCGCGCCAGTGATCGGATACTCACCCGCCGCGATGCGCACGGTGATCGCGCCCATTTCCCCCGCCGCTCGAGCCGCGCGCGCTGCATCGCGCGCGGTCGTCAGACTATTGATCGAACCCACCGGCGCGACTTCGATGGTCAGCGCGTGGGCGGCGGCAGTGAGGACAGCGAGGGGCAGGAGGAAACGCATGGGAGCGCGAATCTTGATTGGCGTCCGTCGAATAGTGAAGCGCCGCCTCAGCGGCCCCATTCACCATTCACCATTTACCACGCAGCGCCGCTACTGCTTCTCGTATTCCCCCTTGCCGATTTTCTTCAGCACGGTGAAGCCCTGCTTCTTCGCATCCACGATCGACAGCGGCTTGGCCTTGTTCGGCGGGGTGTTGAAGCCGGCGTAGACTTTGCGCACGGGCACCTTGCAGAGCGGGCAATGCGTGAGCGGCTCGCGGTCGATGGGCCGATTGATTTCAAAGCTGCCGCCGCATTTCTCGCAGCCGCCTGCGCAGGGCTCGTAGACGTAGGTGGGCATGCGGGATAGATAGCCGGTCGCGGGCCAGTTGCGAGCGGTTGGTAGTGGGCGGGCGGGCGAATCCACGCTTTGAATAAAGGCGCGGGCCGCCAGTCCGAGCACCGCTGCCGATTCATCTCTACCACCATCCCACCATGAAGGTTCGCCACTTCCTCCTCCTCGCCTCGATCGCCACGCTGCTGCCCGCCTGCGATCGCAAACCTCAAACCGACGCCGAGGAAGTCGTGCGCAAAGCCCGCGAAGAAGTGGAAGCGGTCAAGGCGCAGGTCGCGGAGCTGCAGGATCGGGAGCGCCAGCGCCAGCAGCAGGTCGCCGCGGATCAGCTCGCCGCGGAGAGCCAGCGCCTTGCCGATGAGCGGGGAAAGCTGGAACGCGACCGCGCCAATCTCGACGAAACGCAGCGCCGCGCGGCCGATGCTCGCATTGCTCAAATCCGCGATGAACAACGCGCCGCGGAAAAGCGCGAGGAGCAGCGGAAAGCTGAGCAGCGCAAAGTCGAGCAACGCATCGCCGCTGAGCGCACCGAAGCCGCGCGCACCGCGCAGCAGCAGGCGAAGACCGAGCAGACGCTCGACTTCTTCTACGACGCGCTCGATCCGCAGGGCGACTGGGTGGAGCTCGATCGCTACGGCTATTGCTGGCAGCCGACGCTGGCGAAAAATCCGGGCTGGCGTCCCTACGTCGACGGCCACTGGGTTTACACGAACTACGGCTGGACCTGGGTTTCGCAGGAGCCGTTTGGCTGGGCCACGTATCATTATGGCCGCTGGACGCGCGTGCGCGGTCTCGGCTGGGTGTGGGTGCCGGGTTCGGAATGGGCGCCGGCGTGGGTCGCGTGGCGCAGCAGCGATCGTTACGTGGGCTGGGCGCCGCTGCCGCCGGAAGCGCACTCCGGCACGGGCTTCAACGCGGGGGTAGATAGCTATTACGACATCGGTCCGGGCAGTTACAACTTCGTGGAAGTGGAGACGATGGGCGCGCCGACCTATGTGGGCCGGGTCGTCGAGCCGGCGCAGAATCTCACCGTGATCAACCAGACGGTGAACGTCACCAACACCACCTACCAGCGGGTGGACAACCGCACGGTGCTCTTCAACACGGGACCGCAGTTCGCGGCGATCGAGCGGCAGAGCAAAGTGCGGCGCATGGAGTTGGAGCGCGTGCAGACGGGACGGCCCGCCGTCGCGGAGGAACGCGGCGGCGTCTTGCAATTGCTCGCGCCGTTCATCGCGGCGGCGGCGAAACCCGCGGGGCAGCCAGCCAAAGTGCGCGAACGGGTGCGCGCTCCGGAATTGGAACGCGGCTGGACCGGAGATGATGCCGCCACCGTGACCCGCATTCGCGAGCAGCAGCAGCAAGAAGCACGGCGCGCGGAGCAGGCAGAGCGCAAACCGCAGCGCCTTCCCTCAGCGGCGAAAGCCGAGCCCGTCCGCCCACCAGCAGCGATCCCTGTGGCGGTGCCAGCCGCGACACCGCGCCCACCCCTGCCACCTAAACGACCAACCACGCCGGTGGCGGAAGCGGCACCAGACCGCCCGCCCAAGGCGACTCCGATGCCTCCCGCTGAGGCGTCTGCGCTCCCACCGGCGGAAGAGAAACCTGTCCCGACACCGCGGAAAGCGACTCCTGCCGCCCGACCGCCGTCTGCGCCAGAACCAGTCGAGCGGCCTGCGGCGACTCCACGACTGCCGAAAGCGCCACCGCTCCGCCAACCCCTGCTCCCGCCGCGCCCGGCTCCGCAGCCCGGCACGCCCGCGGAAAACGAGACCGCCCGCCCGCCCGAACCGCGGGTGCCCGCCGCGGTGGCGCCGGGAGTTCCAGCCGCCGAGCCGGCCGAACTTCCCCCCGAGCGCCCGGCCAAAGGGAAACCGCAGCGGCCAGGCGCCAGCGTTCCCGGAGAAGTGCTGCCACCCGGCGAAGGTGCCGCGAATCGACCGGAGCCGGCCACGACGCCCCCGGCGTTGCCAGCGGCGACGGCCGTGAATCCGGCGCGCGAAGGCTTGCCGAAAGCGCCGGCGGCCAAACCGCCCCGCGCTCTACCGAAGGGCAAACCGATCACGACCCCGGAGCCCGCGGCGCGTTAAGCGGCGGCGAAGGGCGAGCGAGGCGAGGCCGGCGAGGAGGAGCGCGGCGCTGCCGGGCTCCGGGATGACCTCGAAACGGAACGTGGTGAGTTCGCTCTGGCTGAACTGCGCCCCGGCGGTGAGCGTGCCGCTGGCGCGCAGACCGAGTTCGTAGATGCCGGGGGCGGTGAAGGCCCAGTTGAAGTGCGAGTGATTCGCCGGGGTGAAGGGGCGGCCGTCGGCGGCGCTGAGGCCATTGCTCGTATCGAAGAAGCGCGGGAGCGGGGTGCCGAAGCTGTCGGTGGACCAGACGAAAAAGTTTCCCGGCCCGCTGAAGGTCTCCAGCCGGAGCGTGACCTGATTGCTGGCGAAGGTGCCGCTGGCGATGCCGCGAGCGAGCAGGGGGGAGTCCACGTTGAAGGCCGACCAGCTCTGCGCGGTTTTGTTTTCCGTGGAGACTCCGAGGAAAGGGATACCGGACTCCTGAGTCTGCGGGAGCACCCACACGGGTGCGCCGGGGGTGCCGAGAAAGGAGTAATCCGCGTCGTCGGGGATGGGAAATTGCGCGTCGAGCCCGGCGCGGAGGATGACCTGGAGCGCGTCGCCAATGCCCGCGCGCTGCCCGCCGAATTCCCGGCGCGTGTCTTCGTCCCGCGCGGTGAGCCGCCAGGGATTCGTCGCGGTGCCCACGAGGGTGGGCTGAAAATTCACCGCCAGATCGACGTGCTGCGTGGTGAGCAGCTCCGCGGCCGGTGCGCTCGTGGCGAGGAAGCCAGCGAGGAGGAGGATTGGGAGAAGGCGGATCATTGCAGCGCGGGGTCGATCTGAGATTCCGGCGGCCGGCCGGGGTTGATCCCGGCTTCGACGAGCGCTTTCACTTTCGCCGCCTCGATGGTGGCGACGTGGCCGTCGGCGAAGAGGTAGTTGGCGGCGCCCGCGGTGTGGTCGGCGTTGGGGCTGCCGGAGCGGTGGCGATCGGGCTGGATGTCGGTGAGCACCTGCTCCCAAGACCGCCAGTTGCGCGAATGCGTGTGGTCATTGCTCAGGCCGAGGTCCATGCGGTCGGACCCGATGAAGACGAGGGGCGTGCGGCTGGGCAGCGGCAAGCTGCGGAGATTGGTGAAGGCCTCGACCTGCCGGGTGAACGGGCCGCGTTTCGCCACGACGATGTATTCATTGAGCACGTAGCTGGTGGAGGTGGTGCGGCGGCGCTGCTCGGCGCGTGGGTCGGCGGGGCAGATGCGCACCTCGTCGAGATTTCCGAGGTAAGGGGCGAGGGTGTAGACCCAGGATTTGGCCTCGTCGGTGTGAGCGCTCTCGGGGAATGCGCCGTCGTGCTCGGTGGTGTAGGCCGTGATGGCCACGCCGAGTTGCCGCAGATTGGAAGCGCACGCGGTGCGGTGGGCGACGGCGCGCCCGTGGCCGAGGACGGGAATGAGCACGCCGGCGAGCACGGCGATGATGGCGATGACGACCAGAAGCTCGACCAGAGAGAAGGCTCGCCGGGCAGGTTGGGAAACGGGGGGATGACTCGAAATAAAAGTAGTCGGCTTGCGATAGCCGCGAGCTGCGAATGGAACACGCCCCGATTTAATCGAATAATATTGCAATAAAAGATTGCGCTGCATGCGGAGAATCCGGTAGCAGTTCCACGAAATGACGCAACCTAATTGCATTAAAAACATGAAAAAACCATTCCTCATCCTCACCGCCGTCTTCCCTATCCTCACTGCCACCGCCGCCTCGGCCGCCCTTTACACCACAGGTCATGGCGACCTCGGCATCGCCTATGACGCCGGCGCCTTCGACCTCCACGTCCATCTGCACAGCGGCGCGGTGGTGGATGGCGTGGCGCTCGCCGCCGATGACGAATACGCGCCGGGCGACCTCCACGTCTACGTGCCGAACCCGAGTGTGAACCGCCCGGCGAACGCCGATTTCGCGCCGATCGGCGTGGCCGCGGGGCAGCCGTTCTGGTTCCTCCCGGCGACGCAGGATCCGGCGAAACCCTTCTTCGGCGTCGGTGCGGAGGAACTCACCGCCTCGGAGTGGACGGGCAACATTCAGCTCCGGCTCATGGCTATCTCCGGCAGCGGCGTGAACGCGGGCGGCCAGGTGTCGCTGTGGAATACGGGGACGTTCGGGGAACTCAATTTCCTCTGGTCCTCGGTGGATGGGCTCACTGCCGCGGATACGCTCGGCGTGATCCCCGGCAGCCACGCGCATTACAACATCGCCTTTACGAAGCCGGGTTTTTACGACCTGACGGTGCAGGCCACGGGGACAAATACCGTGGACGGCCTCGTCACTTCGTCCGCCACGTATCAGTTCGCCGTGGTGAATATACCGACGCCCGTGCCGGAGCCGACGACCGGGCTGTGGGGCCTGGTCGCCTTTGGCTTCGCCGCGACCTCGCGTCTCCGCCGCCCGGCCACGGTCTAGCCGATGTAACGCTGCCAGTCCTCGGGGAGGGTCGCGCGTTCGATGCCGTCGGCGATGCGGCCTTCGAAGTCGGGGTTAAATTGCACGCTGGTGCCGTAGACCATGATGGAGTCGCGCGCACCTTCCGCGCGCAGCGCGTGGGCAACGCCGGCCGGGATGACCAGGCCGGCGTTGTTCGCGCCGCGCTGGTCGTCGCCTTCGATGAGAAGCCGCATCACCCGGCGCGGCAGGCCGGCGCGTTCGTCCACGAGGAAAAACTCGACGTTGCCCTGCACGAAGAACATCGCGTCCCACTGCTCGCGGTCGTAGGGGCGCAGGGCGTAGTTCGTCGGTTCGTCGATGAAGAGGCGGCGGAACCACGCCTCGGGCGCGGTGCCTTCCGGGATGCTCGGCGGATGAATGTGGAAGCCTTTGCCGGTGCCGGCGAACATCCGCGCGGTGGCCCACTGCTTCGGCCAGAGGCCGATGGCGTGCAGCGGGCCGTCATCCTGGCGGGCGAACTCACCGAAGAAGCCGCGATGGCGCTGCGGGAAGATGCGGCGGCCGAAAAGCTCGACGCCGGGGATCCAGGCTTCGGCGAGTTCAGCGCGCTTGGCGATGGCTTCGCCGGCCTCCAAGCCCGTGCTGCCGAGGCGCTCGGCAGGCGTTTTCTGCGAGTAGTCGCGCTGCGTGAGCTGCGCGCGGGCGTCGGGTTTCAGGGCGTGCCAGAGGTCGGACATGGGGAAAAGTTAAGCGGAAGATTGGAGTCCACGAAAGACGCGAAAGGGCACGAAAGGGGGATTTTGCATTCCGTGACGTTTAGGGTGTTTCGTGGAGTAAACTTTTCCGTCCACGCTCACGCGCTGGCGTGCTCTGCGTACCAGCGGACGGTCTCCGCGAGGCTCGCCTCGAGATCGGTCGCCGGGGTGAAGCCGAGCGCCGCACGAATTTTGGCCACGTCCGCGCCGGAGTGGCGGATGTCGCCGGGACGGGCGGGACCGTATTCCACCGGCGAAGGATCGCGGCCGGTCCGCACGGAGACCTGGCTGGCGATCATGGTGTAGAGTTCGTCGAGCGTGGTTCGCGCGCCGAGGGCGACGTTGAAGACTTCGCCGCTGGCGTCGCCACGTTTCGCCGTGGCGGCGAGCAAGTTTGCCTGCACCACGTCGCTCACCGGGCAGAAGTCGCGGGTGATGCCGCCGTCGCCATTGATACAGCAGGTTTCCCCCGCGAGGAGACGGGCGATCCAGAGCGGAACGACGGCCGCGTAACCGCCGCGCGGATTCTGTCGCGGGCCGAAGATATTGAAGTAACGCAGCCCGACGGATTCGAGGGCGTAGTGTTCGTGAAACTGCCGCGCGTAGAGTTCGCCCATGAACTTCGAAGCGCCGTAGGGCGAGAGTGGGCGGCCGATCTGCGGCTCGACGTTCGGCTGCGCGGGATGGTCGCCGTAGATGGCGCTGGAGCTGGCGTAAACGACGCGGCGCACGCGGTTGTCGCGCGCGGCGATGAGGACGTTGAGGGTGCCGGTGACGTTGATGTCGTGGCAGGCCACGGGGTCTTCGATGGAGAGCGGCACGGAGACGAATCCAGCGTGATGCAGCACGTAGTCCGCGCCGTTGCTCGCCTCGCGGCAGAGGCCGATGTCGGTCACGGAGCCTTTGTGGAAGATGAAGCGCGCCCACGCGTCGGGAGCGACCCGCTGCTGCACGTCGGCGAGATGGCGCGGCGTACCGGTGGAAAAATTGTCGATGCCCACGACGCGCTGGCCGAGCTCGAGCAGCGCCTCGAGCAGGTGCGAGGCGATGAAGCCGGCGACGCCGGTGAGGAACCAGGTGCGCGGTTCGGCGCGGAGTTCCTGCTGGAGGAGTTGGTAGGGGTTCATGCGGCGGCGGTGCGCAGGAAAGGCTGTCGCTCCGCGTTTTGTCGAGCCGGGACGGCAACGCTGCAACGCGGAGACGCGGCTGCGCGGGTGGGGACGAACCCTTTAAAAGGCCGCGTTCGACGAACACCGCCCACCGCATTTCAATCCCGCCGCGCGGCTTCGGCCAGCACATGCGCGTACTCATGCGCGATCTCGCTCAGCTCGAAGCGGCGCGCCTTCTCCCAGCTCGCACGCTTCATCGCCGCGAGCTGCTCCGGATTCTCGAGGAGCAGGCGGAGTTGCCCGACGTAGCCGACGAGGTCGCCGAGCGGGACGCGGAAGCCATTCACGCCGCTATCGACGACATCGTGCAGGCCGGGGATGTCGGTGGCCACGATGGCGAGGCCGTATTTCAACGCTTCGATGCCGACGATCGGCAGGCCTTCGCTGAGCGAGGGCAGGCAGAGGATGTCGGACTCGGCGAGGTGGCGATGGACGGCCGCGGGTTCCAGCCAGCCGGTGACGGTGATGCGCTCGGCGAGGCCGTCGCGGGCGATGGCGTCGCGCACTTCACCCATGAGCGGGCCGTCGCCGATGAAGGTGAGCTGCCACGGCGTGTCGCGCAGGTGGGCGAGGGCGTCGATGAGGAAGCCGGGATTTTTTTGCGGGTTCAGCCGACCGATGAAGAGCAGGCGGGGCGGGGTGTGCGGCGCGGCGGGTTCGAGCGGGGCGTCGGTGAGGTCGATGCCATTGAGGATGCGCGCGACGGGGCGCGCGTAAGCGGCTTCGGCGAGTTCCTGAACGAAGGAGCTGACCGCGGTGGCGGCGGCGGCTTCACGCCAGATGCGGCGGGCGAGGGGGGCGATGAGGCGGAACATCCGGTCCGTCTGCTCGGGCACGCCGCCGGGCACATCGCCGAGATGCGCGGTGAGGACGTAGGGAATGCCGGTGAGCCGATGGACGACCCACGCGAGCACGCCTGTGGGTACGGCGAAATGCGCGTGGATCACGTCGGGCCGCCACTCGCGGATGTGGCGGAGCGTCGGGCGCAGACTGGTGACGAGATACAGCCCCATCTCCGGGACGGTGCAGGTATCTGGCGCGCGGCGGAGGCTGGCGGTGCGGAAGACTTCGGTGCCGCCGCGGGTCTCGCGGGTGGATTTCCAGCCGAGCGCGGCGGTCTGCACGCGCACCTCGTGGCCGCGGGCGGCGAGCTGCCCGGCCACGGCTTTTGCGACGTTGCCGCCGCCGCCGCCGATGGGCGGGTATTCGTAGCAGAGGACGAGGATGCGCATCTGATTTTTACCGCGGAGGCGCAGAGGCGCAGAGAAAAACCTCGGAACGGATTTGCTGACTCACTCCGCGCCTCCGCGCCTCCGCGGTTCTCATTTTCGTAGCCATTCGCTCAGGATCCAGTAGCTCCACAGGAAGAGCCGCTCGTCGCTCGTGCCGGCGTGGTGCGCGGCGATTTTCTTTTTTGCGAAGGTGATGCCGCCGAGGTGCGGGAAGGTGCGCGTGTGGTCGAAGTCGAACTTGCCCTCGCGCATCCAGCGGCCGATCGGCATGCCGAAGCCTTTCTTCGGGCGGTCGATGATTTCCTTGGGCAGCAGCGGGCGCAGCGCTTTTTTTAGGATCCACTTCGTCTCGCTGCCGCGGAGCTTGAGTTGCCACGGGATGCGGCGGGCGAGGTCGGCCATCTCGAGATCGAGGAAAGGCGAGCGGGCTTCCAGCGAGCACATCATCGAGGCGCGATCGACCTTCGCGAGGATGCCGTCCTGGAGATAGACGTTGGTCCAGAATTGCAGCGCGCGGTCCACGAGGTTCGGCTGCGCGCAGCGTTCCCAGGCTTCGATCGCCTCGCTGTAGACTTCCTCTTCATCCACCGGCGCGCGGAAGAGTTCGGTGAGATCGCGCGGCTCCAGGGCGCTCATCCACACGGCGTTCCAGAGTTCGGGCCGGTAGCTCAGGCCCATGAGTGCGCGCTTCACCTTGAAGTCGAAGCTCATGTTGGCGTGACTCACCTTCATCCGCCCAGCGAGCATGCGGATTCCCTCATGGACGCGGTGCGGCACCAGTCGGGAATAACGCTCGGCATTGCTCAGCGCGCGAAAGGGATCGTAGCCGGCGAAGAGTTCATCCCCGCCGTCGCCGCCGAGTGCCACGGTGACGTGCTGGCGGGTGAAGCGCGACAGCAGATACGTGGGGAGCAGCGAGCCGTCGCCGAAGGGTTCGTCGAGCTTGGCGATGATCTCGGGAAGCAGCGCGATGCTCTTGTCGAGGTCCAGCATCTCCTCGTGATGCGCCGTGCCGAGCTGCTGCGCGACCTTGCGGGCGTAGCTGCTTTCGTCAAAGGACGCTTCGTTAAAGCCGATGCTGAACGTGTTGAGTTGCCCGGCGGGGACATGCTTCGCGGCGAGCGCGGCGATGGCCGAGGAATCCAGGCCGCCGCTGAGGAAGACGCCGAGCGGCACGTCGGACATGAGCCGGCGTTTGGTCGCGGCTTCGAGCGTGATGCGAATTTCTTCGCAGAGCGCCGCCTCGTTTTTAACCGCCTGCGGCTCAATGACGAACTCCCACCACCGCCACACCTTCAGCTTCCCGCGCGTGGGCGTGTCGCTTTCCACCGCGGCCACAGCATCCGGCTCGTAGCTGAAGCTGTGGCCGCCGGGGAGCTTCCAGACGCGCTCGTAGATGCTGCGCGGCGCGGGGACGTAGCAGTGGGCGAAATACTTTTGCAGCGAGAGCGCGGAGACGTCGCGCGGGCACTTTGGATGCTGAAGCAGCGCGGGCAGCTCGCTGGCGAAGCCAAAGGCTGGGCCTTCGTGAAAGTAATAGAGCGGCTTCTTCCCAAACCGGTCGCGACTGCCAAAGAGCCGATGGCGCATCCGGTCGTAAATGACGAAGGCCCACATGCCATTGAGCCGCTCGACGAAGGCGTCGCCCCACTCGCGGTAAGCGTGGAGCAGCACCTCGGTGTCGCTGTGGTCGGTGAGGAATTCGCAGCCCGCGGCCTGCAGCTCGGCGCGGAGTTCGGCGTGGTTATAGATCTCGCCGTTGAAGGTCACGCCGACCCGGCCGTCGCGCGTCCACATCGGCTGCGCGCCGCCGCCGAGGTCCACGATGGAAAGCCGCCGATGCCCGAGGAAAACGGCCGCGGCTTCATCCACCCAACTCCCCTCCGCATCCGGCCCCCGGTGGCGGATGGCGTCGGTCATCCGTTTGAGGACGGCGCGATCGCCGGAGCCGACGAAGCCCGCTACGCCGCACATGCCGCGGAATGGCTCAACTCTGGGTGCTTTCCGACGGCTGCAAATCGGCAATCCCGCACAGGTGCAGGCCGGGCAGCGAAGTCGAAAGTCCTTCGTCGTC
>Ga0209181_10004074_pt1 | contig 22032 bp, 18 predicted proteins | sample MAT05_FD_187208 | JGI IMG/M metagenome (GOLD analysis project Ga0209181, IMG submission 187208) | Freshwater microbial communities from Lake Fryxell liftoff mats and glacier meltwater in Antarctica - MAT-05 (SPAdes) (version 2) | ecosystem: Environmental > Aquatic > Freshwater > Ice > Liftoff...
GCCGCACCCGCTGCGGCGGGCGAGGCGGTGCGCTGGCCCGAGGTCACGCTGCTCGATGGCCGCCCCTGGGCCGCGCCGCGGGCCGAGGCAGCCGTGGTGGTGTTCTGGTCGCTCACCTGCCCCTTCTGCCGCCGCCACAACGAGCATGTCGAGCGCCTGTTCCAGGCCGCGCGCGGCAAGCCGCTGCGCGTGCTGGGCGTCGTGCGCGAGCGCGACAGCGCCGCGGTGCGCCGCACCATGCAGAGCGTGGGCTGGACCTTCCCGGTGACGGCCGACACCGCCGCGATGGCGGCGGCACTGACCGAGCGCCGCATGACCCCGGTGACGGTGACGGTGGACCGCGCCGGCCGCTTGCGCCAGGTGATTGCCGGCGAGATGTTCGAAGAAGACGTGCTCGAGCTGCTGCAGCTCGCGGCGTGAGGTCGGGCCGAGGCGCCGTTCCCTACAGCGGCGCCGCCGGGCTGAAGCCGACCAGCCGCGCCAACAGAAAGGTCGGCCATTGAGCCACGGCCTCGTTGTAGGCCGCCACCGCGTCGTTGAAGCGCTGGCGGGCGAAGACCAGTTTCGGCACCGCCTCGCCGAGCGCGGCAAGAGAGGGCGCCGTCGCCTCATCGTGCAAGGCGCCCCGCTGCTGTTCGGCAAGCGATATCACGCGGCTGGCGGCCGGCGCCAGCGCAGCCTCGGCCGCGACCAGCGCCTGCGCGCACTCGGCCCGCACGGGTTGCTCACGCAGCGCCACGGCGGCGGCAGCCAGCCGCGCCTGCGCCGCCAGCAGCGCGTCCAGCGCGCCCTGCTCGGCCAGCAGCGTGCCGCGCAGCGCGGCCGCCAAGGGTTCGATGGCCGCGCCACGGCGCTGGAGCACCTCATCCACCTGGGCCCAGGCGATGCTGATCGTGTGGCGCAGCGCAACCAGCCGGTTGTAGGCGCCGAGCATCCAGAACACCAGCACGGCGGCCAGCACCAGCAAGGCGATCTGCCCGGACGTCATGGCCGGCCCGGCGCCCATGGCGGCCGACCGGGATTCAGACCGTGGCTCAGCCTCAGACGCGGACCTCGCCCTGGCCCAGCACCACCCACTTCAGCGAGGTCAGCCCCTCCAGCCCGACCGGGCCGCGGGCGTGCAGCTTGTCCGTGCTGATACCGATCTCGGCCCCCAGCCCGTATTCGAAGCCGTCGGCAAAGCGCGTGCTGGCGTTGACCATCACGCTGGCCGAATCAACCTCGCGCAGGAAGCGCATCGCCGAGCCGTGGTGGCTGGTCAGGATCGCGTCGGTGTGGTGCGAGCCATGCTGCTCGATGTGTTCGATCGCTTCGTCCAGCGAGGCCACCACCTTGATGCTGATGATCGGCGCCAGGTACTCGGTGCCCCAGTCGGCCGCGGTCGCGGCAAGCAGCCGCGCGCCCGGCACTGTCGCCAGGATGGCCAGGCTGACGGGGCAGCAGCGCATCTCCACGCCCTTGGCCGCCAGGCGCACGCCGATTCGCGGCAGGAAGGCCGCCGCCTGCCGCTGGTGCACCAGCAGCGACTCGGCCGCATTGCAGGGGCTGAACTTCTGCGTCTTGGCGTTCTCGGTCACGCGAACGGCCAGGTCGAGATCGACCTCGGCGTCGACGTAGACATGGCAATTGCCGTCCAGGTGCTTGATCACCGGCACCCGCGACTCGGCGCTGATGCGTTCGATCAGCCCCTTGCCGCCGCGCGGGATGATCACGTCCACCGATTCGGGCATGGTGATCAGCCGCCCCACCGCGGCGCGGTCGGTGGTCTGCACCAGCTGCACCGCGTCGGGCGGCAGGCCGGCCTCGGCCAGCGCCGCCTGCACCAGCGCCCACAGCGCCAGATTGGAGTGCAGCGCCTCCGAGCCGCCGCGCAGGATGCAGGCGTTGCCGCTCTTGATGGCCAGCGATGCGGCCTCGATGGTCACGTTGGGCCGGCTCTCGTAGATCATGCCGAAGACGCCCAGCGGCACGCGCATGCGGCCCACGCTGATGCCGCTGGGACGGCGCTTGAGCTCGCTGATCTCGCCGACAGGGTCGGGCATCGCGGCGAGCTGCTCGCAGCCCTGGGCCACGGTCTCGATGATCGCCGGCGTCAGGCGCAGCCGGTCGATCAGCGGCTCGGCCAGCCGAGCCTGCACCGCACCCGCCAGATCCTGCGCGTTCGCCGCGGCCAGCGTGCCCTGGGCTTCACGCAGGCGGCGTGCCAGCGCACGCAGCGCGTCGTTCTTCGCCGCCGTCGGCGCGGCCGCCATATGCCGCGAGGCAGCACGCGCGGCCACGCCCAACCGGGCCATGTAGGCGGGAATGTCCAGAGCTTCCATCGTGGCGCTGATTGTCGCCAATCCCGTGCTACCCGTCGGCGGCCCGCCCGGGCACGCAGGCCGGCTGATGGCGCCGGCTCAGTTCACCGAGCGCCAGTAGATTCGCCGCCAAGGCGTCGACACCAGCACCGGCTCGCGCAGCGGAGGTCGATTGATCGACTGGTCGGACATGCGGATCAGCGCGCGCTTTTCCTGAGTCCCGGTCACGACCACCGCCCGGCTGGCCAGCGCAAAGCCAAGGAATTCACCCGCGTCGAAGAACTCGGTGCCGCCGACGTTGCGCTGCACCGCACCGCCGGTGGCGCTGTTGATGGCCAGATACCAGCTGCTGCCACCCGGATCGCACCTTGTATTGGTCGGGACATTGACCGTCAGTGCCAGCGTCCCGCCGGTGCTGAGTGAGGGCTGGCCGATGACCCGGCCGTGGGTCAGGTTGGCGTCAAGCGGCAGGTCGATGTACCAGCCGCGGCGCGTGGCCGGATCGACGGCGTGGGTCGTGGCCCGATAGCTGTTGGTGCTGCTGACGTGGGTCAGCGACTGGCAGACCAGGCTGCCGTTGCCGCCGCCTGACGGGCAGCTGCTGCCGTTGCTGCCGCGCAGGTTGCTGATCAGGATGGTGGCCGGCAGCGTGACCGTGGTGTCGTCGAACAGGCCGTAGACCGACTGGCGCTGGGTCGCCCAGGCGTTCGCACCGGCGCCGGGCACGTCTTCGTCGGCCAGGTAGCGGCCGGTGCCGACGTTGATCACGAAGGTGGTCGAGCTGCCCTTCACCAGACCGACTTCGGGCGCAGAGGTGATCGGCTGCGCCGTGACGCCGCCGCTGTCGGTGACGGTCGCCAGACGCCTGACCGTGCCGCTGTCGAGGTCGAAGCGCCAGACGTTGCCCAGCAGATCGCCGCCCCAGACATAGCGCACCGGGGCATCGGGCATCACGTTGGCCAGGCGCGCGAGATGGGCCAGACCCGAGCTCGCCACGCCGGTGTCGATCGTCGAGACGACGGCGCCCGTGGCGGGGTTGAGCACCCAGATGCGGCCCGACACCGTGGCGCCGTAACCCGAGGCAACGACGACGCGCCAGCCCGCCGCGGTATTGATGATCAGCGGCTTGCCGAAGGAGAAGCCCATCCCGGTCGGGCTGAATTCCCACAGAGCCTTGGCCGCGGCGTCAGCCTCGGTCGCTGCCGTGTAGCTGGAAATGTTCAGCGCGTAGTAGCCGCGACCGCCCTTGCCCAGGCCACCGACCAGCAGACGGCTGAACGACTGGCCGCTGAGCTGCGCCACCGCCGGAGTGCCATCGACGAAGTAGCGGTGGCTGTAGCTGGTGCTGGCCAGCTGGTGCAGGTTGTCGTGCACCAGCCGCGGCACGTAGGCCCACAGTTCCTGGCCGCGGGTGGCGGTACCCGTGTCGGTGCGGCCATCCACCACGTGCAGCATGCCGTCGTTGGCGCCCTGGAAGATGATCGGCACGTTGCCGTAGCTCATCACCACGGGCTCGGCGTTGACGATGTCGCCCAGCACATCCTGGCGCCGCCTGTAGGTGGTGCCCTCACCGGCCCGGTTGCCGCGCACGTACTCGACGATGGCGTCGGTCAGCGCCGCGGGCTTGCCCGTGTAGCTGAGCCCGGAGGCGAAGCGCACACCCGCGCTGCCGTTGAAGGTGGCGATCTTGCGTGAGGCCGGCGTCTGATCGCGCAGCTTCTCGCGCAACGACCACAGGTCGGCGCCCGTCTGCTCGCCGGTGGTGGTGCTCAGCGTCATCGCCACCAGATCACCGTACCAGGAGCCCGAGTTGTAGCTCGACCGGTAGCCCACGTTGTTCACCGTCAGCTGCGTATCGATGACCGCCACAGCCGCGGCGGCAGCATCCTTGGCAAAGGCGTCGGTCACGGCTTCGTTGAACGCGTTCGTGAGAGCGGTGCCGTCCTGCGCGTAGAGGAACCGCCCACCCCCCTGTGTGGCGGTACTCATCAACAGCGGGTCGTCGATCACCTGGGTGTCGGCGAATCCGATCGTGTAGGTGAGCAGGTTGTTCAGCTTCGTGCGCCCGGTTGGTGCGGGCAGGTTGGGGCGCAGGTCGACGTCGAACAGCGCCTTGGCCACGTCGTCGAGGTAGTCAGAGCCGGCGCTCTCATATTCGCGGGCCGTCTTGCGATCGAAGCCGCCAGCGCAGGCGCTGGCATTGGCGCCCGTGCAGTCGCGGTCGTAGTCGCGCAGATGGGCGTTGTTGGTGAAGGCCTGGTCGCCCTGCGGTCTGCCGTCGGTCATCAAGAAGGCATAGGAGCGCTGGCACCAGTACTGCACCGGACGCGATGGCGTGCCGGTTCCCGGAGTCGCGGGCACGGCATCGGTCGCTCCCGACAGGCAGTCCGCGCCGCGCAGGCACGAGTTGCGTCCGTCCTGCCTGAGGAAGCTGTCGATCGACACCCCGCTCACGGTGCCCGCCGTGATGTTGCCGCTGTAGCCGGTTGCCAGATAGCGACCGATGTCGGCCAGGGTCTCCGCCAACGGCGTGCTGCCGAAGCCGGCGAGTGCGCTGATGCCGTTGAGCACCGAAGTCCGGTGGGGTGAGGTCAGATCGGCCAGGCCGACGAGCAGACTGCCGCCGTTGCCCGAGTCGACGGTGTTGAACGAGCTCAGCCCGACGCGCACGGTGGCCGGCGAGGAGATCGGCAGGGTATTGATGACGCTTGTGGCCGAGGCTCTGGCGACCTCGAGCCGCGTTTCCACCACCCCGCTGGTCACCAGCTTGCGGCTGGTCCAGCCAGTGATCTCGCCGCCGAAGTTGCCGAAGTACCAGTTCAGGTAGTGACCGGTGTACTCCGAGGGCAGATAGTTGGCAGTCGGATGAAGCAGACTGGCCGGGTAGAGCGCGCTGTTGACGAAGCAGACCCGGTTGCCCGAATTCGTCACCGAGGTGTGACGACGCTCGACTCCGGCCACGACGGCGTAGGGGACGCCCCCGGCAATGTTCAGATCGACGGTGCTGCCCGCCGCCGGAACGACGATGTTGTTCGAGCCCGCGGTCGCCGATGGGCAACTGCCGGTGTAGGTGGCGGACGCGCTGTAAGGCGCCGACGGCACGATGTTGCTCATCGACCCCGAACTGTCGATCATGAACATGAAGTTCGGCGCGACGTTGTTCTTCACCGCCATCGGCACGTCGTTGAGCGCCTGGGCCAGACTGGTGGCGCTGGCCGCGATACCGGCCAAAACCAGCAGGCCGTGGCGCAGCGCCGCGGACGAGCGGCGGGCCGTGGGTTGATGTGGATTCATCTGAGGGCTCCCGATGGGCAGGACGGACAGGCGTCGGGCATCAGCTCGACGCAGGGCCCGAGACCATGGCTTCGAACCACTCCTCGGTGCCACGGGGGCCACGCACACGCATGATCACGCGGTAGCGCAGCGGGATGTCGAAGGCCGAGATGACGCCGACACGCGCCTCGTACTCGCACCTTGTGCGGATGTCGTTGAGGTCGCTCAGGACCGGGTTGCTGCTGCACATGCGCTCGATCACGTACTGGATGCGGTAGTCGCCCACGTCGGTGGCGCAATTGGCGATCGCCGCCCCGGCAGGGTTCACGCAGCTCACGTCGTCCCACAAGATGCCCGACGGGAAGCCGCGCGCGTCCAGTGCGGACTGGCGTGTGCTGAAGTAGCGGTTGGCCATGTTGCTGTTGCCGCCACCGCCGCTGACCACTGTCGAAGCGGCTGCCAACGCGTCGGTGAGTGCGCGATCTGCAGACTGCGTAGCCGCCTGCTGGAAGGAGAAGTTGCCTGCGATGACGTTGCCCGAGTCCACCGAGCGCATCGCGCTGCCACCCGCCAGCAACAGCAGCGCCAGCACCAGCAGCACGACCAGCAGCACCATCCCGCGCGAGCGTTCGCGCAGGCTGCCGCCGGACCGGGTGTCGGGCTGTCGGCGCATCAGTTGCTCCAGATCACGTTGCGCAACGGCATCACCGCCTGGTGAACGCGATAGCGGTAGTGGCGCCAGTTCCCGCCGCTCGGTATCGAGACGCTGCCGAGATCGATGACCGGCGCTTCGGCATCGTCGAAAGAACAGGGCCCCGTGTTGACGACCCCGCCCGAATTGGTGCAGCTGGCCGCCGTGACGGCCTCGCCTGCCGGCTCCTTGGCGCGCGAGACGATGACCACCCGCACAGCCTTGATGCGGCCCACGTTGTCGGCGCTGGGGTTGCTCCACGTGGTCCCGCTGGCCGACACCCAGGACGTCACGATGTCGCTGGACGGAATCGAACTGATGCCGTACTGCGCATGCAACTGCACGATGTCGGAGATCAGCGCGTTGGCGCCGCCCGAGAAGGCCAGCGGGCCCACGCTGCACGTCGGGGTGTCGGTGAAGGCGTCGTACTGCACCAGCGTGTCGCACATCACGGCGAACGCGGACTGTCGGAAGGCGGTGCCCATGCCGACCACAACCGCCGGACCGTTGACCGCCCCGGCGCTGGTGAAGCCGTACCGCGGCTCATCGGCGAAGGTGCCCGCCGCGGGGTTGAAGGTGCTGTTGGACGCGTGGGGCACGCTCTTGCATTGCGTGGCGTTGCCGCCGCAAGTGCTGACAACACCCGGCGCTGCGCTGACCTGGAACAGCGTGCACGGCACCGACGTCGATCCGGGCACGGCAACGATCGCCATTTCGTTGGCGGCCAGACGGCCGGCATCGCTGATCACGATGTTGGCGTCGACCGACGCCATCGCGTCGAGCACGGCCATGCCCGACAACGCACCGGTGGCCGTGGAGGCCGAGAAGACCAGGCGGTCCGAGGCGGTGGCGGACCCGCCGTCGATGATGCGCGCCGGCATCAGCGGGGCGCCGTTGGAGACCACGCTGCCGTTGCGCCAGGCGTTGAAGCGCTGGCACAGCGGCTGGCTGTTGGTGAACAGGCCAGCGCCCGCGGTGCGGCCGGCACCGTCGATGAGCGCGAGCGCGAGTTGCGCGTTGATCTGCGCCGACGCGTTGGCGCCGACCGTCCTGAACTGGCGCCCCATCGACAGCATGGCCAGCGCCACGGCGAGCGACAACACCAGGCCAATGGCCAACGCGACCATCAACTCGACCAGCGTCAGGCCCCTGGAGAGCTGACGGCCACGGTCGCGCGGCTGCATGAGGTGCGGGCTCACAGCTGCCACTGGACCTGATTGGTGACCGACAGGCTGCGGTCAGGGTCGCTGCCGTTGCGCCAGCACAGCCGTACCGTGACCTCCGCGGTCAGCGCATTGACGACGATCTGCTGCCGCGTCGAGGCCGCGTTCGGAAGGTTCTGCGCCACCTCGGTCAGCCAGGCCGTGACGATGGTGTTGGCCGACGCGGCGCCCGACGGTTCGCAGGCCGCGGTGCCGGTGGCCTGGTGGGCGAACGTGGCCGCAGTGGTCGGATCGGCGATGAGCATGCGCGCCAGAAGCTGGTCGGCCAGGAAGGTGGCCAGCACACGGTCACGGGCGTCGGTGGCCATGCGCGTCGACGTCGCCTGAAGATCGACGAGGGTGAGCACCCCGATGGAGAACACGACCAGGGCGACCAGCACCTCGATCAGCGTGAAGCCGCCATTGCGCCGAGTTGGGCTGTGCTGCGTCGTCATCAGCACCTCCGCGGATCGCCGGCGACCGTCACCGCGATGTCGCACAGCCGGATCAGCCCGCCACCGAAGATGTCGATGCGCCGAGTCTCGCCGTGGGCAGCCAGTGTGGACAGGTTGACCTGGCTCAATCGTGTCGCACTGGAGTCGACGAAGCCGGTGCTGTTGAAGGTGACGACGCGGCTGGTCGTGCTGGATGCGGCCGTCACGCCGGGCGAGTCGCCGTTGGCGCGTGTCTGCAGGGTGGTGGCCGGACTGACTTGCGCCACCGTCCAACCGGAACCGCCCGTGTTGAGCGTGAAGGCGACGGCCGCATTGCGCCGGACCGCCTCGGCGCGGGCAAAGTTCAGCCCGCTGATGATCGACTCTGCCGCGTTGCGCAGCCGGTAGTTCGCAATCGGCGTCGTCAGGCTCGGGGCGGCCAGCGCCAGAGTCACCGCCAGCACGGCGATGATGATCATCAGCTCGATCAGCGTCAGGCCGCGCGCCGCGCGGAGGTTGCGTGCGGGGCGGCTCAGCATACGTCGCCTCGTCGGCGCAGCCAGCAGTTGACCGGCAGCCCGCTCGCGCCGGTAAAGGCCGTCGTACGCTGGAGTCTGTTGTGGTCGACCGTGAAGCCGAAGCCCGACAGGTTGCGCGAAGACTTGCCTGCGGCCGAGATCAGAAAGGACTGGCTGGTGCCCCCGGCGCCCCAGTTGCAGCCGTAGTCGAAGAACTCGCCGGTCGGCATCGCGATGCCGCATGCCGTGGCCGTCGAGCCGTAGTTGCGGTTGTCCTGGTAGAACTGCTCCAGCCGCACCCGCACCGTGCTCAAGGTGGCGCTCGCTTCGCTCAGCCGGCTGCGTTGCACGTAGCTGGTGTACTGCGGGTACGCCAAGGCCGAGATGATGCCGATGATCGCCACCACGATCATCACTTCGATCAGCGTGAAGCCGTACACCCGCCGGCGAGCGTCACCCAGACGCTGCACAGTGGCACCCGCCAGCCAGCCGAAGTGTTGCAATCGATCCCCCGCGTGTTCCGGCCCGACCAGGCCTCTGCTGGTCGTATCGGCAGCCTCACCCGGGAACTGAAGGGACTGGATGTGAAGGATTCACGGTCGGCATCCGTGCGGCCGGGTGGTCGACGGCCGAGTGCGGATCAGCCGCCCATCGCGGCCAGCACCGCCAACCACAGCGCCGCGGTCAGCCCGAAGGCGAGCGTCGAGCTCACGATGGCCGCCGTGACCTCGGCCTCGAGCACGCCGTAGCGCTGCGCGAAAAGCAGCGCGTTGCTGCCCACTGGCAGGGCCGACAGCATCACCACCACCGCCAACGGCAAGCCCTGCAGGCCGAAGCCCCAGTGTGCGGTCACCAGCACCACGGCCGGCAGCAGCAGCAGCTTGAGCGCCGACAGCCGCAGCGCGCCGGCCAGATGGCCGCGCAGCCCGTGCACGGCCAGGTTCAGGCCGATCAGCACCAGGCACACCGGCACCACCGCGGCGCCCAGCAGCGCCAGCGTCTCGTCCACCGCCGGATGCAGGCCCCAGCCGCCGAGATTCCAGGCCAGCCCGGCCAGCACCGGCAGCACCACGGGGTGCACCACCGTGTTGCGCAGCGTGGTGCCCAGCGTGCGCGACAGCGGTACTCGCACGTGTGTGCCGCCAGCGCCGCCAGCGCCGCCGGCGTGCGCCACATCCAGTTCGGCGGCGGCCGTCAATACCGTCAGCAGCACCAGCGCATGCAGGCTGACCAGCGCGATGTGAATGCCCAGGCCGGCTTCGCCGAACAGCGCTGCTGCCATCGGAATGCCCACCTGCACCGAGTTGCCGAAACCCACCGTGATGGCGCGCACCGCGGGGGCGGCCGCGCCATGCCGGCGGCCGGCACCGTGGCGCCGCTGCTGCAGCAGCACCGCCAGCACCACCATCAGCACCGGCACGAAGAAGGCCGCCAGCGTGCGCCAGGGCAGCGCTGCCAGATCCAGCCGCGCCGTGGTTCGAAACAGCAGCGCCGGCACGAAGATAATGAAGGCCACGCCGCCGAGCACGCGCGCCGCCTCGGCGCTGCCGGCCCGATCCGTGCCGCCGATCCAGCGCATGCGTGCGGCCAGCCAGCCGAGCGAGACCATGGCGATGATCGACAGCAGCTTGAAGAAGACCACGGTCGTCACCGCCGCACCCCGGCACGCCGGCGCCACGCGGCCAGCGCCGGCAGCCCGAGGGCCAGCAGCCACAGGGGCGCCAGACCGAGGGCCGCAGCCCAGCGGGCGAAGGGCGTGAGCCCCTCGCGGCCCTGGACGGTGACCTTGAGCACCGCAGTCGTGAAGGGTGGCAGGCTCGCGCGCACCACGCCGTGGTGGTCGATGTGCGCGGTGGCGCCGGTGTTGGTGGCGCGGATCATCGGCCGCTGCAGCTCGAGCGCGCGCAGGCGCGAGATGTTCAAGTGCTGCACCACCGCCACGCTGTCGCCGAACCAGCCGATATTGCTCAGGTTCACCAGTACCGTTGGCGCGCGTTCGGCGTCGTCGAAGCGCAGCGCCAGCTCCTCGCCGAACAGATCTTCATAGCAGATGTTGGGCGCCAGCCGCGCGCCCTCCAGATCGAACGAGGGCGGCTTGCGCACGCCGCGCGCGAAGTCGCCCAACGGGATGTTCATCATCTCGGTGAACCAGCGAAAGCCCGTCGGGATGAACTCGCCGAAGGGCACCAGATGCTGCTTGTCGTAGCGGTACGGCGCGCCGGCCGACAGCGCCACCACCGAGTTGGTGTACCCACGCTCGAAGTCGCCCAGTGGCACACCCACCAGCGCGGCGCGGCCCGGCGTGGCGAAGCGCCGCGCAAGCGCATCCCAGTAGCCGGGGGCCAGCAGCTGCAGCTGCTCGGGCAGCAGTGGCACGGCGGTCTCTGGCGCCACGGTCAACTGCGCCTCCGACTGCAGCAGCGCCTGCGCCACCCGCTCCAGCGTCTGCGGCATGCGCTCGGCGGCGAACTTCTCGTCCTGCGCCACATTGGTCTGCAACAGCGCGACCGACAGCGTGGTACCCGGACGCGTGAACTCCACCGGGCCTAACGCCAGCGCCAGCGCCCACAGCAGCGCCAGCAAGCCGCCCGCCAGCGCGGCCGGCCGGCGCCCGGCCACCGCCAGCGCCGCCAGCCAGGCGACCACGAAGCCGATGCCGTAGACGCCGATCCACGGAGCCAGCCAGGCCAGCGGCGAGTCGACCTGCGCGTAGCCCGCGGCCAGCCAGGGGAAGCCGGTGAAGAAGACCCCGCGCGCCAGCTCGGCGGCGAGAAAGGCCGCGGCGAACAGCGGCGCATCCAGAGCCGCGCGGCCGCTGCGCCAACGCGCGCAGGCAGCCATCGCCAGCGCCAGGTACAGCGCCAGTGAGCCGGCCAGAACCGCTACCGCCAGCACCGCCAGCGGCGCCGGCAGCCCCCCGTAGCGGTGCAGGCTGATGAACAGCCACCAGCAGCCCGCGGCCACCCAGCCCGTGCCGTAGAGCCAGCCGATCAGCGCCGCGCGCCGCGGCGTGGCCGCAGCCACACGCCAGGCCAGCGCGGCCGTGGTAGCCACTGGCAGCCACCACAGCGCGGCCGTGTGCACAAAGGCCAGGGTCTGCAGGGCACCCAGTGCCGCCGCGCCCAGCGCATCCAGCCACCAGCCGGGATGCTTCGGTGCAGCGGCCCCCGGCAGCGCCGGCAGCGGCGCGGTCACCGCGCGCCGGAGGTGTCGTCGCTTGCCGCCGCGCCGGGAGCCACGCGTTCGACGCGAAACCAGCGCACCGCACCGCCGCGCGCCAGCATGACCGCGAAGCGCAGCCCGCCCACGTCCACCGTCTCACCACGCCGCGGCACGCGGCCCAGCTCATGGGCGACCAGACCACCGATGGTGTCGAACTCGGCTTCGGGCAGTTCGAGCCCGAAGGATTCGTTGACGGCCGAGATGTCAGTGTCGCCCGCCACCCGGTGGCTGCCGTCGGCCAGCGTGTAGATGCCGCTGTCGGCGTCGCGCTCGTCGAACTCGTCCTCGATCTCGCCGACGATCTCTTCGAGCACGTCCTCGATGGTGATCAGCCCGGCGTAGTTGCCGAACTCGTCGACCACGATCGCCAGGTGGTTGCGGTTGGAGCGGAAGTCGCGCAGAAGCTCATTCAGCCGCTTGCTCTCGGGCACGAAGACCGCCGGGCGCAGCAGGGTGCGCAGGTTCAGCTCGGGCGCCCGCTGCAGCTTGAGCAGGTCCTTGGCGAGCAGGATGCCGATGATGTTCTCGCGCCCCCCTTCGAACACCGGGAAGCGCGAGTGCGCGGTGAGTATGACGAGGTTGAGCAGCTCGTCGTACGGCGAGTCGATGTCCAGCAGGTCCATGCGCGGCTCGGCCACCATCACGTCACCGGCGCTCATGTCGGCCATGCGCAGCACGCCTTCGAGCATCAACCGCGACTCGGGCTCGATCAATTCGCGCTGCTCGGCGTCAGCCAGCGTGCGCAAAAGCTCGTCCTTGCTGTCCAGGCCGGGCGAGATGAAGTCGACGATGCGCTCGAAGAACGACCGCTTGTCGCTGCGGTCTTCGAGTTCGCCGCGCTCGTTTCGGTCACCTTGGCCACCGCCGCTGGCGGCCGCGCGCGCTGAGCGCGAAGAGTGGGGTTCTGACACTGGGGGTGTCTGAAGTCGGGGGAGGCGAAGAATACCGCAGCGCGCTGAATCCACGGCGACGCGGCCCGGTCGCAGGCGATTTGCTCTTTTCAGGTTGACAGCATCTGGTCCTTGAAAGACAGTCTGCCGCCCCAAGATGATTCGCCCCCGCAGCTTCGACGCCCCAGACCATGACCCAAGGCCTGATTCCCGCCACCATCCTCACCGGCTTCCTCGGCGCAGGCAAGACCACTTTGCTCAAGCGCGTGCTCAGCGAAGCGCATGGCCAGAAGATCGCGGTCATCGAGAACGAGTTCGGCGAAGAGAACATCGACAACGAGATCCTGGTCGCCGACACCAACGAGCAGATCATCCAGATGAGCAACGGCTGCGTCTGCTGCACGATCCGCGAAGACCTGCGCACCACACTGAACGATCTGGCCGAGAAGCGCCGCAAGGGCGAGTTGCAATTCGACCGCGTGGTCATCGAGACCACCGGCATCGCCGACCCCGGCCCGGTGGCGCAGACCTTCTTCATCGATGACGAGATCGCCGAAAGCTACCTGCTCGACAGCATCCTGACGCTGGTCGACGCCAAGCACGCCGGCAGCCAGCTCGATCTGCGCCAGGAAGCGCGTCTGCAGGTCGGCTTTGCCGACCAGATCTTCATCAGCAAGACCGATCTGGTCGATGCCGCCGAGGTCGACGCGCTGGTGCACCGCCTGAAGCACATGAACCCGCGCGCGCCGCAGCGCAAGGTGCACTTTGGCGAGGTGCCGATCTCCGAGGTCTTCGATCTGAAGGGCTTCAATCTCAATTCCAAGTTGGAGATCGACCCCGAGTTCCTCAATGCCGACGGCCATGGGCACGACCACCATGATCACCATGGCCACGACCACGCCGACGGCGAGGCCTGCGAGCACCCGAAACACCACGCCCACGACGACGACGTGAAGTCCTTCGTCTTCCGCTCGCCGCGGCCTTTCAACGCGGCCAAGCTGGAAGACTTCCTGGGCGCCATCGTCCAGGTCTACGGCCCGAAGATGCTGCGCTACAAGGGCGTGCTCTACATGAAGGGCAGTGACCGCAAGGTCATCTTCCAGGGCGTGCACCAGTTGATGGGCAGCGACATGGGGCCGAAGTGGGCCGTCGGCGAAGGCAAGCAGAGCAAGATGGTCTTCATCGGCATCGACCTGCCGCGCGAGGTGCTGCTGCAGGGGCTTGAAGGCTGCCTGGTCTGAGCGCCAATCACACGCGGCAGGTGGCTACAATCCGCGCGCTTCAGGCGCGCCACGGCCGTCCCGAGACACCCCGAAGTTCACCGTGACGCGAGAGCGTGCACCCGACGAGGCCAGGAGAATTCCAGTGACCAAGCCCCAGGCCAAGACCGCCGGCAAGACCGCCGGCAAGACCGGCGGCAAGAGCGGCGGCAAGAGCGCGGGCAAGTCCGCGGCAACGAAGGCCGCCATGGCGCCGCTTCCCACCGCGGCGCCGAGCCCGCAGCTGAGCAACCGATTCACCGAGCGCTTCGCGCCGGCGCGGCATCTGCACGCCGCCGCGCCCGAGGCGCCCGACGCGCTGCGCGGTTCGATCAAGGTCGACCCGAAGCTGGCTGGTGCCTGGAAAGGCAAGTCGGGCCGCGATCTGACCGAGCCCGAGCTGCTGGCGATGCCCGACGCCGAGTACATGAACGACAAGCAGCTCGACTTCTTCCGTTCGCGGCTGAAGGCGCAGAACGCCGATCTGCTGTCCAACGCCGGCGAGACCACCGAGCATCTGCGCGAGGACACCTCGATCGTGCCCGACCCGGTGGACCGCGCGACGATCGAGGAAGAACATGCGCTCGAGCTGCGCACGCGAGACCGCGAGCGCAAACTGCTGAAGAAAATCGCCCAGGCGCTGACGCGGCTAGACACCGGCGAATACGGTTTCTGCGACGAAACCGGGGAGCCCATCGGCCTCGCGCGCCTGCTGGCGCGGCCCACCGCCACGCTGTCGCTGGAAGCGCAGCAGCGCCGCGAGCTCAAGCAGAAGATGTTCGGCGATTGATTGCCCCGGCCGCCGCCATGGCGGCGGCCGATTGCGAGCGGGCGCACGCACGTTAAAGTTGACGCCCGATGGCCGAGCCCAAGGACAACGACAGCTTCCTGCGCAAAGTGGTGCGCTTCGTCGCCAATCCGACGACGGATTGGCACGAGCTCAGCTCCCGGCAGGAAGACTCGCGAGAGCTCGAACTCGAGAGGTCAGAGCTCAAGGCGATGGTCGAGCGCAAGCGGCGCAACGACTTCGTACGCAAGCGTGAGTTCGACATGTTGCGCCGCGTGCGTCGTGAGGGCCTGTCGCCAGAACAGCTGGCCGCGCTGGGCGGCTCGTCGCGGCTCGACGATTCCGAGGCCAGGCTCTCCGAGGTCGGCGGCGGCGCGCGCCAGGACAGCGGCGTCAAGGCAAAGATCGATGAGATCGAACAGCAGATGGTCGGCGACACCGGCACCAGCTTCGCCACCACCAGCCGCCGACCGCCGGGCATGGGCGATCAGGGCACCGGGCCCGCTCCGCTGCCGCGCGGCAACGCCAATCTGGCCCCACGGTCCCCGGCGGCGCTGGCCGGCGCGCCACAAGACGACGACGACCGGCTGCCGCCGCTGCCGCCGCTGCCCGCGGGCGAGCTGACGCCCGCCGTGGCACCCTCGGCGGCCACCATGGGTGCCGGCGTCGCGCCGCTGAGCCTGACGGGCGCGTCTGGCCGGCTTCCGCCCATCGCCGAAGCGGCGGCACCGGCTGGGATCGAGGCCAGCGAGGTGGTGCACGACCCAGAACTGGACGAGCCGGTGATCGCCTTCGCCAACGCCGACTTCGGGCAGAGCGAGCAGGCGCTGGTGCATCTCACCGGCGAAGGCGGCGCGCGCGCGCAACACGCCGAAACCTGGCTCGTGCTGTTCGATTTGTACCGCGCCATCGGCGAGCAGCACCGCTTCGAGAGCCTGGCGATGGACTACGCGCACCAGTTCGGCTGGTCGGCGCCGCAGTGGTACTCGTTGCCGCGGCTGGTGGCCGACGCCGTGGCCGAGGAGCGGCCCAGCGCCACCCGCGTCACCGGCGAGGTCGGCTGGGTCTGCCCGGAGCTGCTCGACACCGACGCAGTGGCGCGGCTCCGTTCGCAGACCCTGCAGATGCCGCTGCCCTGGGTTTTCGACTGGAGTGCACTGCAGCGCATCGACGCCGAGGCCGCGACGCAGCTGGCTCAGGTGTTCCGCGTCTGGGGCGCGCAACCACTTGAAATGCGCTGGATGTCGGGCGACCGCCTGCAGGTGGTGCTGCAGGAGGCCGCGCCCACCGGCGTGCGTGATGCCGACCCCACCTTCTGGCATGCCAAGCTCGAAGCGTTGAGGCTGACCAACCGCGTCGACCAGTTCGATGAAACCGCGATCGACTATTGCGTCACCTACGAGGTCTCGCCGCCCTCGTGGGAACCGACCCGGTGCACGGTGCGCGTCAGCGGCTCGAGCCTGTCCACACGCACGCCGCCGCTGTCGGTGATCAGCGAAGTCTCGACCAGCTTCCTCGAATCGGGCCTGCACGACGACGCCGACGGCCAGGTGCAGCAGGCCAGCGTCGAACTTTCGGGGCAGCTGGTCGGCGACATCAGCGAGACGCTCAAGCGGCTCGACGACCAGCTCAGCGGGGCGCCGCTGGTGGTGGTGTCGTGCGCGCGGCTGATCCGCGTGGACTTCATCGCCGCCGGCGATCTGCTGAACTGGGTTTTGGGCAAACGAAACGAACAACGCAACGTGCATTTCGTCGACGCGCATCGGCTGGTGGCGCTGTTCTTCGGCGCCATGGGCATCAACGAACACGCCCGCGTGCAGGTCCGCCGGATTTGAGCCGGCCCGCCATGTCCAATAAGTCCGACCCCGACCGCGGCGCCGTCTGGCACGGCACCACCATCGTCAGCGTGCGCCGCGGCGCGCGCGTGGCGCTGGGCGGCGACGGCCAGGTGACGCTCGGCACGATCGTCGTCAAGTCGAGCGCGCGCAAGGTGCGCCGGCTGCACCGCGACCAGGTGCTGGCGGGCTTTGCCGGCGCCACGGCCGATGCCTTCACGCTGTTCGAGCGCTTCGAGGCCAAGCTGGAGAAGCACCAGGGCCACCTGGTGCGCGCGGCCGTCGAGCTGACGCGCGACTGGCGCACCGACCGCGTGCTGCGCCGGCTGGAGGCCATGCTGGCCGTGGCCGACCGCGAAGCCTCTCTGATCATCACCGGCAACGGCGACGTGCTCGAGCCCGAACACGGCATCGTGGCCATCGGCTCGGGCGGCGCCTACGCGCAGGCCGCAGCGCGTGCGCTGCTGGCCCACACCGAGATGGCGCCGGCCGACGTCGTCAAGAAGTCGCTCGAGATTGCCGGTGAGCTGTGCATCTACACCAACCAGCAGCACACCATCGAGACACTCGAATGAGCACGCATGCCCGGCCGCTCGAAGGGCGTGCTCGCGTCCCGCTTGGCGGGACCGCGCGCAGCGCGAGGGTGCAGCCATGACGATGACACCGCGCGAGATCGTCTCCGAGCTCGACCGCCATATCGTCGGCCAGACGGCAGCCAAGCGGGCGGTGGCGATCGCGCTGCGCAACCGTTGGCGTCGCCAGCAGGTGGACGAGAAACTGCGCGGCGAGATCACGCCGAAGAACATCCTGATGATCGGCCCCACGGGTGTGGGCAAGACCGAGATCGCACGCCGGCTGGCGCGGCTGGCCGACGCGCCTTTCGTGAAGGTCGAGGCGACCAAGTTCACCGAGGTGGGCTATGTCGGCAAGGACGTCGATTCCATCGTGCGCGATCTGGTCGAGGTGGCCGTCAAGCAAGAGCGCGAGCGCCAGGTGCGCACCAAGCGCGCGCTGGCTGAAGACGCCGCCGAGGAGCGCATCCTCGACATCCTGGTGCCGCCACCGCGCGATGCGCGTGCGGCGGGCTTCGGCAGCGAGCCTGCCGCGGTGACCGACAACACCGCGCGCCAGGTGATGCGAAAGCGCCTGCGCGAGGGTCTGCTGAGCGACAAGGAAGTCGAGATCGAGGTGGCCGACGCCAAGCCGGCGCTGGAGATCCTGGGTCCGCAGGGCATGGAGGAGATGGCCGAGCAGTTGAAGGGCATGTTCGCGCAGATGGGCCAGCCACGGCGCAAGACGCGCAGGATGAAGATCGGCGAGGCGCTTGAACGCCTGATCGAAGAAGAAGCCGGCAAGCTGGTCAACGAAGAAGAGATCCGCGCCGCGGCGCTCGCCAACGCCGAGGGCAACGGCATCGTCTTCATCGACGAGATCGACAAGGTGGTCTCACGCAGCGACCACGGCGGCGCCGAGGTCAGCCGCCAGGGCGTGCAGCGCGATCTGCTGCCGCTGGTCGAGGGCACCACCGTCAGCACCAAGTACGGCGTGGTGAAGACCGACCACATGCTGTTCATCGCCAGCGGCGCCTTCCACCTGGCCAAGCCGAGCGACCTGATTCCCGAACTGCAAGGGCGCTTCCCGATCCGCGTCGAGCTGCTGCCGCTGTCGGTGGATGACTTCGAGGCGATCCTCGGCAGCACCCATGCCAGCCTGCTCAAGCAGTACCAGGCGCTGCTGGCCACCGAGGGCCTCACGCTCAGCGTCACTCCCGACGGCATCCGCCGGCTGGCGCAGACGGCCTTCGACGTCAACGAGCGCACCGAGAACATCGGCGCCCGCCGGCTGGCCACGGTCATGGAGCGGCTGCTCGACGAGATCAGCTTCGACGCCCCGGGCCTGGGCGGTCAGACGGTGACGATCGATGCGGCCGCAGTCGACGCCAAGCTCGGCGAGTTGTCCAGAAACGACGATCTGTCGCGCTACATCCTGTAGCAAAGTGAGTGCGCGCAAGCGCGCGGCCCGGCCCGTCCTGCCTGTCCTGCCTGTCCTGCCTGTCAGCCGGGAACGCGACGCGACGCGGCGCGGTGCACCCCCCCCCGGTTTGAGGGGCTTGCCACGCTGCGCGCCAGAGGCGACAACCCAACCCGTTGTTGCTGACCCTCGGAGCTGCCTGCCATGTCCCGTACCCTGAAAGCGCTGCTTGCAGCCTGTTCACTCACCCTGCTGAGCGGCTCCGTGCTGGCCCAGACCTTCGCCGTCGTGCCGGGCAAGGCCAACCCGAACCTGGCTGGGCGCGATGTCGGCTACACCTGCTGCGAAGGCGACAACGCGCTGTCCGAGGCGCCGACGCTGCTCGGCCTGACGCTGAACGCCGGCGACAGCCTGTTCTTTTCGGTCGCCGGCATCGTGTCGTTCGGTGGTTTCGCAACCGAAGGCAGCAACCCTGACGGCACGCCAGCCGACGGGCTTATGGTGAACTACGGTGACGGCATTGCCGCGCCAGTCCACAACCGTATCGACGCACTGGTCGGGGTGTTCCTGGGCGCGGCGTCACCGACCGGCGGCGACACACCGGCGCCTCTGGACTTCGTCGGCGGCGCGGGCATCGCCTTCACCTCTCTGGCCCCGGCGCTGGGCCAGATCTTCTTCATCGGCGACGGCCTGGTCACGGACTCCAACGCCCAAGGTGCGCCGGGTGCGGCGCAGGCCTTCATCGTGCCGGCGGGCGCCACCCGGCTGTACCTGGGCACCAGCGACGGCTTCAACTGGGCCAACAACAACGGCTCCTTTGAACTCCAGGTCACTGCGGTGCCCGAGCCGGCGGCGGCGATGCTGATGCTGGGTGGCCTGGCCGCGCTGGGTCTGCGCGCAAAGCGCGCGCGCCGCCTACATCGCCAGCCGGTGTGACTGGATGGCCAGCAGGCCGTCGAAGATCAGCGTGTCCACGGTCTGGAAGTCGAGGTCGGTGATCGGCGCCAGCTTGACTGCCGCGCCGCCCGTCATCAGGCGCAGGGGCTCCTGACCGGTCAGCGCCACCAGCTTGCGGTTCTGGCGCTCGACGGCACCGGCGATGGCGCTGGCGCCGCCGCTCATCAGCGCGTCGCTGGTGTTGGTGGCGAAGTCGACCACCTCGCCGGTGGGCACCCGCAAGCCGGCCGTGCCCATCTCGAGCGCGCGCAGCATCAGCCCGAAGCCTGGCAGGATGAGACCGCCGAGGAAACGGCCCTCGGCATCCAGCGCATCCACCGTGACCGCCGTGCCCACCATCACCACCAGCGCCGGCCGCGGCGCGCCGCTGGCGAGCACGTGGGCACGTGCGCCGACCAGCGCCACCCAGCGGTCGGCGCCCAGGCGGTTCGGATGGTCGTAGCCGTTGTGCACGCCGCATTCGTGGGCCGAGGGCACGACCCAGTGGGGCTCCAAGTCCCAGCGTTCAGGGATCTCCATCTGTTCGGCCACGCGGCGCCGCACAGCGTCGCCGGCCACCACACAACCGAGCATGCTGGCCGGCGGCGGCAGCGACTTCCAGGGCCCGTCAGCGAGTTCGTCGATCGTCTCGAGAAACACCGCTCCTTGCGCGAGCAAGCGCGCGCGCGGCCGCGGCGCCGCGTACAGCGCCCACTTCAGCCGCGTATTGCCGGTGTCGATGGCCAGGAATTCGCTCATGCGGCCGCGATGGTAACCACGTCGGCCGCTTCTTCAACGCCGCCGTCGGCCGGTGGCATGATGGAAGTCCGACCGAGCTTCGATCCTGCGCCGCGCCAGCCACCGCAGCAGCCCCCATGACCGACCTGTCCGCCGACTTCAAGGCCCTCGCCGCCTACCGCCCCCGGCACAAGGTGCGCTTCGTCACCGCCGCCGCGCTGTTCGACGGCCACGACGCCGCCATCAACATCATGCGGCGCATCCTTCAGGGCATGGGCGCCGAGGTGGTGCACCTGGGCCACAACCGCAGCGTCGACGAGGTGGTCACCGCCGCGCTGCAGGAAGACGTGCAGGCGATCGCCGTCAGCAGCTACCAGGGCGGGCATGTCGAGTACTTCAAGTACATGGTCGACCTGCTGCGCCAGCGCGGCGGCGCGCACATCCAGGTCTTCGGCGGCGGCGGCGGCGTCATCGTGCCGGCCGAGATCGGTGAGCTGCAGGCCTACGGCGTGACACGCATCTTCAGCCCCGAAGACGGCCAGCGCATGGGGCTGCAGGGCATGATCGGCGAGATGATGATGCGCGCCGACGTCGACCTGACGCCGCACGCACCGACGGCCGTGGCCGCTCTGCAAGGCCACACCGACGCGGCCTGGCGCGCCCTTGCGCAGGCCATCACGGCACTGGAGAACGGGCGCGCCGACCCGGCCTTGCGCGCTGAGATGCACGCCGCGGCGGCGTCGGCGAAGACGCCGGTGGTGGGCATCACCGGCACCGGCGGCGCCGGCAAGAGCAGCCTGACCGATGAACTGATCCGCCGCCTGCGCCTGGACCAGGCCGATGCGCTGCGCATCGCGGTGATCTCGATCGACCCCAGCCGGCGCAAGAGCGGCGGCGCGCTGCTCGGCGACCGCATCCGCATGAACGCCATCGCGCCCTGGCGCAGCGGCGCGCGCCTGTTCATGCGCAGCCTGGCCACACGCGACTTCGGCAGCGAGATCAGCCAGGCGCTGCCCGATGTGCTGGCCGCATGCAAGGCGGCGGGCTTCGATCTGATCGTCGTCGAGACCTCGGGCATCGGCCAGGGCGACGCCGCCATCGTGCCGCTGGTCGATGTGCCGCTGTACGTGATGACGCCGGAGTTCGGCGCGGCCAGCCAGCTGGAGAAGATCGACATGCTCGACTTCGCGCAGCTGGTGGCAATCAACAAGTTCGACCGCAAGGGCGCGCTGGACGCGCTGCGCGACGTGGCCAAGCAGGTGCAGCGCAACCAGGAGGCGTTCAGCCAGCCGCCCGAGCAGATGCCGGTCTTCGGCACCATGGCCAGCCGCTTCAACGACGACGGCGTGACCGCGCTGTACCAGGCGCTGGCCGACCGGCTGCGTGGTCTGGGCCTGGCGCTGGCCGAAGGCCGCCTGCCGCGCGTGACCACGCGCCACAGCACGCAGCAGACGCCGATCCTGCCGCCGGCGCGGGCGCGTTACCTGGCCGACATCGCCGACACCGTGCGCGGCTACAAACGCCATGCCGCTCAGCAGGCGGCGCTGGCGCGCGAGGTGCAGCAGTTGCAGGCCAGTGCCCGCATGCTGCAGGCCGACAAGCCCGAACGCGAGCGGGCGGTGCAGGCGCTGACCGAGCTCGCGCAGCAGCGCGAGGCGCGGCTGGACGCGCAGGCGCGCAAGCTGCTGGCGATGTGGCCCGACATGCAGCGCGCCTACGCCGGCGACGAGTACGTGGTGAAGATCCGCGACAAGGAATTCCGCACCGCGCTGACGCACACCACACTCAGCGGCAGCAAGATCCGCAAGGTGGCGCTGCCCGCCTGGCAAGACCACGGCGAGATCCTTCGATGGCTGCTGCTGGAGAACGTGCCTGGAAGCTTTCCGTACACCGCCGGCACCTTTGCCTTCAAGCGCGAAGGCGAAGACCCGACGCGCATGTTTGCCGGCGAAGGCGACGCCTTCCGCACCAACCGG
>Ga0209181_10004076_pt1 | contig 22030 bp, 14 predicted proteins | sample MAT05_FD_187208 | JGI IMG/M metagenome (GOLD analysis project Ga0209181, IMG submission 187208) | Freshwater microbial communities from Lake Fryxell liftoff mats and glacier meltwater in Antarctica - MAT-05 (SPAdes) (version 2) | ecosystem: Environmental > Aquatic > Freshwater > Ice > Liftoff...
AACAAACCCCAAAGGGGTTTAATTTGAGTAGCCGTGGGTGAAACCCATGGGCTACAAAGATTATTGCCTCACCCTGCCAATCCGCTGGGTAGCGGATTGAACAGTGCTAAATTCAGACGTTTGCTGATAGAAAATGGGATTGAATTTGATGACCAATATTTACTATAATGCAAATGTTCAACCCCTTCAGGGTTGGCCATTTGTGGTCTTAAACTCTATATCCATGGGTTTCACCCACGGCTATTCAAATTGAATCCGCTAACCAGCGGATTGGATGCCAAGGATAATGAGTTGCCCGGCTAAAATTTATTATGGCAGCAGATTTTTTGCTGTTATAATTATATTAACTGAGCGTTTTATAAGTTTAGAGTATTATGGAATAATTGCCGCCATAATTAAATTTAGTACAAGTGGAAATAATTTCATCAAACCTACTCTTAAAACTATGTATGCATAATAATTGGCTAAAACAAACAGGGACTATAAAAACCTTGAAAGCTTTCGGGATTACAAAACGGAAACGAGCCTAGGGCTCTACAGTTTTCTTGCAATGAAGTTGATCCTAATTGCGGATAGTCATTCATTTTATTTAATTCAAACAGCTGCCTGATTTTTTTAGATAGTTTTAATAAGCAACCGTAGTACAAAATACTAATTGGATTGTTATGATTTAAGACAATGAATTTTGTAACTGGCACTTAACTTATTAGGATAAAAAAAATAAACATTTTAAAAAGCAGCAATCGTTAAAGACCCCGGTTTTCTAGCAGGGGTTATTTTTTCAGATATTCTTGAACTTGCACTGACTACTCAAACAGCAGCAATTGTCACTCTCACGACAATGAGTCTTTACCCCACAAAGCAATTACACAACTCTGCCAAAAGATTCCAATACAAAATAAATAGTATCTCAATGTGGTACATCTGTTACTAACAGTTGTTATATTTCCCAGGGCGAAGATTCAAAATAAAACGCTGCCTGTATTGAAGCTGGTAGATTTAAAATAGCTTCTATTAAAACATGGAAGCCATTCAATGCCAGTTGCTTTGCCTAAACCTGTAGTGAACGGGACAATGAAAATGGATATGCCATTTTTATATTTTTCCTTTTGCCAGATTACCATCAATTCTAAATTCTTCACTTATTACCAGCAATAAAAAACATAGAATTTCAGAAATAACAATTTGTATCATTAAAGAATTTAAAAAATCAGCCAGCCAAATTTTAACCTCGGTTGAGAAATAAATTTATTCTACCACCAACTATTAAAATGATTGTGAGAATATGAAAATAAAAATTTTACTCCCTGCTCTTCTTTGTTTCGGATTCATTTTTGTGAGCGTTGCAGGCAAGGCGCAAATGGTGGAAGGTGAAGACATTCCTGAATTTGGTAAAACCTTTGGTGTAGTACCGCACAAACACGATTACAAAGTAGCTGCAGTGTTTATGCAAACCAATATACCCGGTAACGTAATGTGGCCCGTTGATAAGATGATGCTGAGCATTCAGTTAGTGAATAATACAGCTAAAACAATAAGTATAAAGGGAAGCTTGGAAACCATTGCTTATGGCACCAAAGGCAATGCAGGTGATATTTGGACACCTGCAATGTTTAAAATGAATAAGGAAGATAAACAGCCAATTGTAGCTACTATTAAGGCAGGTGGTTTTGTAAACATACAGATAAAACCAACCATCCCATCCCGTTTTGGTGCTTATGGATTTGTGGCAGATTTAGGAAAATTCGGCAGGCAGTTTATCACCAGTTGTGTACGAACTTTTGCAGTAAAAAAAGAAAAAATTCAATATCCTGCTTTTTGCCTGGATGATATATCCAATGATGTGTTGCAACGCCTGGGAACACACGCCATCAGGCATGGCATTGGCTATAAACCCACCACTGACCCTGATTTTGAAAAATGGTATGCAGCAGAAAGAAAACGACTGCTGGCTTATCAAAAATCCGATATTGCAGTGCTGGCAAAAATGGGGGCGCCAGAGCCTTTTGACAAATACCAGCCAATGGAGGTATCTCGTCCATGGTTAGATGATAATGCTGTTATGCAAAATGGAAAAACCGATATGGCATGGCTGCCGGAATATGACGATGATTTTAAAAAGCTGGTGTACAAATTAGCAGTGGAGTTTGGTTGGCCCAAAGGGCCGATCAATGCATTCGCATTATGGAACGAACCTTGGGATGGTGTCTCTATTTCCGGATGGGGAGCGGATATACCAAGATACCGGGAGATTTATACAAAAATGGCCGAAGCGGTAGAGGATGCAAGACGGGATGCAGGCGTAGATATTCTTATCGGCGGAACCAGTTCAACCTCTAACGCACTGGATAAGCTATTTGCAGACGGAACTGACAGCATGCTAAAGCGTTTTGATTTTTGCAGTATTCATTACCAGGGAATGCAATCATCTTCTACCATAAAAAAATGGGTGGATAGAAAAGATAGTCTTCACGGCAGGGTTAAAATATGGGATACGGAAAGTTGGGTGGCCAACACCGATGATAGGGTAGCAGCCGTGGTTGCAACCAATCGCTCTGCGGGATACGACAGGGCCATGGGTGTTTACAGGGGTAATATTTGTCACACGCTTCCACAAAAAATCAGGCTTGCAAACGGCAGTATGAAAGAAATAGAAGTGGTTCATGCCTGGTCTGTGGCTGCTTCCATAGGCGCTACGCAACATTTTATTGGCGAAAGAAAATTTACAGCATTGTTGTTTAAAAATGGCCTGCCATGGATTACTCAATTTGAAGGTTTACCGGATGAAAAAAAATACATCAATAAAGAAGATGGAACACTGGTAGTTGTAGGCGATATCGGGGAAGAGTTTGGTGCAGAAAATGTGTTGTTTAGAACAGCAAGGGGATTAAAAGAAACGAAACATGAAGCGGAGTTAAAAAAAGAAATAGAAGGGCTCGATACTGCCACCGCCATGGCAAAAATCAATCAGCTAAAAGCAGCCATTGCAAAACATGAAGTGCTGGATGGTGCAACACTCTCTTTTGCGGATGCTAAAGGTAAATTCAGGCTGTTTGATTTTTATGGAAACAGGGTGGCATCCACTAATGGTAAAATTATAATACCCCTAAATAGCAATGGTTACTTTTTGCGTACAGATGGGTCGGCGGGTTCTTTTGATATGCTGGTAAAAGCTGTTCAGCAATCAAACATACAAGGCATAGAACCGTTGGAAACAATTGCATTGGATTTTTTGCAACCCCTAACCAAAGGTGCCACTTTAAGGCTCAAATTAACCAACGTTTTAAACAGACCAATCACCGGCGTACTAAAATTGAATGTATCCGGAGTTGCTATAAAAGATTCAGCTATTTCTATAAATTTTAATGAAAACGAAACTAAAATAATTGAGGTAGAAGCAAGCGCAATAACCATTGCACCGGATAATTGTTACCAGCTTAATTTGCTGTTTGATGCCGGTAAAGATGGAATAGCTATGCATGAAGAAACACTGCATGTAAACGTAATTAGCAAGCGAAAAATTAATGTGGATGGTAAACTGGATGATTGGGAAAATGTATTACCCCAGCGAATTATAAGCGATGGTGCCAGGCAAAGTAGTATCACGGAAGAAGCCTGGTTTCCTTTCAAAAATTTTGATAAGTCAACTGCCGCAGGTCTTTCTAACGGCTACCTGGCGTATGATGATAACTATTTTTACTTCGCTGCAAAAGTGGCCGATAGTTCTGTAGATGAAGGAATGATTCGTTTCGAAAACAGGGATGCGGATGAGTTTTTTTATCCCGAAAAAAGCTATGTACCTTATGATAGATTTCGCTTTGGTGGTGCCATGTTGCAGGATGGAATTTCTTATGCTGTAAGATGGGAGGGAAAGATAAAAGTGCGGTACAATGAAGAATACACGTTCTCACTCAATACAAAAAATATTACCCGTTTATGGATCAATAATAAGCTGGTAATTAATAACTGGTACAATGCAGTGAATCCATCTTCCACAGGAAAAATGTTATTATCTGCAGGTAAAGTGTACGAGATAAAAATTGAATTATCAAAAGAATGGGATGCAGTTGCAATGCAGTTAACCTGGCAAAGTAAACAGCAGCCAAAGCAAATGGTACCCGCTCAGTTCTTATCCCACCAAAAAAATTCTTTAACAGAGAAGGGTTTAACGGCAGCGTTTTTCAACGGTCCTGCATTCAATTCTTTTAGTTTTTCCCGTGTTGATAGCAACATCAGTTTGCAGGCGGGCAAAGATGATATACCAGACAGACAGTTTTCGAAAAAGTCTTTGGCAGAATTAACCTGGCCAAAAAATGTGCGGCGCTATTCATACCGTAAAGATCCTGAATTACCTGCTGGAAATTTTGCCAATCATGATAACATACAAATTGCTTTCAATGTATTGGATGAGGAACAAAAAGATTTGTATCCCTTCCCTCCCGGAACAATGAACGGCTATACCAATTATCAATGTACCGATTACGAATATGCGCTAAACCCGGTAGCTGCAAAGTATGGCGGCGGTACAGAAATATGGAGGCTGAGAGCGCCTGGCATGCCACATAAACATTTCTTTCCAAGGCAGGGAGCTTCGCCGCAGGATGGTGCTGTAAAAAATGGCGCACTGGTGATTACCCGAACCGGTAATACCAGGATTATTGAAGCGGCAATTCCCTGGACTGAGATACCGGAAGTAAAGAAAAAAATGGATGCCCATCAAACCATTAAATTTTCTTACCGGGTAAATGATAACAGCAGCAACGATTGTATGGAGCTGTCGAAAGAAAGATCTGTTTCAAAAATAAATGGGTCTTTTATGGTGGATTGGAAATTGCATTGGGCTAATGAACTGGAATTTGGTTTTGAGAAATAGCATTTAGTTAAGCGCTGTATTTATTAAAGGTGTTTTGGTTTATCCTCCTTGTTGCTAACTGAACAAACAACAGAGAAAAGTTTTATTGTTGAAAAAGGAGTTTAGACGACCAGGCTGATTAACAAGGATCATTTTTTAATAAAAAATTATAGTCGAATAATATGTTTAAATCAATATTTCAATTCTTGACGGTTAGTTGCTTTGCAACGCTTTCCTTTTTTTCGGCATATAGCAACCCCGGTAAAAGGCATATCATAAATATCGAAACCCAAAACACGTCTCTCATCTATATGGTAGAGGATAGTGTAATACATAAATATTATTATGGTGCAAAGCTGCAAACGCCGGCTGATTATCTTAATTATAAAGGTAATGGAGCCGGTGATTTATTATCAGCCTTTGCAGGAGGTTCAACAAACGAGGCGGCATTAAGTATGGTTCATGCAAACGGCGTGCTTTCCACTGAATTTATTTGCATCAATTATTCAACAACCGTAATAGAAGATAATATTAGTTTAACAACCATCGTACTTAAAGACAGGGCATATAATTTTTACGCCACCGTATATTTTAAGGCTTATAAAAAAGAAGATATTATTGATACCTGGATTAATTACCGGAATGAAGAAAATGGATTAGTAACGCTTAAAAGCTTTGCCTCAGCATATATTCCCCTACATGCAAATAATTATTTTTTAACCAAATTTCATGGAAGCTGGTTTGGCGAAATGAAAATGGAAGAAGAAAAATTACCTTTTGGTATTACAACCCTGCAATCAATAGAAGGATTAAGAGTAACACACCACTTAAGTCCTTCCTTTACCGTATCATTAAACACACCTGCTACTGAAGAAACAGGTGAAGTGATTGGAGGTACGTTGGCATGGTCGGGGTCATGGAAAATATCATTTGATAAAGATTGGGAAAACCGGCTGAACATAATTGCAGGTATTAATAATTACCAGTCTGAATGGTCATTAAAAAATGGGGAGCAATTGGAAGGGTGTCATTTTCTCTATACTTACTCCAATACCGGCAAAGGAACAATGAGCAGAAATTTTCATAGCTGGGCCCGTAAATATAGTATGCAGGATGGTCAGCAACTGCGGCCAGTTGTACTAAATAGCTGGGAGGGCAATTTCTTTGATTTTGATGAGACAAAAATTATTAAGATGATTCAAGATGCAGCCGAAATGGGTGTTGAAATGTTTGTACTGGATGACGGTTGGTTTGGCAGTGATAAATACCAACGTGATAATGACAGTAAAGCATTGGGAGATTGGAGCGTGAATAAGAAACGTTTTCCAAAAGGGTTAGAGAAAACAATTAATGAAGCAAAAAAAAGAAATATAAAATTTGGCATTTGGATAGAACCTGAAATGGTAAACCGTGAAAGCGAAATTTATGAAAAGCATCCTGAATGGGTTTTAAAGGAAGCTGATAGAACACAACATACCGGGCGAAATAATTATGTTTTAGACCTTACAAACCCGGCAGCGGTTAATTATGTAATTGAATCAGTCCATAAAGTTATTATTCAAAATGCGTATATCTCTTATGTGAAATGGGATTGCAACAGTCCCGTAATGAATCCATATTCGCCGTACTTAGATAAAAACTCACAGCAACAGTTTTGGTACCGCTACACAAAAAATCTTTACGGTGCATTTGACAGTTTAACCAGGCTGCATCCCAATGTTATGTTTCAAGTATGTGCCAGCGGTGGCGGCAGGGTGGAGTATGGGTCGCTTCCTTATTTTCATGAGTTTTGGGCCAGCGATAATACCGATGCTTTACAGCGTGTTTTTATACAGCATGGTTATTCCTATTTTTTTCCTGCCAATGCAATGGCTGCCCATGTGGCAAAAGTACCCAACGGAATTACCCAGCGGATAACACCACTTAAATACAGGTTTGATGTAGCGATGAGTGGACGCATGGGTATAGAATTATTACCAACTGATTTAAATAAAGATGAGTTGGCTTTTGCAAAAAATGCGGTTGCAACCTACAAAAAAATTCGCCCTGTTGTGCAGCAGGGTAATCTGTTCAGGTTGGCTTCGCCTTATGAAGGTAAATTGTCTTCGTTGCAGTATGTGGATGACAAACAAGAAAAGGCAGTAGTATTTGTATATCAAACCCAACGCATGTTTGGCGACTATTATTCAAACATCACGCTTAAAGGATTGGACCCTAAAAAAAAGTATAAAGTATCCGAAATAAACCAGGTTGAAAGTGAGCAAAAAAAATTCACAGACGAGGAGTCGGTTTTTTCCGGCGAATTTTTAATGAACAATGGTTTGCACAATGTTTACTGGGGTAAACAAGATGCGCTATCGGTAAACTTAATGGGCGAATTTGCCAGTGCTGTTTTTTTAATTGAACAAACAAACAACTAAGCGAAAATGAAAATGAAAAAAAACCAACTCTACACACAAATTTTTTCGCTGCTGATTATTATGTAAGTGCACAAACATTACCCAACCATTTAACTGGGGAAAACTGGTAGATGCATTTATGCAACATTGCATCCAGCGCTATGACAGAAATGAAATGCAAACATGGTATTATGAAGTTTGGAACGAACCTAATCTCAGCGGATTTTGGAGGGGAACAATGGAGCAGTATTTTGAATTGTATAAAATTACCGCCACAACTATAAAAAATACTGATCCTCTATTTAGGGTAGGCGGACCATCTACCAGTAGTTATCATCCGGTAGAAGGAGTGTATGATAGTCTTCACCGGGCTATTAAAAATATTTCTGCTGCTGACTTTCAAGACATTCAATGTGAAGGGCCTTGGATAGCGGCGTTTTTAAAATATTGCGAAAAAGAAAAGCTGCCAGTTGATTTTGTTTCGTCACATCCTTATCCTACAACTTATCCTTTTGGTGATGGTGGAGGACAGCTGGTTATGGCGATTATATAAAACATTTTATAGAAGGAATGGCTGTTGTTTCCGAATGGGCGCCAGCCAATGAAAATCATTTATTAAAATCTACTTTGGTAGTGCAAAAAATAAAGTACACTCCTAAAAAATATTGCTTACAAAACGTATGATGAAAGTGCAAAAGAAGTATTGCGGCTTGCTGCAAAACCAGTAACTATTTTAGTAAATGGCATTTTAATTAACGAAATAAAAAATGAAGATAATGAAGGTTGGGTTTGGCAATCATTGGAAGTTGGTGGTGTGTGCAGAATCAACCACAGTAAGGGGGCTGAGGTAGTTATAAACTTTGGCGGAAAAAAATAATTATGTTACTAATAGATCGATTTTGTTAACACTTTTTTGCACCACATAATAAGAATGTACTCACTTTTAATCTTTAGGCTTACTGTAAAAAAGTTTTCTAGTTTAATGGTACATATAATCAGCAGCATTGTTATACATATTACTATAGGATTGTAAAACGAACCTTCCTATTTATTCCACTATCTTAAAAAGCTTGCTTGAAAATCCAGCCACACCTTAGTTTAAAGTTGGGTGTGTTTTTACTAAAAAACATTCCTCGTTCAAAATCTATGAGTAGATCTTTTAATAAATATATTAATTAAATAAAAATTGCATGAAAAAACTTTTAGTATTAATCAGCTTCTTTATTAAAGTGTTGTTAGTAACTGGACAAACGCTGCCTGGCAGCTATACCACCACCTGGGCGGGCAATTCGCTGGCGCCTGCTTTGAATGAGTACAACTTCGTGCAGAACTGGGCCAACAGTATGTTTGTCACCGAAGACGGTACCATCTACGCCAACGCTAATTGGGACGAAGGCGCCATAGAACTTGGCATCTACAAAAACGGACAGGCTATTGGCCTCATTCCCAACCAGCATACACACGCCGATGGAGGAGCCATTACTGTAAATGGTTCCTTTATATGGGCTTCGGTTCACTCCGGCAAAATCCGGCGGTTCGACAAAAACGACGCTGGGACAGGTAGGCGCTGATTTGCAGGCAAGCGGGAATATTATCCGAGGTCTTGCTTCCACTGCCAGCGAAGTTTTCGTAAGCGATTTTGCCGGGGGTAATATTAAAGTATACAACGCCTCCACGAATGATTTACAGCGAAGCTGGAGCGTAACCCGTCCCGGCCCATTGGCATTGGATGGCAATGGTAACCTTTGGGTGCTCACCTATAATGTGAATGCCTACGGTCCCGGCAACACAGTTTATTGTTATTCGCCGGCAGGCAGTCTGCTGAATACAATTAACCTTGCAGCGGGGGTGGAAGCCAAATCTATTGCCGTAGACATAGCACGAAATGAATTGCTCCTTACCGATATCGGGGATAATATGCAGATCCATATCTACGACAACCTTACTACTACACCTGCTTTTACGCAGAGCCTGGGCGTGCAGGGTGGTATCCTTTCGGGCACTAAAGGGTTGGTAGCTCCGCTCAAGTTCAACGTGCCTTCCCTTGTGGGTGTAGATGCCAACAGCAACATCATCGTGTGGAGCAACGGCAACAACTCTGATCCCCATAAGCAAGTAGACTATGACGGCATGGGGTCCTCCCTGGAAAGCTACACCCGCGCCGGGGTTCGCAATTGGCAACTGCTGGGCCTGATCTTCGTGGACGCGGCCGCCTTTGACCCTGCTACTGACGGGGCCGACCTCTACACCAAACACGAACGCTACTCGATGGATTACGCTAAACCCGACGGGCAGCAGTGGACCTGGAAAAGCTGGACGCTGGACCATAAGACTTACGCAAACAGCGACAAAAGACTCAGAAACGACGGGGGACACGTATCTGGGATTGTCATGCGGAGAATCAACGGACAGAAGTTCATGTACCTCTCCAACCAGGCCGGACAAGGTTATTGGGTGTACCGTTTTACCGATAACGATGAAATTGCCGTTCCTTGTGGCTACCTGATTACCCGTGGGGGCTGGACTGATACCAACGCCAACGGGCAGGAGGATGCCGGCGAAACGACCGTGGGCATGAACTGGCAGTACGACATGTTTGCTACCTGCGTGGACAAGAAAGGCGACATCTGGTACGCCTACGACGACATCCGCAAGCACAGCCTTCAGAGCATTGTCAATGGCGTGCCCATTTACAACACCGCTACCCCCACTACCATTGATGCCAAACCGGCTCCTTTCTACGACGTACGCCACGTGGAGTACGACTCCGACAACGACGTGATGTACATTACCGGCTACACGCCTGAAAAACCGTATACCGGCGATTGGAAATCAGTTGGGCTGGTATTGGCCCGATACAATAACTGGAGCACCGGCAACCGCACCCCTGCTTACACCATGGATTTGCCCTCAGCCGACGGCGGCGCAGGTGCAAATATGGTTTCCATTGCCCTCGAAAAGGATTACATTTTCGTGATGGGTGTGCAGACCCGGGGCAAAGTGTGGGTGTATTATTCGGCCAACGGCCTGCTGGCCGGCACGATGGTGCCCGGCGATAACGTAGGCGGCGTGTCTAAAACTGGTTGGGGCGACATGGTAAACAGCATAGGCGCTTTCCGCCGCAGCACCGGCGAATACCTGGTGACGGTGGAAGAGAACGGCTGGGGAAAAATCCTTATCTACCGCTGGACGCCCGGCCCCCCGCCCGCAGAGAACGAGATGTTCATTACCAGCCCAGCGGATGGAGGCAAAGTAATCGGCGGCACTGACATCGAGGTAAAGGCAGTGGTGATTGACAGCGACAACAGCATCGACAAGGTTGAATTTTACAATTGCACTACACTGCTGGGCAGCGATGATACGGCACCATATGTATTTACCTGGCAAGCGAACCTGCCTATAGGCACTTACACGCTTACCGCCAAAGCTTACGACAATGGCATTGTGGTGGGTACCTCTAAGCCGACCTCCTTTCAAGTGTACCAGTTACCTGACCTCGAAGTTACTGACATCAATTGGACGCCCGCTGACCCGGCCGTGGGTACTCCGGTAACGTTTAGCGTTACCATCAGGAATATTGGGCTCGGCCCCGTTCCGGCAGGTGTTATCATTGGCGGCATTTTCGAAGTGGACGGCAGCCTGGTTAACTGGACGGATAATTACCAATCGGGCCTGGCCCCGGGGGCGTCAGCCGTGATTGCGGCTACATGGGGGCCTTCGGGCAGCAATACCTGGGTCATGCAGCAGGGTACGCACCGGGTTAGTTTCCTGGTGGATGATGTAAACCGCATCAACGAAAAGAGGGAAGACAACAACCGGTTTTCTATCTACATCAAAGATGCCGAGTGTGCCAGCAAACTGTGTGCGACCAGCACTGGACTGTTGCTCGAACAGTGGAACGGCATCGGGGGGAATAAGCTGCAAGACCTGCTCAACAACCCCAACTACCCCAACAACCCCAGCAGCACCAGTTATTTATCAAAATTTGAGACCCCTTCCAATGCCGGCGACGATTATGGGGCACGGGTGCGGGGTTACGTGATTGCGCCCGTTACAGGGAACTATACCTTCTGGATCGCCAGCGACGACGAATCGATGCTCCGGCTGAATACCGACGAAAACCCGATTAATATGCAGAACATTGGATGGGTGCCCGAGTGGACCAATCCCCGCGAGTGGGACAAGTTCGCCGAGCAGAAGTCAGACCCTATACCCCTGGTGGCCGGGCAGAAATATTACATTGATGCGGTGATGAAAGAAGGCGTCGGTGGAGACAACCTGGCCGTGGGCTGGCAACTACCCGATGGTACCATGGAAAGGCCTATACCCGGCAACCGCCTGGAACCGATCGCCTTCGCCTTCACCGCACCGGACCTGGTTGTTACCCGGTTCTTCTGGGACCCTGCTAATCTCACCAGCGGCACCCCGGTTACTTTCAGTGCCATCGTTAAAAACATCGGTACAGCGGCAACGCCTGCTGGTACGCCGGTAAAAGTTGCCTTCAGCGTCGATGATCAACCTTTCGAAGTGGTTTCTACAAATGCTTTGGGCCTAGGTGATTCAGCTACCTTGACCGCAACTCTTACTAGTCTTTCTAATGGGCTCCGTGTCCTCAAGGTTGTGGTTGATCCCTCCAATGACATTGCCGAGACGGACGAAGATTATAACTTAAGGACCAGGACGGTATTCATCACCATAGTTCTTCCTTTACGGCTGATTTCTTTTACCGCAAAACTTGCCAATGGTAAATCAAATCTTAAATGGGTTTCCGAAAACGAAATAAACGTATCCCATTTTGATGTAGAGAGAAGCAGTGATGGAAACAGGTTTGAGAAGTTGACTGAAATAACAAGTAAGGGTGGTGGTATTTATAACATGGTTGATGCAGCACCACTAAAAGGGGTTAATTATTACCGGTTAAAAATGGTAGATAAAGATGGCAAATTTACCTACAGCAATATAGAGGTGGTAAAGGTTTTAAGTAATGCTGGATTTGGTTTTAATATGTATCCCAATCCTAATAAAGGCATACTTATTTTAGAACCATCGTTGTTAGATAAGCCAGTAACCATTTCCATTTTTGACCAGCAGGGAAGAATGGTATTGGTGAAACAAATAACCGGAATTACGTCTATTAATATTAATCAGTTGGCAAACGGAGTGTACACGGTTAAAATGATTCACAATACTGATATTAAAACAGCTAAACTTATAAAACAATGAGAAAGCAATCGATGTGAAGATGAAAAGGCGAATTTGAATAAACGCCGTTTTATAAAAAATAAGTTTTGGTAAATGCAGAAAGGAGGGCTTGATATGCCTCCTTTTTGCATTTATACTGCTGTTGTAATTACGATAAACGGTTTGGCAAAATGTGCCAATGCGATGAAGATTTTTTGCTGAAATTTATTGGATAGCCATTGAAGTAGTTTTTATAGTGAATAACATTCAGTCTTAAAAAAATCCGGTTTTTAAAACTGGTATTAAAATAAAAACACGCCTTTTACTATTCACTCTTCTCTTCGTTCAACTTTCTGTTACACATAATATCTGCAACTGTACCTCCTGGAGTGTGTACCAATTATAGCTATTATTTAGTTCAACAAACTTTTGGTGTAATGCCGTTGTAGCAGTCTTTTATAACAATAAAGTTGTACCATTAAGCATGCACAGCATGCATAATTACAGGTAATGCAGACCGCTTGCCTAAAACGGAATAACGGTTTAAAACCAATGCGGTTAAAATCCGGATGCGAAGATTTATTCCAAGCAAATACACGAATCAACAGGAGGAAGAGGAATAGGAAAAGTGACAAGATCTAAATCGGCATTGTAGGGGGATTTGCATATTAGTGTTAGGTAAAACTTATGCTCACTTGTTGCAAATAAGATTACCAACCTTGCACATAAGTATTGTAACAGGCTTAGTGCTAAGGTTGGCAACCTTTTACCCGTCAATGAATACCTAACATAACAAAAGTTATAAAAACAAACGATTGGAAAATTGTACAAAAAGCAATTTTGAATAATGATGATTGGTTCTAATGGCAGGTGTTAAGTGAAGAATAAAAACATCAGTTGCTGAGGTATGGGGTCACCAGTTTTTTAACGATTAAACGCTACGCCCCATCATCAATGGCCGAAAGAGGAAAGAAAGTAATAGATAGTGATATGGCATTATTGAGGTTGATGCATCATTAAATCGTTCAGCACTTTTTCTATTTCGGGTAGGGGCATTTTCTGCACCAGGTATAAATCTCTTTTGCCATCTTTGTTCCAGGTATTGGTTCCATTTATATTGGTTACTATTTTGCCTTTTACCACATCAAAATAATTTCGATATCCTCTTACAGCAACCAGTACTGCTGTTTGGTCCCAGCTCATGCGGCCCTCAGCATCGTTCGGGTCAAGGGACATACATCTTGCAAATACATCTTTTACCGGCGAATGGGTAATGTTGCTATCATTTATAATTGGTAATCCGGTATGGATTTTAACGCCAATTTCAAAGCCGCTGAAGATGATGGGCGTGGGCCAGTTATCAAAAGCAAACCGGGCTGCTGCAGTATCTTTTACCACATTAAACTCTTTAAAAGTTCCCATCTCTTTATCAAAGCAGGCGGCCATGCTTACCAACAACTTTACTTTTTTCTTTATCAATGCCGCTCCTGTTAATGGCGAAAATTCATCAGGGCCACTCTTAATAAGGTTGCACATATTGGTAATAAAACCAACCGTTACTATTGTTACACTCGTATCCGGCTGTGCAGCCAATATTTTACGATAGAGTTTTAACGCATCTTCGGCCTGCCGGTTTGTTGTTACATCGTGCGGATAATTAGCTGCAATCAAAGAGTCCCATTTTTGCCAGGAAGGTAAATCTACCGCATCACCTTTTACCACGCCAATCGGCATATTGGGGTGGTTAAAATAAGTGTTCATTGCATCAAGGGCCGGTGCAATCAATTGGTGTTTATTACTTGCCATCGTTGCCAGTATATTACATTCGCCGTTGTAGGCCAGTGCATACATTACGGCCATGGCCCCCACATCATCATAATCGGGACCAAAATCTGTATCAAAAATTAAATTTACCGGGGCCTGTTTTATTTGTGCCTGCACCAGGGTAAACAATGTGCTGGTAAATAACAGGCAAGAGAAAAGAATTGATTTAAAGTACATATAAATTGTTTAAGTTTTTTAAAATACCCGTTGTACTTTTTGCTGTTCAGGGTAATGTAATAAATTAAAGCCTATCAATATTTTGTGGTTAAAAATGATGCAACGATACAGTTACTTTTTGGTTGAATGATTAATTGTATAAGAATATTTTTACTGCAGCACCAATTTCTTTTTTTCAAAAGGAATCGGATAAGCTGTTATCCATAATACAGGCTCCATCGATAAAGTAAATGCAACAGACGAAAGCAAATAGACTTCAGCTTTTTTATTGAAGCTTTTCTATATTCACCTGATGCAATACCGTTTCTTTTTTATAAATACCCTCACTTCACCACCTGTTTGGCCTGTTCAAAAAAGTACACGCCTTTTTTATTCGACACAATAATATCAGGCAACTTATCTCCATTAATATCTTTTACAACGATACTGTTGCCAACGCCGGAATTATCATCAATTAGGTGAGGAATCCACTGCGGATCCTTACCGGGAATATATTCAAACCAATACAGCACAGCAGGTTCATAAGATCCAGGGTCATGCCCATCCTGGTGGGCAAGGTAGCGCTTACCGGTTACAAGATCAGGGTATCCGTCGCCGTTAATATCGGTAAAAGCCAACGCATGACTTTGCGAAAAAAGTTTGCTTATTTCGTGAGTACTCCATTGGATGCTTCCATCGGCGGCAACTATTTGCTCATGCCACCAGATACCGTACTGGTGCGCCGAAGAACTGATGATGTCCATATCTCCGTCTTCATCCACATCGTACGCAAACATGTTGGCACAATCTGCTCCCAGGTCTGCAGGATGAAATGTCCAGTTTGCCACCGTCACATCTGCCGGAGATTCCCACCAGCCTGATTTGATTATTACGTCTTTACGGCCATCTTTATTTACATCACCCCAGCCCAGTCCATGTGTATACCGGTCAGTGGCTCTCATGCTGTCGTTGCTGATCACATGCCGTTGCCAAATGGTATCATTTACAGCAACCGGACTCTGCATCTAAATTACCTGCCTGGTATTAACATCATTACAAATAAGGTCCATCCTTCCATTATTATCCACATCCACAAACGCCGGATTTTCCATACCCGCACTTGCGAGAATGGTATGGCCCTGCCATATTCCTTCTTTATTTTTTGGGTTTTGATACCAGCGGCAAACACCTCCCGGCTGATCAAATTGTATCAGATCATTCCAGCCATCATTATTTACATCCATGCAAAAGTTAAGAAAGGTAGTGCGATAGCCAGGAACAGGATCAAGCGTATCTGCGTGCAACAGGTGCTGTTTCCATAAAGGTGCCTCCCACCAGTAATTACCCGCCAGGATATCTTCTTTCCCATCATTATTGATATCACCCACAGCTACTCCTTCAGAAACAAATGCGCTGCAAATGGTATGTTTTTTAAATTGTAGGGTGTCGCTGCTTTTATTATGCTGTGCATGTACTGTAACTGTGCAAAGCATAAGTGACAGCATTATCCCGAATAAAAAACCGGATGAGTTGGGTGAAACAACACCAATATATTTAAAGGGTTTACATTCCGGGCTATCAACTTGCTGTTTACTAATATTTGAAGAACTGTAATGGTCGTTATGTGCAGGCATAATTTTATTTATCATTATGTTTAAAGGCTGTCAATTTTGGTATTACACCGATCTTTTTCGTTACAACATTTTTAAATAATCTTTTTTATTTTACCAACTGTAAATTATTGGCAAGCATCTTTGTAAATATGATTTTGTCATTTATACTTTTTACTAGAAATGATAAATGATCTCATGTAAACTAAAATCTATTTGGAACTTTCATTGTTATCGTACATCGTAAGCAATCAAGCATTAAGGTAGTAGCAATAAAATAACAGGGGGAATGTTTAACAATGAGCCTGCAATCTATTTAAATAGTTTAAGAATTACATAGTACAATATACTGTAACCATTGTTATAATAACAGTCTATTGACTTATAAAAAATGAAAAAATGAAAAAAAACAAAGGTTTTTTTAAGGAAGTTACAAACGGCAAAGCCTGCCTGCCTTCAAAAGCGCAAAAACAGCACGCGGCGGGTATAGCAGTTCAAAGAAGGAGAAATCCCATGTCAAACCAGAGACAATTTGTTCGCCTGACGGCCGCAATCGTGCTGGCTTGCAGCCTCATCCTTGGACTGCTGCGAAGCTTCGCAGCCGCGCAGGACCTGCCCACTCGAGAGACGCACGCCGCGCATTTAGGCACGATTGTTCCGCTCGATGGACCGGTACTAGCTGGGAAGCCCGTGACGTTCAGAGTCAAAGACACTCCGAGCGACCCTCACTGGGATCTGGGAGACGGGGCATTGTGCGCACAAGTAAAAACTGAGAAATGGAAAGTTTTTGAATTGACCCTTGAAGGACCGACAACTGGAAATCCATTTACTGATGTAAAATTATTCGGGAAGTTTATTAACGATAATGATACTATTTCAGTTCAAGGGTTTTACGATGGAGAAGGTAAATATAAGGTCAGGTTTATGCCTCAAAAAGAAGGAAAATGGAACTACATAACAACCTGCAATGTTAAACAGCTGAATATGAAAAAAGGTAATTTTGTTTGTACACCGGCTCAGAAAGACAATCATGGGGCTGTATCTGTAAAGGATACATTTAATTTTGCATATGCGGACGGGACCCCACACAACTCATTTGGTACAACCTCTTATGCATGGGTACATCAAGGGGACAGCTTGGCCGATTTAACTATTAAAACATTATCAAAAGGCTATTTTAATAAGATGCGTATGTGCATTTTCCCTAAAAGTTACGACTGGAATAACAACGAACCGCTATTATATCCTTTTGAGGGGACACCGCCGAAAAACTGGGACTTTACCAAATTAAATCCGGCATACTTTAGAAATATTGAAAAACGAATACAGCAACTCGATTCATTAGGTATTGAGGCAGATTTGATCGTCTTTCATCCTTATGATAAATGGGGTTTTAGTACGTTGAATAGGACTACCGAAGATTTATATATTGAATATATCATTGCAAGATTCTCTGCTTATAAAAATGTTTGGTGGAGCATGGCCAACGAGTGGGATTTCATGAGAGTAAAAAAACTAAGCGACTGGGATTATTATATTGAACAATTCGCTAGAAAAGATAAATATCACCATCTGATAAGTATTCACAATGGAGAACGAATTTATGATCACACAAACCCATTGGTTACCCATGCCAGTATACAAGGTGAAGAGACATATAAAGCAAAAGAATACAGAAAGAAATATAAAAAACCAATTATTTTTGATGAATGCAGATATGAAGGAAACATACACTTGTCATGGGGTAATTTAACTGCTAAATCAATGACAGAGAAATTTTGGAGAGGTATTGTAAATGGCGGATATGTTGGGCATGGTGAAACTTATGTGACAGAAAATCCGCTTACTTTTCCAAATAAATCAAACGATGTCTTATGGTGGTCAAAAGGTGGCGATTTAAAAGGGGAAAGCCCGGAAAGAATTAAATTTCTTCGTAAAATAATTGAAACTTCCCCACCATATTTGAAACCAGTTCCTTTATTTGAGTCCTGGATGCCTTTTTCGGCAATCGGTATAAACAATGAATTCTATTTGGCCTATTTTCATGATGCGCAACCCAAAATTGCCATCATTGACCTTCCAGAAAAATCGATTTTCAATATTGAAATCATTGATACCTGGAATATGACGATAACCCCAATAAAAAAGAAATTTTCTGGACATAGTTTGATCGAATTACCGGCAGAACCTTATATAGCATTGAGAATTGTGAAACAAAAATAATTTGGTAAGCCAAGAATTCCGCTGGAGTTTACCGCTTGTAAGCTGTTGGGTGTGCGATTTGTTTTTGAGCTAACGAATGCAGCAGGAACGTTATGAATTAACTGAAATTATCAGCAAGAGTGAACACAGTGCATAACTATATACCGGACAGCGCACATATTGCTGAATTGTGATGAAGGAAAGTTTGGTGATAATATTATTAATGAGTAAGTATGCAAGGTTAAAGATAAGCATGCGAATGGTTGATCGGGTAAAAAAGGTTTGTGGAAGAAGGGTTTGAAGCATGTTTGAAAGAAAGCCAATGCAAAGCAACTTCGAGGTATGAAGCAAAGCTATAAAGGACTAATCACCAAGTTACCCTGAAAGATGACGCAAGGTTGTTAACGAAATTGTAGCCGGCGCTTTCAACTCTGTGATTTCAATTTAAACTATCTAAATCTATATGAATACAAACAACAAACTATTTATTCTGCTATTAATTTTCTTATTCAGTATTTCACAATCTGGTTGCAATCGATACGGCATGAAGCATGCAACGTCAATCACTCAACTAACTAATAATGTATTGAAGGGTTGGAATACATGGAATAATCCTAATCTGCTGTCTTTTGTTCATATGCCTGACGGATTATCCTTGCGGGTGACCTATAGAAAAAAAAGGGGCGGTCCTTATTGGGTTAATCAATCTTATGTTGTGCAAGAAAAATCTAATATTAAGGAAAGAATAATACCCATTGCCCATGCTTATGATGGAAGTTATATTGAAATGGAACTTAATTGGGCCGGAACAAAAAGTAACATCAAAGCAGCTCACGATGGTGATGACATTGTAATCCTGGTAACACCGATTACCATGCCCGACAATGCCTTTCTTCTGGTACTTGAAGCGGGTATACTCTGGAATAAACCCGATGCGATGATCTCCAAAAAAGAAGATTTTCTAAATGTCGAATTGGGTAATAAGAAATTAACGATACGTGCGATCGGTGAACACCTGGATCACAATTTTGATCTGCCTACCCAACATCTCACCTTCCAACCTAACCAATCTACTGTATTCTACACCGGCAAAAAACGTACGCTGGAAGAAGTACAAGCAGTTATTGCCCGTGAAGAAAAAAAATTTAGTGATGGCAGAGAGAAATACGGTGAGCTTAAAAATGCGTACGAAGCAATGCAAGCCGTAATTGCCTGGAATATATTTTATGATGCCAAGAATGACAGAGTGTTGACATCCGTAAGCCGGGTGTGGAATGAAGCGTGGGGAGGGTATATCATTTTTGATTGGGATACCTACTTTGCAGCGCTGATGTTGGCCACCGATCAAAAAGAATTGTCTTATGCTACCGCAATATCTATTACCAATGGCATTACCGACAAGGGATTTATTCCGAATGTGGATGCTAGTTTTAACGTAAAATCCAACGATCGTTCTCAACCACCTGTCGGTAGTATGTGCGTTAAATTGATCTATGATAAATACGGGGAGAAGTGGTTTCTTGAACAAGTTTATGATAACCTGCTTTCGTGGAACAGATGGTGGGATAAGAACCGAAATAACAAGGGTTATCTCTCGTGGGGTTCCGACCCGCACCCGCAAGGCATGGATGGACACATTAAGCAAGGTGCTCATTTCGAGTCAGGGTTAGACAATTCTCCGCTGTTCGATGATGCCATTTATAATGCTGAAAATCATATGTTAGAATTAGCTTCGGTTGACCTGATGTCGCTTTACGTAATGGATTGCAATTACCTTGCTGAAATAGCAACGGTTTTAGGTAAAGATAAAGATGCCAAAGAATTGAAAGCAAGGTCTGAAATGTATGGGAAGAAATTACAGGAACTATGGGATGATAAGACGGGAATTTTCAGAGATAAATATCTGGATCGAAATGAGTTCAGCAAACAACTGGCTCCTACAAATTTCTATCCGCTCCTTGCCAAAGTAGCTACCCAAGAACAAGCCGAAAGAATGATAACCGGATTTTTCATGAATCCGAAAGAGTTCTATGGTGAATTTATGATGCCATCCATTTCAAGAAGCAGCCCCGCCTTTAATGACAACGATTACTGGAGAGGTCCCATTTGGGCACCGATGAATTTTTTGGTGTACATGGGTCTGCGGAATTATAACTTACCCGAAGCCCGCAAGGTATTGGTGGAAAAATCGAAGAATCTGATTTTAAAAGAATGGAAGGCCAACCGACACGTATATGAGAATTATCATGCAGACAAAGGCACAGCCGGTGGAAAAATAAACAGCGATCCGTTCTATTCATGGGGTGGGTTGTTGGCCTTTATTGCTTTGATGGAAGAAGGTCATTTTATTCGGAAAGACTAATTGTAATAAAAATGGTTCGACCTGATTTTTGTTTACCAGACGCAGGCAGCATAAAAGCGGGCGCGTCCTGGCATGTGCGCAAGGCAGGCATTTTTAGGTTTTCCTTTTTTATTTTGTTATTTTTCTTTTGGGGAAGCAAAAGAAAGTAAAGTAGGTTCAACAACGCTGAGCTGAAAGAAAATTCAATAACTGCGTACGATTTAAAAAGTCAGAATACAATCGAAAAACAAAATTGACAGAATCAATACATCCCAAAATATTCAGGTTAGAACCAAAAAAATAAAAGTGAATTTATATTTCTACGAAACATGACACCTAAACCAAAGGAAATGAATAAGCTTGTTCACATTTCAATTATAATACTGTTGGTTTTCCTCAGCAGCTGCGCCACGCAACATCGTAGTGATCGTGCACTAAGCAATGCTGATGTCTCTATTGCCGACAGGATTAGAAAGTCTAATGTAGTCTATAATGTTGCCGAATTTCAGAAGGGTATCATGCATGTACCACCTTACATTGCCAATGGAATTGTAGGGGGTTGTTTTGATCATATGGGTTTTCAAAGCCTTCCCCGAAAGGGAGTACCCAATGGGAGAACTGTATTCGGCTACATCGGACATTATTATATGCACAAACCCACCACGCGGCAGGCGCAACTTCCGTTGGCTTACATTCAAGCTGAGTTTGCAGATGGCAGTACCATAATGAACATGATGGATTCAAAAGACTATCGGCAGGAGCTTGATATTTATAACGGTGTACTTACAACCCACTACGATCTTAACGGATCCACTACCATTACCGCCTTCGCTCACCAAACCATTCCCGGATTGTTTGTCATGAAGATCAATCGTAAATCCAACTCACCTGAAAAAGAAATGGTGGTGAAAATAAATTGTGAGGCGGCATCCATTCAGCAGGCTAACATCGGGTGGCCACCTGAACCAGTTAAAATTCAATACAAAGTGAAAGGCAATGTGGCTGATATTGTTTCATCCACAAACATGGTTAATACAAAATGGATGGTGATTGCCGATAATCCCATTCAGCAAGAAGGCGATGTATTGAATATCCGGTTAAAGAATAAAGAGAATATAATTAAGATTTTTGTTCGCCACAACGGTAAAGATGAAACCGAAGTTGCTGATGCTTCTTATGCCGCCTTATTAAAAAGTCATACAGCAGAATTTGAAAAAAACTGGGAGCGTTCATGGATTGATTTCCCCGAAGAAAAATCACATCACATCTGGAATAGAGCCAACTATTATAATCTAAGCAATTTTCCTGTCGTGCCTGCAAAAGCGCTTATCCCCACAGGAATGAATACTAATATATGGGGTTTCACATTTCCGCAGGATGTGTATTACGTAGCGGAGAATTTGTTAAGAAGCGGTCACTTTGATCGATATAAAAAATCAATGAAATACTGGCTTGATATTCTTCC
>Ga0209181_10004080_pt1 | contig 22011 bp, 14 predicted proteins | sample MAT05_FD_187208 | JGI IMG/M metagenome (GOLD analysis project Ga0209181, IMG submission 187208) | Freshwater microbial communities from Lake Fryxell liftoff mats and glacier meltwater in Antarctica - MAT-05 (SPAdes) (version 2) | ecosystem: Environmental > Aquatic > Freshwater > Ice > Liftoff...
TTTGTAGATTTTTTACAGCCTTTTTAGTTACTTCAGCATCTGCTTTCTTTTCTTTAAATTCAGCTTGTTTAACTTCTTCAATGGCCTGCTCCCAAAGACGGGTGTGGCTTAATACGATGCGCTTGTCGTTGCGATCAAATTCAATCACAATAAACTGTGCGATCTCGTCTGCACCAATGCTCTTACCATCTTCTTTTGCAAGGTGACGGTTAGGGGCAAAACCTTCCAAACCATACGGTAACTGTACAACAGCACCCTTATCATCTTTCTTGGTTACGGTACCTTCATGCACACTTCCAACAGGGAATGTACTCTCCAGTGAATTCCAGGGATCTTCTTCAATTTGTTTGTGACCTAACTGTAGTTTGCGACCGTCTTTGTCAATGTTCATAATAACTACTTCGATTGACTCGCCCACTTTCGTGTATTCGTTTGGATTGTTGAAACGCTTCAACCAGCTTAAATCGCTGATGTGAATCATACCACCAATACCCGTTGCCAGTTCGATGAACACGCCATAAGGAGTAATGTTTTTAACGATACCGGTATGCTTGCTTCCTTCTGGGAATTTCACATCAATTTCGCTCCATGGGTCGTTGGCCATTTGCTTGATAGAAAGACTCATCTTACGAGTGTCTTTGTCTAACGTTACAATTTTAGCTTCGTACTCATCGGCTAATTTAAAGAATTCTTTAGCGTTGATAGGAGTGTTGGCCCATGTAATTTCACTTACGTGTACCAAACCTTCCACACCCGGCATAATTTCAAGGAAAGCACCGTAATCTTCGATGTTCACTACTTTACCTTTCACTACTTCACCTTCTTTAATTGATTCGCTCAAAGTATCCCAAGGATGCGGAGTCAATTGTTTCAAACCTAAGCTGATACGTTTTTTATCATCATCAAAATCCAATACAACAACGTTTAGTTTCTGATCCATCTTCAACACTTCTGTTGGATGGTTGATACGTCCCCATGAAATATCGGTGATGTACAACAAGCCGTCTAAGCCGCCCAAATCAAGAAACGCACCGAAGTCGGTGATGTTTTTGATGGTACCTTCCAGTACTTGTCCTTTTTCCAATTTGCCGATAATCTCAGCACGTTGTGCTTCGATATCGCTTTCAATCAATGCTTTGTGAGATACAACGGCATTCTTAATGGTTTCGTTGATCTTAACCACTTTAAATTCCATTGTTTTACCAACAAACTGATCGTAATCTGTAACAGGTTTAACGTCGATCTGGCTACCTGGTAAGAATGTTTCCATACCAAATACATCCACGATAAGACCACCCTTTGTTTTGCTGGTAACAATACCGGTAACAATTTCACCAGTTTTGTGTAACTCAACAATTCTTTCCCAGGCTCTGCTGGTACGGGCCTGTTTGCGGCTAAGGTTCAGATTACCGTCTCTGTCTTCCTTTTCCACCACCATTACTTCAATCACATCGCCTACTTTCAATCCGCCAACTACATCTCTAAATTCGTTCAGAGAAATTAAACCATCACTTTTAAAACCGATGTTTACAACTGCATCCGTTTTGGTGATTGCTTCAATCGTAGCCTGGATCATTTCGCCGTCGTTGATCTGCTTGAATGTGTTGTCGTAAACAACATCATACTTGGCTTTTTCTTCTTTGTTGTAACTTGAAACGTTGCGTTTGTCAACACTCCAATCAAAATCATCATGAGCAGTCACGATTCTTTCTTCTACCGGAGCTTGAATAGCAACCGGTTCAGTTGCTTCGGGGGCTGCAGCTACCGGAGCTTCAACCTCAGTTGCTTCAATACCGACTGTATCGGCACTGACCGCAGGCACGTTTGTTACCGCAGCAGTCTCAGCACCATCGTTGGTGGCCGATCCTTCCTGTGCATCTGCGTTTAGTTGTTTAATATTGTTAAATGACATAATAGTATCCCCGGTTTTTTAACGGGAGGGCGAAGGTAAGAAAATATAGTTACAAAAAACGCTGAAATACTAGGTTTTTTGCGGCTTTGCGAAGAATTTTTACGTATTAAAAAGGCTAATTTATTATTTGGAGACCGGCAGGATATTTTAATGGCATCACCGTTGTCACGCTCGGTTCAAAGCCATACCTGTGGTAACTTTAATGGAAGCGATTGGATGCTATTAAAATTATTACCTCTATAAATTATGGCTTAAAAAAAATCCTGCCCTGATCTCTTAAACCCGAACAGGATTGATTTTTTTCGCATTGTGTGCAATCTGTTATGAGCCTTTCTTTACACAAAAAAAGGAATTCCGGGAATGGCATATTTTCTCATCCCATCTTCGTTTATTTCCACACCAATACCCGGCTTTTCTGATACAGTAATAAAACTATTCTTCACCCATTCCCCCTCATAATGAACAATTTCCTTAAACATCGGATCAGAATGAAAATAAGATTGCCATTCCAGTATTAAAAAATTAGGAACCGACGCACAAACATGGGCAGACGCCATGGCGCCAAGGAAAGACGCTACCATGTGGGGCGCAAAAGGAGTGTAGTATAAATTGGCGAGGTTGGCAATGCGTTGTCCTTCTCCAAGCCCACCTGCTTTTTGCAGATCTGGCATTACAATATCCACCGCCCCCAACTCCAGCAGTCTTCTGAATCCATAAGCCAAGTAATGGTTCTCGCCGGCACAGATCGGAGTGCTGGTAGATTCCGTAATCAATTTGTAAGCTTCAGGGTTTTCAGCTGGGATTGGTTCTTCCAGCCACATCAGGTTCAGGTGCTCCAAGCGTTTTGCAACTGCCTGCCCGGTTACTGCATCATACCGACCATGCATGTCAACACAAATATCAATATTAGGACCCACTGCTTCCCGGACAGCAGTCATCTGGTCTACCATGCGTTGCAATTCGGCGGGGTTGGCGGTCCAGTTATACGCATCATATTTATTGGGATCATTGCTTTGGTCAAGATCAAACTTCAGAGCATTGAATCCCATCTGTTTGGCTTTTGAAGCGGCTTCTGCAAAATCTTTTGGTGTAGGTAAATTTCTTTGATACAGTGCCGTATCACAATACACCCGCACTTTATCCCGAAATTTTCCGCCAAGTAATTGGTACACCGGCACATTGAGCGCCTTACCAGCCACATCCCATAAGGCTGTTTCAATGGCAGAAAGTACAGCCACATACATGCCCGATTGCGCACCCTGGAAAAAACCTGACTTGCGGATATCTTCAAACAACCGGTGCACGTTCAAAGGGTTTTTTCCTATTAACCGGGCCTCAAAATTTTTCACCAAATGATAAGTGCCAGGTATCGCATCTACCCCTTCACCGCAACCCCAGATACCCTGGTTGGTATATATTTTTACAAAGAGGCTGCCTTTAATATAGCCACATTTTATGGAGGTTATTTTTAAATCGGATGGGGGAGAAATTTTAGGTGTTTTATCTATGGCAGTTTGATATCCCTGACCAAAAACGGATAAAGAGGCCAATGGCGTTATAGCAGCGGCTATTGCGGCTTTGGTAATGAAGGACCTTCTTGAATTTGACATAAGTGCATTTTTAATTTATTAAAAAAAACTGTTTTATTTACCAGGTACGTTCTTTCAAATATTCCTGTATTTCATCTTTGCCAACAGGTAATTCATTGATATGATCGTTCAACCATTTAGAAAAATCCTTCTCAATTTCAGCTGACCATTTTGTATCAATCTGGCCGGCCGTATATTTCCCTTTCCTTAATCGCTGATGGCCAAACATATCCCGTAAGCGAACTACCTCCGAAGTCTTCACCACTTTTTCTGCCAGGTGCGGTGGAATAAAAACTACCACCCCTAACTTTCCTAACACAACATCACCCGGCATCACGGTAACTGTTCTTATCCGGGTAGGCTGATTGATCCCGACAATCATGGTATTGAGATCACCTGTTGGGTTGTGATACGATGGATCGTAGCTGGTGTAGTAAGACGTGAAGCCACCTATTTCTTTCAATCCTTCCACATCTCTCAATGCACCATCATACACAATGCCATTGCCGGTTTTTGCATAAATGGCGTTGCCCACATTATCGCCAATGGTGGGGCCATTTCGATGGGCACCGAACTGGTCCGCAACATATACATCACCTTTTACCAGCAGGTCAACCGTCCAGGTATTCTGCCCTCTATTCCCCTTCGCCTTTCCTCTGGCGTCGATGGCACCCCATACATCCGGACGAGCAGGCATAAATGTGGTTGTAACGGCGCGGCCGACCAACACACTGTCAGGGTTGATCTGCAGCCAACCTTCTGCTACCTGGTAACCATAGCCTGCATTCTTCATTACGGCCCAGGATTCTTCCACGCTTACCGATTTCATGCGCTTCATGATGTTGTCCGGCACTTTAGGCCGTCCATCCGCAAAGCGTTCGCCTTTCCATTCCGGCGTTAAAAAAATCAATTCTTCTTTTGATATTTGTTGCCCCTGGGTGGACTTGCCAAAAATGAACAATAGCACTGCCAGTAAAAGGTAATTTATAGTTTGCATACAATCAGTAATTTTTTAAATGAAAAATCAATGTTCAATTGGAACCAAAGCTTCACTTTCCCGGAGTTCATCGCTGGGCCTGCGGTTGTGCCACCAGCTTGCCAAAGTTGAGCCGGTTATATTCATCAGCGGACCAAATACTCCAGCGGCTAAACCAACGGTAGCAATCTTCCCCATCTCTTTTGCAATGCCCGATGCAAGACCTGCATTTTGCATTCCTACTTCAATGGCAATGGTCCGGCAGTCCCGTTCGGGCATTTTAAATAATCTGCCGGACCAGTAACCCAGTAAATAACCAAACAGGTTATGAATCAATGCAATCCCGATCAAAGCCGGGCCAATGGTAAGTAAGCTATCCCGGCCCGCCGAAGTGATGATGGTAATGATCATTGCAATACCCAGCATAGAAACGATGGGCATAACCTTGTCAAGCCAGTCAGCTTTGCCACTTAGCAATTTATTAAAAACAAGCCCGGCCCCAATCGGCAGAATGATCATCTTAATAATATCCCACATCATTTTTGTTACGTCTATTTCAATGAGGGCACCAGCCAGCAGTTTCATCAATACCGGCGTAATGAATGGCGCCAGCAAAGTGGTGATGGCTGTAACGGTAATGGATAACGCAAGATTTGCTTTTGCCAGGTAAGACATCACGTTTGAGGCAAGCCCGCTGGGCGAGCAGCCAACCAGCACGATGCCTGCTGCAATCTCCGATGGAAAATTGCTGAGTGATGCGAGAATGAATCCCATTGTTGGCATAATGATGAATTGGCTCAACACACCAATCAGCACGCCCTTGGGGGTTTTTACAACACCGGCAAAATCCTTCATGCTCATGGAAGTGCCCATGCCAAACATGATCAGTTGAATCAAAGGAATGATAAGGCCACTCAATTTATAACCATTCCATTCCCGAAAGTATTGCGGGTGATACATAGCCAGGCTAACCGCTGCAAAAATGACCAGTGTAAAAGCCATTCCCTTCAGCATTTTATTGCTGCGAAAGGCAATGGCAAGGTTGATAAAAAAAAGCATAAGCAGCCAGCCGCCCCATTCGTGCTGTTCCGTTAAAGTAAAGATTAAATAAAGCGCAATACAAACAGCAGCAAGACTATAAAAAAAAATCGATCGTTTAATCATTGACATATTTTATCGGTATTAGTCAGTAAAGCAAAATGAATATTGGTGAATGATTTCTTAACTAAATATCCGGTCATGAGAGCGCTTCTCGTTCCATTGTGGTGTTGGTTCAAAATAACTTTTATCAGAAGGATGCAAATGTTGTTTCATCACTTCGTCGTTCAGTTCTATTCCAAGCCCGGGTGCTGTCAGTGGAAGATTGGCGAAACCTTTTGTGATCAGTTTTCTTCCGTCCGTGGTTTTCACCAGGCTTTCCCACCAGGGAAGATCTACTGAATGGTGTTCCAGTGCCAGAAAGTTTTGAGTGGCCGCTGCACAATGCACGCACGCCATAAATGAAACCGGCGTACCCGCCTGGTGCATGGCCATGGCAATGCCATATTCTTCGGCGTAGTCTCCAATTCTTTTCGTTTCCAGCAAGCCACCGGATGATGAAAGATCCGGATGAATGATGTCAACAGCACGGGCATCTATCAATGGTTTAAAGTTTTTAAGCAGGAAAATATCCTCACCGGTGAGGGTAGGTGTTTCCAGCGCATCTGTCATTTTTTTCCATTGGTCCGTATACTCCCAGGATACAATATCTTCCAGCCAGGCTAGTCTATATTTTTCCAATGCCCGTCCCAGTCTAATGCCATTGTTATAATCAAAATGGCCGTAGTGATCTGTAGAAAGCGGGATCTCATATCCAACCATACTTCTTACGTTCTCAACTACTTTCTGTAATTCTTCCAACCCTTTGTCGGTAATTTGAATTTGGGTAAAAGGATGAAGCGTATTTCCGTAAGACATATAGTTACTCTGATCGCCCCATTGTGCAAGGTTGCCTTGTGCATTCTGCCAGAACTTATTGTTCACCATCGTATCTGGGATGCCTTTCAATTCGCCAATGGACACATCCATTTTCAACCAGGTATAGCCCTGTTCTTCGGTACGGTATTTAATTAATTTTTTTTGTTCCTCCGGGGATGAGGATTCCGGGGTATCTGCATAAATTCTTATTTTATCACGATACCTGCCGCCCAATAGTTGCCAGCAGGGCACATTATACGCCTTACCGCAAATATCCCAAAGCGCCATTTCAACACCGCATACACCACCGGCCTGCCGGCTCTGTCCGCCAAACTGTTTGATGGATTTAAATATTTGCTCTACGTTGCAGGGATTTTGTCCGAGCAAACGACTTTTCAACATCAGTGCATACCGTTCATCTGCGCCATCCCTTACTTCTCCGAGGCCATAAATTCCCTGGTTGGTGTCAATGCGAATAACGGAGGTGCGGCCGAGCACTGTGGTAGTCGCATACCGCAGATCGGTTATTTTTAAATCGGATGGAGCTGAGAAGCGGCTCACTTTCTGTGTGCTTTGAGCAATCATTTCTTCAATCGGGGAAAATAGGAATGAACTCCCCAATGCAATGCCGCCCATCGTTGATTTCTTGAAAAAAGAACGGCGGCTGTTTTCCTGTTCTGCTGCTTTATTTACGATTGGTTCATTGTTATTGTCCTGATCTTTCAAACCAATTTTAGCGAGGTATTTTTGTGATGGTGTCATGATTGTATGTATTTGATTGGTTAAATAAAAAGCTTGTTTTACCAGGTTCTGTCTTTCATAAACTGGTCAAGTTCCTGCCTTGTCATCGGGAGTTTGCCGGCATTTTCATCCACCCATTTCAGAAAATCTTTTTTGATTTCATCGGTCCATTGTGTATCTATCTGGCCAGGTGTGAACTTCCCTTCCCGCAATCGCTGGTGGCCATAATTGTCTCTTAATGAAATGAACTCTGCATTCAGAACAACCTCTTCCAGCAGGTACGCAGGAATAAAAACAACGCCGCCTTTTTTTGCCAGCACGGCATCACCCGGCAGCACAGTTGCCCTGCCTATTCGTATCGGAACATTGATGCCGGCCAGCATCATCTGCTGTATATAAGATGGATCATATCCTTTTGTCCATGCATTAAAACCCTTAATTTCTTCAAGCCCTTCCACATCCCGTACAGAGCCATAAAAGATAACACCCCGAAGTGATTTTGCATAAATGGCATTACCCAGGTTATCACCGATCAGCGTACCATCCACTACTTTTCCATAACTATCGGCTACATATACATCGCCATTTTTTAATACATCAATTGGCCACGAATTGGTTGCGCCAATTCGTCCTTCCGTTTTACCCTTGTCCTTTACCAGATTATCCATATCCGGTCGCAGCGGCATGTATTGTGCCGTCACCACTCTTCCCGTCATTACTGAATCAGGATGTATTACCATCCATTCACCTTCAAACTGGTTTTGAAAACCTTTGTTGCGAAGTATACCCCAGGCTTCTTCCAAATGTACCCCCTTCAGTCGGTCCAGTAATTTGTCGGGCACCTTTGGCCTTCCATCCGCAAACCGTTCACCTTTCCAATCAGGTGTAATTACTTTTAATTGTTCAGGTGTAAGTGTAACCTGTTGTGCTGTTAAAAAGGAGGAGCAATACAACAGCAGGGAAAAAATGAAACTGATTTTTTTCATGTTGTGATTTTTGGTTGTTATAATTGATTTTATTTCACGTGTTTTTTTGCTGAAGCGTTGCGATTTCTTCAAACTCGGCACTAAATTTTGTACTCAGTCTTTCAAACAATGCAGCGTATTTTTTATAGATCGCATTGTTCTGCCGGTTGGGTTTAAATGTTTCCGCAAACGCTACACTTTTTGCCGCATCATCCAGGCTTTTGTAAATACCCATTTCAACTGCGCTCAATAAAAATGTGCCCAATCCAACACTGCTTTTATTCTTAATTACACTGACCGGTTTATTAAAAATATCGGCAATCAACTGGCTGCAAAATGGAATGGTTGCAAAGCTTCCATTTACCGAAAGGCTTTTAATGCCGCGGTGCTCTTCCAGTGTTTTACCGATACTGTACATCTCATAAAGAATGCCTTCAATGGTTGCTCTTAAAAAATGTTTCTGTTGATGATTGATATTTAAACCGAAGTAAACGCCTCTTGCATTGGCATCCCAGATGGGGGCTCTTTCGCCCAACAGGTAGGGAAGAAATAATAATCCTTCAGAACCGGCTGCAACTTTTGATGCATCGTTGATTAGTTCTTCCATGCAGTTTTCAATATCATAGGCATATTTAAAATCACCAAACTGTTTTGCAAACCATTCAAAAATTACCCCTCCGTTATTGGTAGGTCCGCCACTTACATAATAATCTTCTGTAAGCACGTAGTTGAAAAAACGTTGTTGCGCATCTTTTAAAATTTCTTTACCCACCACTCTCATAGCGCCACTGTCTTCGATGGTGATGGTGGCTTTTCCTTCTCCCCATACACCGGCACCCAATGTGGCCATACAACCATCGCTTGAACCGGTAATGATCTTTGTATTGGCCGAAAGCCCCAGTGAGGATTGATACTCCCGGCGCAGCTTACCTGCAGCATTGAAAACGGACACCAGTTCTGGTAACCTGTCTGCAGTAACACCTGCATGTGCAAGCGCATCGGCATCCCATTTTAGTGTATGAATATTGAATAAGCCGGTTGCAGAAGCGAGGCTATAATCAAGCACGTAATCGCCGGTTAATTGCTGAATGATATAAGATTTAATGGAAACGAATTTCCAGGTCTTTTTAAAACGATCCTGGTCCTTGTTCTTCATCCAGGTAATTTTTATAAGCGGCGACATTGGATGAATTGGCGTGCCTGTTGCATTATAAATTGTCTTTCCGGCTACACTGTTTTTTAATGTAGTTGCCTCCTGTTTTCCGCGGTTATCGGCCCAGGTTATAGCATTGCCGATGGGTACGCCATTTTTATCAATTGCCAGCACACTGTGCATCGCAGCGCTGAAGCAAATAGTAACTACTTTATATTTTTGAGCATGTACAGTTTCGTTCAGAAAATTTTTCAGCACGTATAACATTGTTATAAATAATTGCTCCGGGTCCTGCTCACTGCAATCTGGTTCGGGATGAAAGGTGGGATAGCTGCCCCTTGCAGAACCAACCAATGTTCCGTGTAAATCAAAAGCAAAAACTCTTACTGCATTTGTCCCCAGTTCAATGGTGATAACACAATCTTTTTTGATGGCATTAATTTTACTCATTTGAAATATTTTTTTTTCTGAAATCACTTGGGGTATAGCCCGTCAGTTTTTTAAATGTTGTTGAGAAATGTTGCGATGAATAAAAGCCGGTATCCAGCGCAATGTCTGTTACACTCAAATCGTTTCGCTTTAATAATTTAATGGCTTCTGCTATCCTGATGGTGATCAAATAATTCAACGGCGAAAAACCAGAATAGCTTTTTACTTTTTCTGTAAAAGTAGTAGTACCCAAACCTACCAATGCAGCCATTTCTTCCACCGTCCAGTTGTGCGATAAATTTTGTCGCAATGTAGTTTCAAGCTTCATAAATGAAGTGGGAAAATCGCGGTGTGTGTTATTCTGTAAAGTAAGTTTGCGTGCAATCAAAATAAATAATTCATCAATCAATTGGTTGGTTCTGGTGGTGTAGCCAATCTGCTGGTTCAGGATTTCATTTTGCAGTTCTATGAAAATTCTGCCTGCGTCTTTCAATCGTGAAAGTACAGGGGTGTTGCAAAGCCGTAGAATTTTTCCAATGGCAAGTATTTCAATTTTTGGAAGACAGCTCCATTTTCCAAACATAATTCTCTCATCGGGCAGAGACTGATTTACTTCAATATAAATCCAGCAAAGTTTGCCAATGTCAAGTACACCTTTTTGTCCGCCAAATTTATGACCAGGCTGTATCAGCACAAGATCGCCGGGATATAAAATATGATGTTGATCGTTGACGATCCACTCAAATTTACCCTCCAGGATATAATAGATCCTTATGCTGCTGCACGATGATTCATTGAAGGAATTTAGTTGAATGGTATTGTTTCGCTTAAGTGCAAATTCTATTACGTGTGCAAATGATTGCAGCTCTTTCGAATAGCCTTGTTGTAGCAAAAACTGGTGCATGCAATCGTTTTTAAGCATTGTAAAATACAGTAATTATTTAGAATACCTAATAATTCTTTGTGGAGGATGTCAACTTTTCTTCCACATGTTTTGTGTAAAATTCAACGGTGTTTTTTAATGGAAGTTTTTGTGTTTTATTTTCTTCTATTTTGTTATTCTCTAATTTTCTAATCAAAAAATTAATTAACCAAACACTTGCTATCATGAAGAAAGAATTTCACCTGGCTGCAAGGCCGGTAATGCGCAGAATATTTTTTGCGCTTTCTCTTTTGTTGTTTTTCACACTACAAACTTTTTCACAAACGCTTACCGGTAAGGTTACGGATACCGACGGCAAACCAATTACCGATGTATCCGTTTTGAAAAAAGGAACCAGGAATGGTACTTATACAAACAACGCAGGCGACTACAGCATTACCGGTGCATCCAATGCTGTGATTGTATTCACTTCTGTAGGTTTTATCAGCCAGGAAATTGATGTGGCCGGACGCAGTTCATTGGATGTTGCGATGGCAGTTGATAACAGCAACATGAGCGAGGTTGTAGTAACAGCACTGGGTATTAAAAAGCAATCCAGGGGCTTAGGTTATTCAACTACCAACGTAAATACCGAACAACTATCGGTTAACAGAACCTCCAATCCAATCAATACCCTCCAGGGAAGAGTTGCCGGTTTAAATGTTTCCAGTTTAGGCACCGGACCAGGCGGCTCCTCTAAAATTCGGATCAGAGGTCAATCCTCTATTAACGGACAGAACAGTCCTTTGATTGTTATTAACGGTGTTCCAATTGATAACACAAATTTTAATGGTCAAACCAATGGTGTAAAAGGAGGGGGTGTCACTTCTGATGGAGGGGATGGTTTATCTAGCATCAATCCTGATGATATTGAAAGCATGTCGGTTTTAAAAGGAGCTCCGGCTGCTGCTTTGTATGGCTCACGTGCAAAGGATGGCGTAATTATGATCACTACTAAAACCAGGGCAAAAGGAAACGGAATTGGAGTATCGTATAATATGAATTATACAACAGACACTCCATTGGATTTTACGGATTATCAAAAAGAATATGGTCAGGGCGAAAATGGTGTCAGACCTACTGCACCCAATCCAACGTCGGGTGAATGGTCTTTCGGAGAAAAAATTTCAGGTGGAATGACGCATACATTGTTTAATACAACTGGAATACCTTATGTTGCCCAGGGAAGTCGGATCAAGGAGTTTTATAGAACCGGAAAAAACTTCGCCAATACCATCACCCTTTCCTCTGGTTCTGATAAAGGAGGGATTTATCTTTCTTTAGCGGGCGTGACAAATGATGGAATTTTGTCTAATAATACATTTAACAGGAAAGGAATCAATTTAGGTTTTACTCAAAATATTTCTAAGAAATTTAGTTTTCAGGGAAATGTGAACTACACGAATGAGAAAAATACGAATCCTCCAAATATCGCCAATCAGGATAACTCGATTCCTACAACCCTGATGGCATTGGCCAATACGATGCCTTTAAGTGTATTAAATAATAATAAGTATGATCCTGCCACTGGAAATGAATATATCTTCTCCAGATTTAGGAATAGAACCAATCCATATTGGGTAATGGCAGAACAGTTTCAAAATATTAGAAGAGATCGGATTTTTGGCAATATATCTGCCAAATATAATATCCTGCCATGGCTATATGTTCAAGGTCGCTTTGGACAGGACTATTCAAGCCGCGATGAAGATGTAAATAATTTTCCAACAGGTCAGGCATCAAGGGCGGCAACCATTCCTGGTTTTGTTAATGGGATATTTACACAGGAATCCCGTCGCTTTAGAGAAACAAATATGGATTTCTTAGTGGTTGCCAATAAGAATTTTAAAGACTTTGAGGTTACGCTTTCGGGTGGTGGTAATAAAATGGAGCGCCAATTGGATATTAACAATGTGCAGGTAACCGACTTTGTGGTTCGTGGATTATATACCGTTCAAAACGGAAGAGCAAAAGATCCTGTATATTCTTTAATTCAACAAGGTGTCAATTCTTTGTATGGTTCAGGAGAGGTTTCATGGAAAAAAACTTTTTACCTGAATGCGACCGTAAGAAACGATTGGTTCTCCACTCTTTCACCTGCAAACAGAAGTATTTTATATCCCTCTGTGTCGGGTTCTTATGTATTTTCTGAACATCTGAAATCTAAATGGTTGAATTTTGGGAAATTAAGATTGGGTTATGCTGAGGTAGGTAGTGATGGAGATGTTACTCCCTTTTCTGATCAATTATTTTATGCCGTAAATGCAAATACAATTAATAACCCATCCGGATCGGCAGTTTCATTGGGAAGTATTAACGGCAGTATTGTACCCAATGCTAACCTAAAACCAAGTCGTGTTAGTGAAACAGAACTGGGACTTGATTTAAGAATGTTTAATAACCGGGTAAATTTTGATTTTGCGATTTACAGTAAAATAACCAATGATCAAATTGTTGGTGTTCAGATTTCAGATGCCTCCGGATTTACAAATACCCGGATAAATAGTGGAAAAAGTAGTAATAACGGTTTTGAGGTTTTATTGTCATTGGTTCCTATTAAAAAGAAAAATTTTACCTGGGAATTTACTGCTAACACAGCCTACAATAAAACGAAAGTGCTAAGTATCATCACCAACAAACCGGGTGAGAGAATAACAGTCGGCAATCATGTATTTAATGGTGAATTGAGATATGTTGTAGGTCAGGAAATTGGACAGATAGCCGGGTATGGATATGCCACAGATGCCAAAAATGGTAACCAAAGAATATTCCAGGCAAATGGTCTTCCTTTAAGAACAGCTGACCTTGTTTTGTTTGGTAGTGCACTGCCCAAATGGACGGGTGGTTTTTTAAATTCATTTAATTACAAAAATGTGATCCTTTCCGTGTTCATTGATTATAAGTTAGGAAATAAAATGTTATCAGGTACAAACTTCAATGCAATACGACATGGCTTACACATGAATACACTTGAAGGTAGGGTGGGAGGCGTAATCGGTCAGGGAGTTAATCAAAGTGGCACACCCAATACGGTTGCCACTCCGGTTCAAACTTACTGGGAGCACTTGAGAACACAGCAAATAATCGAGTCTGTTGTATATAATGGCGGTTATTGGAAGTTGCGTCAAATTAGTTTAGGCTATGATTTCACCAAACTGATACCAGCAAAATGGCCAATTAAGGGTATTAAACTCGATCTCGTTGCCAACAATGTATTAATGATAAAAAAATGGGTAGATAATATAGATCCGGAATCTTTTGGTTTTGGATCGGATAACCAGGCGGGCCTGGAATCTGCTGGGATGCCAACTACCAGAGGAGTTGGCTTAAACTTAAATGTTAAATTCTAATACCACCAATTATGAAAAAAATATTAAATATTAGCGTACTTGCTATCGTTTTATTAACAGTTTCTTCTTGTGATAAGGGACTGTCAGAATTAAACCAGAACAGAACAAGCCCTACCACCTTAGATCCGGTTTTGATTCTGAATACTGCGGTTCTGAATGCTTCTTTTGCAAGCAAATCTTTATATTTTGATATAGCCATTGTTCAACAGATGGTTTCACCGAATGGCGGTGTTTTGGCAGGGGGTAATTTTAACGCAGATTACCGTGGCGAGCAAGGGCTTTGGGGTTCTTATTACACCAGTGTAATAAAGAATACAAAGGATGCCATTCTAAAAACAAAAGATATACCAGCCAGATCTAATTTATACAACATGGGTCGGATATTCCAGGCTTTTGCATTTATGGTGCTTACGGATGAATATGGCGACATCCCTTATTCAGAGGGTGCTGCTGGATATACAGACCAATTATTTTTCCCTAAATATGATGCGCAGTCTACGATCTATCCAAAAATTATTCAGGAATTAACCGAAGCTTCTACTGCTTTAAATGTCTCAGGCGTGGTAGAATCTGCAGATGTATTGTATAGTGGCAACATCGCAAAATGGAAAAAGTTCGCCAACTCATTATTACTAAGAGCTGGTATGAGACTTGTTAAAGTGGATGCAACCAAAGCAAGAGCTACTGTTCAGGCTGCCTTTGCTGCCGGGGTAATTACAGATAATGCAGACAATGCCTATATCCGCCATGATGCCAATTATGGTAATCCAATTGGAGGAACTTTAAATGGGGGCGAAGCTGCCAATTTTTATCTAACCAAACCATTTATCGACAGGCTGAAAAGTACCAATGATCCGAGGTTATCCGCTATTGCAATTCGGTATGTTGGGGCAACTTCTGGAAATGGTCAAACAGTAGCATCAGGAAATACAACTGCGCCCATTCAAATTGGTATGCCAATGGGTAAAGACAATGGCACCATCGTACCACAGGCAACAGTGGATGGTCTTGCCAGCTTTTATGATTATAGCCAGGCAGACAGAAGAAGAATTTTAAAAGTTACTTCACCCTGTTTTATCGTTACTGCTTCTCAATCGCAATTATTATTAGCTGAAGCCGCCTTTAGAGGTTGGATTACCACAGGAACTACAGCACAGTATTTTTCTGACGGTATTAGAGCCCATATGGATCAAATGGCTGTATATGATGCCGGCTGTGCCATTTCAGCATCCGCAAGAGATACCTATCTGGCTGCCACTCCTTTAAATGCCGGAACCGAGTTAAATCAAATCAATACACAATATTGGATTTCATCTTTCCTAAATGGGCCTGAGGTGTTTGCCAATTTTAGAAGAAGTGGTTTCCCTTTGTTAACACCCAATCCCTATGGGCAACCCACAAACCCGGACGTACCCAATGGAACATTTATTAGAAGACTTACCTATCCAACATCAGAAGCGTCTGTTAATGCTACTAATTTAAATGCAGCCATTGCTGCCCAGGGTGCAGATTTATTAAGCACCCGCATTTGGTGGGATAAATAGGCTCGTAATTCAGAAATCGTTTTTCACTATATTGCAAGGCCTCTTGTTAAAACATGAGGTCTTGTTTTTATCAAAAAAAATAGCAGTGGCTATCACAAATACTGGAATTTGCAGGCCGGTAATTGGTGTTAATAGCAATTTAATTACCAGCATCTGTGTAAACCAGTATGCAGTGGAAAGTGAAAAGTGTTTGAACAATTGATACATTTCACCATTGATCATTCACCATTCACCATCCACAAATTATTATTACCACAGTAAAGGTTCTACCCTACTACTCAATGTTTAAAACCTGATATCATGAAACAAAAATTACGCAGCCAGGATTGGTTTGGCAAAAAGGATAAAGACGGAATTATTTACAGAAGCTGGATGAAAAACCAGGGCATGCCAACTGACATGTTTGACGGCCGCCCGGTGATTGGTATCTGCAACACTTTCAGTGAACTAACGCCCTGCAACGCACACTTCCGGGATATTGCGGAATCAGTGAAACGTGGCGTGCTGGAGGCGGGCGGTTTTCCGGTGGAGTTTCCCATCATGAGTTTGGGTGAAACTTTATTAAAACCTACCGCCATGCTTTTTCGCAATCTCGCAAGTATGGATGCTGAAGAATCGATCCGCGGCAATCCAATTGATGGCGTGGTACTGTTAACGGGTTGTGATAAAACAACACCTTCCACTGTGATGGGAGCCGCAAGTGTAGGCTTACCCACCATTGTTGTGCCCGGCGGACCAATGCTGAATGGCAGATACAAAGGGCAAACCATTGGCTCGGGTACCCATGTATGGAAGTTTGATGAAGATATGAAGACGGGTAAGATGACCCAGGCGGATTGCGAGATTGCCGAAAGTTGCATGAGCAGAAGTATTGGCCATTGTATGACGATGGGTACGGCCAGCACCATGGCTTGTATGGTAGAATCGCTGGGGCTTACAATATCCGGGGCAGCCGCAATACCCGCTGCAGATTCCAGAAAAAAAGTGATGGCACAGTTGAGTGGAAGAAGGATTGTACAAATGGTAAAAGATGATTTAACGATCGATAAAATCCTTACGAGGGAAGCATTTGAAAATGCCATAAAAGTAAATGCAGCCGTGGGTGGTTCTTCAAATTTTATCATTCATCTGATAGCTATTGCCGGACGAATCGGTGTTGAATTAAGTTTAGAAGATTTTGATACCTATGGCAGCAAAATTCCATTGCTATTAAACCTGATGCCTTCCGGAACATACCTGATGGAAGATTTTTATTATGCGGGTGGTTTACCCGTAATCCTGCATGAATTAAAAAATCAGTTGCACAAGAATGTAATTACAGTGACTGGAAAAAATCACCATGATAATATTGAAGGAGCCACGGTTTGTTATAACGATGACGTAATTGCTTCCTATGAAAAGCCCATAAAACCAGAAGCCGGTTGCGTGGTAGTAAAAGGCAATCTCGCACTCAATGGAGCCGTGATTAAACCTTCTGCCGCCACGCCTGCGTTGATGCAACACCGGGGCAGGGCAGTGGTGTTTGAAAGCATCGAAGATTACCACAAAAGAATTGATGATCCCAATCTTGACATTGATGAAACATGTGTGATGGTATTGAAATATGTGGGGCCGGTTGGTTACCCCGGTATGCCTGAAGTAGGCAATATGGCATTGCCTAAAAAAATTTTAGAGAAGGGAATAAAAGATATGGTACGCATTTCAGACGGGCGAATGAGTGGCACAGCCTATGGTTCAGCGGTGCTGCATGTATCACCCGAATCGGCCATCGGCGGTAACCTGGCATTGGTACAAAACGGCGATATGATTGAACTGGATGTGCCTGCCCGAAGATTGCATCTAGATGTAAGCCATGAGGAACTTGATAAAAGAAGGGCGGCATGGGTGAGTCCAATGCCGGTTGCATCCAGGGGCTACGTAAGCATGTACATCAAACATGTAATGGGCGCCGACAAAGGTGCCGATCTTGATTTTTTACAAGGTAGTTCTGGCTCGCATGTCACAAGGGATTCGCATTAACCTCAATATTTTTTACAAACAGTTGCTATAGAAATTGATGCAATTAGGGTGCATTTCAAATTGTCGCAGCTACAAGTGGTTGGTGGGCACACCAACCACGGCCCAGCCTCGCTCGGTGTCCCCACCAACCGAATTCGGAAGCGACAATTTGAAATGCACCCTTCGATTATACATCAGCATAAAAAAGTATAATTTTAATGAGGTCAAAAAGAAGCTGTCATTTTAACGAAAATTGTAAGGATAATAATATTAATATGAAATTATACAGAACAGCCACCAGTATTGTGGTAGAGAATGAAAATGGTTTTTACAATCTGCCCGATGCCAATTGGGAAGCGTTGATCAATGATGACTTACTGTTTAAAAAGCTGGAACAACAAATTGCTTCGTTGCCGGTAGCTGGAAAAGAGTTGGTAGATAATCTGCTTGCACCCATCGGCAGTAACCAGGAACTGTGGGCATGCGGCGTCACCTATTTAAGAAGTAAGGTTGGTCGCCAGGAAGAAAGTAAGTCAAGTGGTGGTGCAGATTTTTATGCAAAAGTGTATGAAGCCGAACGGCCGGAAGTTTTCTTCAAAGCAACACCACACCGCATTGTGGGCGATGGCGCAAAAGTGAATATTCGTAAAGACTCTACCTGGGATGTACCAGAGCCGGAACTAACGCTGGTGGTGTCTTCTTCCGGAAAAATTGTTGGCTACACCATTGGCAACGACATGAGTAGCAGAAGCATTGAAGGGGAAAATCCCTTGTACCTTCCACAGGCAAAAACATACGATGCCTGTGCAGCAATAGGCCCCTGTGTTTTTGTAACAGAACAACCACTTGATGTTAACACAATCATTGCACTGAATATTGTAAGAAATAGCATGGTGGTGTTTAGTGATAAAATTGCAATCAGCCAGATGAAAAGGACCGTGGAAGAATTGGTACGTTTCGTTTTTAAAGAATGTTCTTTTCCTTTCGGTTGCTTAATAATGACCGGAACCGGAATCGTTCCTGGCAATGATTTTACATTACAAAGCGGTGATGCCATAAGCATCTCAATTGATAATATCGGAACACTCAATAATACCGTACGGTAAAAAACGATGATCTTTTTAATAATACTATTTGCGATTGCTTTACAGGTTTTTCTTACCATTAAAAAAGTAAGTCCGTTTTTATCTTTATTAATTGTAGCCATCATCACAGGGTTGTGTTTGGGTATGCAACCTGTCGATTTATTAAAGTCAATAGAAAAAGGGGTAGGCAGTACATTGGGTGGTTTAGCACTGATCATTTGCCTCGGTGCTATTCTTGGAAAAATATTGGAAGTAAGTGGCGCAGCCGAACAAATTTCATCTACACTCATCAAAAGCTTTGGTCAAAAAAATATCCAGTGGGCAGTAGTGCTCACCGGATTTTTAATTGGCATTCCGCTGTATTATAATGCAGGGTTTGTGATACTCGTTCCGCTGGTTTTTACATTGGCACGCAAAACAGGCCTGCCCTTGCTATACCTCGCAATACCAATGGCGGCTGCGCTTAGTACCACGCATTGTTTTTTACCTCCACACCCGGGACCGGTAGTTTTGGTAAATGCGTTTCACGCCAATATGGGGAAAGTATTGGTGTATGGAATTTTCATTACCATCCCCACCGTGATCATTGCCGGGCCCCTGCTGGGCAGGTTTTTACAAAAAATAAAAACGGAGACTTCCGCACTTTTTTCGGTAGAAGACATTATGTCGGACAGGCAATTACCTGCTATACTGCCAAGTTTTGCAATTGCTTTGTTACCTGTAGTGCTGATTACGTTGGCTGTAATTGCCAATAGTTTTTTGCCCGATGGTGCTATGCTGAGAAAAATGCTCAGCTTTACGGGCGACTCCACCATTGCTTTATTGCTGGCAGTGATTATTGCAATTTATTTTTTTGGAATAAAGGGCGGTCACAAAATGGAAACTGTAATGAAGTGGTTAAACGAGGCAGTGGGAGGAATTGCCATGATACTATTAATTATTACCGCAGGCGGTGTATTAAAGCAAGTGTTAACGGATAGTGGCACCGGTGCATATATTGCAGGCTTTAGCAGTAAATGGCAAATGCCACCCTTGATATTTGGATGGATTGTTACTGCATTGCTAAGAGTTACGATTGGGTCTGCAACGGTAGCGGGTATTACAGCTGCAGGCGTAGTGTCGCCATTGGTTTCAACCGGAGTAGTGTCACCAGAGCTAATGGTTTTATCCGTGGGAGCTGGCAGTGTATTTGGCTCGCATATCAATGATTCTGGCTTTTGGATGTACAAGGAATTTTTCAAGCTTACCCTGAAGCAAACTTTTTTATCATGGACGGTAATGGAAAGTGTCATTTCTTTTTTAGGGTTGGCTGGTGTATTGTTGCTGGATGCAATTTTGTAATTGACGCTAAAGCGTTTTACAGGCAATTAAATTAATGCTATCTCAAACCCTTTGCATTTCTAAGGGAGGTAAATTATAGCAGGCTTATTTTTACAGACCATGTTGGGATAAAACGTTGAAAGATTCATTAAAAAACGGATTAAGGATCAATCGCCTGCGGCAGTCAGATAAGATAATCATCCTTTTACAAATTGGCTCTGATTGCACTTTGAGCTTTATGGAGCAATCATTTGTATAAAATCGTATCTTTTGCCCCGATATTAAAATCCAAATCATAAATCGCTGAAAGTTTGTAATGTATGCTCCTTTTTAAAAGATTTTTATTTATTCCTTGTCTGCTTTTTTTTAATTTTTTGTTAGCACAAAATTATCAGGCCATCAATGGTTCCTCGTATGCAGGAAGCCTGGCTCCTTCCAGTAACCCTGCTTCCATTGTGCATGTGCCCTATGCCTGGGATATTACCCCATTTTCGGTTCAGGTAAAGCATACTACCAACACCTATATGGTAAAAAATCTTTCCCTGCTTTCTTCGCCCAACAATGCCGAAATTTTGCCAGATAACGGAACAAAAAAGAGGTTTCAATTCGCCAACCAGGACATTCGCTTATTGAACACAAGAATCAGCCTGAATTCAAAAGCAGCCATCGCATTTGGTGCCACCATCCGCAATTATATTTATGCGACTACCAGCCGGGCTAATTTTCAGGATACGATGTACAGCCTGGCAGATTTTATGAAATTAAATAGTGGCAGTCTTCCATTATCGGCCGAAGCGAGTGGGAGCACCTGGGCAGAATTGTATGCAACCTATGCTCAAACAATTATTGATGACGGAGATAAGCTGTTGAATGCAGGTGCCACAATTAAGCTGAATCGTGCGCTTGCCGGTGGTTATGCAATTGCAGAGGGGTTGAGTTATACGCCAACTATTTTATCGGGCATACCAGCTTATCTGGTTGCTAAAGGGAATTTACAATATGGCTACTCAGCCAATATCGATGCAATCAAAAGCAGTAACACAGGCACCGCAAACAGGAAGGCATTTCTTGAAAATAACACTACCGGTCTTAGCGTTGATATGGGCCTTGAATACATCCGGTTATCTGAAGAAGATAAAGAGGAGGGAGGTGATTTTGCTTACGAAACGAAGATCGGTATTTCAATGATGGATATCGGACGAAATAATTTTAAATTTGGAAGCAGGAGCAGATCTGGGTCCGGAGTAAGAGCGGGCATTACCGATACGGTGCTTGAAAATAAATTTTCGGTAGTTGAATCGTTTGATCAATTCAATGATAGTCTTGCAACAATCGCCGCTACATTTCGCGGATTAACCGGACAGTTTAATATCTATCAGCCAACCCGTATGGTGATTAATATTGATCAGCACATCCTTCACAATGTTTTTTTAAATATGGAATTAACGATACCGGTTACGCCGCTGGTAGCTAAAAAATTACGGTACATCAAGGATATCAATTTACTGGCCGTTACACCGAGGTGGGAATTGAAATCGGTAGGGGCTTATATGCCAATACTGGTGAACAACAGGGGGCAGGTTTGGGTTGGAGGGGCGTTCAAAGCCGGCCCCGTATTGATGGGGACGCATAATTTAAGTAACCTGTTTGGTAAAAATAAAATGCAGTCGGGCGGTTTTTACGTGGCCCTTACTATCCGGCCGGGAAAGAAGTACGACCGGCAGGCACATTATCCAAAAAATCGGCTTTCAGACAAGGATACACGAACTTATCAATGTCCAAAATAATACTAGTCTGGTGGTATCATAGAAGCTGTTGCTGTTAGATAAGGTTTGTTTCCATTTGCAGGACTCTAAAACACAGAAAAAGCTTTCATTATTTTAGTAAGCTAAAGGGTATTTTCGGGTGCAAACGCAAACCGGGCGCTATTGAAAAAAAGTAATTGAGCAACAAGTAAAGCATGTATTCATGCAGGCCGGGATTTGAAATAAATAGCAAATTTTAAGGCAACAGCATTTAAAATAAATTTGTAAAAATCGCATTAATAAAAATAGCAATTGCCCTAAATTTA
>Ga0209181_10004082_pt1 | contig 22003 bp, 18 predicted proteins | sample MAT05_FD_187208 | JGI IMG/M metagenome (GOLD analysis project Ga0209181, IMG submission 187208) | Freshwater microbial communities from Lake Fryxell liftoff mats and glacier meltwater in Antarctica - MAT-05 (SPAdes) (version 2) | ecosystem: Environmental > Aquatic > Freshwater > Ice > Liftoff...
CTCAGATCTCAAATCTCAGATTTCAAATCCTCAGATTTCAAATCCTCAGATTTCAGATTCAGCCCCCGCCGCCTCGCCACGCGCCGACGCCCTGGCCGCCATCGGCAAAACCCAATGGATTCCCGCTTGGGGCGAATCCCGCATCCGCGGCGCCGTCGAGTCACGCCCCGATTGGTGCATCAGCCGCCAGCGCTCCTGGGGCGTGCCGATCATCGCCTTCTACGACGAACAAAAAATCGGCTACCTCGACGCCTCCGTCGTCCGCGCCGTCGCCGACAAAATCGCCCAACACGGCACGAATCTCTGGTACAACGCCACGCCCGCGCAACTCCTCGAAGGCGTCACCCTGCCCGCCGGCTGGCCCGCCCCGTCCGCCCTCACCTGCGGCCGCGACACCCTTGATGTGTGGATTGACTCTGGTTCGTCACACATGGCCGTGCTCCGCCGCCAGCAAGGCGCCACGCAATGGCCCGCTGATCTCTACCTCGAAGGCAGCGACCAGCACCGCGGCTGGTTCCAGTCCTCGCTCTGGACCGGCGTGATCTCCGCCGGTGGCGCGCCCTACAAAGCCGTGCTCACCCACGGTTTCATCGTCGGCGCAGACGGCAAAAAAATCTCCAAGTCCGGCCAGTACGAAAAGCCGCCGACCTCTGACAACTACATCGCCCAGTACGGTGCCGACGTTATCCGCCTCTGGATCGCCTCGCAGGATTTTACGCAGGACATCACCCTCTCCGACAAAATCCTGAACAACGCCAGCGAGGCATACCGGCTTCTGCGCAACACCCTCCGCTACCAGCTCTCCAACCTCTTCGACTTCGACCCCGCGCGCGACGCCGTGGCGATCGAGAAAATGGATACGCTCGACCGCTGGGCGCTGCACCAAACCGCCGCCCTCCTGCGCGACTGCACCGCCGCCTACGACGCCTACGAATTCCACCGCGTTTACCAGCTCTGTAATCACTTCGCCTCGGTCACGCTCTCCGCTGTCTACCACGACATCCTGAAAGACCGCCTCTACACGCACGGCACGCAAAGCCCGCTGCGCCGCTCCTCGCAGACCGCGATCCACGCCATCTTCGACACGCTGGTCAAAATCCTCGCGCCCGTCCTCAGCCTCACCTCCGATGAAGCGTGGTCCTTCGGCACCGCCAAAACCGAATACGCCGCCGACTCGATCCACCTCCAGGACTGGCCCGTCGCGCCCACCGCGTGGACCAATGCCGAGATCGACACCGACATCACCGCGCTCCTGAAAGTCCGCGCCCAGGTCAACGAAGCCATCGAGCCGCAGCGCGCCGCCGGCAAACTCGGCAAATCCCTCGACGCCGTCATCACCCTCGGCGCGCCCGCCGACGACGCCACCTTCCAACTCCTCGTCAAGCACCGCGAATTCCTCCCCGAGCTCTTCATCGTCTCCGCGGTCGAACCTAGCGCCACCGCCACGACCGCGCTCACGATCACCGTCCGCCACGCCCAGGAGCTCGGCTACCACCGCTGCCCGCGCTGCTGGCGCTGGGTGCCCGCGCTCCAGGCCACGCCCCACGGCGACCTCTGCCCGCGCTGCGCCGAGGCCTTGCCGGTCACCCTTTGAATTCTTAGTCAAACCCAACCATTTCCCCATGGCTAAACACAAAAAACCCGCGCCCCACGCCAAGAAGACCGTCGCCCCAAAGCCGGTCAAACACGCCCCAAAGAAAGTTGCGCCCGCCCCCAAGAAAGCAGTGTCCATCTCCAAGAAAATAGTGACCGCCCCCGCGAAAAAGCCCGCGCCCAAACCGGCTCCCACTCAGAAACAAGCCGTTCCTCCAAAGTCAAAACCTGCCGTGCCGTCTAACTCTACCAAAAAACCCGACAACAAAAAAGAAAACGCCCGCGACCTCCTTCGCAGCCGTATTCTAGGCAATAAAAAGGCTTCGAAACCCATCGCCTTCAGCCTCGACGAAGTGCGCGAACTCGCCAAGACCGTCGCCGCCTCCACGGCAGAAAGCGAAGCAGCCAAGGCCGCCAAAACCGTCACCAAGGCCGCCACCAAGATAATCGACATCACCAAGCTCGCCAAGCCTACACAGCCCAATCACGTCAAGGCCGCCTCGCTTGCCGACATCCTTGGCTTCAATCCCGCAAAAAGCTCCATCAAAGCCAACCTCGAAGACGACATCGAAAGCGTTCCGGAAAAACACCGTCGCTATTATAAGATCCTGCTCGACCTGCGCACGCACCTCACCGAGGGCATCACCCTCCACAGCGAAGAGACCCTCAAGCGCTCCAGCAAAGACGACTCCGGCGACCTCTCCAGCTACGGCCAGCACATGGCCGACGCCGGTACCGACACCTTCGACCGCGACTTCGCCCTCAGCCTCGTCTCCAACGAACAGGAAGCGCTGACCGAAATCGACGCAGCCATCAAACGCATCAAAGCCGGCACCTACGGCAACTGCGAGATCACCGGTAAACCCATCGCCAAAGAACGCCTCTCCGCCGTGCCCTTCACGCGCTACTCCGCCGAAGCCCAAAAAGACATCGAGCGTAACCGCATGCGCACCCGTCCCACCACCGGACTCTTCGGCGAGCTCGGCGAAGACGGCGCCAAGATCGAAGAAAGCGGCGGCGGCGGCGACGACGAGTGATCGCGCCCAAGCCTCCGTACCCCGCAGTCAGGCCTGACCGCGGCTCCCCCGAGCCGCGGCTGCAACGCATTTTTGCCTACCGCTGGTTGATCGGCTTAGCCTTCACCATCTTCCTGCTCGATCAGATCACGAAGTTTCTCATCGCCATCAATCTGACCACGGGCACCTACGGACCGCCACATCACATCCCGATCATCCGCGGCTTTTTCAACCTCGTGCACGTCGGCAACACCGGCGCCGCATGGAGCCTCTTTGCCGGCAAAAGCACGATGCTGGCCGGACTCGCCGTGCTCACCCTCGCCGGAATTTTTCTCTATCGTCGCTCACTCGGCCTGCGCCTCAAGCCCGTGCAGATCAGCTTCGGCCTGCTCGTCGGCGGCATCTTGGGCAACCTGCTCGACCGCCTTGTCTACGGCCATGTGATCGACTTCCTCGATTTTCACTTTGGCAACTACATCTACCCGACCTTCAACATTGCCGACTCCGGCATCTGCATCGGCGTCGGGATCTATCTCTGGTACTCGTTCAAGAACCCGACAGAGAGCTAAAGAATAAAGCCAGCGGTGAGGCGCACGTGTGCCATCTTTTTTCTCCCATGAACACCCAAGGCGTATTTCTCGGCACCGACAGCGGCGCCACCACCTCGAAAACCGGAGGCGTCTGGACCGACGGCTCCATCGTTTCCCACAAGCTCATGCAGAGCTCGACCCATTCGCAGGCCGGGCGCGAAGCGGTGATCCAGGGCTGGGTAAAAGGCGCGGATGATTTTCTCGCGGCCAACCAACTCACTTGGGCCAACGTCCAAGGCGCCGGCCTCGCCATCCCCGGCCCCTACAAAAGCTACGGCGTGCTCGACCGCTCTGCCAACCTGCCCGCTAGCTTCGAAGGCTGGGATTTCCACGCCGACTACAGCCGTGCCCTCGCCGCCGCCGCCGGCCGAACCATTCCCCTGATCGTAGGCAACGACGGCAACCTCGGTGGCGTCGGCGAAGCCAGCCATGTGCGCGGCGACCGCAAAGCCTCCGTGCTCCTGCTCGCCCCTGGCTCCGGCCTCGGCTGCGCCTTCATCGACCAAAACGGCCTGCCCCTCGACGGCGACACCCTTGCCGGCATGGAAGCCGCGCACATGCCCGCCCCGTTGCACCTCCTCGGCGGCGTGCGCACCTACCGCTGCGGTTGCGGCCGCGACTGGGGCTGCGTCGAAGCCTACACAACCATCTCCGGCCTGCCCCAGCTGCTCGAAGACACCCTGAAGAAATACCCGAACCACGAGCTAGCGACCTCCACCGCCCCGATAAAAGAAAAAGTACTTTCACTGCGCACCCGCGCGCAAAACGGCGACGCCCTTGCGCTGGAGATTTTCGACTTCCAAGCCCGCGCCATGGGCCTGCACATTGCCAACCTCGCGATGGCGCTCGACCCCGGTTACGTCGTGATCGGCGGCGGTCTGATCGACCCCGAGTCGACCACGCCGGAATTCCGCGAACGCTATTTGCGCCTCATGCGTGAAGCCGCTGCGCCCTACCTCTGGCCCGCGCAACGCGCCCGCCTGCAAATCGTCGCCGCCTCGCTCGGCGAACTCTCCCAGTCCATCGGTGCCGCCCTCGTCGCCCTGTACTCGGCAAAGGCCAATTAAGCCGATCGGCGGGCACAGCGGCCTCGCCCGCCGTTCCCGCTCATGGAGGGCGGACCGCTGTGTCCGCCGCACCGTTTCCGTTCCCTTCGTTATCTTCTGTAAAATCCGTTTTCGTTCCCGTCATGAAAATTCCCCGCGACATCCAACTCATCGGCCACGAAGTCGCCATCGCCTGGGATGACGGTGCCGAAACCTTTTTCCAGATGGAAAAGCTCCGCGCCGCCTCGCCCAGCGCCGAGACCCGCGGCGAAAAAGATATCTTCGGCCAGCGCCACGGCGGCACCGACCAAAAGCTTTTTCCCGGCGTCACCGTGGTCCATTGGGAACGCGTCGGCAACTACGCCATCCGTTTCGATTTCAGCGACGGCCACAACAGCGGTCTCTACAGCTACGACTACCTGCTCGACCTCGCGCGCACCCTCGCGAACTGAAGCGGATCGACGGGCACGGCGGCCCGCCCTCCAAAAACCGCTCTTTCTCCTGGAAGGGCGGACCGCTGTGTCCGCCGATCCGTTTTCTTTATTGTCAACGACCCTCCCGCTGCGGTCAGCTAAAGCCATGTCTTTTCCCGCCCGCACCACCTCCGCCGAGATCGAACTCGGCACCACGCTCCAACCAAAATTCGGCGCCGACGGCCTCATCCCCTGCATCACGCAGGATGTCGCCACGGGCCAGGTGCTGATGTTCGCCTTCATGAACGCCGAGTCGCTCGGCCACACGCTCACGACAAAAAAAGCCACCTACTGGAGCCGTTCCCGCAATAAACTTTGGGTCAAAGGCGAGGAATCCGGCAACGTGCAGTGGGTCAAAGAACTCTACACCGACTGCGACCAAGACGTGCTTCTAATCAAGGTCGAACAAACCGGTGCCGCCAACGCCTCGTGCCATAACGGTTACAAATCCTGTTTCTACCGCCAACTCGAAAACCTCGACGAAGCCGCTGCCGGCACGAGCTATAAACTCGCTTACACCGCCGAGCGCCTCTTTGACCCCGCCACGGTTTACAAGAAGAAGTGAGTAGACCAAAGACCCTAAGCTTCTGCATTTTTCATAGAAGGTAACGAAGCGAGCGAAGTGATTCTGGTTTTCCGCGCCGTACCTTCGTTCTCTTCTGTAAGAATCTCAACGGGCTTGGCTTTGACCTAAAGCTCGGGCTCGATATTAAACTGCTCAAGTGGCGGAAAATGAAACCGCAGAGGCACGCGGATAGACGCAGATAAATCCTGTCTATATCCAGACCAGCAAAACCACCGCCCCCTCCATTCCTCTGTGGCGCTCCGAGCATCCTCTGTGACCCAATCCGAAATCAAATAACAGAACCAAATTGCAGATGCCTTGCCCGACCAAAGCCGTTACGCGAGACGGCCGCGGCTACAGTTTTCATCAAACTGCTTTAGCCGCGACTCAGTTGCCCGGGGCGAGGCCGCGGTCGCTCTTGCGGGCAAATTCCAGCATGTGCTGAAATTCTTCCGTGGCGGCCAGCGAGTGTTCGGCCAGCCGCTCCAAAGCCTGCGAGCGGTTGAGGCCGTCGCGGTAGAGAATGCGGAAAATCTGACGAATATGGTTCATCTGCTCCGGCGTATAGCCGCAGCGTTCGAGGCCGACCTTATTGATCGTGCGCACCGTGGCGGGCGAACCGTCGATGATAAAAAAGGGCGGCACATCCTGCACCACTTTCGCGGCGCCGCCGATCATCGCGTGTTTACCGATTCGGCAGAACTGATGCACACCGCCATAAGCCGCGATCAACGCGTGATCCTCGACGTGCACATGCCCGGCGAGTCCCGCGTAGTTGCTCATGATGATATGACTCCCCAGCACGCATTCGTGCGCGATGTGCGTGTAGGCGAGGAAGAGATTATCCGAGCCGATGATCGTATAAATGCCCTCGAAGGTCGATGCGTGTACACTCACATACTCGCGAAACACATTGCGGTCGCCGATGCGCACGCCGGGGTTACCGCCATTGTACTTCAGGTCCTGCGTTTTTCCTCCGAGACAGGCGTAGGGGAAAACTTCGCACTCGCAACCGAGGTGGGTGTTGCCCTCGACGGTGGCATGGTGATGGAGCTTGGTTCCGGCACCGAGACGCACACCGGCACCGACGTAGGCGAGCGCGCCCACTTCAACGCCTTCGCACAGTTCAGCAGTGGGCTCCACAACAGCCGTGGGATGAATCTTAGCTGACATGTAGCTGAAAAGCGGGATCAGGTTTCTTCCGCGGCGTCCACAATCGCGAACATGAGTTCGCCGGAGGAAACCACCATGCCGTCGACGGTACAGTTGCACTCCGCGACGCCGATCTTGGTGCCGCGGCTCTTGGTGAGCTTGGCGTTGATCACGAGTTGATCGCCGGGGCGCACGGCCTTGCGGAATTTAACCTTGTCGCAGCTCATGAAGAAGCCGGTTTTACATTCGTTACCGGCGCGGCGCAGCATGAGGATGCCCGCAGCCTGGGCCATGGCCTCGATCTGGAGCACACCCGGCATGACGGGATTGCCCGGGTAGTGGCCCTGGAAATACGGTTCGTTAAACGTCACGTTCTTGATCGCAACAAGTTCGTCCTGTCCGATGAACTCGACCACGCGGTCGATCATTACGAACGGGTAGCGGTGCGGCACGGTGTCGAGGATGCGCCGGATATCGAGCGTGGTCTCCGTCGGCAGCACGGTGGTGGAACGCGGCTTTTTCTTCGGGCCTTTTTTGTGTTCCTCCAGTTTCTCCGTCAGCTTCTTGGTGAGCTGAGAGTTGATGGCGTGACCGGGGCGCGTGGCGATGATGTGCGCCTTGAGCGGCAAGCCGAGCAACATGATATCGCCAATGATATCGAGGATCTTGTGGCGCACGAACTCGTCCTTAAAACGGAGCGGTTCCTTGGAAAGGATTTTGTCGCCCTTGATCACGACAGCGCAGTCGAGGCTGCCGCCCTTGATCTTGCCGAGTTTCACCAGCGCCTCGATCTCTTCGTAAACGGCGAAGGTGCGGGCGGCGGCGATCTGCGTCATGTAGACGTCAGGATCGATGTCGAGCGAGAGATGCTGGGTGTGCACGCCGCGGTCGTCGGCCGAGGTGCAGGAAATGCGCAGGGTGTCGCAGGGCAGCGCGATGATTGAGCGATCGCCATCGGTGACGGAAACGGCTTCTTCGAGGACAAAGTATTCGCGCTCCTTTTCCTGCTCCACCGGATCACCCTCAATGATCATGTTGACGAAGGGCTTGGCCGAGCCATCGAGCACCGGCGGTTCGCTGGCGTTGAGCTCGATGATGGCATTGTCGATGCCGCAGCCGTGCAACGCGCTCAGCACATGCTCAACCTGGTTTACCTTTGCATGGCCGGAGGTGATCGCGGTGTTGCGGACCAGATCGGTGATGAGGTTGACGCGCGGCTTAATCTCGGGCTGACCGCTGAGGTCGATGCGCTTGAAAACGATGCCATGCCCGATGGGTGCGGGCTTGATCGTGAGCGTGACAGATTCACCGGTGTGGAGGCCAGTGCCTTGGACTGAAACCTCTCTCGCGAGAGTGCGTTGCTTCATAGATATTTGGCCGAGAGTTTGTCGGGATGCGCCGGGAAAGCGCAAGCGCGGAGATTAGCGCAAGCGCACGCCGTTTTTTTACAAGAACAACACCACCAAAAACTTCACTTGATTTTCGCTGCTTCGGCTTCGAGCTGGGCAACGAGTTCGTTCATCTGGTCGATGACGGCTTGCACCGTTTCGAGTTTGCTCAGGTCGACGCCGGCCTTGCGCAGCTGCTCCATCGGGTGGTCATTGCCGCCACTGCGCAGCAAGGTGAGATAACGCTCCGTCGCAGCTTTGCGCGCGCCGACGGTGCCGGTCGTCATCGTTTGCACGAGCTTGGCCGAGGAGGCGAAACAGGTCGCATATTGATAGACGTAGTACGGCGAATTGAAAAAGTGCGGGATGCGCGACCAGGTGATTTTATAAAGATCATCAATAGTGACGGCGTCGCCGTAATAATCGCGGAGCAGTTTAATATAGATGTCGTTGAGTGCGTCGGCGGTGATGGCCTGGCCCTGCTCGACGAGTTTATGCGCCTGCAATTCGAAATCCGCGAAGAGCACCTGCGTGTAATACGTGCTCAGGATGGAGTCGATCGCGTGCTGGAGCAGCACGAAGCGCTCCTTTGGGTCGGTGGTTTTTTCAAGCAGTTTATTGAGGAGAAAACGCTCGTTGGTCGTCGAGGCGACCTCGGCCACGAAGATCGTGTACTCGGCGGTGGCGAAAGGTTGCGTCTCATACGAGAGCACGGAGTGCATCGCGTGGCCGCCTTCGTGCGCGAGCGTGAAGACATCGTCGATCGTGTCGGTGTAGTTGAGCAGCAGGTACGGGCCGACGCCGTAGACGCCACTGCTGTAAGCACCGCTGCGCTTGCCTTTGTTTTCGTAGACATCGACGCGGCCGCTGGAGATGAAACGCTTGTACTTGACCCCGTAGTCTTCGCCGAACGGCGCGACGGATTCGAGCACGAGGCGCTTGGCGTCGTCGTAGGTGATCTTTTTTTCCACCTGATAGATCGGCGCAAAATTATCGTAGAGATGGTACGTCTCGAGCCCGAGAAGTTTTTTGCGCAGCTTCACATAACGCTGCAGCGGCGCGGTGCCGGCGCGTGTGGCGGTGACGAGTGTTTCGACCACCGAAACAGGGATGGCGTTGCCATCGAGCGCGGCTTCGAGCGTGCCGGTGTAGTCGCGTGCCTGCGTGCGGAACCAGTCGCTCTGCAACACCCCGTTGTAAAGCGCGGCGTAGGTATTGATGTTCGCCGCGTAGACTTGATAGTACGCCGCCCACGCCTTGGTGCGGTCGGCTTGGAGCGGCTCGGTGTTGAGGATGCGCTGGTAGGCGCCGGGCGTGAGCGTGATCTCGCGGCCGTCGGTGAGCGTGATCTCGGGAAACTTGATGTCGCTGGTGCTTAGTTCGCCAAAGGCTGCGGCGGGCACTTGGTTCGGCGGCGACGCGAGCGAGAGGAGCCGTTCGCCTTTTTCGTCGAGCACGTGCTTCGCCTGACGGTAGTTTTCCAGAATAGGGAAACGGTACGGCGCGAGCGCGGGCGTGGCGGCGATCCACTTTTTTATCGTAGCCTGAGGCACGGCGAGCAACTCCGGCGTGAACCACGCCGTCGCCGTGCTGAAACGGGCGAAGACCGCCAGCACACGCTGGAGCCGGGCGTTGACGGCGTTGTCGCGCAGGTCGATATCGCGTTGGAGCGAGGCGTAATTATAAACCCGATACTGCAGCTGCCCGACCTCGTCGCTCAACACATAGGCATGCAAGAGCGCCTCGGGCCCTTTCGCCAGCGTGCCCTTCAGCGCGGCATAGGCGTCCATCTTCGCCTGCATCAGCTTCAGCCCTTCCTCCCACGCCTCCCAGCTCGCGAAAATCGGCGTGAAATCCCATTTGTATTCCGCCGCGATTTCGGCGCGTTTCTGCGTTTGAGGCTGGGCGGTGGCGGCGACGGCCGTGGCAAGGGACATGACGATGCAAAAGGGAAGTTTCATGCGCTCGGGATGAGGGTTTAAGTTCCAGACAGTACGAAGGATCGCGGCAGCGTCGAGCCGGGCGACAAAGAATCCTGCGCCGAAAAATCGCATCGGGAATTGAGTTTTGCGCAACAACCCGCTCCCGTTCGCACCTTGCCCATGATCCGCGCCCTCGTCTTCGACTTTGACGGCCTCATCCTCGACACCGAAACGCCTCTCATCGAGGCGTGGCTGCAGCTGCACGCCCGCGCCGGCCTGCCCTGCTCCCCCGAAGCCGCGCTTCAGCTGATCGGCCAGGTCGATCACGACCACGATCTCTGGCAGGCCTTCAACGCCGACATCGACCGCTGCGAACTGGAAGCCGAATACCACCAACTTTCCCGCGAGCTTCTTCAAAGCCATGCCATCCTGCCTGGCGTGACGAACCTGCTCACAGAAGCCACGCGCCGCGGCCTGCCACTCGCCATCGCCTCCAACTCCCACCACCGCTCGATCGACCGCCACCTCGCGCGGCTCGGCCTCACCGAGTTATTCCGCGTGGTTCGCTGCCGCGACGACGTTGCCCGTGGCAAACCCGAACCCGATATCTACCTCAACGTGCTGGCCGCGCTCGGCGTTGAAGGCCGCGAAGCCATCGCCTTCGAAGATTCCCACGCGGGCAGTCTTGCCGCCAAACGCGCCGGCCTGCACTGCGTCGCCGTGCCCAACGCCTGCACACTCCAACACGATTTCGCCCACGCCGACCTCCGCCTCGCCTCGCTCGCCGACCTCTCGCTCGACGCCCTGCTCGCGAAGTGGGCCGGTTAAAGCATTTGAATAAATGCCGTAGCCGTTTTTTTGCTGATGGCGTTTTTGCGTAGGCAGCGAGCTTGCTCGCGCTTTGCTCAAAGCGCGCCCGCGAGCGGCCTACACGACGGCTACCGTTTAATTTAAAACGCTCTAAAGCTTCAGCGTCTCACGTTGGTAAGCAGCCCGCCAGCGCGGCGCGGCCAGTGGCGTGAGCGAGCTCACCGCCTACGAAAGACTGGCTCACTTCAGACCAAATCATCCGCCCGCCGCCAACCCGCGGTTGCACAACAACCCGTTTCCTGCCTAAACACTCCCGCACGTCCCCGCACCGCTGCGACCTCATGCCAACCCCACCCCGCTTCAACGTCCTCGGCGTCCGGGTGCACGCCACCCACCTTCAGCAAGCGTGCGAACACATCGTCGCCGCCACGCGGAAACCGGTGCCCGCGCCCGCCTACGTCTGTTTCTGCGACGTCAACAGCGTGTCCTGCGCCCGCCGCGACCCGAACCACCTCGCCATCCTCAACCGCTCGCTCCTCACCACGCCCGACGGCATGCCGCTCGTCTGGCTCGGACGCCACGCCGGGCATCGCGACATCAGCCGCGTGTACGGCCCGGATCTGCTGCTGGAAATCTGCCGCGCCACCGCAGGCACCGAACTCACCCACTATTTCTACGGCGGCGGTCCCGGCACCGCTGAAGCGCTGGCCGCCAGCCTGCAAACTCGTTTCCCCGGCCTGCGCGTCTCCGGCACGGAAACCCCGCCCTACCGTCCGCTCACGACCGACGAAGCGGCGGCATTGGAAAAACGGATACACGCCACGCGCCCCCATTTTTTCTGGGTCGGCCTGAGCACGCCGAAGCAGGAGGCGTTCATGGCGGAGTATTCGCCCCGCCTCGGAGCACCCGTGATGCTCGGCGTCGGCGCGGCCTTCGATTTTCTTTCCGGCCGCGTCCGCCAAGCGCCCCGCTGGGTGCAGCAAAGCGGTTTTGAATGGCTCTGGCGCCTATGTGCGGAACCCCACCGACTCGCCCCGCGCTATTTCAAAAACAACCCGCTCTTCGTGCTGCGCGTCCTCGCCCAGCTCACCGGCCTGAAAAACTACGCAGGCGATTGACCGGCGATTCCCAGCCCGCGAAGCTCGCTCTCGGTGAAACGATCCACCTCTCCCCTCCTCGCTGTCTCCAGTCTGCACGTCCTGCGCGACGCCACCACGATCCTGCGCGATGTCAGCTGGCAGGTGCGACGCGGTGAACATTGGGTCATCCTCGGCCCCAACGGCTGCGGCAAAACCTCCCTACTGCGCACGTTGACCGGCTACCTGTCACCCAGCTCGGGCGCAATCTCCGTCTTCGGCCAAGTCTACGGCGAAACCGACTGGCGCGACCTGCGCCTGCGCATCGGCCTCGTCTCCTCGTCGCTGCAAAGCTCCATCCCCGCCGCCGAGCCCGCGATCGAAACCGTCATCAGCGGCAAATTTGCCCAACTGAATCTCTGGGCCAAAACCACCCGTCCCGACCGCGCCCAAGCGCTGCGTCTGCTCCGCCAGATGGGCGCCGCACCGCTGGCCGAACGCGAATGGCAATACCTCTCCCAAGGCGAACGCCAGCGCGTGCTCATCGCCCGCGCCCTCATGGCCCGGCCGAAGCTCCTAATCCTCGACGAACCTTGCGCCGGGTTCGATCCGCTCACGCGTGAACATTTTCTCGGCTTCATCAACCGGCTTGCCCGCCGCCGCGGCAGTCCGCCGCTCGGGTTGGTGACGCACCATGTCGAGGAGATCACCCCGGCGTTCACCCACGCGCTGCTCTTGCGCGCCGGCCAGGTCGTCGCCGCCGGACCTCGCGCCACCACGCTGACCAGCCGGGCGCTCAGCCAGACGTTTGGCGCTGCCGTGCGGTTGTCGAACCACGGCGGACGCCTGCGCCTTTCCCTCCCGCGCTCGGCGGGCGACGCCCGCGTTTTATGAATCCCATCGGCGACACCCTCGAGGCCCTCGGGCTCACCCATCCGGCGACCTACATCGCGCTGTTTCTCTTCGCGTCGATACTCATGATCTGGCGGCTCAACGCCGTGCTCGACCACGGCCTCGAAGGCACCGCGCTCGGCACCCTCGTCATGCCGTACTGCTCCGGCCTCGGAAACCTGATCTTCGTTTTCATTCTATTAAACAGTCACGGTGATCCGCGCGAGATCATGACCAACTGTCTCGTCAACAACGTTACCAACCTCACGCTCCTGCTCGCGCTGCCCGCCCTCATCTGGGGCCTGAACCTCGCGCCTGAGACCGCAGGTAAAAGCGCCAAGCCCGCCCGCTCGAAAAACGCCGGAAAAGCCGAAACCGAACGCCAGGTCAGCCGCCTCTCGCTACTGCTGACGATGGCCGCGGTGGTGTTTTTCACCAGCACCGTGTGGGCGCTCGGACAAGACGGCCAACTCGACGCCAACGACGGCCTCGTGCTCGTCGGCCTGTTTCTCTTTTGGCAATGCTTCCAAGTCTTCGACGTGTTAAAAAACAACGTCCGCCAGCGCCGCACTTTTTCCGCACTGCTCTACCTCGACCTCGCCGTGTTGCTCGTCGGCGCCTGGCTGCTCTACGCGAGCCTCGACTGGCTGGTGCAATGGCTGACCGCGCAGAAGACCGGATTTTTCAGCGCACAAAACCTCGGCTGGTTGAGCGGCTGGCTCATGGTGCTACCTAACGGACTACTCGCCATCTACTACGCCGTGCGCCGCCGCGCCGACATCGTCTACACCTCGCAAATCGGCGACGGCCACATCTGCATCCCGCTTTGCCTCGGCCTGTTTGCGCTGTGCCAACCGATCCCGCTGCCCGGCTTTTTTCAGACCGGCATGATCGTGCTACTCGGCGCGACCGCGCTGCACTTCATCGTGATCACCGCCACCGGCCGACTCCCGCGCTGGGCCAGCTGGCTGCTCCTGCTGACGTATTCGCTCTTCGTCTACCTCGGCCTGACGGGATAAACAAAAAAAGCCCGACGGCACGAGACCGGCGGGCATTTAGAAAACTCCCAAAAATCGTCGCGGCTTATTCGCCGTCGTTGCCGATCGCTTCGACCGGACACCCTTCGAGCGCCTCGGTGCAGAGCTCTATCTCTTCCTCGGTAGTCGGCTGCTTGTGCACGAAGGAATAACCACCTTCATCGTTCCGGGAGAAAAACGCCGGTGCGGTTTCACGACAAAGATCGCAGTCGATGCACTGTTGATCGGTATAGAACTTACCAGCTAAGTTTGATTCCCACTTGTCAGCTTTATTGGCCATGGTGCGCAAAAGAGAATGCATGCGCAGCGTGTGTCAAGTGGGAGGTCGATCATTTAGGTAAACACCCCAACCGAATGAGCCAAACCTCAACTCCACCGCCGATCATAGGCTCTCGACGAAATTAAAGTAATTGAGAATCCGGTAAATGAGCCACATTGCGGGTTGACGGCTTGTATTTGCCAAGCCCGGCACCTAGCTTGATTCTTCAATGGCTTTTGACCGTTCCTCCCTGCGCAACGACTACCCGCAACACGGGCGCGGCGCATTGACTTGGCTTATCTCGGCCATCGCGGCCGCGTTCATTCTCGAGGCCGCGTTTCAACGATTATTTAACTCCGCGTCATTTTCCGACTGGTTTCAGCTCACCCTTCCGGGCCTGCATAAAGGCCACCTCTGGCAACTGCTCAGCTACGGTTTCATCCATCCCGTGGAGGATTTGCTGTCCGTGCTGACTGTCGGCCTGAACCTGCTTTGCCTCTATACGCTGGGTCGTGAAATGGAGTCGCTGCTGGGCACAAAGCGTTTCCTCTGGTTGTACAGCGGTGCGCTCCTCCTCGGCGCGGCCTGCTGGCTGGCGGTCAACTTTCGCTTCGGCGGCGTACTTAACGGCGCGTGGCCAGGCATCGCTGCCTGCCTCACGCTCTACGCCTGCTTAAATCCGGATCTGGAGATTCGTGTCTTATTGCTCTTCTTCCCGGTCACGATCCGGCCAAAGTACCTCGTGTGGTTTCTCTTCGCGGTGGATTTTTGTTGCCTCGCGATCTGGGAAATCCGCGGCCAAGTCTCGCCCTTGGATACATCGCACTCCGCTCACCTCGGCGGCATGCTCGCGGGTTACCTGTATTTCCGGCTGGTGCATCAACGCGAATGGCGCACCCCCGACGGCCGCGCCGACATAGAACTGCCTGACTGGATGAGCAAATCCCGCAAAACGACCGCCGCCACCGCCGTCAAATACAAGGTCAACCTCACCAATCTCGATGATCTAAAAACCGAGGTCGACCGCATCCTCGACAAGATCAACAGCGAGGGCATCGGTGCGCTCACGGCCGAGGAAAAGCGCCTGCTCGACGACGCACACGATCAGTTGAGCCGCCACTGAAGCGCGCCCGCCAGCCACGATCTTTCCCGATTTTGAAACATTTCCCGCTCAACTCCGTCCCTACTTCGATGAAGTCATCCCCCTTTCTCCGCCGCGGCCTGCTCTGGGTCCTGCTGACCCTCCTGCTCGCCGGCCAAAGCGCCTACGCGTGGACGGATCGCAAATTTACGACCAGCCCCACCTTGGTGCGCGAGATCACCTACTTGATCCGGCTGCTCGAGGAGATGCACTACAACCACGAGAACGTCCGCCCCAGCGAATACAATCAGGTCATCCCTGATTTCATGGGCGAGCTCGACGGCCAACACCTCTTTTTCCTCTCCACCGACAAAGACACGTTCGAAAAACGCTACCCCGGCCGCTGGGTCTACGATAACATTTCCTCCCTCGGCAAAATCGATCCAGCCTACGAACTCTACAACCTCTACGCCACCCGCGTCGACGCCCGCATCCAGTGGATTTTTGAAGAGCTCAAAAAGCCCACCGATTTCACCCCCAAGGAAGACTACAAAATCGACCGCTCCAAAGGCCCGTGGTGCGCCACACCTGAGGAAGCCGACGACCTTTGGCGCAAACGCCTGAAGTTCGAAATCCTTCAGGACATGCTCAACAAAAAGTCCGCCGAGGAAGCCCGCCAAACCGTTCGCAAGCGCTACGAACGCATGCTCAAAAATCTCGACGACATCGAAGGCGAAGAACTCTCCGAATGGTTCCTCTCCACCGTCACCCGGCTCTACGACCCACACTCCACCTATTTTTCCCCGAGCACGTTTGAAGATTTTGCGATCCAGATGCGCCTCCAACTCATGGGCATCGGCGCCATCCTCAGCCTCGAAGACGATTACTGCGTCGTGCGCGAAATCGTCACCGGCGGCCCCGCCGACCTAAGCAAACAAATCAACCCGAGCGACAAAATCCTCTCCGTCGGCCAAGGCGACGAAGAACCCATCGAGGTGATCGGCATGAAGCTCCGCAAAATCGTGAAGATGATCCGCGGCGACAAAGGCACGCGCGTAAAACTGATCATTCATCCGTCCGACGCGACCGACCCCTCCGTGCGCAAGGAAATCATTCTCACCCGCGACGTCATCAACCTCGATTCCGCCCGCGCCCGCGCCGCCATCTTCCAAGTACCCGACGCCAAGACCGGCAAGCCCATCCCCATCGGCGTCGTCACCCTCCCCACCTTCTACGGCCCCGACAGCAGCGGCCGCGCCGAGGATAAAAACAGTGCCACCTCCGACGTGGCCGAACTCATCAAAAGGCTCCAAAAAACCGGCATCCAAGCCCTCGTGCTCGATCTCCGCAGCAATGGCGGCGGCCTACTCTCCGAAGCGATCGACCTCACCGGACTCTTCATCAAAAAAGGCCCTGTCGTCCAGGTGCGCTCCTACTACGGCGACGTAAAAGTCGACAACGACGAAGACCCGAAGATCGACTACGCTGGCCCCATGGCCGTGCTCGTGTCGCGCTTCAGCGCCTCCGCCTCCGAGATCGTCGCCGGCGCCCTGCAAGACTACGGCCGCGCCATCGTCGTCGGCGACACCTCCACCCACGGCAAAGGCTCCGTGCAAACCATCATCGAGATGAAAAACGTCATCTCCAACTTCGCCAAACCGACAACAAAAACCGGCGCCGCCAAGCTCACCGTGCAGAAGTTCTATCTCCCCGACGGACATTCCACGCAGTTGAAAGGCGTCATCTCCGACATCGTGCTGCCCTCGATCGACGAGTACCTGCCCATCGGCGAAAAAGACCTGCCCCACGCCCTCGCGTGGGACGAAATCCCCTCCAGCACCTTCGACGGCAAAACGCTCTCGCCCGCTCTCATCAAAAACCTGAACGAAGCCAGCCAAACCCGTCAGACCAAGCTGGAGGAATTCGCCTTCCTCAAGAAGAACATCGACTGGTTTAAAAACCGCCAGGAAACCAAAACCGTTTCCCTGAACCTAGACGAACGGCTCGCGCAGAAAAACACCGATTCCGCTTTCCGTAAAACGATGGAAAAGGAAAAACTCCGCCTCGCCCAAAACGACTACCCCTTCGCTGAATTCAACCTCGGCGCGCCTCCGGTGAAAAAAGCCGAACCCAAAAAACCTGCGGGCAAAGAGAACGACGATGAGAGCGATGCCGAACTCAATGCCATTAATGAAACTGGCTACGGAAAATTCGACATCCACCTCCGCGAAACCCTCCGCATCCTAAGCGACGGCGTCGCCCTCGGCCGCAAAGCCGACGGCCAGATCGACCCCGACGGCCCGCTCACCGCCGCGCTCGTCTCCGCAAAACGCTAAAGCCCGGCAAGCCCGCTCGTCGCCGGTTTTGCCGAAAGCGTTTTACGTAGGCCGCGAGCTTGCTCGCGCTCAGCGGTAGGCAGCGAGCTTGCTCGCGCTCAGCTCAAAGCGCGCCCGCCAGCGGGCGCGCTTACACCAAGAGCCCGGACCTTTTACATCAAAGCCAAGCCCGTCGAGATTCTCACAGAAGAGAACCAAGACACGGCTCTGAAAACTAAAATTACTTCGTTCTCTTCGTTCCCTTCTGTGAAGAATGCAGAAGCTTATGGTATTTGGTATTATACCAACGACCCTTTGTTTTTAGCCTTTGGCAGGGCGAGGCGTCCCTGCCGAGCCGCGGCTCACCAGGACGGTTCGCAGCCTCGAAGCTAAAGTCTATTTTCTAAAGGACGTCGGTCTTACACGGCGACGGTTTAAATTAAGGCCGTCCTTATTTGGCACTCGTCACGCAGGGTCGTGAAGTTTCCTCATGCCCCTTGCGGAAACCATGCCGTATCGTGGAGCCAAGCCTTCACGCTGTAGCTGCACGGTTTCATGAAATAAGGGAAATTTGTGTCGATAGCTGAGGAAATGCACCGAACTCCAGCGCATCACTCTACCTCGTCCATCCAGCCACAACACCAGTCGGGCGAAAAAAATTTTCCTCGTAGGAACTCGCCGGCCTCAACCCAGCGCAAGGAGCGACTCGTGACGTCATCGGCAAACCCCAGCCACGTCTCCCCGCAACTTATCCCATGAAAAAAATCAGCACTAAACTCCTCGTGCTGGTCAGCGCGGCCATCGCCTGCCTGCTGATTTTGGCCGGCATGGTTCTCGTCAATACCTTTAACTCCTACCGGGAACTATCCAGTTTCAAAAAAACCACGGAAATCTCCCTACAAGCCAGCGACCTCATGCTCTCACTCGCCCAGGAGCGCGGCACCTTCTGGGCTGCAGCCACGCTGATGGGCACGGGCACACCCCAAGAACAGATCGCGAAATATCATGAAGCGACGCAAAAAAGTCAGCAAAACCGAACCAAACTCGACGCCAGCCTGCTAGCCTATAGCGAAAGCTTTTCCCCTCGCTTTGGTGAAGTCATCCGGACCGCGCTAATAAGCGAAGCAGTGCTCAATGCCACGCGCCAATCGCTTCTCGATCCCAATCGCAAACTGGAGCGACGCACAGATGATGCCTTTGCTAATCGCATCTACGAGCAGTATGACCTCTGTCGGCTCGCTCTACTGAAAACGCTCTCCGCTTTAATGGTGGAAGCTAAGGACCCCGAACTGGTCCGCAAAATCATTATCCAAGATTTGGTCGTAAAAATCAAAAATGACCTATGGCGCATCCGAGGCACCGTAGGCACCACCCTGCGCAAAGACAGTATCCCTGACTCCGATCTCTACGCCCTAATATTCTTAAGTAAAGCCCTGAACCAAGGCCTCTTACGCGTGGAGGAACTCGCCGGAAAGACCATCGACAATGCCCTGCAAGTCATCCGCCAGGAGGAATCCTTTAAATCCATCCTTCAGCTGGCAGACGCCATCATCAAAACCGGCCCCAATCAAACCAGCTACAAATGGCTGCCCACCCAACTAGAATCCTACCGAACCAATGAAATGGTTCAGATCGAAAAAGCGTTCGAAGTGTTTTCCGCCGCGGTCGTCGACGACATCATCGACTACACCGATCAACGCTTGGCTGCGGCTCAACGCAAAATGTGGACACTCAGTCTTGTCGTTATCCTTATGGTAACCTGCCTCGCCGTCGCCATGGTCTTTGCCATCCGCAGCATCACCCGACCGCTGAACGATCTCTGCCAAAGTCTCGCCAACAACGCCGACGTGACCTTCCACTCCGTCCGCGTACTCGGCGAATCCAACATCAAGCTCAGCAGCGATTCCATGGATCAAGCCGCCGCCCTCCAAGAAATCAGCGCCACCGCCGAAGAATTGACCGGCATGACCAACGCCAATCTCGAAGGCGTGCGCGACCTCGCCAGTCTCGCTCGCAGTGCCAGCACCTCGGCCGATCAAGGCACGAAAGTCATGTCCGACCTGCGCACCGCCCTCGACACCATGCTAGTGAATAATCGGGACGTCACCAAAGTCCTGAAGACCATCGAGGAAATCGCTTTTCAAACCAACCTCCTCGCCCTCAACGCCGCCGTGGAGGCCGCTCGCGCCGGTGAGGCCGGAGCCGGCTTTGCCGTAGTGGCTGATGAAGTACGAAGCCTCGCCCGCCGCTGCGCCGAAGCCGCCACGGAAACCGCCAAAAAAACCAGTGTCGCCCTCGCCTGTAACACGCAAAGCGGCAAACTCGGCCTCGCCGCCGAAGCTAGTTTCAAAGAAATCACGCAGATCACCCACCGCTATCATAGCCGCGTGTCCGACATCGAAAAATCTTCGGACCAAAACGCCCAAGGCATCCAACAAATCAACGTCGCCATCAGCCGGCTCGATCGCATCGCGCAAGACACCGCCGCCGCCGCCGAGATCAACGCCTCCTCCTCCCAAGAATTAGTCGCCCAAGCCAATGGCCTAGTCGGCTACATCGACATGCTCGAGCAGATGGTCGACCGCACCCACGAGGCCAAACTGGCACGGCTGGACGCCTCCGCGGAGTCGTCCGCACCACAAGACAAACCAAACGCCACCGCCCACGAGCCAACCCGAGCCCGTAGAGCGGCGTAAGAATTCAACCGGCTTACAACTCCACCGAACCAAGCTCGGCGTTGATGTGATTGAGCCATGTCTTCAAGCGTTGGCGTTCCATCAGCCCCAGCCCCACGCCAGGCTCCCTGACTCCTCTCGCGTTATTTTTAGCTGACCAAAAGCTGGCGTTGGACGCATCGATTTTTTGCACGACTGAATCGTGCAAGCGTTTGAACGTAATCACCTGGGCTCCGATTTTTTCCGCCCGCGCCTGTTCGCCCGAGCGTTCCAACTGGCTGAAGTCGTCGCCATGCAGCTGGTTTTTCACGAGCACATAGCGCAGCCGCGGGCCAAATTGATCGAGCAGCCTCGCCAGCAAGTTCACCGAATCACGCCCTTGATCTAAGACATGCCAATAATGAAGGGAGAGACTGCTCTCATCGGCGAGATCGAGCACGCCGGATTCCTCCATCCACTTGACTAGCGGCGCGTGCGTTTGCGCGGCGAGATCCACCAGCAAGCGGCGGCCCGGTTGCTCAATCGCGCTTTCCGACGATGGTATCCAGCGCTCATCGTGATCGACCACCACCGGCGAGGCATACCCCGCATAAAAACGCAGCAATGCGCCGTGGGAGCGGTCGGTGTCGAAACCGAGAAACGGCACCTCATGATCGATAAAATATTGGGCGAGCAGGCGCGCCGTCATGGATTTGCCAACCCCGCCTTTTTCGCCACCGATGAGGTGGATCTTGGAGCGCAGCCCGATTTCAAACGGAGGAGTCGGTGTCATGAAAAATTCTAGGAAACGGTGATAGGTGCGAAGTTTAAAATGACCGAGCAATACGCAGAAGTTATGCCACGGTAAACAAACGCTCCGAAATGATACAAAACACCCGCAGTGATCCCGCGCGCCGTCGCCGACGCTCACGCCCACGCATAAAAAAACCACTGGCCGGGCCGAGCCCCGCGACCAGTGGCGCGAAAGATCAATTCACCATCACGACGCGCCAACGCCGATCCGAGCAGGTCGGTAGACCGCGGGCGCGAACATGAAAGCTCAGTTCTTCTTTTCGGGCTTAGTTTTCGACTTGGCGCAGCAACCTTTATCTTTGGCCGCAGCACAGTCCTTTTCGTTGGCGGCGGCGTCGCAGTCTTTCGCGTCTTTGCAGATACACGTGGCGTCTTTGTCGTCAGCGCACTTTTTGCTTTCCTTAGCTTCGTTCGCCCAGAGGGAAGAAGCGGTCAGAATCGTGAGGGAGGCAAGGGCCAGGAGGATTTTATTCATGTTTTAGGGTGAGTATCGGTCCAAGTCATTCGGACCAATCTCATCCAATATAAACCAAATCATTCAAAATCCCTTTAACTTTTTAATCTTCCCCCAATTTTTATCCAGCGGCGATGTCGCCGTGCCTGCCCAGGCGAAACGCCCGAAGGCCAAGCCGAGAGTTAACATTGACCGTTTTCTCGCAAAACCGGGGTAAATCCGCGCTTCTGCTGTGCCGATGGATAACTCATCTTAACGCAGCTCCATGCCTTTGCAGAATGTTGATTTCAATCTGTTACCGCTAGCCCGCCTCCTACCCGCAAATGAAACACCCCTCCTTCCGCTCCACCGCCTTGCTCACCTTCGGCCTCGTCATCGCAGGCTGCACTTCTGCACCGACCCAGCCCGCGGCAAAATCCGCCGCCGCCAAGCCCGGCGCCGCGCCCGCCGCAATCGATGCGCATGCGCCAACCACAAAACCGACCGCCGCTGTGGAAACGCCGGTCGCGCCAGCGCCCGACACCCCCGTCGTAGCCGTCCCCGAAACCCCGATCAATGTCGCACCCGAAGCGCTCGCCCTCGTCGAACGCCTCACTCAGGCGCCCGACACGCAACGTCACGCCCTCACCGCAAGCACCAGTTTCCCCGAAGCGTTGCTCTCGCTCGAAACTGGCGCACGCGCCCCCCAGATCGAAGTCGTCGACCTCGCCAACCAGCCACCACCCGAAGGCCTCACCGCCGATGGCAGCTCCACGCAACTCATCGTGCGCGACTGGACCGGCCTCGTGCTCGTGCCTATTTCCACCGCGCTCTCCAAAGCCTACACCTCCGAAGTGCGCCTGCACAAAATCGAGGCGCACCCGCTCAA
>Ga0209181_10004083_pt1 | contig 22002 bp, 15 predicted proteins | sample MAT05_FD_187208 | JGI IMG/M metagenome (GOLD analysis project Ga0209181, IMG submission 187208) | Freshwater microbial communities from Lake Fryxell liftoff mats and glacier meltwater in Antarctica - MAT-05 (SPAdes) (version 2) | ecosystem: Environmental > Aquatic > Freshwater > Ice > Liftoff...
AAGTAATTTTTCTGGGAAGTAATTTTCTGGGAAGTAATTTTCTGGGAAGTAATTTTCTGGGAAGTAATTTTTCGGGGGAAATAATTTTCTGGGGAAGTAATTTTTCGGGGGAAGTAATTTTTGAAAAGCAATTTTCTGAACGGATGTCACATGGCCCGGCAATGGAACGCTCAATTGACAGGTTTGCCCTTTTTTGCAAAATCTAATGCCGCGTCCAGCGATTGATACGCCAATCGCTGGACGCGGCATTAGGTACACGCCTCAAAACACGTCGCTTTGTCCTTCTGTCGGAATCCGTGGTCGCTTACAATGCTCGCGACATACACAAGCGACGTGGACGGATTCCGACAGAAGGACAAACCGACTTGTCCAGAAATTACCCTTCAGGAAAATTACCCCTTCAAAAAATTACCCCTTCAAAAATTACCCCTTCAAAAAAATTACCCCTTCAAAAAAATTACCCTTCAAAAATTACCTCTTCAAAAAATTACCCTTCAAAAAAATTACCCCTTCAAAAAAATTACCCCTTCAAAAAAATTACCTCTTCAAAAAATTACCCTTCAAAAAAATTACCCTTCAAAAATTACCCCTTCAAAAAAACTACCCCTTCAAAAATTACCCCTTCAAAAATTACTTCCCCAGAAAATTACCCCTTCAAAAAAACTACCGCAGAAACCTACCTGGGCACTTCGATTTTTTTCAAGATATCGTCCAGCACTTCGCGGGTTGTATACCCTTCCATTTCCCGCTCCGGGGTAAGGATCACGCGGTGGTTGAGCACCGGGAATGACACGTAGCGGATATCGTCGGGGGTCACGAAGTTGCGACCCGACATTGCGGCGACGGCTTTGGATGTTTTCATCAGCGCGAGCGACGCACGTGGGCTGGCGCCGAGGAACAGGTCGGCGTTGTTGCGGGTGTTGTGCACGATGGATGCGATGTAGTCCAGCAGTTCTTCGCGGATATACACTTGCTCGATGATGCGCTGGGCATCTGCAATATCGCTGGGCGAGACCACAGGCTGCACGGTATCGCGCAGCGCTCCGGCAAAGTCGTTGCGGAAGCGGCGCAGGATGGCCTGCTCTTCTTCGAGGCTGGGATATTCGAGGATGATCTTGAACAGGAAGCGATCGAGTTGCGCCTCGGGCAGTTTGTAGGTACCTTCCTGATCAATCGGATTTTGCGTAGCAACCACAAAAAACGGACTGCCCATCCGGTAGGTCACCCCATCCACCGTCACCTGCCGCTCTTCCATGACTTCGAACAAGGCGGACTGGGTTTTGGCCGGGGCGCGGTTGATCTCGTCAATCAGCACCACATTCGAGAAGATCGGGCCGGCTTTGAAGTTGAACTCCGATGTTTTCATGTTGAACACCGGCGTACCTACCACATCGGAAGGCATCAGGTCGGGTGTGAACTGGACGCGCCCGAAGCCGGTATCTACGGTGCGGGCCAGGAGTTTGGCCGTGAGGGTTTTGGCGATGCCCGGCACCCCTTCCAGCAGCACGTGGCCGCCTGTGAACAACGCCACGACCAACAAATCGAGCATTCCTTCCTGCCCGATGATGACCTGGCTGATGGCCGCTTTCACCCGGTCGGCATGATCGGTGACGGGTTGTACGTCCAAGCCGGCGTACACGGAGACGACCGGTTCGGGCTCCGGTATAAACTCAAGCGGGGTTTCTTCGGGTTGATCAGAGATAAAAAATTTGTTTTCCGACATACTGAGTTGTTGCTGGTTGTTAGGGAACGCGGCACCAATAACTTAGTCATTTGATGCCACCCTTTGTTCCATCATACGGCCGCTATTTTTCTTTAAATAGCCCCACTATTCGCAGAAAAATAGTGTTGTCTGATGAAAAATGGTTGACCTAAAATGACTAAGTTATTGGTGCCGCGTTCCTAGTTGTTAATTCTTGGTTGTTAGTTCTTGGTTCTTGGTTCTTAGCGTTGGCTACGAAAGCCCTGCTCCTTTGCTTTCTGGATGGCCTGTGTACGTCGTTGTATGCCGCTTTTGTCCTCCTGTCGGGATCTGTCCACGTCGCTCGTGTACGCCGCTTTTGTCATTCCCGACGAGTCGGGACAGGCTCTGTCGGGAATGACAAAAGCGACATATACCCAGACGTGGACAGATCCCGACAGAATGACAAAAGTGGCTCAATGCTTCACCTCGCTCCCATCCATTCCCAGCAAACCCATCATCCAGGCATATTCCAGCGCTCGCTCTTCGAGCCGTTTGAACCGGCCGGAATTGCCGCCGTGCGAGCCCGTCATATTGGTGCGGAACAGCAAGACATTTTTGTCGGTTTTCAAGTCGCGGAGGCGGGCAACATATTTGGCGGGCTCGAAATACTGCACCTGCGAGTCTGAAAACGAGGTCAGCACCAGCATATTCGGGTAATTGCCGGGTTTCAGGTTGTCGTAGGGCGAGTAGGTTTTCATATAATCGTACTGCTCCTTGGTGCCCGGGTTGCCCCACTCCGTATATTCGCCGGTCGTAAGCGGAATGCTCGGGTCACTCATCGTGGTCAGCACGTCCACAAACGGAACGCCAGTAATAATGCCCTTGAACAGGTCGGGGCGAAGGTTGGTCACGGCACCCATGAGCAGTCCACCCGCCGAGCGGCCTTCGGCAAACAAGCGGTCGGAAGACGTGTATTTTTCCTTGACCAAAAAGTCTGCACAATCAATGAAGTCGGTGAACGTGTTCATTTTCTTCATCATTTTGCCGTCCTCGTACCATTTGTACCCCATCTCCATACCGCCCCGGATGTTGGCGATGGCTATCACAAAGCCCCGATCCAGCAGACTGACTTTATCGCGGTTGAAGAAGGGGTCGTAGTTGCTGCCATAACTGCCATAGCCGGTCAGGTGACAAGGCGCAGAGCCGTCGCGCTTCGTCGTTTTTTTGTAGGCGATAGACATCGGGACTTTCACGCCATCGCGGGCGGTTGCCCAGATATACTCGGTCTGGTAGTTGTTCGCATCAAATCCTCCCAGCACAGGCGCTACTTTTCTCACCGTCTTGGCGCGGCTTTCCATGTCATAATCCACCGTCGTGTAAGGTGTTTTCATGCTGGCAAAACCGTAGCGCAGCATTTTGGTATCGAACTCAGGGTTTGCGTCAATGCCGCAAACATAAGTGGGCTCCCCTACTTCGATATAATGATCGGCTTTATCCGCCCAGCGGATGATGTGTACCTGGCTCAAGCCGCCTTTATGTTCCTGGGTCACCAGATGATCTTTGAACACCGTAAATCCGTCCAGCAGCACGTTGTCGCGGTGGGGCAATACGTCTTTCCAGTTTTCCCGCTGCGGGGCCGACACAGGTGTTTCCATCAGGCGGAAGTTGGGCGCATTCCAGTTGGTGCGGATCAGGAATTTATCGTTCCAATGTTCCAGGTCATAGAAAAAGTCCTTTTCGCGGGGGCGCACCGTTTGGAACTGTCCGGTTGGATTGTTCGCATCTAAATATTGAACCTCAAGGGTTTGTGTGTAGGCGGAGTTGATAAAAAAATACTGTTCCGACTTCGACTTGTTCAGATAGGCATACTGCGTTTCGTCCTTTTCATAGTACATCTGCACATCTTGTTTTTGAGGCGTACCGATGACGTGCCGCCAGATGCGGTCGTTGCGAAGCGTCGTTTTGTCCTTCGTGTCGTACAGGATGGTCTTGTTGTCGTTGGCCCAGTCGAACGCGCCGCCGATGTCGAACGAGTCGGGCAAATCCTTCCCGGTTGCGAGGTTTTTGAAATAAATTTTGAACAGGTTGCGCCCGCTGTAATCCACTGAAAACGCCATCAACTGGTTGTCGCGGCTGATCTGGAGTCCACCGAACTGGCAATAAGGTTTCCCCGCAGCGAGCGCATTTACATCCACCAGAATTTCCTCAGCGGCTTCCAGCGTTCCTTTTTTGCGGGTAAAAACCGGGTATTCCTTGCCGGTTTCAAAGCGGGAGACGTACCAGTAGCCGTTTTTGAAATACGGCACCGAAGCATCGTCTTCTTTGATGCGGGCTTTGAGTTCTTCGTAGAGATTTTCGCGCAGATCTTTCACGGGCGCCAGCACTGAATCCGAGTAGCGGTTTTCGGCTTCCAGGTAGGTTTTTACGCCAGGATTGTCGCGCTCGTTGAGCCAGTAGTACTCGTCGGTGCGCTTGTCGCCGGAGGCGGCCACGAGTTCTTTGGGTTTTTTCTCGGGATGGGGAGCCACAAACGGCTCTGGATGGAAAACGGAAGGTTGCACGGCAGTTGGAGCGGTGGTGGTGGAATTGTTGGTGGAAGGTTGTTGGCAGGCCGCGAGCGCGAGGAATGCGGCTGCCATTGGGAGGGTGGATAGTTTCATCAATGCTTCATTTTAGATGGGTAAAAGTAGGGAGGGTTTTTGGAAGCAACCGCTCAAAATCTCACCCTAGTCAACAGACTCTTGCCTACTTTTGTCCTTGATGATCACGGACACGACGGTATTCTAGTAAATGTGTTTCACACGACGACACGACGGTATACTAGCAAATGTGTTTCACACGACGACACGACGACACGACGGTATTCTAGCAAATGTGTTTCACACGACGACACGACGACACGACGGTATTCTAGTAAATGTGTTTCACACGACGACACGACGACATTCTACTTAAAAAATTCAATACCAACCCGTTGTGCCGTTGTGTCGTCGTGTGAAATCAAATTATTCAACCACCTATGACAAAAACAGCCCTTTCCTGCGCCCTGCTCTGCCTGAGTCTGGCCGCCACCGCACAAACCAAATTTGCGCCACCCGCCACACCCGCCATCTCCGTCGTAGACACCCTGCACGGGATGCTGCTCACCGACGACTACCGCTGGCTGGAAAATAAGGAAGACCCCAAAGTAATTGACTGGACCCAGCGCCAGCACGACTACGGGATCGAGTACCTCAAAAAAATGCAAAAGCCCCACCCTACCCTGCGGGATGAGGTCGCGGCGTTCATTGACCTCGATTTTGAAGGGCCGCTGAATAAAGAAGGCAAGCGGGTATTCCAGTCCATCAAGCGCAAAGGTGACAAACAAAACAAGGTGTACACCCTGCTGAACGGTCAGAAAGTGCTGATCTGGGACCCCGTTCGCCTCGACACTTCGGGCAGCACCTCTACCCAGGGTTTTGCCTACTCCTACGACGGCGAACGGGCTGCCGTAAGCGTACAAAAAAGCGGCGCGGAGATTTCCACGACCTACATCATTGATACCCGGACGGGCAAGACCCTCTATGGTCCGTTCGAGAATCTCAGCGGCTTTCAGTGGACCAAAGACCAGCAACACGCTTATTTCACCATTCGCGGCAAAGAGCAGATTGACAATCAGTTGCCTTTAAAAACCTACTGGTGGAAAGTGGGCGACCCGATGGAGAAGGCCACGTTCATCGGGACCACCAGCGATGCCAAGAACAGTTTTTTCTTTTATGACAACCGCTACAGCGACGTGAGTTTTTCGGGTGAAGGCGACTTTTATTCCAACAGTTGCTACATCCATCAGACGGGTACGTTCGACAAAGGCCAACTCATCTACGAGAGCAAAAAATCGAACGCCTACCCCGAAGCGGTCGGCGACAAACTCTATATTTTCACCAATGACAACGCGCCCAACTATAAACTGCTGGTAGGCGACAAGAAGAATCCCAACTCCAAAAACTGGAAAACCCTTATCCCGGAAAGCGAAACGGTGATGCAGGGCTATGCCGTGACCAAGAAGAACATCATTATCCAGGACAAAAAAGACATCCAGAGCCGCCTGACCTTGTACGACCTGGCCGGCAAGCGGATCAAACAATTGCAAATGCCCGAAATCGGCAACGTAGCCGGCGTATGGTATGACCGGGAGGAAGATTCGCTCTACATCTCGCTGAGCACGTTCACCTCCACCTCCAAGACCTACGTGGCTTCGCCCAACGACTTCAAATGGCGGCTGTTCTACAAGCGCGATATGCCGATTGATATGAGCAACGTGGTGGGCGAGGTCAAGTTTTACACTTCTAAAGACGGCACCAAAGTCCCCGCCTTCGTGGTGCACAACAAAGACATGAAACTGGACGGCAACAACCCGGTTTTCCTCACGGCTTACGGCGGCTTTAACTCCGGCATCAGCCCGCATTATTACGGGTTTTACGCGCCCTTACTCAAGCGAGGGGTGGTCATCGTAGAGGCGGGCATCCGCGGAGGCGACGAGTACGGCGAAAAATGGCATCAAAACGGGATGCTCGCCAACAAGCAGAACTGCTTCGACGACTTCAACGCCTGCGCCGAGTGGCTGGTGAAAGAGCAATACACGACGCCCGACAAACTCGTGGCCGAAGGCGGCAGCAACGGAGGCCTGCTCATGGGCGCCATCGCCACGCAACGGCCCGACCTGTACAAGGCCATCGTTTGCGCCGTGCCGCTGCTCGACATGGTGCGCTACCACAAGTTCCTGATCGCCCGCTACTGGATACCCGAGTACGGCTCGGCGGACACCGACGCGGATTTTCGCTGGCTCCTCCCCTACTCGCCCTACCAAAACATCCGCAAAGGGGTGAACATGCCTACCATGCTCGTCACCGCAGGTGCCAACGACAGCCGCGTGGATGCGCTCCACGCCAAAAAATTTGTCGCGGCGGCGCAGAACAACCCCGGGCAGATCAGTCCGGTCATCCTGCACATGGATTTCAAAAGCGGGCATGGCAGCGGGCAAAGCACGGCCCACCGCATTGACAACTGGACGTTTATTTTTGACTTTGTGCTGGCGGAATTGGGGCGGTAGTTTTTGAAATAGGACTGCCGATGCTGGCTGGAAGCTGGCATCGGCAGGTTTTAAAGCAAGTGTATATCTGCAAGTAAATGCAAAACAATCGTACATTTGTGTAAAAATCACAAATAACGACCTATGTTGATCGAATTTAGCGTAGAAAACTTCCGTTCATTTCAGAAGATGCAAACCTTACACTTGCAGGCCGCTCCTATTAAATCAAAAAATCCGAGGTTAGACGAGGAAAATGTTTGCAGACTTACCGACAAATTGAGTGTTGTTAAAAGCAAAGTAATTTATGGTGCCAACGCTAGCGGAAAAAGTAATTTGATCAAGGCTATAACGGCTTTTATCAGAATATTTCGACAGTCCTTACAAGATGAAAACATCTTAAAGGTTTCGCTCTCTCCACATTTCATGGATACCATATCCTTTAGTAAACCTACTTTTTTCCAGATTCAATTCAGGCTGGATGGCCGTAATTACCGCTATGGATTCGAAGCGACGGGGACTGCTATTGTGAGTGAATGGCTCTACTCGAGTGATGGCAAGAAGCCAGAATCTTATCATTTCAAACGTGATGAGAATGGCATTGAAGTGAATCCCCGCACATTTAAAGAAGGAGTAAGACTGATCATCGGCAAAGATGAGATGCCGCCCTTATATCGGGCCAATGCTTTGTTTTTACCTTTAGTTGCTGCGTTCAATGGCCCTATTGCTGTGAAAATAAGTCGCTACTTTTCGGAGCACTATGCCGTACACAGCGGGATAGAGGATACTATTGCCAAGGACATAGCAATGGAGGCTTTTAGAGATGAAAGTATGCGAAAAAAAATGGCTGAAGTGCTCAAAAAATCTGACTTGGGCATTGAGGATCTGGGGAATATGGACATACCGGAAGAAGAATTAAGCGGTGCAGCCAGGGAAAATTATCAAAAAATGAGTGCAGAGGGCAGAAAGCCATTTGTTGTGGTAACCAAAAGAAGTGTATTGAATGAAACAGGCGATAAGGCAATTGAAGTCCCCTTTATGCTCAACGACGAGTCTTATGGTACGCAAAAACTGTTTTGGCTCAGCCCATTCTTGATTAATGTTTTGGAAAATGGAGGGGTGTTGATTGTGGATGAGTTCGGATCGAGCCTTCACATCAAGTTAATCCGGGAAATCGTTCATCTTTTCCACTCTCCCTTAACCAATCCTCACAATGCGCAGCTCATTGTGGCCACACACGACACCCATTTGCTGGATCAAGGCTTATTCCGCCGCGATCAAATTGCTTTTGTAGAGAAAAATCGAAGTGGTGAAAGTATCCTGACTGATTTGGTGGAGTTCAAAGGTGTACGCAATGATGCTTCTTTAGAAAGCGATTATTTGCAAGGAAGATACGGTGCAGTGCCTTTCACAAACCAATTCGATTGGGCATTTACTTTTGAAGATCATGGGAAAAAGCATCAAGAAAACGGATCAAAATAAGGCCTGGAATTGCCGGACAAGTAGTGCGAATGCATATTCTTTGAGGAGTCGGATAGCCAATACCAAACGGTTTTTTATCATATGCGAAGGGAAAAATACAGAGCCGTATTATTTCAAATCTTTTCCAGTAGTTACAGCCGATGTAGAAACACTTGGGTTGGGCCGCTCTAAAACAAGTCTGGTTGAGGAAGCAATTCAACGAGTAAATTGGGAAAAACCTGATGCTGAAAGAGAAGTTTGGGATTGTATTTGATATGGATTTTGACAAAAACAAAGAGGATTCCCTATATTTGCCTCCCTAATCATCAATTCTATGGAAGTATACGGCGCCATCCTCAACCTCGTCATCCCCATTTTTTTCCTGCTGTTCTTTATCGAAAAGATCGTTGCCTGGCGGCGCGGCGAGCAGGTCATCCGGGGACTGGACAGCGTTTCGAGTTTCAGTTCGGGCATCACTAATGTCGTTAAAGACGTGCTGGGACTGACCGTGGGCATTCTCAGTTATACGTGGCTGGTGGAGCGGGTAGCCCTGGTGCACCTCCAGGCCACGTGGTTGCTGTACCTCATCGCATTTCTAGTCGTTGATTTCCAGGGCTATTGGGTGCACCGCTGGAGCCATGAGATCAATTTTTTGTGGAACCGCCACATCATCCACCACAGCAGCGAGGAGTTCAACCTGTCGTGCGCCTTGCGGCAGTCCATCTCTACGATGGTCAATTATTTCACGTTTTTACTGCTGCCGGCGGCACTTTTGGGCGTACCGGCGCAAGTCATCGCCATCATCGGACCGCTGCACCTGTTCCTGCAATACTGGTACCATACGCAGTTGATCGGCAAAATGGGCTGGCTCGAGCGCGTGATCGTCACCCCTTCGCACCACCGGGTGCACCACGCCATCAATGCTGAATACATGGACAAAAATTACGGCCAGATATTTATCCTTTGGGACCGGTGGTTTGGCACGTTTCAGGAAGAAAGAACCGATGTGCTACCGGTGTACGGCGTAAAACGCCCCGTACGCACCTGGAATCCTTTCAAGATCAACTTTCAGCACTTCTGGCTGATGTTCACCGATGCCTGGCGCGCCCGGAGTTGGTGGGACAAATTGCGCCTGTGGTTCATGCCCACAGGCTGGCGCCCTGCCGATGTAGAAGCCCGCTATCCGGTCAGCAGCATCAGCGATGTGTATAATTTTGAAAAATACGACACGCCTGCTTCGGCGACGCTGGTGGCCTGGTCATGGGTACAGATGTTTTACAACTACTTCCTGCTAATCTACTTTTTCGCTTTTCTCGGCAAAATCGGCTCGCCCGGTATTTTTCTGTACGGCGCCTTTGTGTTCGCTTCTATCTACGCCTACACCGAACTCATGGATCGCAACCGCTACGCTCATGTGTACGAGATCGTCAAGTCGGCCTTCGGGCTCTATGTGATCTGGCAGGCCGGGGGCGACTGGTTTGGGGCACGGACGAACGTGGGGGTGTGGTATGTGTATGTGGTGGGGGCTTATTGCATCGTCTCGGTGGCGATGGTGGTGCGGCTGGTGGAGGAGGATGTGGCGGGGATGGTGCGGGCGGAGGCGGCGTGAGGGAATGGGCGACTTTTATTTATCCGTCATGGTATCAGCGATTTCTTGCACTTTTTCAATGGGAAGTCCTGTTAGGAACGCGGCAAATAATAACTTGTAAATTTGATATGCTTTCTTTTCACCCAGATGACCCATCTTTTTGATTAAATAGCCCCACTATTCGCTCAAAAAGATAGCCCATCTGAGCAAAAACCAATCTATCTGAAACTTACAAGTTATTATTTGCCCGTTCCTAAGTCCGTGTAAAGCAGGCGAGCTTCTACCTGCGTGTCGGCAATGCGGTAACTGATAAAAATGGAAGGTTTGGGCATGTGGTTGCAAAAATGTCTTTGGGACAAATGTAAAGATTCTCTCCACTTGCGGAAATGCGCGCAACTCCCTCCCAGGCAAATGCATCAAAAATAGCCCGGAGAAATACTGGATGATCCTAACTCAGAATGACACCCTGAGTTAGGATCGTCTCTACTGTTTTTGCAACGATTTTGATACGTTTGCCCTGACTCCTTCACCCCTTCGTCAAAAACGCATCGCATCCCTTCAAAAGTCAATAGTAAACAGTCAAAAGTCAACAATCAACGGTCAACGGTCAACGGTCAACGGTCACCACCCAACACCCCCACCTTCAAAAAACTCATCGCCCCCTTCTGATGGTACACCTTGTGCGTCGCCGTTTGGTAATCACCCGGCTGGGCTTTGAAGATGTCCATGAATTTTTGTGGATTCCGATCCGCCCACGGGAAGCAGGAACTCTGGATTTGCACCATCACGCGGTGTCCTTTTTTAAAGGTGTGCAGCACATCCTGAAGTTCTACGCTGACATCGGTCACGACATTGGGCTGGAAGGGCTGCGGCTTGGCCGGGTCGTTGCGGTATTTGCCCCGGATGATCTCGCTGCGCACCAATTGCTGATAGCCGCCCATCACCACTTCGGACCTTCTGGAGCTGCGCGGCATATTGACCGGATAGACATCAATCACTTTCACCACCCAATCGGCATCGGTGCCCGTGGTGGAGACTTTGAGCATGGCCTCGATCGCGCCCGCCAGCGTCAGATCGGCGGTGAGCGTGTCGGTGGCGAAGGTCAGCACATCAGGCCGCTGGGATGCAAAACGCTGGTCTTCCACCATGTAGGAAGAAATGACGGGGTCGTTGATCTTGCCGGAATAAGGGACGGGATGGTTGGGGTCGGACACAAAAGTGGAGTTGCTTTTAGCAGCAGTCGGCGGGTCAAAACTCAACTTTCCATCGCCTTGCAAATACAACTGCTTCGTTTTTAAGCCCTTCGGCGGGTAGGTATCGAAGGTGCGCCAGCGATTGGCGCCCGTCTCGAATACCGTGGCTTCCGGCAGATCGTATGTTCCGCCTTCGTCAGCAAGGTAATGCCGGAAGAACGGCGCCTCGATTTTTTCCTGAAAATAGGGCGATACTTTCGAGCCAAAATCCACATCTCCCAGCGTCTGACCGGAACGGCCGCCCCAGCCGCCGTGGGTCCACGGGCCAATGACAACCCTGTTTGGAATACCCGGATTCTGCTGCTCAATGGCCTGATAAGTGTGAAAAGTCCCATACAAATCCTCGGCATCATACCAGCCACCCACCACCAGCACTGCGTGTTGAATGCCGCGCAGGTGTGGAAGCAGGTTGCGCCGCCGCCAGTGGTCATCATAGTCGGGGTGCTCGAAATTTTCGTGGTAGTAAGAGTTCCGCCCTTTGTAAAAACCGGTTTCCGTGTTTTGGGTGGTGCCAACGGTGTGCAGGAAAAAATCGTAGCCGTCGGGATTTTTCACTTCAAAATAAGGCTCAGGGTCCTCCTTAATGGGCACCGATTGGTCCTGAAAATACGGGTAAAACCCAAAGTTAGCCGCCAGCATAAACGCGCCGTTGTGGAAGGCGTCATCGCGCCGCAAATCCGCCATCGGCGCCTGAGGCGATGAGGCTTTCAAGGCCGTATGCCCGGACAAAGCGCCCGCCGAGGCAAAAAAACCGGGATAGGAAGTGCCCCATTGCCCGACTTTGCCATTGTTGTTTGCGATGTTTTTCACCAGCCAGTCAATGGTGTCGTAGGTGTCCGATGCTTCGTCTATATCTTTGGGTGTGGCTTTTTTGTCCAGATGCGGGGTCATTTCGACAAACTTCCCCTCCGACGCATACCGCCCTCTGACATCCTGATAAACAACAATGTACCCGTCGCGCAACAGGTATGGATTCGGCCCGATCCGGCGGCGGTATTCCGTCAATCCATAAGGGCGACAACTGTAGGGCGTGCGCTGGAGCAGGATGGGATGCGACTTGGTTTGGTCTTTCGGCGCATACACCTGCGTAAAAAGTTTTACCCCGTCGCGCATGACGATCTGGTACTCCGATTTTTCGTAGTTGTCCCGAATGAATACAGAATCCTGTTGGAAGGAATACGGGTAAGTATCCTGCGCGTGGACGGATAAGGGGAATAGGAAGAAGAACAGTAAGCGCTTTATCATTTTGTTGAATTTTAACATTCTATGCAAAGCTGTCAACAAGGTAAAAAATCATCCTTGCAGACAAGCCGCCCGCAGCACCTGCATATACCTCAAACCTTTGCCCTGGGCAAACGTGATGTTGCGGTCGGGAATACCCTCGGCGTCGGGAAACGTATCAACCGCCAGGGTCACGCTGTCTTCGCGCAGGATATGCAGCATGGGATACATCGAACGGTTGGTGTAATTCGCCGGATCATCGGCATCGGCGCCTGAAAAGCAATAATCCGGGTGAAAACTGGCAACCTGATAGACCCCTTCATAATCCTGATCGGCGACCAGGGCTTCGGCCAGATCCACCAGATCAAGGTATTCCTCAAAATCGGCAAATTGGTTGGGAAAAATGATCAGGGTGGTTTCGATGTCGTCCGTGTCGTCAAGGTAGCACAGTTCTTTCAGGAGAACTTCCAAGGTGTTTTCCATAGTCGCTTCGGGCCATACGACGTATCGAATGCTTTTTCTCAGCAGGGCTTTTGCTGCGAACGGGCAAAAATTACAACCGATGACGACGGAGTTGATCCATTGGGTGGTTTGGGCAATGACGGTGCTTTCTGTCAAAATAGAGCGAAGTAAGGAGTGAGGTTGATCGAACACAGAGGCACGGAGGCACAGAGAATCATGAAAGTTCACATTCAAAACTCTGTGCCTTGACTTTTGACTTTTGACCGTTGACTTTTGACTTTTGACCGTTGACTTTTGACCGCTCCGTGCCGCTGTGTTCATTAGAATGTTTTACCTTCGCAAAAATCTAAATTTAATAGCATGTCAGCGACAAAAATTACAGTCAACAACAACGGCTCCCTCAAAATTGAGGGCGATTTTGAAATTGTAGATCCCCAGGGCAACGTGTATGGCCTTCAAGGCAGGACAGCGCTCAGCTTGTGCCGGTGCGGATTATCGAACAACAAGCCTTTCTGCGACGGTGCGCACAATGGGCATTTGGAACATGAGGCGGTTGCCTTTGATCTGCCTCCTAAAAAGGTGTAATACAGGTTTTGCCAAAAAGCCCCGTTCCGAAAGCAATAGCCTTCTAAACGGGGCTTTTTATGAAAAGACAACGCCCACCCCACATTTCGCGACGCTCCTCCCATTTCCCTTGCTCATGGGCCTTGTTTCATTGCATCATTGCGTCAAAAAACAACGCAATGAATACCGGCACTAAAATTTTCGCAGCAGCACTTTTCTTTCTCCATAGCTGGGTACTTCCTGCCCAATACACTTGGCAACTGCTGCCTCAATCGCCACAAAACGGCCAAAAACAGGATGATGTATACTTTCTGACGCCGATGCTGAGCTGGAGCGTCAACGGTTCAGGCCGTATCTATAAAACCTTGAATGGTGGCACGACGTGGGTCAAAATACTCGATCAACCTGGCACTTATTTTCGCTGCATTGGTTTCCGGGATTCACTGCACGGCTTCGCGGGCAACATCGGGCCTGATTATTTCCCCAACGTCACAGATGCCACACCGCTCTACCGCACCGACGACGGTGGCGCTACCTGGCAGCCCGTGACCACCATCAGCGGCGCGGCGCCAACGGGATTGTGCGCGATTCAGGTGGTCACACCCAATGTGATCGTCGCTGGCGGACGGGTCGGCGGGCCTACCCACTGGATCCGAAGTACCGACGGCGGTTCAACCTGGACGAGCAAAAGTCTCGCAACGCAACTGGCAATGGTCACCGACCTGTACTTTTCCAGTCCCGATACAGGATTTGTGTTTGGAGGCACCAACGCCAACATCCAATTGTCGAAAGCCAAAATACTGCGCACTGTGGACGGTGGCGCGACATGGAAGACGGTCTATCAATCCACCCGCCCATTCGAAACCATCTGGAAAGCGCATTTCCCGTCGCCCACGACTGGCTATGCGACGCTATTGAGTTATGCGCCCAATACCTTGGAGCGTTTTGTCGCCAAAACCACCGACGGCGGCCTCACCTGGTCCGATCTGCCCCTTGCCGGCAACGGAGCCAAAGCCTTTGGTGTCGGCTTTTTGACTGAAGACATCGGTTGGGTCGGCTGTGACAATTCGATCTATGAAACCTCCGATGGTGGTCAGACCTGGACACCCGAAAACATCGGCCAATATGTCAACAAAATTCGGGTGCTCGACGGCGTGGCTTATGGCATCGGTGTGCGCATTTATAAAATGAAACCTGCGGTGAATGGCAGTCAAGCACCTACTGAGGGCAATGCGCGTTTGCTGGCTTGGCCCAACCCGGCATTTGAAAATGTAACCCTGTCATTTTATCTAGAAAAACAGGCCACCTTCGTCGTACAATTGCTCGACAGCCAAGGAAAAATGGTGGTAGAAAGTCCACCTGTCAACAAAAACGCAGGAGAACACACCGAGACTTTGGCAACAGGCACTTTACCAACCGGCTCGTATCTTTTGCTGGTCAAAGCGGACGGAGCAATCCTGGCACAGACGGTCCTGGTCATTCAAAACAAACCTTAGCGGTATGAACAAACAAAAAAAATCTCCCTGGAAAGCCCTCTTATTCGCCCTTTTTCTTGGCGGACTGGGTGCATTGGGCGGTTATTACGGAACCTCCTTCCTAAAATCCTTTTTGCCACAAGCCGCTTCGCCACATGGCTTTGTTGAAAAAATCGGGTTCGTCGCGGTCGCTTTTTTCGCCATTTGGGTGACGATTGCTATACACGAGCTGGGTCATTTGTGCGCTGGATTGGCACAAGGATTCCGGGTTGCCTTGTACATAGCCGGTTTTTTGGGGGTGCGCGGGACGAAGCATGGTGTGCGTTTTTTTGTCAATCGCCAGGTCAGCCTGATGGGTGGACTGGCCGCGACTTTTCCAGAGCGGATGGAGAGCGGTCCGGAGTTGCGCCGCAAATTCGCTCGCATCGTGGCTGCCGGCCCGCTGGCGAGCCTTCTGCTCAGCGTTGTGGCCTTGTCTGCACTCACTTTTGTGCGGCAAAACCTCGGTGAATCGCCCTCGCTGATTGCCCGAATGAGTATCGCTTTTCTGCTGTTTACTTCAGGGATATCCGGGGTTATTTTTCTGGCGACGATGATCCCTACCGTAGCCGGCGGCTTTATGTCCGATGGAGCGCGGTTGCTTTCTTTGTTGAATGGCGGAGAAAGAGGCCGTTATGAGGAAGCGACCCTGGCCGTTACCGCTTTATTGGGCGCTGGGAAATTGCCCGGTGAATATCCCACCGATTTACGGGAACGGCTCATGACCCGCACACCCGATTCGCTGTTGGGCCTGAACGGGCATTTTATCAACTTTAGCTGCCATTTAGACCGGGGCGAAACAGAACAGGCACTTCCGCTGGCGCACCTGATCCAGGAAAATATTTCTGCTGTACCATCCGCATTTCAGGGCCATTATTTGAAAGATGTTGCGTTTTTTTACGCCTTCCTGTCCCAGGATGCCGAGGCTGCCCACGCGTGTTGGAACACCATTCAAAAATCATCTGAAAAAGACCCCGATGCCGCTACTTTTCGGGTAAAAGCCGCGCTGGCCTTGCTGGACGGTACTGCGACGGAGGCCATTGGTTTTGTAGAAAAAGGACTGGCGAAAATTGCTGACCTGCCTTTTGATGGGCAGCGACGCTTTGAGGAAAAATGGCTGCGGGCTGTGTTGAAGCGCGCACAGGCAGGTATGGCTTCCAATCATCAAATTTAACCAACAACATGCACCGTTCTTTTTCCAAACGTCAAGCCTACTGGTTCTGCCAGATTTTTGGCTGGGTCACTTTTGTTTTGTATGAAATCGTCAATCTGCTGGGTTTGGGATTTTTCACCTGGGAAGGCGCACTGATCATGGCTTTGGTGGCGCCGCTTGGAATTGGGATTACGCATGTGTATCGAATCGTGTTATTGCGCTGGCGGTTCCTGGAATTGCCCTTCCCCCAAATGGCTTTACTGGGTTTGGCAGCCGTTTTTGGATTGTCGTTCGTGCTATTTGTCGGAACCACCTTTTTGTCCTGGGGCGTACAAGGCTCCGTCAACTGGTCGGAGATCACGCTCAATTATCTGTTCATGTCCTTGCTCAACTGGTCACGGTACGTGTTTGTATGGGTGCTCATTTATCACCTGTACAGCCTGATGGAGCGGATCAACCGCACACAAATCGAGTACCTCGATTCTGAGAATCAACTTAAAAATGTCGAGCTACAAAACCTGAAAGCCCAGCTCAATCCGCACTTCCTGTTCAATGCCCTCAACAGCATCAAGGCCCTCACCCACAGCGACCCGAAGCGTGCCGGCGATGCGGTCATGCTTTTATCCGACTTGCTGCGTTATTCGCTCAATTATGAAAAACAAACACTTGTACCACTCGCCGATGAACTCGCTGTCACCCGCGACTATCTGGCGCTCGAAAAAATTCGCTTCAACCAGCGGCTCGAATACACGCTGGACATAGAACCGGCTGCTGAGAAATGGCTCGTCCCGCCTATTTTACTGGTTACGCTGGCAGAAAACGCCATCAAACACGGGATTGCGCAATCGGTTCAGGGTGGAGTTGTGCAGATTCGCGCCCACCTGGAAAATGATCAACTGCGGCTGGAGGTTTGTAATACCGGCCATTTTCTGCCCCATCCTGACCGTCAAGGCATCGGTTTGGCCAACATTCGACGGAGACTGGATATGCTCTTTGGAGGCAAGGCCGTCTTTAACCTGAACAACAACAACCAACAAGATACCGTGACAGCTGCGGTACAAATCCCAGCGCTTTGACATGGAAATCCGTACCCTGCTGATTGACGACGAAGACCTGGCCCGACAGGAAATGCGCCACTTGCTCGGCGCTTTTTCCGAGATACGCATTCTGGATGAAGCAGCCGATGTGACGGATGCTTTGGCCAAAATCCGTCGGCACCAGCCCGATCTCATCTTTCTCGACATCAATATGCCCGGCAAAAGCGGCTTTGACCTGCTCGCCGAGCTCGAAGAAAGCCCCCGTGTGGTGTTTGTCACGGCATACGATGAATTTGCCGTCCGCGCTTTCGAGACCAATGCGCTCGACTACCTGCTTAAACCGGTCCGCCCGGAGCGCCTCGAAAAGGCGGTTGCTGCTGTCCGCGAAGCCTTGAGCGCCCAGTCCGCGCAATGGGCAGGCGCTGTGCCCACTCAGCCTTACGGCCTGCGCCCCGACAGCCTGGTCTTCATCAAAGACGGCGAAAAATGCTACTTCGTCCGGCTCTCCGATATTTTTCTATTTGAGAGCGAAGACAATTATGTGCGGGTGTATTTTGGCACAGAAAAACCTTTGCATCGCAAAAGCCTCAACCTGCTCATCGAAAAATTGCCGCCCGAACTTTTTTTTCGCGCCAACCGCCAGCAGATCATCAACCTGGCCTATATCACTGACATCGAGCCATTTTTTCACGGGACCCTCCGCGTTACGCTGCGCGGAGGCATCCGGGTGGAAATTTCTGTGCGGCGGGCAGGAGAGTTTAAGGAGCGCTTGAGTCTATAGAACCTGCACGAGCAAAGCATAAAAATAGTCCGAACACGATCAGATGAAACGCGACCTTTGCACAATGGTCGGCTCTCTTGCTGAATCTCGTGACAAATCCCCCTATCCGGCACCAGCCAACTCAATATTTAGGACATGAAGCGAAAAATCTTCCAATTCCTTGGATATGCCCTGCTGGTGTGCGCGGCCATTTTTTCAGCCATCATTTTTTGGCCGCGCCACTACCACGCACCTGCTCTGCAAGAAAGGGCCAACATCCGGTATTGGGATTTGCGCACTGGTTCAAGAATTGCCTACACGTTCGCTTCGGCAAAAGGGATCAAAAAACCCAATCCGGTTATTTACCTGCACGGCGGGCCGGGCGGCGTTATCACCGATAAAAACATCCGACTCCTTTCGCCGCTCACCGACGACGGTTACGACGTGTACTGGTACGACCAGATCGGGAGCGGGCATTCCGCGCGGCTGGCCGACATCAGGGAGTACACGGCGGAACGGCATCAACGCGATCTGGAAGCCATCGTACAGCAAACAGGCGCAGAGAAAGTCATCCTGATCGGGCAATCGTGGGGCGCTATTCTGGCGACGCTGTTTGCTGCCGACCACCCCGATCAACTCGAAAAAATCATTTTCACTTGCCCGGGGCCGATACAACCCAGGCGCAATGAATTGGCCAATGAGGTTCCACCCGATAGCCTGCACCTTCGGCCACCTTATTTTTCAAATGCTCAGGGCAATGCACTAGCCAACAACTTGAGAACTGACGCAATGGCCTGGATCGCCCAAAATTTCGGAAAAAAACTGGCTTCCAACCAGGAGGCCGATGAATTTGCCACCTACCTGAATCAGGCATTGAATCGCTCCCTGGTATGCGACACGACGAAAATCCCTCAAGTCATGGGCGGGGTAGGTTTTTATGTGCAAGTGATGACGGTAGAAAGTTTGAACCAAATTCCAGACCCGCGCGCCAAATTGAGAGCGGTACAGTGCCCGGTGCTGGTGATGAAGGGCCAGTGCGACAACCAAAAATGGGGTTTTACCAGGGAGTACCTGGACATCTTTCCGCATAGTCAATTGATCGTAATTCCAGATGCGGGTCATTCCATCGCGGTCGAGCAGCCGGAATTGTATATTCGGACAATCAAAACATTTCTATCGAACTAAACGCTTTATGATCAACATAGAATCACATAAACGAGTCGTATTGATCGGCGCCGGTATCATGAGCGCCACACTGGGCGTATTGCTCAAAAAACTGCTTCCCGGTGTGGAGATCACCATTTTTGAACGCCTGGGCACCGTCACAGCCGAAAGTTCGGAAGCCATGAACAACGCGGGCACCGGACACTCCGCTTTTTGCGAACTCAATTACACCCCTGAATCCAAAAGCGGGGCGGTAGACATTTCCAAAGCCATCAAAATCGCTTCGGCATTTGAAGTTTCCAAAGAATTCTGGGCTTACCTCGTGCGCCATCGGCACATCACTTCACCCGAAAAATTCATCCATTCCGTGCCGCACATTAGTTTTGTGTGGGGAGAAAAGGATGTCGCTTTTTTGCACAAGCGCTACGAAGCCATGCGGCTGCACCCGCTTTTTGAGGCGATGGAATATAGCGAAAACCGCGTGGAACTGCTCGATTGGATGCCGCTTGTCATGACGGGACGGAAGACTGTCGAGCCGGTCGCTGCGACCAGAATGGGCTTCGGCACCGACGTGAATTTTGGCGAACTGACGCGGGCGTTGTTCGGCTATCTGGAAAAGCAGGACAATGTGACGCTGCATTTGAATTGTGAGGTGCGGGATTTGGAAAAACAAGACGTCGGCGCCTGGCAGGTAACCGGGAAAGACCTGGAGCAGGATAAAAAAATAGAACTGGAAGCCGATTTTGTCTTCATCGGCGCAGGTGGCGGTGCGTTGCACCTGCTCGAAAAATCAAACATCGAAGAAGCCGAGGGCTATGGCGGGTTTCCCATCAGCGGCCAGTGGCTGGTGTGCGACAACCCCGCCGTCGTCGAACGCCATGCGGCAAAGGTGTACGGAAAAGCCAGCGTAGGGGCGCCACCCATGTCGGTGCCACACCTGGATACCCGCATCATTGACGGCAAAAAGGCTTTGCTTTTTGGCCCTTTTGCAGGATTTTCCACTAAATTTCTGAAACACGGCTCCTACTGGGATTTGCCTGCCTCCATCGAACTGGAAAATTTCATTCCGATGCTGGCCGCAGGCTGGCACAATCTTGCATTGACCCGTTACCTCATCCAGCAGGTCGCCCAATCGCCTGAAGACCGGTTTGAAGCGCTGCAAGCCTACTTCCCCGAAGCCCGCATAGAGGACTGGCATCTGGCGATTGCCGGACAACGGGTGCAGGTGATTAAAAAAGATGACGAACAGGTAGGTATCCTGGAGTTCGGCACCGAATTGGTCTGCGCCGCAGATGGCAGTCTCGCTGCCTTGCTGGGTGCATCGCCGGGCGCTTCTACTGCCGTCACCGCGATGATTGATGTGTTGAAAAAATGTTTTCCCAATGAAATGAAATCACCTGAATGGAAGAGTGTGCTGAAACAAATGGTGCCTTCGCACGGGACGCCGATCAACAAGGCCAACCGGTGTCAGTTTACGCGGGAGGTGCGGCAAAAGGAGTTGGGGTTGGTGGGTTACTAAGTGATGGGCTGACTTCGAGTCAGCCCATCACGCTCAACGAAGCCCCGCGAATATACCGGAGCGGGGCTTTTGTTTATTTCAACAAGGTCACTTCAAATTCACCATTTTCAAAAGATACCCCTTTGGGATAATTGAACAACTCGCTTCGTTCCCGAAAAAAATATACCTGAAAACGACCTTTGATCACCTGCTTAACCGGATCATAATCATCTACCCAGACGTAACTCTTGCGGTATCCATCTATCCGGTAAAAAGCGTCAATTTCATCGTAGTATCCGACCCAATATAAACCGCTTGGTCTTTTAGAAGTACTAAAATCAGTAGACAATGGATACTTTCCTTCTTTCAAAGGCAATGAGATCAAGCTAATTTGTTCAAGTAATATGGTATCTAAATCAAATGTTTCAAAAGAAATGCCCATTTTTGAAGAATCACTTGAGATATAGCCCCACGAACCGCTTCCATTCCAGTCTACTCCATCACGCTTACACTTTACCCAACCATATTTTTGAGTTCCCGCCCAAGCATTAGGCAGTGCCGTAAATACCTCAGAGGGCTCTTGATCCTTATTGCATGCTATGCAAAAGGAAAATCCCATCAGAATGATGATCAGTAGTCTCATAAGGGTCTCAACGTTGAAGAATGAACGTGTTCTGGAGTTCTTTTGGGGCTTTTAAAATCATCTGCCGTACAAAAGAAGTTGCGTATTTTTTTTGCATTGTAGGCTGCTACTGTCCCATTTCCATCAATTCCAGTTGGGAATCCATCAAATGAGACATTGGGGTTGGAGAAAAAGGGGATTCTACTTGATCCAGTAGGTAAAACTGCCATCAGATTCCATATCGGTGTTTTCCAGTCAAAGTTATTGGGGTTGTTCCCATAGGTCGAGCCTGGCTGGGTGTAGGGGGTAGTGGCAGTGGCCGTGATGCACTGCGCGTCAGGTGGGGTTTGTGCCTGTACGGTGGGGGCAGCAAACAGCAGCCCCCCCGCGAGTGCGAGGGCAGAGTAGATGCTTTTCATATTAAAAAAGTGGAGTGAGCTATTGTTTTGTTCCGATAAACCTTCTCGTTTTCACAGGGCTGCCCCCGTTCCCTCCGGTAGGGTATTGGGTCGTGTAGTCTATGATCAAAGTCTTGTAATCGGCCTGCAAGCGGCCAGTACCTATTGCAAAGCCGCATTCACTGCCACGGCTGTAAAAATTGCGCCACGAAAGCAGTGGCCTCACAGGGACCCAAGCATCCTTGCATTCCCTTGGAAAGTTCAATATCTGCGGATCATAAAACTCGTTGTACCCGATGGTGATGGTGAAGAGACTGTCTTTCAGATCGTCGTCGTAACCCCGATAAGAGCCCAAAATGGGCAGATTGTCCCGGTTCGCGAAGTAATCTACCAAAAAAAGGTTTTGGTAAAAAGTGTCTTTTACTACATCACCCGCAGCGCAGCCTGCCGGTACCTTACGGGTGGTAATGAGCCTTACCGGAATATTCCCGGTAATGTTTGGGTCAAATGTCAGCGTGAACAACCGCTGGGTAAATGTCCTGGCGTCGGTTCCGATTT
>Ga0209181_10004084_pt1 | contig 22001 bp, 19 predicted proteins | sample MAT05_FD_187208 | JGI IMG/M metagenome (GOLD analysis project Ga0209181, IMG submission 187208) | Freshwater microbial communities from Lake Fryxell liftoff mats and glacier meltwater in Antarctica - MAT-05 (SPAdes) (version 2) | ecosystem: Environmental > Aquatic > Freshwater > Ice > Liftoff...
AGGTGCGCCGCTGCGCATCGAGGGTGTGGGCAGCGACAGCATCCAGGGCGACATCCGCTTCGTCGACGCCGCCGTGGCGATGGGTGCGCAGGTCAAGAGCGGCCCCGGCTGGCTGGAAGTGCACCGCGGCCGCTGGCCGCTGGCCGGCATCACGCTGAACTGCAACCACATCCCCGACGCCGCGATGACGCTGGCCGTGATGGCGCTGTATGCCGACAGCCCAACCCGGCTGGAAGGCATCGCGAGCTGGCGCGTGAAGGAAACCGACCGCATCGCCGCGATGGCCACCGAGCTGCGCAAGCTGGGCGCTCAAGTGGCTGAGGGCGCCGACTTCATCGAGGTGCAACCGCTGGCCTCGGCCGACTGGCGCGCTGCGGCGGTCCACACCTACGACGACCACCGCATGGCGATGTGCCTGTCGCTCGGCGCCCTCAACACGCTGGCCGACGACGACCCGCACGCAGTGGGCGTGCCACTGCGCATCCTGGACCCGCGCTGCGTCGCCAAGACCTTCCCCGACTACTTCGAAGCCTTGTTCGACGTCGCCACCGCCGACACGGCCCAGGTGCCGGTGATCTGCATCGACGGACCCACTGCCTCGGGCAAGGGCACGCTGGCCGCCGCCGTGGCCGACGCGCTGGGCTACCACCTGCTCGATTCCGGCGCGCTCTATCGCGCCACTGGCCTGGCTTCTGTATGGGACGGCGTATCAGCCGACGACGAAGCCGGGTTGGCGCGGCTGGCAGGCCTGCTCGACCTGCGCTTCGGTCATGGGCCACTTGAAGACGTGCACAGCAGCCGCGCCTGGCTGCGCGGCCGTGAGGTCAGCGACGAGCTGCGCACCGAGACCTCAGGGCTTCTGGCCTCGCAGATTTCGGCCTTGCCCGCAGTTCGCCATGCCCTGCAAGACCTGCAACTGGCCTTTCGACGCGCACCCGGCCTGGTGGCTGACGGCCGCGACATGGGCACCGTCATCTTCCCGGGCGCCAAGCTCAAGGTTTTCCTCACCGCGAGCGCTGCGACAAGGGCCGAAAGACGGCATAAGCAATTGATTTCCAAGGGAATTCCGGCTAATATCTCCGACCTTCGCGCAGACTTGGAAGCACGCGACGCCCGAGACAAAAACCGGGTCGTGGCGCCCTTGAGACCAGCGGAAGACGCGCTCTTGCTCGACAACTCAGACCTCAGCATCGAAGCCTCGGTGCAGCAGGTGCTGGCTTGGTGGCAGCAGCGCAGGCCCTTCTGATCTTTCACGTCAGCCAGGGCCGAAAGAGGTTCAGCGCGCCTCCCTCCGCAGCCGTCAGGCTTTCGGGCGCGCTGAAGTGTTCAACCCCAACCCGCGGCACCTGCCGCAAGCACGCCCGCACTGCTTTTCACTACCCGGGCCAGCCAGGAAACCAATGACCGTTATCACTACCGTCACCGCCCCAGGTGGCGCCGACATGTTCGCCGCTCTGTTCGAAGAGTCGCTGAAGTCCAACGACATGCGCGTCGGGGAAGTCATCTCCGCCGAAGTCGTGCGCATCGAGTTCAACCACGTCGTGGTGAACGCCGGCCTGAAGAGCGAAAGCTACGTGGCCATCGAAGAATTCAAGAACGACCAGGGTGAACTGGAAGTTCAGGTCGGCGACTTCGTGTCGGTGGCCATCGACGCTGTCGAAAACGGCTACGGCGACACCATCCTGAGCCGCGACAAGGCCAAGCGCCTCGCCTCGTGGATGAGCCTGGAAAACTCGCTGGAAAGCGGCGAGTTCGTCACCGGCACGGTCAGTGGCAAGGTCAAGGGCGGCCTGACGGTGCTGGTCAACGGCATCCGCGCCTTCCTGCCGGGCAGCCTGCTCGACACGCGCCCGGTGAAGGACATGACGCCCTACGAGGGCAAGACCATGGAATTCAAGGTCATCAAGCTCGACCGCAAGCGCAACAACGTCGTGTTGTCGCGCCGCGCTGTCGTCGAGGCTTCGATGGGCGAAGAACGCGCCAAGCTGCTGGAAACCCTGTCCGAAGGCGCCATCGTCAACGGCGTGGTCAAGAACATCACCGAATACGGTGCGTTCGTCGACCTCGGCGGCATCGACGGCCTGCTGCACATCACCGACATGGCCTGGCGCCGCGTGCGTCACCCGTCGGAAGTGGTGACGGTCGGCCAGGAGCTGACGGCCAAGGTGCTGAAGTTCGACGCCGAGAAGAATCGCGTTTCCCTCGGCCTGAAGCAGCTGGGCGACGACCCGTGGCATGGCGTGAGCCGCCGCTACCCGAACAGCACGCGCCTGTTCGGCAAGATCACGAACATTGCCGACTACGGTGCGTTCGTCGAAATCGAGCCGGGCATCGAAGGCCTGGTGCACGTGTCCGAGATGGACTGGACCAACAAGAACGTCGCTCCCGCCAAGGTGGTCACCCTGGGCGAGGAAGTCGAAGTCATGGTCCTGGAGATCGACGAAGACAAGCGCCGCATCAGCCTGGGCATGAAGCAGTGCAAGGCCAACCCGTGGGAAGAGTTCAGCACCACGGTCAAGCGCGGCGACCGCGTCAAGGGCCCCGTCAAGAGCATCACCGACTTCGGCGTCTTCATCGGCCTGTCAGCCGGCATCGACGGCCTGGTGCATCTGTCAGACCTGTCCTGGCACGAGCCGGGCGAGACCGCCGTGCGCAACTACAAGAAGGGCCAGGAAGTCGACGCCATCGTGCTGGCCGTGGACGTGGAGCGCGAGCGCATCAGCCTGGGCATCAAGCAGCTGGACACCGACCCGTTCACCACCTTCACCACGCTGAATGATCGCGGTGCGGTCGTCAACGGCAAGGTCAAGAGCGTCGACCCGCGCGGCGCCGAGATCCAGCTGAATGAAGACGTCACCGGTTATCTGCGTGCGTCAGAGATCAGCGCCGATCGCGTCGAGGATGCGCGCAACCTGCTGAAGGAAGGCGACGACGTCACGGTGATGGTGATCAACGTCGACCGCAAGATGCGTTCGATCCAGCTGAGCGTCAAGCAGAAGGACAACGCCGATGCCCAGCAAGGCATGCAGGCGCTGCGCCAGACCAGCGAGCGCGAGAACGCCGGCACCACGAGCCTCGGCGCCTTGCTGCGCGCCAAGCTCGACAACCGCCCCGAGTAAATCGGCGGCCGCCGGCCCCGCGGTCACGCGGGGCCGGCACTGTCCTCTCAGCCCGCCGTATCCATGACCCGATCCGATCTCGTCACCCGCCTGGCCGAGCGCTTTTCGCAGCTCACGCAGCGCGACACCGAGTTCGCGGTGAAGACCATCCTGGACGCGATGAGCGACGCATTGGCTCGGGGCCACCGCATCGAGATTCGTGGCTTCGGCAGCTTCAGCATCAACCGCCGCCCGCCACGCATGGGCCGCAACCCGCGCAGCGGCGAGCAGGTGGTCATCCCAGAAAAACTGGTGCCGCACTTCAAGCCGGGCAAGGCCTTGCGTGAAGCCGTCGATGCCCAGGCGCCGGCAGATAGCGACAGCGCCTGACGTCGCAGCGGCCCTCGCGCCCGCCGCGCTCCCGCCAGTCCCGCCACACCCAGAGGCCGCGCCTAGAATCCTCGCCGCATGCGCTTCCTCGTCCGGCTGTTCTGGGCCTTCGTCTTCTTCACGTTGTTCGCCTTCGCGCTGAACAACCAGCAACTGGCCACCGTGCGCTGGTTCTTCGGGGTGGAATGGCGCACGCCGATGGTCATCGTGGTGTTGACCGCATTCGCGGCCGGCTGTGCCATCGGCGTGATGGCCATGCTGCCCAGTTGGTGGCACCAGCGCCGTGTGGCGCGTCGCGACGCACCGCCCCCGGCAACAGCAGGCAGCACACCACCGAGCAGCCTGATGCCCAGCGAGTTCGGGCCTGAACACCCGCCACGAGAAGGCCTGTAGCCACCGCCATGGAATTGGATCTGCAGTGGCTGCTGATCGGCCTGCCCGTGGCCTTCGCGCTGGGCTGGATGGCTTCGCGCTTCGACCTGAGACAGCTCAAGCGCGAACGGCAAGACGCACCGCGCGCCTATTTCAAGGGCCTGAACCTGCTGCTGAACGAACAGCAGGACAAGGCCATCGATGCCTTCATCGAGGCGGTGCAGAACGACCCCGACACCACCGAGCTGCACTTCGCCCTGGGAAACCTTTTCCGTCGTCGCGGCGAGTTCGAGCGCGCGGTGCGCGTGCACCAGCACCTGCTGGGCCGCAGCGACCTGAAGGCCGGCGACCGCGAACGTGCCCAGCGCGCGCTGGCGCAGGACTACATGAAGGCCGGCCTCTTCGACCGCGCCGAGGCTTCCTGGCAGACCCTGGAGGGCAGCAGCTTCGACGGTGAAGCGCGGCTGGCGCTGTTGTCGCTGTACGAACGCAGCCGCGACTGGAAACGTGCCGCGACAGTCGCGCGCCAGCTCGAAGCGGCAGGCACAGGCTCGTTTGCGTCACGCATCGCGCATTACGAATGTGAACTGGCCGAGGCCGCCGACGCAGCCGGCCTGCCCCAAGACGCCGAAGCCGCCCTGCAGCGCGCCCGGCTTGCGGCCCCGAAAGCGCCGCGGCCGGCGCTGCTGACCGGTCATCGCTTGTTGCGGGCGGGCGAAGCTGCGCGTGCCGTGGAAGCCTGGGACAGCCTGCGCGAGCAGAACCCGGCCGCCTTCCTGCTGGTGGCGCCGGACTACGCGCGCGCTGCGCTCGCGGCGAGCCGCACGCAAGATGCCCATGCCGCGCTGGCCACGAGCCTGCAGCAACTGCCGGCGCTCGAGCTCGTGCAGGCACTGGAAATTCTGGAAGCCCCGGATGACCCGGCACGCCTGCCGCGGCTGCTGGCACTGCTGAAACAGCAACCGAATTTGTCTGGCGCGCTGCGCCTGCTGGACCTGCCGCCAGAAGCCTTCACGCCCGAAGCTTGGGAAGTGCTCAAGGCGACCTTGAAGCGCAGCGTCGGCCCACTGCAGCGCTACCGCTGCGCCGCCTGCGGCTTCGAGGCCCAGCACTATTTCTGGCAATGCCCGGGCTGCCTCAGCTGGGACAGCTACCCCACGCAGCGGCTGGACGCGCTGTGAACAACGGCCTCAGAGGCTGAGAGTTTTGCGAGTGTGACCGAGCAGCGCGTCAAAAGGCGTCCGATCTAGGCGCAAAGCACAGCCATAGCTCGGGCTATGGCGCGCATTTGCAACGACGAGCGGGCGTCTTATGGCGTGATGAGTGGGCATGACCGAAAGACTCTCAGCCTCTCAGCCCTTGATCTGCTGATCCAGCAGCGCCAGCACTTCGTTGCGGCCGGGCACCTGGCCCTTGCCGCCGATGCTGGCCACCGGCCCGGGGCCGGTGATGCCGGCCAGCCCGGGCTCGTGGTCGCAATAGATGCCCAGCGTGGGCCGGCCCAGCGCGGCGGCCAGGTGGGTGAAGCCGGTGTCCAGCCCCACCACCTGGTGTGCGCCGGCCAGCACCGCGGCCATCTCGCCCACGCGCAGGAAGGGTGGCACGTCGCCGTCGCAGCCGGCGGCAATGCGCTCGGCCAGCGTCTGCTCTTCCGGGCGGCCCCACAGCACCACCGGCATCCAGCCCCGCTCCTGCAGGCGCTTGCCCACCTCCACCCACTGGCGTTCTGGCCACAGCTTTTCACGCCGGCTGGCATTGGGAATCAGCACCGCGTAGGCCGCGCGCGGGGTCCAGGTCGGGGCGGGTGCACGCAGGCCGAAGTCGGGCGGGCTGTCGATCATGTAACCCAGATGCGCCGCCGCGAGCAGGCGGCAGCGCTGAACGGCCTGCAGGTCGCGCGGTACCGCCACCTTGTGCTGGTAGCACCAGGCCGCGGCCGGTTCGCGGATGCTGGCCTTGTCGTACCCCAGCACCGGGGCGCCAGTCTGGCGCGCCCACAGCGCGCTCTTCAACAGGCCCTGCAGGTCGAGCACACCTTCGTACTGGCCGGCGCGCAGTTCACCCCGCAGGTGGCCCATGGCCTGCCAGGTGGCGGGCTTGAAAAGCTGACCCCGCCACTTGCGCCAGGCCATCGGCAACACGCGGTTGATGCCGGGGTGCATCTGCGGAATGGCAGCAAAGGGCGCTTCGACCAACCAGTCGATCTCGGCCGCTGGATGATGGCGACGAATGTCGTTGACCACCGGCATGGCATGGACGACGTCGCCCATCGACGAGGTCTTGACGATCAACAGCCTCACAGGCGCTGCTGCTCTTTGACGAGCTCCGGGTTGAGGCGAGGGTCGTTGTACATCTTGAACTGGCGATAGACCTTGAAATAGGCGCGGCCGGCGGCGGCGTCGGCCAGCAGCGCGTCCAGGCAGCGGGCCAGATCTGCACGCTGTTGCAGCAGGCGCTGCAGCTTCACGGTGCTGCCCGCGCGGTGCGCATCGTCCACATCCTGGCGTTCCGTCTGCTGGCGCATCGCCCGGGCCTTCAGCGCCATGATGGACAGGCGGTCGATCATGCTGCCGGCGGTTTCGCTGTTCAGGCGCGCCGCCGCCGGCACCGTGGACACCGGTGCGTCGGTGCACGCCGAAGCCGCATCCACCAGGCCCAGCGCGACGAGCAGGATTTCATCGACACGTTCGGTGGCGTCGTTGCGTGCCTGGTTGTGGCCATCGATGGCGCGCTTGTTGGCGGCGATGGCTTCAGCGGCCACCGTGGTGCGGCGCGCCAGGTCTTCTTCGGCCCACAGCAGGCTGTTGTGGCGATGGTTGGTCTGCACCCAATGCCACAGGTTCGGTCCGTCGGTGGGCGGCGCCTCTTTCGGCCACCCGGCGCTGGCGAGCAGGCGGTCGTGCAGCGCGAGCACCTCGGCAGCGCTCAGCAGACCGGGTGGGCTGGGCAGGCTTGAGTTGCCGGGCAGGCTGGGCAGGTTGGACAGAGTCATCGTTTTCAGCTGGCAAAATGCATTTTGATTATGTGCCGTCCATGCCCACGCCGACCCGCCCGCTGATCGTGCGACTGCGCAACTGGGTCGGCGACGTGACGCTCGGCCTGCCGCTGCTGCAGCGTCTGGCCGACGACGGCTATGCGTTGCAACTCGTGGGCAAGGGCTGGGCGCGCGATCTGCTGGCCGGCCACGGCTGGCCCGTGCACACCCTGCCCAAGACCTGGCGCGAGCGCGTGGCACTGCTGCGCCGCCTGCGCAATGAGGCCCTCGGTGTCGATGCCGGCTTCGCGCAGCGCTTGAACGCGCTGTGCCTGCCCGATTCCTTCTCCAGCGCGCTGGATTTCCGCTTGGCGGGCCTGCGCGCCCTGGGTCACGCCAACGAAGGCCGCAGCCTCTTGCTGGGCCGTGCCGTGGCGCGCCAGCGCGGCGTGCACGAATTGCTCGTCTACTGGCAATTGGGCACTGCGCTGCTGGGCCGCGATGCTGCTGTGCCCGCACAGATCGGCCTGCGCGTCAGTGAGGCTCACCGCGCCGAGGCGATGGCGCTGCGCCACGCGCATGGCATCAAGCCTGGCGCCATCCTCCTCTGCCCCTTCGCCGGCGGCACCTGGTCGGGGCAGGACAAAACCTGGCCCAACTTCGCCGAATTTGCACAGCAGGTGCTGCCCCGCTTCGGCCGCAGCGTGGTGGTGTGCCCGGGGCCGGGCGAGGAAGCCGTGGCGCACAGCCAGTTCGGCAGCGCGAAGGTGCTCACCGGCGTGGGCCTGGGCACCTATGCGGCGCTGCTGCAAGACGCGGCGCTGATGGTTTCCAACGACACCGGGCCCGGCCACATCGCCGCAGCGGTGGGCACGCCGCTGGTGTCGGTGCTCGGGCCCAGCGATGCGGCGTTGTGGAGGCCCTGGGGCCCGTCTGTGCAGGTCGTTCAGGCGTCACGTGGCACAGCCGACGCTGAGGTCTGGCCCGAGATGGCGCAAGTGCAGGCCGCCGCAGCGCGGGTGTTGGCTCAGGCGCCGCCAGCGGCGCAGACGCAGGCGCAGCCCGTCGCCTGACCCAGCACCCCCGCCCGGGGGACGCCGCGCCCGCCCCCCCGGGGGCCCCCGGCTAGCACCGGCGCGGGGGAAAGACAGGCGCTCGCTGACGCCAAAAAATGCGTTCCAGCCCGAAGCCAAAAACAAGTGCAGCGGGCCTTCGTGAACCCACTACTCAACCCCTGGAGCTTTCATCATGATCCGCAATTTCATCAGCATCGTGCTCGCCGTCTTCGCCCTCAACGCCTTCGCCGCGGTGGACGCCAACCAGGCCACCCGCGCCGACCTGGAAACCGTCAAGGGCATCGGCCCCGGCCTGTCGGGCAAGATCGTCGACGCACGCAAGACCGGCAACTTCAAGGATTGGAGCGACCTGGTCGAACGCGTCGGCGGCATTGGCCCGGGCAACGCCGGCAAACTCTCGCAAGCCGGGCTGACCGTGGCCGGCTCCACCTTCGATGGCAAGCCGGTGGCGGCAATGCCGGCGAAGGAAGCCCGGGCCACGAAGGGTGGCGAGAAGGCCGACAAGGCCGCACTGGCAGCCAAGGCCCCCTGAAACTGCGGGCGGCTCTTGGCAGCCGCCTCAGGGCAACAGCAGGTCGGGCTCGCCAGCGCTCTCGCGCTGGCGGCCTGCACCCAGCGTGTCCCAGCGGAAAAAGCGCAACACCTCGTCACGTCGCGCATCGGTGTCGGTCTCGCCCAGCGCCATCAGCTCGCGGGTGTAAGGCGCCTCGAACAGCAGATAGCTGGCCAGCGCAGCACCGCGCGCTTCTTCGCCCTGCCCGCTCACGCCCACGCCGCGCAGCAGGGCCCTTACCGCCGGCGGCAGTGCGCCCAGGTGACGCGCCGCGATGTCGTCCAGACGCTGCGACGGCGAGATCACCAGCGCTTCCAGCGGCCGCAGCGGCGTGTCGGCCAGCGCGCTGTCGGGCAGCAGCGCCAGCGTGCGGTTGATGCGCTTCAAACGTTCCACATCCACCGCCAGCGCGTCGAGGAAGATGCTCGACATCGCATGGCCGGCAATCTGCGCCAGGTTCGGGTAGCCGCCCACCTGCACCGTTCGGCCGGGCGGTTCCTGCGTGCGGCCCACGCCGACGATGAACAGCCGCTGTGCGCCCAGGTGCACCGCAGGCGAGAGCGGTGCCGTCTGGCGCATCGAACCATCGCCGAACCAGCCGCCTTCGCTGGCGCTGTCGATGCGCGTGGCCGGGAAGACGAAGGGAATCGCCGACGAGGCCAGCAGGTGCTCGTGCGTCAGCTGGCTTTGCACGGCCACACGCTGCGAACGTTCCCAGGGCGTGATCGGCCGCGCCGAGTCGTAGAAGGTGTAGTGCTCGCCGCTGCTGTAGCTGGAAGCGGTGACGGCCAGCGCATGCAGGTGGCCTTGCTGCAGCATCAGAGGCAGGCGCTGCAGCGGCACCAGCTGTTGCAGCAGGTCGGCAAGCGGGCGGTTGTCGAGCAAAGACCTGGGGCGCGCGCGCCGCCAGCGCGCGATGACCCAGCCGATGGAGACCATCGTGAGCCACTGCGCGCCGGTGCGTATCACCCCCAGCGAGTCGGCGCGGTAGACCTGATCGGCGTGGAAGTTCTCCCACACCTGGGCCACCTCCTCGACAGCGGCCTCGAACCGGTCGGCCTGACAGGCCAGCGCCGCCGCGTTGAGGGCGCCGGCCGAGGTGCCGCAGATCACGCCGAAGGGGTTGTGCTGGCGCGCCAAAGGACCCAGCGCGTCACGCCGGATGCGTACCAGCGCGCGCAGCACGCCGACCTGGTAGGCCGCTCGGGCACCACCCCCGCTCAGTACAAGGGCGGTCAGCGGCGTTTCATGCATGCCCCGACTCTAGCTTCGGGGACCGCACTGCCGGGTCAGTCTCGACCCTTGCCGCCGCCTTTGCCGTGATCCTTGCCGTGATCCTTGCCGTGGTCCTTGCCGTTGCCCTTGCCACCACCGCGGTCGTCCTTGTCGTCATAGCCGCGTTCGCCGCGGCGGACCTTCTGGTCGTACCAGTCGTGACGCACGAAGTAGACCGGCACGCCGCAGGCACCGTACTCGCGACAGTGCTTCTTCCAGTTCTTGCGGTGGCCAGGCGGCACCCACAGGTAAACCGGCTCGGGCTGGCGCACCACGCGCACTGGGCGCTCGATGTAGATGGGCTGAGCCACGATCACCTGGGGTTGCGGAAAGCGGCCGATGTCAATGCGACCGTATACCCCCGGCTGGCTGATGCCGATGGACACGCCGACATCGACGTCCGCCGCCTGCGCTGGTGCCATCACAGGCAGCAGCGCGGCCAGCGCAAGGGTGAAAAGTAATTTGGTCATGGAAGGACTCCTGGAACGGCCCGATAGACAGGCTTGAGCCCTTGTAACGCAGCCGGGCCCCCGCGGGATGTCAGCGCAGAGGCCTTCTTTCATTCGTACACAACTGTCGCCACACCGCCGTGCGCCAGGCTGCGCCAGCGGCCCAAGGCCTCATCGCAAGGCCAGAAGCGCGCCTCGTCGCCCAGGTCGATCTCGGCTGAAATGCCCGCGCGCTGCAACTGCAGCCGTATCGGCAGGCCCTGCAGCAACGGCCCGTGCTCGCTGTCTTCGCGGCGCGCCGGCCACAGGCGCAGAACCTCCGCCACGGGCGGTGCACCGCCACCGTTCAGCTGCACGGCCAGATGGCGACCGAAGCGCGCCCGCGCCGCAGGCAGGTCCCACACCTGCGTCACGCTCAGGCGCACGCCGCCGCCAAAGCGGTCGGGCTGCAGCTTGCCCTGCACCACCAGCAACGTGTCTTCGGCCATCAGGTCACGGCGCTCGGCGAAAAGCTCGTCAGGTGCCACGGCTTCCACGGCCTCGCTGCCGTCGTCCAGCTTGAAGATGACCACCTTGCCGCGCATGCTGCTGACCGAACGCGGGTCGCTCACGATGCCGGCCAACAGCTGCACTTCTCTGGAATCGGGGCGGTTGCCGGTCATCTCTGCGATGTCGCGGCGAACGATGCGGCGCACCTCGTCCTTCCAGGCGTCGAAAAGGTGGCCCGACAGATAGAAACCGAGCGCCGTCTTCTCCTGCACCAGACGCTCGCGGATGTCCCAGCCCGCCACCTGCACCAGCGCAGGTTCCTGCGTGCTGCTGCCGTGGCTGTCGCCCATGTCGAACAGGCCCACCTGCAGCGCGTTCGCGTCTTGCGTGTCGGCCCATTCCAACGCCAGGCCCACGCTGGCAAGCAGGCTGGCACGGTCGGCATGCAGCAGGTCGAAGGCGCCGGCCTTCACGAGCGCTTCCACGGCGCGTTTGTTGACGGCCTTGCGATCGACGCGCGCGCAGAAGTCGAAGAGGCTGCGGAAGGGCCCGCCGCCGGCGCCGGCGTGGCTGCCCAGGCCTTCACGCGCAGCGACGATGGCCTCGATGGCGCCCTGCCCCGTGCCCTTCACCGCGCCCAGGCCGTAGCGAATGGTCCTGTCGTCGACGGGCTCGAAGCGTTGTGTGCCGCGGTTGATGTCGGGCGGCTGAAAGCTCAGGCCGAAGAGCTTGGCGTCGGCCAGCAACACCTTCAGCTTGTCGGTGTTGTCGGCTTCGATGCTCATGTTGGCGGCATAGAACTCCGCCGTGCAGTGCACCTTGATCCAGGCCGTGTGGTAGGCCAGCAATGAGTAGGCTGCGGCATGGCTCTTGTTGAAGCCGTAGCCGGCAAACTTCTCCATCAGGTCGAAGACCTCGTCGGCCTTCTCTGAGCCGATGCCCTTCCCGGCCGCGCCGTCGCGGAAGATGCCGCGCTGCCTGGCCATCTCTTCGGCATTCTTCTTGCCCATGGCTTTGCGCAGGATGTCGGCGCTGCCCAGGCTGTAGCCGGCCATCACCTGCGCTGCCAGCATCACCTGCTCTTGGTAGACGAAGATGCCGTAAGTCTCGTCCAGCACCGGCGCCAGCAAGGGGTGCGGATAGGCGATGGCTTCCTTGCCGTTCTTGCGCGCGCAAAAGCTCGGAATGTTCTCCATCGGCCCCGGCCGGAACATGGCGTTCAGCGCGATCAGGTCTTCCAGGCGGCTCGGCCTGGCTTCGCGCAACATGCCCTGCATGCCGCGGCTTTCGAACTGGAACACGGCTTCGGTCAGGCCGTCGGTGAACAACTTGTAGACCCGCGCGTCGTTCAGCGGCAGCTTGTCGTAGTCGAAGTCCGCCAGCTTGGGCCGGCGCTTTCGGATGGTGGTCTTGGCCAGCTCCAGGATGGTCAGCGTGGCCAGGCCCAGGAAGTCGAACTTCACCAGGCCGATGGCTTCGACGTCGTCCTTGTCGAACTGGCTCACCGCGCTGTCGCTGCCGGGCTGCTGGTACAGCGGGCAGAAGTCGGTGATCTTGCCCGGCGCAATCAGCACGCCGCCGGCGTGCGTGCCGACGTTGCGCACGAGCCCTTCCACGCGAATGGCCAGGCCCAGCAGCTCGGCCACCTCTTCCTCGGCCTTCTCGCGCTGCTCGAGCTCGGGCACTTCCTCGCGAACGTAGATGACGCCGCTGTCCCGGTCTTGCGGGTCGGCCGGCACCGGCGCCAGCGTGTAGGTCTTGCCCGGCAGCCCTGGCACCAGCTTGGCGACGCTGTCGACATGCCCGTAGCCCATGCCCAGCACGCGCCCCACGTCGCGCAGCGCGGCCTTGCTGGCCATGGTGCCGAAGGTGGCGATCTGGCTCACGGCCTCGCGGCCGTATTTGTCTTTCACGTACTCGATGACGCGGTCGCGGTTGCCTTGGCAGAAGTCGATGTCGAAGTCGGGCATCGACACCCGCTCCGGGTTCAGGAAACGCTCGAAAAGCAGCTGGTAATACAGCGGGTCGAGGTCGGTGATGAATAGCGCATAGGCTACCAGCGAACCCGCGCCCGAACCCCGCCCCGGGCCGACCGGGCAGCCGTTTTCCTTGGCCCAGACGATGAAGTCGGAAACGATGAGGAAGTAGCCCGGGAAGCCCATCTTGATGATGGTGTTCAACTCGAATTCCAGACGCTCGACATAGCGCGGCCGTTCCTTCTCGCGCCGGGCCTCGTCGGGGAAAAGCGTGGCCAGCCGCCGTTCCAGGCCGTCGTTCGACAGCTCGCGGAAATAGGCGTCGATGGGCATGCGCTCGCCCGGCGCACCGCCTGTCACCAGCGGCGTCGGAAAGTCGGGCAACTGAGGCTTGCCCAGCACCAGCGTCAGGTGGCAGCGGCGCGCGATTTCCAGCGTGTTCTGCACCGCCGAGGGCAGGTCGGCGAACAGCACCTGCATCTGGGCCTGAGTCTTGAAGTGCTGGTCGCGCGTGAAGCGTTTGCTGCGGCGCGGGTTGGCCAGCGTTTCGCCCTCGGCGATGCACACGCGCGCCTCGTGTGCTTCGAAGTCATCGGCCTGCAGAAACTGCACCGGGTGCGTGGCCACCAGCGGCAGCTGCAGCTGTGCCGCCAGCATGGCGGCGGCGCGCACATGGGCCTCGTTCGTGGGCAGGCCGGCACGCTGCACTTCCAGGTAGAAACGCCCGGGGAACAGGCCTGCCAGCCGCTGCGCCAGCGCCGTGGCCCTTTCGGTGTCGCCAGCAAGCAAGGCCATGCCCACGGCGCCCAGGTCGGCACCGCTCAGCACGATCAGGCCCTCACCCAGGGTTTCCAGCCATTCCCACTTGATCCAGGCCTGCGCGCGCTGCGCGTTCGTGACCCAGGCTCGCGCGAGCAGCTCGCTGATGTTCAGGTAGCCCTGCTTGTTCTGCGCCAGCAGCAACAGGCGGCTCGCCTGCTTTTCACCGCCGCTGATGCTGGCGTGCGGCTCCATCAGCACGTCAGCGCCGATGATGGGCTGCACGCCCTTGCCGCGGCAGGCGCTGTAGAACTTGATGGCGCCGAAGAGGTTGTTCAGGTCGGTGATGGCCAGCGCGGGCTGGCCGTCCTGGCGCGCGGCCGCGGCGGCATCGGCAATGCGCAGGGTGCCGTCGACAACGGAGTATTCGGTGTGGGTGCGCAGATGGACAAAGCTCATCGAAGGCATTCTAGAGAGCCCCCCCGCTGCCTAAAATCTGCGCTGTTCCCGGAGATCTGAATGGGCAAAGCATGTTGATGTGGGTGCAGCGCGCCGTCGGGCTGCTGCTGATCCTGAGCGCCATCGCAATGGCGCTGTCGCGCGCACCCGACGTGCCGGCCGAAGGCCTGGTGGCACGCTGGGCGCCGCCGCCTTCGGACTTCATCGACGTCAGGGGCCAGACCGTGCACCTGCGCGACGAAGGCCCGCGGCACGACGGCGCCGAGGCCGGGCCGCCGCCCATCGTGCTCATCCACGGCACCTCGGCCAGCCTGCACACCTGGGAGGGCTGGGCCAAGGCGCTGAAGGGCCAGCGGCGCGTCATCAGCTTCGACCTGCCGGGCTTCGGCCTCACCGGCCCCTTCGAGGGCGAGTACGAACGCGACAACTACCACGGCGACATCTACGCGCGCTTCGTGCTCGACCTGCTGGACACCTTGCAGGTCAAGCGCGCCGTCATCGCCGGCAACTCGCTGGGGGGTGAAGTGGCCTGGCGCATCGCCGCGATGGCGCCCGAACGCGTGGCCGGCCTGGTGCTGGTGGACGCGGTGGGCCCGCGCTTCACGCCCGAGGTCGTGCCGCTGGGCTTTCGGCTGGCGCGCCTGCCGGTGCTGAACAAGCTGGGCGAATGGGCGCTGCCGCGCGGCGTGGTGGCCGAGGGCCTGCACAGCGTCTACGGCGACCCCACGAAGGTCACCGACGAGCTGATCGACCGCTACTACCAGCTGGCACTGCGCGAAGGCAACCGCCGCGCCCTGGGCCTGCGCGTGCGGCAGATGGTGGCGGGCGAAGATGAAGAACGCATCGCGACGCTGAAGGTGCCCACGCTCATTCTCTGGGGCGGGCGCGACCGCCTGGTCCCGCCCGAGGTGGGTGCCGAGTTCGAGAGGCGCATCGCCGGAGCCAAGCGCGTGGTTTTCGACAACCTGGGCCATGTGCCGCAGGAAGAAGACCCGGGCTTGAGCGTGCAGCCGGTGAAGGAGTTCCTGGGGCTCAGCTGAAGGCTGAAGGCTGAAGGCGCATGGGCGGCAAGAGGCTGAGCTGGGGCGCCGAACACCCGCTTCATTGGCGCACACCAACCCGGCGCGGCGGCAACATGCCGGGATGAAAAAGCTCGCCCTGGTCGTCATCGCGCGCAACGAAGCGCGCTGCATCACCCGTTGCCTGAACAGCTTTGCCGGCCATGTCGACCACATGCTGGTGCTGGACACCGGTTCCACCGACGACACCGTGGCGCTGGCGAAAGCCGCCGGGGCCGAGGTGCAGCACTTCGCCTGGTGCGATGACTTCGCTGCCGCCCGCAACGCGGCGCTGCAGGCCGCCGGCGCGCGCTGGCATCTGGTGGTGGACGCCGACGAGTGGCTGGACAGCGGCGCCGAAGTGCTGGCCGCGTGGCGACTGCGCGAGCCTCAGCACTGCGGTGTGGTGACAGTGCGCAGCACCGTGGAAAGCACAGACGGCAGCGGCGTGGTCAGCGCCTGCCTGTTGCGGCTGCTGCCCGGCAGCGTGCGCTACCAAGGCCGCATCCATGAGCAGCCCGAGACCCGGCTGCCAAACGTCGCCACCGGTCTGACGCTGATGCATGACGGCTATGCCGCAGCGCAAGTCAAAGCCAAGAACACGCGCAACGAGCACCTGCTGCGTCTGGCGCTGGCCGAGCGCCCGGAAGACCCCTACCTGCTCTTCCAGCTCGGCGTCCAACTGGCTCTGGGCGGCGCCCACACAGAAGCCGCAGCCGCGTACTCGCAGGCCCTTCAGCGCCTGGCGCCGGGGGCCAGCTACCGTGGCGAGCTGGTACGGCGCCTGCTCATCACGCTGCAGGCGCTGCGCGAGTGGACGATCGCGGCGCAGTTGCTTGAGGCCGAACTGACGAACTACGGCAGTTCGGCCTACTTCATGCTCACGGCAGGCAACGTCTTCTGGAACTGGGCCCAAGAGCAGCCGGACGCCGCCGCCACGCTGCTGCCGCTGGCCGAGGACGCCTGGCAGCGCTCACTGCAGCTCTCGCGCACGGCCGGGCCCCTGCAGGGCCCTTACCTGGAGCAGACCGGAGAACGCGCCGCGCTCAGCCTGATGGACCTGTACCGCCGGAGTACGGCTGCGACAGGCGCCACACGCATGGCCACCCCAATCGCCACGGCCGCCACGGCCGCAGCCTGAAGCGCGCGCAACGTCACCAGCGCCAGGCGCTGCGCTTTAGAAGTGCCGCCGGCCGGATGAAACGCGCTGCACTGCCTGCGCGCAGCCGCGCAGCACGCCTCGCGCGCTTCAGAAAGATTCCGCTTCAGCCGGCTGCAGAAGCGCCGATATGGGCGCCTTCCCCGTGCTACTTCCTTTGGGCAGTCCGATAAAAATCGGGTTAAAGCTTTTCCGGGCCACGACGAAAAGACTCCCATCGCGCACTCAATTCGGGGCGCGGGGTCCGGACCAAGACGGATCGCGGTGCAGAGCCTGCTTCATCAATGGGCGCTGCGCCGCGAGAACGCCAAGGCCCGGGCGAGTTCCGGCGGCAAGCCCCCTGCGGGAGGCGAGCCGGTGGAGTTGCAGGCAGGCACCGTAAAGCACGTTGTCCGAACTGCGGAAGCCTGCCAGGCATTTGCCTGTGGTCATCAACTTTGGAGTCTTTCATGGCCCTCACGATCAATACCAATACCGTTTCCCTGAACGCGCAGCGCAACCTGACGATGAGCCAGTCGTCGCTTTCAACATCGATGCAGCGACTGTCGTCCGGCCTGCGCGTGAACAGCGCCAAGGACGATGCCGCTGGCCTGGCAATCGCCGACCGCATGAGTTCACAAGTGCGAGGCAACACGGTGGCCATTCGCAATGCCAACGACGCCATCTCACTGGCGCAGACGGCTGAAGGCGCCATCGGCAAGGTGGGCGACATGCTGCAGCGAATGCGTGAACTGGCCGTGCAGTCGGCCAACGCCACCAACAGCGTCGCCGACCGTCTCAACCTCGACGCGGAGTTCCAGCAGCTGGGCGAAGAAATCGGCCGCACCTTGGGCAACACGCGCTTCAACGGCCTGAACATCCTGGCCGGCGGTGCGGGCGCGACGCAGGCTTACCAGATCGGCGCCAACGCAACCGACCTGGTCACCGTGACGACGACCAATCTGTCGACCGATGCCACTGTCACGACCGTCACCGGTAGCGCCATCACCGACGCAACCCTCGCGGGCACGGCGATGACCAGCATCGACGCCGCGCTGGCCACCATCAACGGCGAACGCGCCAACTACGGCGCCGTGCAGAACCGCTTCGAGGGCATCATCTCGACGCTGCAGATCGCCACCGAGAATGAATCCGCCGCGCGCGGCCGCATCATGGACGCCGACTTCGCGACGGAAACCGCCAACCTGTCGCGCAGCCAGATCCTGCAGCAGGCCGGCACGGCGATGGTGGCGCAGGCCAACCAGTTGCCGCAGATGGTGTTGAGCCTGATTCGCTGAACTCGCGCCATAGGCAACAAGGGCCAGACAGGCCCTGAACCACCACAGCAGGGTCTTCGGGCCCTGCTTCCGTTATGGGGGGCTAAAACGCCGCTGTTCCTTCGATTGCCGCGACACGAGCCGCTAAAGAATATCTTCAGCAGGTCCTGAACTCTCCGGCCTGCGGGAGCCGGTTCCTTTGCACCGGAGACAGCTCAGACCTCGCACGGAGAAACCGACGTGGCACAAACGATCAACACGAACCTGGTGTCGCTGAATGCTCAGCGCAACCTGTCGATGTCAGGCGGCTCGCTGGCGACGTCGATGCAACGGCTTTCCTCCGGCCTGCGCGTCAACAGCGCCAAGGACGACGCCGCCGGCCTGGCCATCGCCGACCGCATGCAGACGCAGGTGCGTGGCATGAACGTCGCGATACGCAACGCCAACGACGGCATCTCACTGGCGCAGACGGCTGAAGGCGCCATCGGCAAGGTGGGCGACATGCTGCAGCGAATGCGTGAACTGGCGGTGCAGGCCGCCAACGCCACCAACGGCGTCGACGACCGGGCCAACCTCAACGCCGAGTTCCAGCAGCTCACCGAAGAGATCAACCGCACCTTGGGCAGCACCAAGTTCAATGGCCTGGCGATCTTGGGGGCCAACTCGGGGTCCCAGGTCTTCCAGGTGGGCGCCGACTCCACCGACCAGATCACCATCACCACCGCCGACCTGGCCAACAACGGCGCCATCACCGGCCTGGCGGCCAACAACCTGAGCGACGCCACCAACTCGACGGCGTCGATGGTCGCCATCGACGCCGCACTGACGGTGGTGAATGCCGAGCGCGCGCAGTACGGCGCCACGCAGAACCGCTTCGAGGCCGTCATCGGCACGCTGCAGGTGGCCTCCGAGAACCAGTCGGCCGCACGCGGCCGCATCATGGACGCTGATTTCGCGATGGAAACCGCCAATCTGTCACGCGCGCAGATCCTTCAGCAGGCCGGCACGGCGATGGTGGCGCAGGCCAACCAGCTGCCGCAGCAGGTGCTGCAGCTGCTTCAGCGCTGAAGTCGGCGGCGCCGCGCGCGCCCGGAACTGATAGCCCTAAAGTTTCTGCGGCGGGTGTCGAAATGTCCGTTGAAGACCTGGGATTGCGCCTTGCGCAGCGACGGTCTCTGCACTGACTTCACCTTAGGGAGATTCCTTCATGGCCATCTCCATCCGCCGGAATCGGCAGCGGTCTTGACGTTCAAAGCATCGTCAGGCAGCTGCTCAGCATCGAGCGCGCACCGATCCGCCAGCTTCAGACCGAAGCGGGAAAGCTGCAGACCCAGATTTCTGCTTTCGGCCGCGTGCAGAGCGCGCTGTCGACGCTGCGCGACGCCGCGGTCAAACTGACGCAAGCCGACACCTGGCGTGTCGCCAAGGCCACCAGTTCCGACCCCACGGCTCTGGGCGCCACCGCCACCGGCGCGGCCCAGGCCGGCAACTACAACGTCAGCGTCACGCGCCTGGCCGCGGCCCAGACCCTGGCCACGGGCAGCTACGCCAGCGCCAGCAACAGCATCGGCTCGGGCATCCTGCGCATCGAGCTGGGCAACTTCGACAGCCAGCCCCCCGTGCCCAAGGCCGGCAGCAGCTCGGTGGAAATCGTCATCGAGCCCGGCGCCAGTTCGCTGACTGCCATCCGCGACAAGATCAATGGCGCCGGCGCCGGCGTCGTGGCCAGTGTCGTCAACGACGTTTCGGGCGCGCGCCTGGTGCTGCGTTCTTCGCAGACCGGCTTGGAGAACGGCTTTCGCATGCAGGTGCTGGACGACGACGGCAGCGACGCCAACGCCACCGGCTTGTCGGCACTGGCTTTCGACCCCAGCAGCGGCATCAACACCATGAGCCGGCCGCAAACGGCGCAGAACGCGCTGGCCAGCATCAACGGCGTGCAGGTCGAATCGGCCACCAACACCCTGGACAAGACGGTCGAGGGCCTGAGCTTCGCGCTGCGCAAGGTCGGCACCACCGAAGTGCAGGTGGAACCGGACACCGACGCGTTGAAGAAATCGGTCGACGAATTCGTCAAGGCCTACAACGAGAGCATCAAACTGCTGCGCGAGCAGACGCGATACGACCCCGCCACCAAGCAGGCCGGGCCGCTGCAGGGCGACAGATCGGGTGCTGCCATGCTGACCCAGCTGCGCAGCATGTTCACCGGCAGCGGCGGCAACAGCGCCGTCTTCTCGCGGCTGGCCGATGTCGGCCTGGACCTGGACACCGACGGCCAGATCAAGGTGAACGACACCAAGCTCACCGCCGCACTGGCGCAAGGCCCCGAGATGCAGAAGCTCTTTGCCAACGTCGACACCACGACGCCGGGCAACCAGGGCTTTGCCAAGCGTTTCGAGGGCTGGCTGAAGCTGTCTCTGGACAGCGACGGCACGCTGGACAGCCGCACCCAGAGCCTGCAGGCCCGCGTGAAGAACAACGAGACGGCCCAGGAACGCCTGGAAGACCGTGTCGGGCGCACCGAGCAACGCCTGCTGCGCCAGTACACCGCGCTGGACACGCGGATGGGCCAGCTGAACGGCCTGGCCAGCTACGTGAGCCAGCAGATGAGCCTGCTGAACAACGGCAACAACGGCCGCTGAGCGCCGACCGCCGCTCTCGGCGGCACGACAACGCCGGGCCTGCGAAATGCAGCCCCGGCGTTGTCGTTTGCGGTGCCGCGCCGAGTCGGCTTTTCGCCGGTCTTTCAGCGGCTCAAGTCGGCGCCGGCAGCACCGATAAAACTGGCATCCAGAGCCCAGCCCGCCCGCCCATGTACTCAGCCTCGATGTTCTCGCCCCGCAGCGCACCTGCAGCAGGTGCTGCCACCTACCAGGCCACCGGCATGGAAATTCAGGTGGCCAGCGCCGGCGCGCATCGTCTGGTCGCCCTCTTGTTCGAAGGCTTCGAAGCCGCCGTCGCCGACGCGCAGGGCGCGCTCAGCGCGGGTGACGTCGAGCGCAAATGCCGCGCCATCACACGCGCCATGCGCATCGTCGACGAAGGCCTGCGCTCGCACCTGAACCTGAGCGCCGGTGGTGCCCTGGCCCAGGACCTCAGCGAGCTGTATGGCTACGTCACGCGCCGCCTGATGCTGGCCAACGCACGCAACGACGCGGCCATGCTCACCGAATGCAAACGGTTGATGCAGCCGCTGCACGAGGCCTGGGTGGCCATCGGCCAGAACAACAACCACGTCTCGCGCTGAGACCCTGCAGAGATTCCGGACAAGGAAACCCATGGACCCGCAACTGCTCAGCTACTACGAAGCCATCGAAAGCGCCAGCGTCGACATGCTGATCGCCGCGCGCGCCGGCAACTGGGACGAGGTGGTGAAGCTCGAAGGTGCCTGCGTGCTGTTGATCAGCCGCCTGAAAAACGCCGCCCAGGAACCCGCGCCCGCCACGCCGTCGGTGCCCACCTCGGCGCAGACGCAACTGCTGGAACTGGCCAAGGCCAAGTCACGCATCATGCAGCGCATTCTGGTCAACGACGCCGAGATCCGACACCTGGCCGAGCCCTGGCTTCAGGACCTGGACGACACCCTGGCCGGCCGCCGCGACAAGAGCCTGCATTGAACGCTGCGAACCCGCAACAGCACGCTGCTGAGCAACCCATGTTCCAGGACACCCGACCTGCAGAACTCGACGCCTCGGGCGGGGACGACCCCTGGGGACCGTTTCGCGTCGAAGCACCGGGCGAACGGCTGTCGCTGCTGCGCGCGGTGCGCAACGGGCAGGTGCCCATCGCGCTGAGCGCCCCCGACGGCACTGCGCTCACTGTGGTGCTGTGGGCGGTGGACGAAATGCAGCAGCGCCTGAACTTCAGCGTCGACGTGCGAGCGCCGCAACTTGCTGCGCTGGTGGATGCCGACGAGGCGGTGGCCGTGGCCTACCTGGAGAACGTCAAACTCCAGTTCGATCTGCAGGGCCTGATGCTGGTGCATGGCCAGAAGAGCTCTGCGCTGCAATGCGGCCTGCCGCGCGATATCTACCGCTTCCAGCGGCGCAACGCCTACCGCGTTCGCCCGCGCCTCAGCCACGGGCCGGTGGCGCAATTTCGCCACCCTTCCCTGCCCGACATGCCCTTGCTGCTGCGCGTGCTGGACGTCAGCATCGGCGGCTGCGCGCTGTGGCTGCCGGCCGATGTGCCGCCACTGCAGGCCGGCACGCTGATCGGCAACGTGCGCATGGAACTCGACAACGACACGCGCTTCGACGCCGCCGCGCGTTTGCAGCATGTCAGCGCGGTGGGCACGGCGCCCGGCGAGCAGGGTGTGCGCATCGGCTGCGAGTGGCAAAAGCTCGCCACCCCGGCCGAACGCGTGCTGCAGCGCTGGATCGACCAGACGCAGCGGCGCCGACAGTTGCTCAGCCTGGGCTGAAGTGATCGCGGCGCCGGGGCGTGGCCCCACCTCGCGACGATCAGACCTGCATGTTCATGATGTCGCTGTAGGCCTGCGCCAGCCGGTTGCGCACCTGCAGCGTGGCCTGGAAACCGATCTGCGCCTTCTGCATGGCCATCACGGTGTCTTCCAGGCTCACGGTCGGGTTGCCCAGCGTCAACTCGCGCTGCAGATGCTGGGCCGCGAACTGCGCCTGGCTCACGTCTTTGAGCGC
>Ga0209181_10004085_pt1 | contig 21998 bp, 20 predicted proteins | sample MAT05_FD_187208 | JGI IMG/M metagenome (GOLD analysis project Ga0209181, IMG submission 187208) | Freshwater microbial communities from Lake Fryxell liftoff mats and glacier meltwater in Antarctica - MAT-05 (SPAdes) (version 2) | ecosystem: Environmental > Aquatic > Freshwater > Ice > Liftoff...
GCTATGTATGAAGGCCGGGGCATTGTATGAAGGCCGGGACAAAGCAAGAAGGTTTTTGAATTGCCCAAGGCTTTAGCCTGGGGATACAAATTCTAAAATATTTCCCGGGACTTTAGTCCCATTAAAAACAATAATAACACTACAAAAACTTCCCTGTATAACTCTCCTTACATTTTTTTAAATCTGCCGGCTTTCCCTCAAAAACCAAATTGCCACCGGCATCTCCGGCTTCCGGACCAAGATCAATAATCCAATCAGCACTTTTTAAAACATCGGTATTATGTTCTATTACCAGTATAGAATGGCCCTGCTCTACCAATGCATTAAAAGACGCAAGTAATTTTTTGATATCATGAAAATGCAAACCAGTGGTTGGTTCATCAAAAATAAAAAGGATATGCCCCTGCGCTTTTCCCTTGCCAAGAAAAGATGCCAGTTTTACTCTTTGGGCTTCACCACCACTCAGGGTATTGGAAGACTGACCCAATTTTACATAACCCAATCCAACATCGCTTAATGGCTGAATTTTTCTGGCCACATCCTTTCCATCGGCCCCCTCCTTGCCTCCAACGGAGGGGGAGGAATTAAAAAATTCGATTGCTTCATCTACACTCATATCCAGCACATCAAAAATATTTTTATTGAGATACTGCACATCCAATACTTCATCTTTAAAACGCTTGCCTCCGCACACATCACATATCAAATGTACGTCTGCCAAAAACTGCATTTCTACCAATTGTTCCCCTTCACCTTTGCAGGCATCACATCTTCCACCATCCACATTAAAAGAAAAATGCTTGGGCATAAACCCTCTCATTTTACTCAAAGGTTGTTTTGCAAAAAGATCCCTGATCTCATCATACGCTTTTATATAAGTAACAGGGTTACTCCTGCTGGATTTACCTATAGGGTTTTGATCTACCAATTCTATTTGGCTAATGTAATCAACGTCTCCTTTTAGTGCCCTAAATAAACCGGGTTTTTCTACCCCTTCTCCCTTTAATTTTTGCAAGGCAGGGTATAAAATCTGTTTAACCAAAGTAGTTTTTCCACTTCCACTTACGCCGCTTACCGCACACAAAACATTGAGCGGAAACTGCACGGTTATATCTTTTAAATTATTTTGCCTCGCCCCTTCAACTGTTATGGACCTGATCCATTTTCTTAAAGTTTTAGGAGGATCAATGCTTAATTTGCCGGAAAGGTATTTACCGGTTAAACTTTCTTTATGGGCAATGATTTCATCATAATTGCCTGCTGCTACCACTTCGCCACCCAGGTGACTGGCCAATGGCCCCATATCAATAATATGGTCTGCTTCTCTCATCATCATCTCATCATGCTCTACCACTACTACGGTATTGCCAAGGTCTCTCAGCTCCTTTAAAACGATGATGAGCCGCTCTGTATCCCTGCTGTGCAAACCAATAGAAGGTTCGTCTAAAATATACAATGAGTTGGTTAAATTACTTCCCAGGCTTCTTGTGAGTTGTATGCGCTGACTTTCGCCGCCGCTTAATGAATTAGCCAGCCTGTTTAAAGTTAAATATCCCAGGCCCACGTCTATCAGTGTTTTTAAGCGATGATGAATTTCCAGTAAAATTCGTTTGGCTACCTGCTCATCATATTTACTCAGTTCCAGATTATCAAACCATACCTGCAGATCCTTTACCGGCATTTCGCATAGTTGTCCTATATGTTTGCCTGCTACCTTTACGTAAAGCGCTTCTTTTCTTAACCGGTATCCATGGCAATCGGTACATAAAGTTCTGCCCCGGTACCTGCTTAGCATTACCCTGTATTGAACTTTATATAAATTTTGTTCTACTTCTTTAAAAAAATCATTTATCCCATTTACATGTGCATTGCCTTCCCACAAATCTTTCCCTTGTTTATCTGTCAGATCCATCACGGGTTTGTGCACCGGGAAGTCAAATTTCTTTGCGGCACGGATAAAAGCTTCTTTCCACTCACCCATTTTTTCGCCTTTCCAAGGTGCTACTGCCCCTTCGTATAAGCTTAACCGTTTGTCGGGTATAATAAGGTCCGGATCAAGACCCAATATCTGCGAAAATCCTTCGCAGGTAGGGCAGGCGCCAAAGGGATTATTAAATGAAAACAAATTGGGAACCGGTTCTTCAAAACTCATTCCATCCAGTTCAAATTTATTGCTGAAGTATAATTTTTTTGTAGCGTTAATTTCAAGATGCATGATTCCTTCGCCCTCATAAAAAGCAAGGCCTACAGAATCGGCTATACGATGCAGATCATCCTCATCAAAATCCTTTTTTACCAAACGGTCAATGAGGATAAATGTTTCTCGTTTTTTATTGGATTTTGGGGGAGTTTCCAACAGGTCCTCTACTCTTTTTATTGCTCCATCCTCATATAATCTTGCAAAACCTTTTTGTAATAAAATATTTAACTCTTCTTTTTCATCTCTGTTGGCGTGACTTTTAAAAGCGGCCAGAATTAATATTTTATCGCCCTCCTTACAAGCCTGTAGCGCTTTTACTACATCGGGCACATCATCTTTTTTTACAATTCTGCCGCTTATAGGAGAAATGGTTTTACCTGCCCGTGCATATAACAAGCGCAGGTAATCATAAATTTCGGTCATACTGCCAACCGTACTGCGGGGAGTTCGGGTAATAACTTTTTGTTCAATAGCAATAGCAGGACACAGACCTTTTATATAGTCTACATCAGGTTTATTCATCCGCTGCATAAACTGTCTTGCATAAGCACTCAGGCTTTCAGCATACCTGCGTTGTCCTTCTGCAAATAATGTATCTATTGTTAAAGAAGATTTTCCTGAACCAGAAACACCGGTTACCACTACCAATTTATTTCGGGGAATAGTAACAGTAACATTTTTTAGGTTATGAACTCTGGCCCCTTTTATGAGTATATCGTTGCTGGCTACAGCAGCTACTGGCTTTATCTTTATGCTTTTTGTAGTTTTAATTCTATCCATTAAAAACAAAATTACTGCATGCTTTTGAGTTAATATTTTTATGTGAAAGAAATATTAAAATATATCTGAGTAATATTACTATTCGTACAATTACGATAATTTAGTATTAGTACTCTATTTTAAAAAAATTGTTTTAAAATCATTGGCAGGTATAAACTTTATCACTACTTTCACAGTCCAATATCCAATAAAGTGAAGAATCGTTGAATGCCTATTACAAAGACTTCTACGCAGTATTTCCTCTTATTGGTTACTTAACAACTTAAGTCCTAAACCATCAAAACTGTAGAAGTTATGAAATGCCTTATCAATCTTACAGATCAACAGCTCGTTCATCTTTACATGAATGGCGATGCTGATGCCCTTGCAACTTTAGTAGTACGTTACAAGGACAAAATTTTTACCTCTATTTATTTATTGGTAAAAGACAAATACCTGGCCGAAGATCTTTTCCAGGATGTTTTTATCCGTATTATCGACACTTTAAAAGGTGGCCGCTATACAGATGAAGGAAAATTTTTACCCTGGGCCATGCGTATTGCACACAATCTTTGTGTTGATCATTTTAGAAAAGTAAAACGCAGTCCTGCCATTAAAACCAGCGACGACCGTGACATTTTTGAAGTGTTGAATTTCTTTGAACCAGGTGCTGATCAACGTATGATGGCAGATCAAAGCCATGACAAGATCAGGAAGATGATAGACCTGTTGCCGGAAGATCAAAGAGAAGTGATCATTATGCGCCACTACGCAGATTTGAGCTTTAAAGAAATTTCTGCTCTTACAAAATGTAGCATTAATACTGCACTGGGAAGAATGCGTTATGGTTTAATTAACCTGCGCAAGATGATGACAGAAAAACAAATTGCATTATAAATTATAAATAGGTTTATACCCCCCAAATAAAAAAGAACCTCATCCAAAAGATGAGGTTTTTTTTATTTCTTTATTTTTTTTGGTAAAAAGCATCAGCACCACATTGCAACCATTGCAGGTATTCTTTATCATTGGGCACATAGCCTACAGGGTGAGTCAATAATTCCTCCTTTGTATTTAAAATAGCATACCATGGCTGGGCATTATTTTTAAAATTTTCTGTTTCAAAAGTGGCCCACTTATCACCCACTGTTACGATCTCCTTTTTTTGTCCGTCTTTGGTAGTATAAATAAACTGTTCTACCGCAGGCAATTCTTTTTTATCATCTACATACAAAGAAACAATAATGTATTTTTCTTTGAGCAGGTTATATACATCTGGTTTCGTCCAAACACTTTCTTCCATTTTACGGCAATTTACACATGCATAACCAGTAAAATCTATCAGCATGGGTTTGTTTTGTTCTTTGGCCATACGCAATCCTGTCTCGTAATCCTTTGTGCAGTTTAAAGCAAGAATACAATCAGAATCCCTATGGTAAATGCTGTAATATAAAGGCGGCGGAAAACCGCTTATAAGCGTAAGATTAGCATATTTAGTGTTGGTAACACCAGGCACTAAATAGAGAGCAAATAACCCGGTTATAATACCAAGTATCAATCTAATGGTTGGTAATTTTTTTATGGGTGAATCATGTTTAAACTTAATCAGATTAAACAGGTACAAGGTTAAACCGGCACCAATAATTATCCAGAGGCCGATAAATATTTCTCTTTTTAATAAGCCCCAGTGCATTACCAAATCTGCGTTGGATAAGAATTTAAATGCCAGTGCCAATTCAATAAAACCTAAAACAACTTTTACAGTATTTAACCAGCCGCCCGATTTTGGCAATGAACTTAGCAGGTTAGGAAATAAAGCAAACAAAGCAAAAGGCAAGGCAAGTGCCAATCCAAAACCAGCCATACCCGAAGTTAATTGCATGGCACCACCATCTGCAGATAATGAACCTGCAAGCAGGGAGCCTAATATGGGGCCCGTGCAGGAAAAAGATACCAGTGCCAGTGTAAGTGCCATAAAGAAGATTCCTACAATGTTTCCTGCACCTGCTTTGCTGTCTGCACCACTGCTGATGCTGCCTGGTAGTGTGATTTCGTAAAACCCAAAAAAGGATAATGCAAAAACAATAAATATTACAAAGAAGAAAACATTCAGGTAAACGTTGGTAGAAATATTATTGAGTATCTCGGGGTTTAAACTATCTAAAAAATGAAAAGGCAAACTCAACAATACATAAATAAAGAAGATAAAGAATCCATAGAGAAATGCATTTCGGATACCGGCTTTTCTATTGGTAGCTTTTTTGGTAAAGAAAGATACGGTGAGCGGAATCATAGGAAACACACAGGGTGTAAGCAATGCCACCAGCCCGCCAAGGAAGCCCAATGCAAACAATGTAATTAACCCTTTGGATTTTGTTTCGCCGGCAGATGAAGAAGAGGAGCTTACTTTACAATCAGTAAGTGGTTTGTCAATGTTGATGGCAGGAATTAAAATACGGCTATTACTTTTTGCCACTACCCCACCTTCGAGATTTACAATAATATTTTGCTCTTCGGGAATAAAATTTTCTTTATCAGCTACTTCATAACTCAATTGCAATTTTACTGCAGCAGGCACCTGCCCACTAATGCTGATGGGCAATTTTATTTCTATATTTTGACTAACTATTTTTTTATTGTTTTCAAAAACAGGATCAGCAAAATCTGTAAGTGAAGAAAGGATAATCAGCGTACCTTTTTTTACTGCATCATCTTTAATGTTGATGACCGGGCCACCTAAGCCATCTACATCATCCTTAGCATAAATATGATACCCGCTTTTTATTTGCCCTTTCAGCAGAATCTCATAACTACTGTCGGTAATTTTTGCGGCGCTGCTGCTCCATGATATATTACTGCTATCCTGTGCTGCAGCAGAAAAAGAAAAAAATAAAAAAAGGAAGATGAAAGAAATAACAGAATGTAAACGCATAGAAATTTTGATTTTATAAAAAATCCCGATACAATCGGGATTTAAAGAACATTAAAATATTATTTGCCTGGCAGTTTTACTGCAAAAGGAATTTCTTTTGGAGGAAGACATTTTCTATCGTTACACACCATATAATTTATGCTTCCTTTTACTACTGTAGATACAGAAGACTTTAATTTTACTCTTTGCACAAAACTTACTTTGTTGCTGTAAAACTTAAGTACCGATTTAAAGTTTTCATCATATTGCTTTTCAATCTTACCTTCTTCTTTTACTTTACCATCCAGTTTTACCAGGGGGTTTTTGCCAAACATCAGTGAAGTTGGTTCTGGCCCTTCGCCCGCATCCTGTGCATATATATGCCATTTAGGATCTAAGGTGGCGGTTACATAAACATCATATACTTTATCAGAAATTTTCTTTGCGGTATAAGACCATTTTACGGGATTCTCTATTTGTGCTGTTGCTGCTGCCACAAAAAAGAATGAGAGCATTAGAAAGTATATTTTTTTCATTTCCTGTAATTAATTTTATTAATGGTTAAGATGCAAATCTATTACACAAACGCAGCATTGGTTGTTAACAGATGTTAATTAAATACTTAAGAAAGTCCAAATAAGGTATTAAATACCCCTATACCATCAATATTGTGCAAACTTTGGCTACAAGCCCTTTCCGGATGGGGCATCATACCAAAAACATTTCTTGCCTGGTTGCAGATGCCGGCAATATTGTGAACAGTACCGTTAGGATTACTGTCTTCAGTTATCTGTCCATCTTCTGTACAATAACGATAAATTACCTGGTTATTGGCATCCAGTTTTTGAAGCACTTCCTCACTTGCATAATACCTTCCTTCTCCATGGGCTATCGGAATTTTTAAAGCTTTGCCATTACCATTTTTGATGAATACATTTTTGCAGACAAATTTCTGGTTGGCATTGCGCAACAAAACTCCCGGCAGCAAACCGCTTTCGCATAAAATCTGGAATCCATTGCAAACACCCAAAACTTTTCCGCCATTGTTGGCAAATTCAATCACACTTTGCATCATAGGGCTAAACTTTGCAATGGCACCACAGCGTAAATAATCGCCATAACTAAACCCGCCGGGCAGCACAATACAATCTTGTGTAGACAAAAGACTAATGTCTTTATCCTTATGCCATAATGGAATTACTTCCTGTTTTAAATCTGTTTGCAGAGCCTCTATCATATCTCTATCGCAATTAGATCCGGGGAAAACAACAACGCCAAATTTCATATGAAACTGTTTTAATCTATGAGAACTGCAAAAATACAACTACAGAAGGAATTTATTTTACGAAATAAGCCACCGCTATACAAAGCCCTACCATGCCCCAGTGAATAATTAAAGGAAACCATTTTTTATCGGGGTAAAACAATGCACTTCCTGCAATTAAAGAAACGGGCACTACCATTAATATCCAATTGGCAAAACTATTGGCGGCATTTATAAAAGGAACCAACGCTGCCACCAGCAGGTATAAATAAATTAATTGCCAGCTTTTGCGGGTTTGCACTATTTGCCTGCGCATATTATTATGAATAAAAAATACGCCTAACAGCATGGTCAGTATTACTAATATGATAGCAGCCGTTGCCCATTTGGTATGCACAAAATCAGGCACGGATACCAGCACCGTAGGTAACCGGTAAGTATTCCATTGCCCGGTAAGGAATAACCAGGCAGCAAAAAAATAAAAAGAAGTGCTGATGCCCACCAGGCCAATCAGCCACTCATTTAATTTAAATGGCCGGGTAATACCAATACCTACAATAAACAAAAAAGTAAAAATAATAGCAGGATAATAGAAAAAGCTGGCGATACCTATCACCAGGCCAATATTGTAAATGGTCGTTTTAGCTGATGTATTATTGTGCAATGAGCACAGTTTAGACCAAACCCAAATCAACATAGTATTTACAATCATAACTGCAGATAAGGAAAACCATTCGGCAAACAACGATGTAATGAGCAGGTAACACATTCCGGTGAGATAATTAGGCCTTTGCATCATTCGCAAATCATTTACAGCCTTATTAAAAAAAATCGCCTGCAAATACAATAATAAAAAAGAAATAAAGCTAAAGATGATTGGAAACCCCGAAAAAGTTCCTGTCATCCAAATAACAAAAGAGCTGTATAAAGGCCCGTCTGAGCTTTGTAATTGTGGTACAACAGGATACAAAAACAATGGCAGTTTAAGCACAATGCCATATAGCAACAGCAAAAAATTGTTGGAAGGATTGTTGGCTTTAAAGATGCCTGTCACTTTAATTTATATTATTGTTCTGAAGATGATAGCTTCTACAAAAGTGAGCAATTATAAAGAAGGTAAAAAATTTAAAAATTTATTCATAAATCTTATTTGGCCAATCCAGCATTTATTTCCAAATTGTAAGCTATTTTTTATTTGCACATCTAATTTAAGTGAAACAAAATTTCTTTTGTTTTCTGCTGAATAATTGAAGTATTCTTTGTGGGGATTTTTACAGGCATATATATAATTGAATTGGCCCAATATATTGCATTGGCCGTATCTTTCCTTTCAAGATAAAAATATAATAAATTGCTTCTACTTATCATTCTGTTTGGGACCATATAAATGGCGGTTTTATAATCCTTTTCTGCCTTTGAATAATTTTGCAATTCATTTTCAATGGCGGCAGAAAGTTTATACACTTCATTTGAAGAATAATACCTTTTCCCGGTATTTAATATTTTTGCAGCCTTTTCCAATTGATTGCTGAAATATAATTCCTGGGCATATAAATACAAAACATTGCCGTCCTTAATATAAGAATTATTCAACACCTGATATTTTTTAATTGATTGCTGTTTAAACCCGGTTCGTTTTAATTCAAAGGCCTGGCCACTTTTAGTCTTATAGGCGAAATAAAAACTAAAATGGATAAGCAATACAACACTTAGAAAAAATAATCCTGCTATTAATATTTTTCTGCTTCTTTCAGAAAAATCAATTGATGGCTTTTGTTGGGATGGATAAGAATTGATTATGGAGAGACAAAGAATTGCCTGAATGGCTACAGGAAATATTTGAAGTGAATAAGAAAATAAAGAGCTGGAAAAAATACATATAAGAGAAGCAACTGAAGCGGTAAATAAATATTTATTTTTAATGTTTGTTTTTGTTCTTTTTATTTGTACGCCAAAAAAATACAGCGCTACTGCAACAATTAAAAGACCTATTAATCCATTTTCAATGAACAACTGCAAAAAATCATTGAATGCATAAAAAGAATTATCTGCAAGCAGTGCTTCTTTACTATCTATACTATGAGTAGAAAAATACGCAGCCTGGTATTCGTTATACTGTACTTTAAATTGACCATGACCAATACCAAAAAGCCAGTTATCCCTGAGTATGTTTGAAGATACTTTATAAATCAGTAATCGGCCATTGGAAGAATCTGTTTTGTATAAGAACAATAGGGAAGTTATTATACTAAATAAAGGGAATAGAAGATATAAAACCGTTTTCTTTACTGCTGTATTTAATAAATATTGATACACGATATAAAAAACAGCAAGCAATAACCCAATCCAACCTGCCCGACCTTTTGTAAAGCCCAGTAGTAGTAATGATGCAACAATTACAACAAAACAAATCCAGGTTACTAATCTAAATCTTGTATTGCTATTTCTACTAAACAACCACAATGGTAATATAAAAACTATTTGAGAAGCAAGCAGTATGCTGAAAATACTTTTATTAGGTGTAAATAAGTTAGTAAGTGTTTCTTTTTCAATATAGCAATGGTGTAAAGCAAAAACCAGGTATGCAATTAAAATTATTACTGTGGCAAATAATAATGCAAATGAATATGCCGCAATATTAATTATTGAAAAGAAAGATTTTAAGCCATAGTATAGAAGTACAAAAAATAGCATATATCCTATAGAAGAAATATCAAAAGTATTTTCCAGTATATTCTTAGTAACTATATAGCTAATAAAAAGTAAATAAAACATCTCTACCTTTTTAACCAATAATGATATTTTGCTTCTTGCAATAAGTATAACTAATAATGTACAAATCAAGAGTAGCAAAAATGGCTCTATGATGGTTCTTAATTGTGTAAATGAAAAATTTAAATATCCTATTGAAACAGCAATAAATATTAAAGAAAAAAGTATCAAGGCTATAATTCGAATGGAAGCTGTTGTTTTAGACGAAATCATAGATAAGAAAGTGAGGCAGACGATATACAGTAAAATAAAAAAGCTAAGCTAAATAATGATAAATAGAGTTTGATTGTTTTATTCATTAACCCTTTCAATTAGTTTTATGTGTTTAAGATGAAATTAGTACTAAAATTCAATAAAAAAAATGCTCTCAATTATGAGAGCATTTAAGTTATTTTTTAATAGCATCACATTTAAAACCTGGTGGACATACAGTACACGTTTTACCTAAATTTTCTTTTTTAGTGGTTGATGTACCATCATCATTTAAGATTGAAGTTTCCAGGGTCCAATCTTTGCAATTATTATCCCCATTATTATCAACAATATTTTTACTGCTCCACACCTTTAAGTGTTTACGTTTGCCATTTTCAACTTTCAATTCAGCTTGTTTTACATCCGCAAAGTTTACTAACGTATAAGTTGCATCTATTTGAGTTATGTTTTGAGAAGAAAAATCAAAAAAAGCATTTTTCGGTAGAGCAGTTATATTTTTATCTTTTGGGAATACCAACATGAAATCTACCCTAGATACTTTTCCTTTAGCTTTATCGTCTTCTACCACTACTACATATTGAATTGGAGGATTATTGTGATTTATTGCATGCTGGCTAAAATAAACTTTTTTCATTGGTATTATAATATGTTTTACATTATCACTCCTTTTTTCCGTATACATCTTGTCAAATTCCATATTATCTTCCACTTTCTTGATAAACTCTTTTGTAAAAAATTGATAGGATACATACAATGACTTGATATAGTTCATAATGCTATCCTTAGTCAAGTTAGTTTTTAAAATATCTTCTTTAACTTTTATTTTTTCTTTTGGTGTAGTATATGTAATTTTTTGTGCATTACTATTTAAAAAACTACCAGCTAATAGTATTATTAATAAACAATTTTTCATTTTTTTAAATTTAGTATTATACAATTTAATTCAAATCATATTGAGCATTTGCTAGTTTGGGATTGGAATATGAAACCGAAAATGGAGCAAGTTGTCCTTGTTGATTCCGATAATTGGGATAATGCACGATTGCTGACGAAGTATTGAAAAATTTCTTGTTATTTTCAATCAGACTAGAGTTTGATGTGCAATGGCCTCCAAGAATAGTGCAATAAACAATAGAATTTGTATTCCCATATATACCACCATAAGCTGGATTTTTGTTATCATAAAGACATTCGTTAGTTTCTGCAAAAGTTGTGTAATAGTTATTTCCTGGGTTATCAGGAAATTTCATTCCATTAATTGTAACTTGTTTTTCTATAGTCCAATCTTCATTTGTGCCAGTTGAACCACTCTGCTTGACGGCAAATACATTTACGTAATTGAAACTAGCTGCTATTGGCTCTTCAGGAGGGTCATCGCCACCACCGCCGCCGCCGTCATCACATCCGGTACTGTAAGTTTCACAAGGGTCTTCATTACCGCCTCCTGTACAAATATACTCGTCATAACAATCATTCAAGTCAGGATATGGCTCTCCGCAATTTTCGGCAATAACATCTCCAATTACATCACAATCCTCGTACATCATACAATGGTATCACAAAGGCAATTTGCGAAGCAATCAAAATGCCAAAAATACTGTTGTTTGGGAAAAACAAAACTTGATTGTTATTATTAAATAGAGGAATACTAATTTGATATATACAGTAAAATAAAAAAGTTAAGCTAAATAATGATAAATAGAGTTTGATTGTTTTATTCATTAACCTTTTCAATTAAATTTATCTGTTTAAGATGAAATTAGTACTAAAATTCAATAAAAAAATGCTCTCAATCATGAGAGCATTTCAAGCTATTTTTTAATAGTATCACATATAAAACCTGGTGGGCATTCAGTACAAGTTTTACCTAAATATTCTTTTTTATTGGATTCTACACCACTATCATTAAATATATCAGTTTCTAGCGTCCAATCTTTACAATTATCAATTCCTGTTTTTTTACCTCTCCACACCTTCAATTGTTTGCGTTTGCCATTTTCAACTTTCATTTCAAATTGTTTTACATCAGCAAAGTTTACGTATGTATAGGTCGCATCTATTTGGGTTTTATTTTGGGCTGAAAAATCTGAAAAAGCATTTTTAGGCAGAGAAGTGATACTTTTATCTTTTGGAAATACCAATATAAAATCTATCCTTGATACTTTTCCTTTATCCTTATCATCTTCTACTACCACAACATATTGAATAGGGGGATTCTTTTGACTTGTAGCATGCTGGCTGAAATATAGTTTCTTCATTGGTATAATAATAAATTTTTGACCTTCATATCTTTCTTCCATATACATCTGATCAAATTCTATATTATCTTCCACTTTATTAATAAACTCTTTCGTAAAAGAGTTATATGATACATATAATAATTTTATATGGTTCATAATGCTAGCCTTAGTTATGTTGGTTTTTAAAGGCTCATTTATAACTTTTACTTTTTCTTTTACTATCGGATGTGTAGTTACTTGTGCATTACTGTTTAGAAAGGAAATTGTAATAAGTATTGTTAAAAGGTAATTTTTCATTTTTTTTAATTTAATATTTTATAAATCAGCTTCTGCATTTGAAATTTTGGTATTAGAATATGAATCCCAAAATGGAGTTACTGGACTATTTGGAGCATGATAATTGGGATAAAAAACGATTGCTGATGATGTATTAGTAAATTTTTTATCATTTTCAATTAGACTAAAATTAGTTACGCATCCACTTTGACTGTAGCAATAAACTAAAGAATTTGGATTTCCATTATAACCTCCATAAGCACTGTTGTAGTTATTGTAATAACAATCGCTACCTTCTACAAAAGTTGTATAATAGTTGTCTGCTGGGTTGTTAATAAATTTCATTCCATTGATTGTAACTCGCCGTTCTAGATTCCAATTTTCATTTGTGCCGCTTGAGCCACTTAGTTTTACAGCAAATATATTTTTGTAAATAAAACTAGCTGCTACCGGTTCTTCAGGAGGGTCTCCGCCACCACCGCCATCATCACATCCGATACCATATGTTTCACAAGGATCCTCATTACCACCTCCTGTACAAACGTACTCATCATAACAATCATTCAAGTCAGGATATGGCTCTCCGCAATCATCAGTCATAACATCTCCAATTACAACGCAATCCTCGTACATCATACAATATGTAACCCAGCTGCAATTTTCGGTAAGTGATGATACGTTAACAATACTCCCTTTACTTTTAGCGGAACTGGCTTTATTGTGGTCTATTTTATGTGTAATTTTTCCAATTGAAGTAAGTCAATTACTTAAAAACCCTCAAGAATTCTTCAGTTTTAATAATAGCATCAAAACCAACGGGAGTTAATAACAATTATTTGAGAAAATTACATTTTAAAAATCAACCTTTGCAAACCCTATATTACCCCTATACACACAGGGCATAATCATTTGTTTTGCGCCCACCTGTTTAGCCATCCTTGGCATAAACTGGTAGCCTCTTTCCCTGCTTTTTAATGTGGGGTATCTATACAATTTACCATAAGTAGATATACTTTGATTGCTGATGATTTGCGTACTCCGTTCTTTTTCTATAAAAAGAAAATTTATTTCCCCGCCTGTATTCATCGTACCAAAGGATAAGTAACTATCATCATCGTCATCGGTTTGTTTTTTAAGCACCACATTGCTCCAGTTAAGTTTAAGCGAACTGTCAATACTCATTACTAAAATATTATCATAATAATACCTGGTGCTCCTCGAATTATTAAAATTGTTAAACCGGTTGTACCGGTAATAAGGGCTGTTCCAGTAATAATAATCGTTGTTTAAAGAGTAAGGATTGCCATATAAATAATCCCAGCGGTTCCAGGAATTGTTCGTACCAATTGTTTGTGTTGAATAATCTTCAGCAATCAATACATAACCTCCATCTCTTTTTACAAAAATATTTTTTAAAAATAAATTATCAAAAGCAGTTCGATATTGTCCGGTACTGGTAATTTTTAACCTAAGAGAATCATCAAAGAGATTGAAATATGTTTTTACAGAATCTGTTGCCTTGTTTACGATAGCAGAAAAAAGGCCCTCAATACTGCCTGATCTTTTCTGTTGGTAATAAAAAGAATTAATGATAAAATTATTATTGAGGTTATCTATTTTTATTTGTACGCCATCAATATATTTTTTTTGCAGATTTACAGCATTTGATTTAAAAACATTGGATTTTGCTTTGTTGGTAATCACTTCCAGTTCGCTGATATTTTCTCTTGAACCGGATTGGGTTTCTTTGGTAAAAAAGATGGTGCCATCATTGGTTATTTGAAATGGACTGAACGTTTCCCTTCTCTCGTTAAAAGCTATTACAGAACGGGTACTATCCTGCAATTGAAGAAGATGGTTGTATAATTTAGTAACCACATGAAGCCGGTCATTTTTTTCGTGCATTTTATAAATCAGCACATTTTTTTTATCCCCGCTATAAACAGTACTGAAAATATTACTCCCCGATTGCATACCAACCCTTACAGTATCTATATTGGTAATATCGCCTATCATTTGTCCGTTGGCATTCATCTTAATTGCATCGCAATACACAATCGAATTTCTTTTATACTGGTATACCATTATAAAATAATCGGCATAAGTAATAAAATCAGCGTTTAATATTTCGTCCGGTAATTGTTTCATGCGCTCATTACTCAACTCTTTCATATTTTTATCAAATACCTGTATAATATTTCTCCACCTGATGCTTTTAAACACCAGGAAATTATCTCCCACTTTTCCCAATATTTCGAAATTGGCATCCCGGGCACTTTCATTGTGCACTACAGAATAAGTGATATTTTGCCCTGAAACAGAGGGAGCAAAGAATAAAAATATAATCGAACAAATAAGTAGATGAATTCGTTTCATGTGGTAATATATTTAGATAAATTTACGTAGAAAAAGGCTTGCCGCTTTAGTTTAATTAGTTAAAATAAATGGGTTGTTTAACAATGTGACCCAATATAATAGATACATTTATACCATGCATACGATTTTAATTACCGGGGGAACCGGGTTGGTGGGAAAAACACTCAGCAAATACCTGTTATCAAAAGGATTTAAAGTGATTGTTCTCAGCAGAACAATTCCGAAAACAGCCGCTGATTCAAACATTCAATATGCCACTTGGGATGTAAAAAAACAAACCATTGATGTGGAGGCTTTGCAATTAGCCGACTTTATCATTCATTTGGCAGGCGCCGGGGTGGTAGATAAAAAATGGACCGATGCCTATAAAAAAGAAATTGAAGAAAGCAGGACGCAAAGCAGTAAACTGATTGTAGATACATTAAAAGCACATTCGCATTCAGTAAAAGCCATCATCAGTTCTTCTGCTATAGGATGGTATGGAGAAGATAAACAGCCCGGCTTTGCGTTTACAGAATCAGATCCCGCAGATGATGGTTTTCTTGGCCGAACCTGCCAATTATGGGAAGACAGTATTGAGCCCGCAACAGCCCTTGGCATAAGGGTTTGCAAATTAAGAACAGGGATTGTATTGAGTAATGACGGCGGCGCATTGGCAGAATTTAAAAAACCGATACAAATGGGGGTAGCAGGTATATTGGGCAACGGAAAACAAATAGTAAGCTGGATACATATAGATGACCTGTGCAGGATGTTTCTGCATGCCATTGAAAATGCGTCTATGCATGGGAGTTATAATGCAGTGGCTCCAACACCAGTAAGCAATAAAGAACTTACCCTTAAATTAGCACAACTAATAAAAGGCTCTTTTTATATTTCCCTGCATGTGCCGGTATTTATATTAAAGCTAATGCTGGGCACAAGGAGTGAAGAAGTACTAAAGAGTACCACTGTGAGTTGTACCAAAATAAGAAACGAAGGATTTACTTTTTTATATCCCGGTATAGATGCTGCGCTGGCAGAGCTGAGTAAAAAATCTACCGGTGCTACAGATCAGATTTGATAAACTTTCTCCTGCTGAACCAGATAAAGAACAATAAATAAAACACTGCAAACCCAATAACCAACCAGTAATAATCGGTGGGCAAAACAGATTTTGCCATAGATTTTAACGGATTGTCCGGAAAAGTCAGCAGCCCGTCAGAAGCATTCATAGGCAGGTAATCGCCCATGCTGCCAAGGTCGATGCCATGATCTGCCCGCAGCTTCATACTCCATACATCCAGCAATTGTGAGATAATATTTTCGGCCCCCAGGTAAATAAAATATAGACCAATGGCAAAACCGGTGCGCCTGATGAGTACAGATACCAGCACTGCAATCATATTATATGAAAACGATTTTAAAAAGAAATACCCCACATGATCAAACCCATTTAGGGAAAAATCGGTATCGGAAAATAAAGCAAACACTGCGGCAGTTATTAATACCAAGAGCGTACTGAATATGGAAACAATTAATGCCAACGCCATTTTTACTTCTATAAACTGCTGCCTGCTCCATCCATCTATAATGTTCTGCCTGCTGGTGCGAAAACTAAACTCATTGGTAATTAAAATTATAATAAGCAACGCCGGCAGAATTAATAAAAAACCGGTAGCATAACTGGTGGTTTGCCAGGTATTGCTAAAACTGTAAGGTTTAAAAGCAGCCACCAGCCCTGCAGTATTGATGTTGCCAACTATATTTTTATTTACACTAAATACAATATAGTTGGTAAGTACCACACCCACTACAAAAAATATACTGAGTATTTTAAATGCGGTGTAATGTTTTATTTTAAGCCATTCAATTTTTAATAAGGATTGCATGTTAAATATTTTTTTTTGAATGGATTAGTTAGTGAGTTCAAAGAATTTACTTTCCAGGCTTTTCTTTTTCATATGAAGCTGATTTAGTATCACCCCATTTGTAAAACAAAAAGAATTGATTTCATCCAGCTTTACCTGCCCCTGTGGATAGAATAACTGAATGGCACCATCTTCCCTGTTCTTTTTTGTATAACCGGGTAAACCGCTTAATACATTATCCAGTTGATCGAGGTTTTCTGCTGCCAGCTCTACAATATCTTCGTGAACAAAAATTTCATTTACATTACCCGATGCCATTAAATCGCCCTGTTTTAATATGGCCACATGGGTGCATACTTTTTCTACTTCATCCAATAAATGGCTTGCCATAATAATGGTCTTTCCATCATGAGATAATTTTTTTATGAGTGAACGAATTTCTGCAATACCCACAGGATCGAGGCCATTGGTAGGCTCATCAAAAACCAGCACATCGGGGTTGCCCAGCAAAGCAGCTCCTATGGCAAGCCGTTGTTTCATACCCAAAGAATAAGAACTGAACGGCGAATTTTTTCTTTGCGTAAGATTCACCACTTCCAGTACACGATCAATATCATCCTGCCCACGTTCTTTAATGGCAGCCGTAATTTTTAAATTTTGAACTGCACTTAGGTAGTGATAGAAATTGGGCGTTTCCAGCAAAGTGCCAATTTTTTTTCTATGTGCATCAGCCGGCGCTTCATCAAACAGTTGGTATGATCCGCCGGAGGCTTTTAAAACACTCATTACAATACCCAGCAAAGTAGTTTTACCACTTCCATTGGGGCCTAAAATTCCGAATACACTGCCAGCGGGTACACTAAAACTAATTCCCTTTAATGCTTTTATAGCGCCGTAGTTTTTAGTAAGATTATCTACTGTTAATATAGCCATCTCTTAAAATTAAATTATGGTTCAAGATAACAGATTTTATGTAGCGGCAAAAAAAATAAATTATAAATGGTATTACACTCCAACATGTTTATCGTGCCACACCGAACTAAATTCTCCAACAACCGCACAATTATTTATGTTATAGGATAATTTATGCAACCTTAAATCATCCACATCTTTTTGCAAAACTTTTCTGTAAAATGGATTTAATGTACCACCCTTGCTGGCAGGAGCTGCTGCAGGATCGTATTGAAAATGCGGATCTACTATTGTACCACGGGGATACATGATTGCCGGAGTGCCTGTTCCTCTAATGTCCAAATTATAGGGATGAACAAGCCCCAGCGTGTGCCCATACTCGTGAGCTGCAGTGGTAGAATTATTGAGCAGGTTATCCAGTTTAAAATAACCGGTATTGCTGCCAATTGCATCTACAAAAGAAATATCAAGCTCAGAAAATTCTTCTACCCTAAAATAATTATTGCGGGGATTGGTATTTTCATAAACCATTTGAGGAGTGAGATACTGCTGCCATTTACCAGTTATATTAAACCATACTTCATACCACACTTTTTTTACCTGCACTTTTGCATGGGGTTCATTCCAATGATCAGCAATATCATTTGCAATTTGCGTACTCAATAGTTCATTGGCTGCATCTCCATACAAAAAAAAGTCTGAATGGATAATGAGTTGGCGGCTGCCCGGTAACAGTTCTGCTTCGCCCATTTTATTTAAGATACAGCATGAAATAATCAGTTACTTTCTGGTACAAATGGGCCCTGTCTTTGCCCAGCACATTATGTTCGTGGCCGGGATAAATCAAATAATCTATGGGTATGCCCTTGTCAACACATGCTTTTACAAAGTCTACCGAATTTTGTTGCACAACTACCGGATCCTGCAAGCCATGTATCAGTAATAATTTATCTTTTAAATTGCCCGCTTTTTTTATAAGATTGGTAGCTTCATAACCCTGCGGATTTTCTTCCGGGGTGTCCATGTATCTTTCTCCATACATGACTTCGTAATACTGCCAGTTCATCACAGGGCCACCGGCTACTGCAGCTTTAAAAACCCCGGGATGACTGAGTACAAAATCAGTTGTCATAAACCCACCATAACTCCAGCCAAATAAACCCATCTTTTCGGTATTGACATATGGCAACGATTTAAGATACTCAACAGCACTCAGCATGTCTTCCATTTGTGGTTCGCCGGCGTTTCTAAAGATGGCCTGTTCAAATGCCTTTCCACGGTTATCACTTCCCCTTGGGTCTATCGTATAAACAATATATCCTCTCTGTGCCATGTATTGAAACCAATAATCACCTGCACCGCCATTCCATGCATTCAAAATCATTTGAGCATGCGGACCTCCATACCAATAAACAATTACAGGGTATTTTTTTGTACTGTCAAAATTGGTTGGTTTATATAACCTGCCATACAAATTAATACCCGTTTTATTTTGAATGGTAAAAATGCTAAGGTTGCCCATTGCATAATCTGCTATCGGGTTGGCAGCCTGAAGCATTAATTTTGACTTGCCGGATTTTATCTCAGTTAATTGTATCGTTCTGGGGTTTTGTGCTGTGCTGTAGGTATCCAGTATCGTATTGCCATCGGTGCTTATCTGCACAGTATGCACACCCGAAGCCTGGGTCATTCTTTTTGTTAACCCAGTTTTCAAATTTACATGGTACAAATTTTTTGTGATGGGCGATTCTTCTGTAGAAGTATAAAATAATTTTTCGCCCTTTGCGTCAAAGCCCTTTACTTCCAGCACTTCCCATGTACCACTTGTAAGTTGCTTTATCAGGCTGCCATTTATATTGTACAGGTATAATTGATTCCAGCCATCCCGGTTACTTTGCCATATGAATTGGCCGGGTTTGTTTTTTACAAACAACATAGGCGCCAGTGGCTCTACATATTTTTCATCTTTTTCTTCAAACAATGTTTGTACAAAATCTCCTGTAGTTGCATCGTATTTATTCAGCTTCATGTGATTTTGTTCCCTGTTCAATACGGCGATAAAAATTGATTGATCATCGGGGCTCCAGGTAATGTTGGTAAGGTATTGGTCTGCAGGTTCGCCGGTTTTTAGAAACAATATTTTTCCGGTTGTTGCATTATAAACGCCTACAGTTACCTGGTGACTTTTGTCGCCGGCCATTGGATATTTAATGTTTATATTTTTTGCAGGCCGCTGGCTCCAGTCAATGATGGGGTAATCTGTAACCATACTTTGATCCATCCGGTAAAAAGCAAGTTCATTACCTGAATTGCTCCAAAATATTCCTTTACTTATCCCAAATTCATCCCGGTGAACAGAAGATGCGTATACAATATCTTTACTGCCATCTGTAGTGAGCTGCTTATTTTCGGTGCTGTTTTTGGCCACAAATAAATTATAATTTTCAAGGTAGGCTATATAACCAGCGCTGCTTGCTTCTGCATTTTCTTTTTTGGCAATCGTCTTTGGCATTATCTCCTTTACCTTTCCCGTTACAGGGTTTAGGGCTATCTTACTGCCATCAACAGTCATTATCCAATCGGTGCCTTTATTAAACTGTATAGCCGGCATTGCTTTTAATGCAGTATATCCGGCAGCCATTAATTTTTCGTTTAATTGCGCAAGCGTAAGAAAAACCACTTCTTCTTTTGTTTTAAAATTTCCCCTGATCCATGCATCTGTGTCACCGGTTTTTTTCTGAAAAACATAATCAGCAGTGCCATCAATAAACTGTAGCTGCTTAAGATTTTCCGGTGCCAGGGTAGTTCTGTTTTTTACCATAGCATCTTCTAAAGTGAGCAATTTGTTTTGGGCAGGTGCCGCTACATATATTAGGATAGAAAAAAAGAAAAATAGTTTTTTCATTATTGATTTTTTAGATAACAAATGTAACTGTTTTAGCCTGCCTTCAGTTCACCACACAAAAGGATATGCTGATGGGTAAGTATATAATCAAAATTTATATACCGCTATAGTTAGCAGTTCATCATTCGGGAGCCGTGAGAGGGGATTTTAAAATATTATTTTTTAATAATCCTGTATTGATATTTACATAAAAAATTTATTGTTTATTTGCTTCAACTAAACCTCAACCAACTTATGCCCAACAGCAATTACCTGGATAATGTTTTTTATCCATACGACTTCAGTTTCAGAATCGGTACCCTTCACAATGATTTTACTGCAAAAGATGCCACCGGTATTACCAAGGCTTTTGTAAAACAAAAATTGTTTAAACTTAAAGAGCATGTAGAAGTTTTTTCTGATGAAAACCGCACAGAAATTTTATACAATATCCGTGCAAACAAATGGCTGGATTTTAATACCACTTATTCTTTTACCAATGCAGGAGGCGAAAATGTGGGCAGGCTTGCCCGCAAAGGCTGGCGTTCTTTATGGAAAGCTTCATATGAATTGTATGATGAAAAAGATCAGCAGGATCTTGTAATACAGGAAAAAAATGCATGGGTAAAAGTGATGGATGGATTATTGAACGAAATACCTGTGCTTGGATTATTAAGTGGTTATGTATTTAATCCTACCTATATCGTATCCCGCCCGGATGGTACATTGGTAGCTACATTTGCCAAACAGCCTTCCTTTTTTGGACGTAAGTTTAAACTCACACAGGATGCTGCTTTTGAAAAAGGAGAAGAACAGCGCATACAGTTAGGATTAATGATGATGGCGTTGCTGGAAAGAAGAAGAGGATAATATTTTTACCATAGAAACTTTAATTAAAAATGCTGTTTAAAAAAAACAGCATTTTTAATTATAACCCATAAATTCCCTTTTTATTAAGAAGTATAATGCTGCAAACTGTTGAGAAAAATTCTATTGCCCAATGGCAGGGGGATTGAAGCGGAAAGCCCGCTGAGGACATGAGCGCAGGCTGTGGCGGACTTGCAGCGAAAAGCCCCAACCGCTTTTTAGTAAAGATTAAATGCTGACTGCCGCAAATAAAATTAAGTTATCCTTTTATTAAACCCTTAACCCGGGTGTAATAAATGCTGCACATTTGGAACTATTTCAGTAAAACCATGCAAATCAAATCCTGCCTCTGCTATTGTCAGGTTAAAATATTTGCTTTTACAGGTTCATTAAGCCCAGCCTTACTATGGTGGTATCTATATCGTATCCAAATATGCTTTTTTGCCAGTATGTCTTTAACGGCTTGTAAGTATG
>Ga0209181_10004086_pt1 | contig 21997 bp, 24 predicted proteins | sample MAT05_FD_187208 | JGI IMG/M metagenome (GOLD analysis project Ga0209181, IMG submission 187208) | Freshwater microbial communities from Lake Fryxell liftoff mats and glacier meltwater in Antarctica - MAT-05 (SPAdes) (version 2) | ecosystem: Environmental > Aquatic > Freshwater > Ice > Liftoff...
TGCCCCAGTGACTGCGAGCACACCGATAGCGGCACCGATTGCGCGTCCCGACGGTAGCCTTGTGATCGTCGAAGCGCGGCAGACAGCAGACGCAGCGCCGGCTTATCCACCGCAAGCAGCGCGCCGGCGCATTGAGGGAATGGTCGAGCTAGAGTTTACCGTGGGGGCGAACGGCCAACTCAGCGATGTTTCTGTGGTGCGCAGTTCGCCTCCCGGCATTTTTGATCGTGAGGCACTGCGCGCATCCCAGCGCTGGCGCTTCAGCCCGCGCACCGAAGATGGCAAAGCGGTCAGTTCAAAGGTGCGCAAGACGCTGAATTTCCGGCTCAAGGCAAGCGGCTAGAGAGCAATGGTGAGCGTTGCCACCAGCGCTCTTCTTTGCCCGCGTATTCAAGATGTTAGAGCCAGACAAGTCTGACGAGGAATAAACCCGTTTCTGGTCTCAATCGGGGGCGTTCCCGCACAGGCTCGGCCACGTTCAACCGGGACGAATCGACAGGATTTCGAGCTCCAGTTCGCCAGCAGGCCGTTCCCACAGGACAAAGTCCCCGACCCGAGCGCCCATCAGCGCCTTGCCCAATGGCGAGCACCAGCTAATGCGTCCAACACGCGGCTCTGCCTCATCCTCGCCGACGATTTGATAGCGATGTTCGTGTCCCGTCGTGTCGCGCGCCAGAGCGAAGGCCCCAAATCCTATTTGACCCGCGATTTGTGCGTGCGTCTCCACGGGGATTGCTGTCTCCAGTCGTGCCTGAAGTCGGCGGATGTCCAGCGCGAGAGCAGTTCGAATCAGTTGGCTATCAATTTGATTGGGTAGAGCCTCAGCCAGATGTCGTTCGGTGACCGCAAGTTGCGCTAGCAGCCGCGCATGACCCGTTGGCGTAATGTAGTTGGGGTGCTTACTCACAGTCAGCGGCGGCAGATCCCTGGGGAATTCCTCCTCGGGTTCTTTGAGAACGATGCGCGACATCGGCATTCACTGTGTTGGAAGGCACGATCTTGGCGTCTAGCACGCGCTTGGCATGTGATGAGTTCATCAGACCCTTTCTCGCCAGCACCGCGACGCCCAGAATGGGCGCCCCAAACCCTGCCCATTCGCCCGATGTCCTTCTCCAAACTTGCTTCCTTAATCCATGGACCTGAGCAAATCCCCAATTGCGTCCTTTGCGCAAAACCGCTGGGTCAATGCATTTGTGACGCCAAGCCGAGCACAGTGCCGGCACCGGCTGGCGCTGGCGTGCGCGTCGGTCGTGAGACCAAAGGTCGAGCCGGCAAAGGTGTGACTGTGATAAGCGGTCTGACGCTCGATGACCAGGCCATGCAGACCTTGGCGACTGAACTTAAGAAACGCTGTGGGTCGGGTGGCACGCTACGCGATGGTCACATCGAGATCCAAGGCGAGCACCGCGATACGCTGATCGCCGAATTGGCGCGCCGCGGCATCACGGCCAAACGCGCTGGCGGGTGATATCTGTCGACAGTTTGATGCGTAGCGGTGATTCACGCATTGATAGAATGTGCAAAATTCAGTGGGAGTGATGTATGCGCGTGCTGCTTTGCTTGGCCTTCATGTTCGCGGCCGCCATCAGTCCGAACGCTTCGGCGCAAGCTAAACCTGAGGATGCAATCCACTACCGGCAATCGCTGTTTCGGGTCATCGTGTGGAATTGGATGCCGATGACTGCGATGTCGCGCGGGCGTATTCCCTTTGAGGCAGCAAGCTTTGCCAAGCATTCTGCACGCGTAGCTGCGCTTGCAACGCAGTTGCACGAAGGTTTTCCGGCAGGTTCCGATAGCGGTGCTGAGACCGAGGCCAAAGCTGAGATCTGGACACAGTCTGCGGATTTCGCGTCCAAAGTGAAGCGCTTCGAAACCGAGTCCGCGCGCTTGGCGCGTATCTCTAAGGGCGGCGATGAGGCCGCGATCAAGGTGCAATTTGCCCATGTCGGCAATACCTGTAAGGCATGTCACGAGAAATACAAAGCTGATTGAGCGCCGCATCAAAGCTGGCTCAGAGCGACGCAAGCCTCGTCCTGCTGCAGGTGGTTTTGCATGAGAACTTTCGTGTGCACGCCTCGATGTCGAGCGCGTCGGACACATGTCGGTAGCGAAGTCGGCATCCATGCCTTTAGTCCCGTTGCGTTGCTGAATACTGGTGTTATAGTTGACTACAACACCACAGCATCAACGCAGAGCCGGAGAAAGCCATGTTCACACGTCTCAAGATCAACATTGTCATCGCGACCATGGTAGCGCTGTGCCTTAGTTCGGCGGTGACAGATGATTCGTCGGCTCAGTCATCTACGCCAGCAGCGGCGGCGCAGGTAGCCCACGCGCCGGATTTAGCGTCTCCAATTTCGCAACGCGCCGGCGCGCTGGCGATCAACTTGATGCTGGTTCGCATTCAGTCGACGACGAATGCGCACAACCACACGCTGGCGAAGATTGATCCTGTGTCCAAGGAGGCAGAGCGCAAGCGCACTCGCATCACCGGTGAGATCGAAATGCCCTTCTTTTCCTTTGGTGGCTTGTCGGGCGTGGAGTGAATGGCGATGAGCGTCACATGGAATGATTCGGTGCCGATCTATCGCCAACTACGCGACCGCGTGGTGGCGATGATTCTGGACCGTGAGCTCAAAGAGGGTGAGGCGGTCCCGTCGGTTCGCCAAGTGGCAGTGGACTACCAGATCAACCCGCTGACCGTGTCCAAGGCCTACCAAGATCTGGTCGACGAAGATTTGCTAGAGAAGCGTCGTGGGCTTGGCTTGTTCGTCGGTGACGGTGCGCGCGAGCGCCTACTCGAATTAGAACGACAGCGCTTCCTCAAAGAGGAATGGCCGCTGCTACGTGCACGCGTCGCACGTTTGGGCCTGGATCTGAAACAACTGCTGACCACGGGGGATGTATGAACGCGGTAATCGAAGCCACCGGTCTATCCAAGCGCTATAAGGACAAGTTTGCGCTGGATCAGGCCAGTTTTCGCGTCGAGCCGGGGCGCATCGTCGGCCTGATTGGCCCGAATGGCGCGGGCAAGACCACCGCCCTGAAAGCCCTACTCGGCCTCACGTCCTATCAGGGCCAATTGTCGGTGCTCGGCTACGATCCCTTTACCCAGCGCGACAAACTCATGCAGGACGTGTGCTTTATCGCCGATGTGGCCATCCTGCCGCGCTGGTTGCGGGTCAGCGAAGCGATCGAATTCGTGGCGGGTGTACACCCGCGTTTCGATGCCGCCAAGTGCGATCGATTTCTAGCGGCGACGCAGATCAAACGCCGCAGCAGGGTGCGAGAGTTGTCAAAAGGCATGATTGCGCAGTTGCATTTGGCGCTGGTGATGTCAATCGATGCGCGCCTGCTGATTCTGGACGAGCCGACGCTTGGTCTCGACATTCTTTTCAGGCGTCGCTTCTACGAACAACTGCTCAACGATTATTTCGATGAGACGCGCACGATTTTGATCACCACACACCAGGTTGAGGAGATCGAGCACATCCTGACCGATTTGCTGTTCATCAAGGACGGCAAGATCGTGCTCTCAGACACCATGGAAAACGTCATCGAACGTTACAGCCAGGTGCTGGTTTCTGCTGATCGCGCCGACGAGGCCCGTGCGCTCAATCCAATTGCCGAACGCAAGCAAATTGGCAAGACCGCCTATTTATACGATGGACTGCCGCGAGAGCGCGCACAGGCACTGGGCGAGGTGCATCAGGTCGGCGTGGCCGATCTTTTCATTGCGGTGATGGGTGGAGGTGCGTCATGAGCATCGCGACAAAGAAATTTGTGACCTTGCTAAAGCGCGAAATTTGGGAGCACCGTGGCGGTTTTATCTACACGCCGATCGCAATCGCAGGCGTCTTGGTTCTGCTATTGATCATGATGGCGGGCAGCGCATTCTTTTGGCGCTTTTCTATGGACGGCGCCGAGCACATGACCAAAGGCGCGTTGCAATTGGCAGCCGTGAATGTGCCGGCAGAAAAGTTGGAACTCGCGGTATTGGCCTTTTTGTGGATGACCACACTGCTATGGCAATCGGTGCTGTTTATCGTCTTGTTCTTCTACTGCATCGGCACGCTCTACGATGATCGTCGCGACCGTAGCGTGCTGTTCTGGAAGTCGATGCCAGTGTCCGATCTGGAAACGGTTGGCAGCAAAGCCTTCACCGCGTTAATTGTGGCTCCATTACTCATGTTCGTCGTCATGGTCGTGGGCCAAATCGTGTTGCTGATCGCTGGCGGGCTGGTTATCGCGCTGCACGGCGGCAGTCCCTGGGCGCTGGTTTGGTCGCATATGCACCCTTACGTGATCTGGGGCCAATTTTTAGGGGTTCAGGCGGTGCAGGCGCTTTACCTATTGCCCCTATTTGCGTGGCTGATGCTGGCCGGCAGCTTTGCGCGCGGCAAACCCTTCCTATGGGCCGTGCTTCCGCCAGTGGTGTTGGCAATCGTCGAAAGCTATTTGCGCTTCACCGCAGACTTCTCGCTGAGCCGCGTGATCTGGGAATTCATTGCGCGCCGCCTGGCTTCTGGCGTAGCGCCAATGTCCTTCAGCGCCGACTTTGGCGATGGTCATTCGATGCAATCGGGCTTCGCCGGCACCCAGTTCGCAGCCAACTTCGGCGATGTGATGGCACGCTTGGGTACACTGGATCTGTGGGCAGGCGTGGCTATCGGCTTTGGCGATGGTCATTCGATGCAATCGGGCTTCGTCGGCACCCAGTTCGCAGCCAACTTCGGCGATGTGATGGCACGCTTGGGTACACTGGATCTGTGGGCAGGCGTGGCTATAGGCTTGGCCTTCCTCGCCGGCGCTGTGTATTTACGGCGCTATCGCGACGAGTCAACGAGCTGATGCAATCCGCCTGCATCTAAATGGATGCAGGCGAACCGACTCGCGCACTGCGCTCCCCCCTCATACGCTGTGTTGCGCGAGGGGATGGGGTTGACGCAGCTTCCGCCCCGCCGACCGAAATTCGCAGCCAGTTTGACAGAGCCCAAACAGCGCCCGCGAACGGGGATCGGAGCAGACGGGCTTTGGATAAGGTCAACTTTTAACAGCGTCGCCCGAGCCATTTTCGCGTCGCCGTGGCTTCGAATGATTGCCATCGCGGCCGCGCTTTGTTTATGATGTGCGGCTCCCGTGCCAACGGGACTATCTACCATCGGGGTGTAGCTCAGCCTGGTAGAGCGCTACGTTCGGGACGTAGAAGTCGCAGGTTCGAATCCTGTCACCCCGACCATCCGGTTGAAGGCAAAAAGCCCTGACAATCCATTGATTTTCAGGGCTTTTTGCTGTCGCTGGTGTTGATGTGGGTGGTAGCGCAGCCCGACAGTGTGATGCGCACAGTGTTGCGGTGCAGAATTAAGGCAAACTGATGTAATTGTTAGCTTTTCATTCGCAGCGAGGCCTCGCCGCAGGTTCGATCCCGATGCCATTGCTTGTAGGCATTCGCGCTTCAGGGTGTACTGTGCGAACTTGCACGCGCGGCTCGCGTTTCACCGGCCGGTTGAATCCGGAATCGAACGGCTGGAAACATGGGTAACGGCGCGGCTTTGAACAATCCGATGATGGGTGGGCATGCGAGTCCTGCTGGCCGAAGACGATGCACTCATAGCCGACGGCGTTGTCGTGGCATTGCGCCAGTCTGGATTTAGTGGCTTGTCACGACCCTCCGCGAGATAACGAGTGCCGAGTGTTCTTTTCTCTCGCTCGGCAAGCGCGTCTATGCCTACGACGGCGTTATTTGGTGCCAAACTCTAAGTACACGAGTACGGCCAGCGCCAATAAGGTGACGACTGCCGCAGTCATGATGATCCAGTCGACGCCACTTTCTTGCTTGACGCCGGTGGCGGCGCTCGGCGTCAAAACCAGTGGGCGTTGCACTTGCGTCGTCGTGATCGGAATCGAGGTCTCATCGTCGGAGGCCGTCTGATAACCGGGTGCTTCGATCAGGAAGCGATTCTGATCGAAGGCGAGTTGATCGCCGGGACGCAGCACCGTGTCACGCACTGAAGTACCGTTGACGAAAGTCCCGTTCACTGATCCCAGATCGCGCAGGAACAAACCGTCCGACGTGTTCTCGATCATGGCGTGGCGACGACTCATGCTGGGCTCGTTGAGCACCAAATCGCATTCACTGCCCTTGCCGATGACCGTGCGTGCTCGCAGCGGAATGACCTTGCCGAAATACGACCCGGCCATGGCGCGCAAAACCACACGTGGCGGTGCGTTCCGCGAGCGTAGCTCTTGGTCTGGCTCATCTTTGGGCGGTTTCTCGCTGCGGTCTTCGTCTGGACGAACAACCAAGCGCACATTGCCGACGATGACGCTGTCACCTAAGCGAAGTATGGCTTTCTCGCGAACCGGGCGGCCATTGACTTGTACCGGAGCGCCCGTCTCAGTCACCGTCAACGTAATGCCACGACGATGTTCATAGGCGAGATCGATATGGTGCGTGCGCACGCCCTTAGTGGCAGGCAGCACGATGTCGTTTTCAGGCGACGACCCGACACGCAGGATGCCCTCCCCTGCGAGGAAATCTTGCCGCTCTCCACCTGGAAAACTGATCTTCATCGAGCGCGTTTGCTTGAGGGCTGATGAAGACTACCAGCGCGAGCGCAAATCGAGCAGCAGGCGATCGGTGTACTCATCAATTGCGTCGCGGCGTTCTATGAATCCGGTGAGCTGCAAATTCCAATTCTGGTTGAACCCATAGGCCACCCAAGGCATTGAGCCACGCGCAAAACTGTGAAACCACCAATCATCTTCTGCGAATGCTGCGAGGACTGCATCGCGCTGCGCGCGCTGGTAGGCAAAGCCGAGTTCCCAACCACCCAGCACTTGGGCATCCCCCCATACAAGGCTGAAGCGCGCACCGTCGCGTTGATCTTTGGCACCCAGGTTACGGACTAAATCGAGCCTTGCAACTAACGGTTTTTCGAGGACCTGCGTACGCCCTATAAACTGCAAATCGAGCAATTCATAGTCGCTGACGAAGACCCCCGCGACCCGCCGATTGGTTCGACCCATATTGCGCTGTACGACATCCAGATCGTCATAGTCGAGATAACTTAGGAAGGTGCTGAAACCGGTTTCGGCGCCCTCAAGCCAGCCATAGCCGAACTGCACCGCGGCGATGCGCGACTCATCGCCATAAAGATGATCGCCGGCGAAGTAGCCCGCGGTGAAATGCAGCGCGTCAAAATCACGCACTTCCATGGCGTAATCGAGGCTCGCGCCAACGGGTCGCAAGTCTCGGTCCCAGAGCAAAGGTGAGAGCACCAGCGGCATCTCGGATTTTCCGAATCGCAATGTGCCGGCCTGGCTGAAGGCATAGGCCGCGTAGAATTCGTCCAGACCCACGCCGTTGGATTTCTCGTTGTCGAGATTGCGCCGGCTGTCGTCGTTATCGTCAGTGCCGCCAGCCAACTTGACCGCAGCGGCAAGTTCCCAGCCGCTGTCATGGTTGAAGCGCAGTCCGGTACGCAGTGCGGCACGTGCGCGTTCGATGTCATCGGCGCGCGCGGGAATATCTTCCGTGTGCTCGTAGCGAAGGCGCAGATCCCCGTACCAGTCAAGTGCGGAGACACTTTCCTCTGCGAGGTCCGAATCCTGCGCAAACACAGCGGGCGAGACCGTCATTGATACGATCACGCCAACAACCCAAAAGCGCCTTAGCGACGAAACAGTACTCATGCGCGCAGTCCTGAAAGTGCGACCAATAGATCCGCGGCCGAGGCATAGCGATCCTCGGGCTTCTTCTCCAGACAGCGCAGGATTACCTCCTCCAAGGGCTTGGGTATATCAGGCCAGAGCGTCGAGGGTTTAATCGGTGGCTGCTGCAGATGTGCGACATAAAGCTCCATGGTGTTGCCGCCACTGAATGGCAATTTACCGCAAAACATCTCGCACAAAAGCACGCCGGTCGAATAGATGTCGCTGCGTTGATCCAGGTCCATTCCGGAAAGCTGCTCGGGCGAGGCGTAGTTCGGCGTGCCCAAGAAGGCGCCGGGCTGCGTGTGCCCGGGATCGATGCGCCGGGCCGGTCGCGCGATGCCGAAATCCATCAGCTTGGCGTTCCCACTTTGCTCGATGATGATGTTTTCTGGCTTGATGTCGCGGTGGATAACGCCCATTTCATGCGCGGCATCAAGGCCCATGCAAAGCTGCCGCGCGATGCGTAGAGCGGCCGAGAACGGCAGTTTTCCGGTTTGCTGCAACAGATAGCGCAAGGTCAGTCCGCGCACATATTCCATCGAGATGTAGGGCACACCCTGGAAATCGCCAAAGTCATAGGTGCGCAATACATTGGGATGGGTGATTTTGCGCGCGAGCTTGAGCTCGCTCTTGAGCCGGTCGAGTTGCTCGGCATCAACCATCATGCCGGGCCGCAACATCTTCAGCGCAACCACATCGGATAAGTCGGTGTCGCGCGCCTTGTAAACCATGCCCATACCACCCGCGCCAAGGATGGCCAGGATTTCATAGCGGCTGGCAAAGCGCATGCCCATGGCTAGGCGAGTGGACGAACCCTCTCCACCCACGCTGGAATTGTTGCCGGCGATTTGCGTTGAGTTCGCGTCCATATTGCCCGCGATCAAGGTTGCATGACTGATGCCGGGCGCAAGGCGCGCGACTGTTGCCAATCCCACGCGATCAATGGTCAGGAAACGTTTGCCACTGGTTTGACCGATGGCCACTTTGAGCACACCCATTTGACCGATCGCTTTCAGTTTCTGGCCGAGTGCCGGGGCTAAAAGCACCTGGCCGATTGGTGTCTCGCTGAGCAAACGCTCAACCTGCAGCACCGGCAAACCGATGGTGGCACTCGCTTCCGGACGAGCCGGCAATGAGCCGTGAACGATCTCACCTTCGGCGATCGCGACCGCGGCTGCGTTATCCGCAGCGCCAATACGGCCTTCCATCCACGCATTCACGGCAGCCAAGGCGCGCAAAGTCGAATCCTCACCACCGAAGCCAAACATAAGCCTGGCACCCTCTTGTTCGAGTTGCTCGCCGCCCATCGCATGCGCGCGCGCCTGCGCCTCGTCGATCAACTGGCCAAGCGCGGTAAAGGTGATGGCCTCTTCGCCCACCGTTGGCGACTTGAGGAATCGGCGCAGTTCCAGACCCACCAAGGTCAGTTGCCGCCGAGTTGCAGGCTTGGCCGTGATCTTGGGTGCACTCGACACACCTTCCGCGCCCGGATCGGGCAGGAAGCGCGAAAGATGGCCGACATAACCCTCGATATCTTTCTTCTCGCGCAAATCGCTGAGCAAGGAATCGAAGGCACGCCCCAAACGCGCTACTTCGTCGTTGCCCTCCAAACGCACCAATTGCTGGTAATTGCCGCCGGATGCTTGCTCCGCCGCTTCGGTCAACTCCGCCACCGGGCGCAAAACTCGGCGCGCCAGCCACCAGGAAACTGCCAGCGCCAGCAGCAGCGCGATGCCGCCGCCCGTCATCACGGCATTTTGAATACTCACGAACGGCGCCATGGCGCTATCGACCGAGGTCAAGGTGAGCACAGCGCCCACCGCATCTCCAGGCTGGCCCATCAATGGCACCAGCTTGCCAGCGTAGTGCAACTCGCCGACGGTCAGATCGATGCGATCAATGCCTTTAGCTTCCGCCAGCTTGGCTTTCACCTCGGATTCGTGCGATTTCAGCGCGGAGCGCAAGGAAACTTCCTCGGCCTCAGACATTGAACTGGCCACCAGGCGCAGATCATTTCCATCCAGCAGCCAGAAAGCGACTTCGCCACCGCTTACGTTGCGAACGCGTTCGGCGATGGTCTTGTCGACGGGTGAGCCGACCACCAGAAAACCGACTAGATCATCCTGTTGTGCCAATAGCCGTACCGAAGCCTGATAGAGCACAACGCCCGAGCGCCAATATCCGATCGCGGTGTCCGGCCCGGCAACCGCGGTACCAATCAAGGGATCTTCAGAAAAGTCGTCCTGGAAGGCTTCGCGCTCGTCGGTCCTCGCGACCACGGTGCCGCCTGAATCGAGCACCATGCCGAAGCCGAAATCCCAGGATTCGCGTTGTTCTTCGAGCAAATCCTGGACCGAGCCCGTATCTGCTTCCGACAGTGCAATCTCGGCAGCGGAAGGCGCCGCGGCGGCCTCGGATGCGATGCCATTCGCATTCGTAGGCGTCGTCGTGTCACCCAGCCCGAGCCCATCATCCGTGGCGGTAGACACATAGCGCACGAAATCTGCATCGTTCGAGATGGCACGCGCAATTGTGTCCAGACGCTCGAAGGCCACGTCCTCAAGCGTTTTTTGCGCCGCATCGGCGGAGGCGAGGTTGATCTCGACCGCGCGCGCACCGCTCTTTTTGCCCTGTTGCAGGGTCACGAAGGCGGCAAGTGCAACCGAGATCGCAACCAGCAAACCGGTCGCGAGAAAAATACGAACTGCCAACGGCAGCCGAAATCTAGTACTCATCGGAACGCGCTCGTCGGTAAGCTTGGCCAGATTTGTTCAAGTGCGGGGGCACCTTGCGTTTGCTGAGTTCGAGGGCTACAGGCATATCTTGGTCCCCAGTGATGTCAATCGCCTTGCGCCAAAGTTGGGCGCGCTCATGCCACACAAAAATCTCGCCAGGTCCGAGTGGCAGATTGCTCAGTCGGAATCGGCCCTGCGCATCTGGCTTGACGAAATATGGTGTGTCCATCACCAACAGATTGGCAACCATCGAATGATGCACATTGCAAAAAACGCGAATCACGCCGGGCTGCGTGAACACATAACTTTCGCCATCGCCGCGTCCATAGAGACCGAGATCGAAGTTGGCTTCTTTCGCAGTCGAAAACACATTGTGAAGAATCGGATCCATATTTGGAAATCTTACACTCGCGCCCACGGGCACCGGCAGTACGCGCGGCGTAAAGGTCTTGCGCTCGGTGGCGACAACATAGGTTCCGGAAGGCGCAGGCGCGCTCACGGGTCCGGCGGGCCGGTAGTAGACGACGGCATCGACCGCTTCCTCATTGCGCAACGACCGCCCGCCGCTGGTGAGGCTCATCTGACCGCGAATGCTGGCCGTGGGCGCAGATAAGGGCTTGATCGGCACAGGTGTGGCGCTTGGCGTTATCACAGCAGCCTTTACCGGAACGGCCGCGGGTGTGGCAGCCGGGAGCGCCACCCTTGGATGGCTTGTCTCTTGGGCCGGCGCGGGCTTTGGTGTCGCGATCGACGGCGGCGATTGCGCATGCGCGCTGCCGATCAGGACGAAAAGCAGGACACTTATTAAGCACAAACGCACGAGCGTCTCCCCTTGGGCGATGGCGTCGATCATAATCCGCGCAGCCCGTCTCTACACCGGGCATGGAGGATGGGCAGGTGCCGAAAATTCGGATCAATCGCAACCATGCGCTCGGCGTCGCCAAGGCGAAAAAGGCCGTGGACAAAGTCGCAACCGGCATTCGTGACCGTTTTCAGATCAATGCCGAGTGGAACGGCAACACGTTGGAGTTTTCGCGCAGTGGTGTGGAAGGCACCATCGCAGTCGACAAAGACTCGGTCGCAGTCAATGCCGATATCAGCTTTCTGCTATCGCCGATCAAGGGCGCGATTGAAACCGAGATTCGGCGCTACTTAGACCAGGAGTTTGGTACCTGAAGCTGAATGCTTTCGTCGCCGTCGACCAGCCGATCGATCGCAACCATGAAAGCGCGTTCGCGATTCAAGATGATGCCGAGGAAGCGGCCAGCACCATTGAGCTTTCCAAACGCCGCGAAACCGCGTTCCAGAAAGCTCTGCAGCGCGCCAAGACCCGCTAGCTTCGCGGGCCAGCGGCACATACGCAAAAGATCATTGAGCAGGGGCTTGCGTACCAATCGATCAAGCTCACGACCGAGGATTAGCAATAGCGCCAGTTGCTCACGTCGGCAGCGCCGTGCCTGCGCATGGGTTTTGCGTGCACGCAACCACGCGGCGCTTGGCGATGACGGCAGAGCGGCGGTGGACAAATAAGCACGCGCGTAGTCCAAATCGGTGATCAACTCTGCACTGATACAGTGCTCGGGAAGCGCCAGTGCGGTCGCAGAATCGAGTTCCTGACTCAGCGCATTAAGCTCGATTGCGCGCGCCAAACTGTTGAGCACGGCTTCCGGCAACAGGCGCAGCATGATTGGCACCACGCGCTCCACGGCGCGATCACGATCGCCGAATTCGCCATCGCCGTACAAATCGTTCAGAAAGAAGGCACAGGCCGCGACGAAGGGCTGACGCTGCCGAATGTCCGCATAGGTCACGGCGAGCCGCCGCGCTTGCCACGCACGCAAGGCCGCGAGGCGGTGCTGCAAATCTGTCGACGATTTGGTCAGTGCTTGCTGTTTTTGGATACGCAGCAACAAGCCGTGCAGGCGATCGGCGATGGCGCTCATGGGCTGCTGGCTTGTGCCGGCGGACCGAGCTTACGGATCGCCTCAATGAGTTCCTCGTGCGAGCGCTTGAACAGTGCGATCGCCTCGATATGCGCATAACGAATGACGCCCCGCTCATCGACCAGAAACACAGCGCGTTTCATGCCCAGCATGCCTGAGGCGTCGTAAGCCTTGGCAGCGACCAGTTTTGGATCGCTGAGCAAGATAAACGGCAGAAGACGCTTCTTCTTGAACTTCTGATGGCTAGCGATACTGTCGCGACTGATGCCGACCACATCCACGCCGAGTTCGCGGTAATCGTCGAATCCGTCTCGGTACTCGCACAACTGAGCGGTGCAAACAGGAGTCTCATCACCGGGATAGAACACCAGCAGCACGCGCTGCCCGAGTTTCTCCGACAACTTGAAGGTTGAGTGGTCATCCGCTTCCAATTGGATGTCCGGAGCCGTGTCGCCAACTGAGATCACTGCGCGCTCTCCTGAGCTTCGAGGGTGTGAATGGCCTGCACGATAGCGCCGACCGCAGTTGCACTGGCGACCGCCGCGATATGTCCTAAGCCGTCGAGCTTGCGCTCGGGCGTGTGTGCGAGTCGCGATCCTTGAGCGGGGATCACGATGTTGTCCTGATCGGTCCAAAGATTCAGTGCGGGCAAGTTGATACATTCGCGCGTGTGCTGATTGAACTGGTGCAGCCATTGGCTGCGTGCCGAGGGCGGCCCGTTCTCCCGACCGTAAACGAGGTTGCCAAACCAGGTCCCATGGTGTGGGGCCGCGATGCAAACCACGCCGGCTACTCGCCCTGGGAATTCTGCCGCAAAAGCGCGGCAAAGCAATCCGCCCATGCTGTGCCCGACCAGCATCACCTTGCATCCGGGGCTATCGCGCAGCACCTGCGCCACGCAGTCTTCCAGCGCTTTGAGCTGCGCAACGAAACGCCGATAGGTCGGTTCTAGGCTCAATGCCACGACACTGCGATCACCAATCTCGCCGCTGTCGAGCAGAGGCCGCCAAATGGCCGCATTGCATAAGAAACCGTGCACCAGAATTAGCGGCGGCTTTGGAGACTGCGCAACTTGCTGCACCGGCAGGCTTCGCCACGGATGATCTAGGGCGTAAATACGCAGCATCCAAAAGGATTCAAGCATCAATACGCGAAGCGCATGTGTGGGCGACCCTCGGACTGCTCGCGGCCAATCGCCCAACGCCCATTTAAATCCATAACTGCCGATAGGCACGAACAGGCGCCCGGCAAGCCAAGTGCATGCCGTCATTGCGGCAATGGTGATCGCAGCAAAGCCTGCTAGGTGCCAATGCCAGATCAGGAAACCCAGCACGATGATTTCCGACAGTGCGAGCGCGCGCAGCGCATATGCGAGCCGTCGATCCTGCCCCGCGCGATGTAATAAGTCCCATGTACTCATGTGACGCATGCTAAGGCCTCGCTTTCGAGCACACGCTAAGCGTGCTGGAGCGCGTGCTCAAGGCTTTTCGAGCGGGTGCATGCAAAGGTAAACAAGCCCCTTTTCCGAGCCGCGCATCCAGCGCGCTGCCGCTACAATCCGCGCCCGCTCGATTCATGGAAGGCAACGATGCTGCATATCCAAGAAGCCCGTCGCGTGCGCTCGCGTGGAAAACGGCACCGCATCGGTATCGCCGTTGCGGGTGGCGGCCCGATCGGCGGAATTTACGAGATGGGCGCCTTGCGTGCATTAGATGAAGCAATCGAGGGCTTGGATCTCACCCGTTTGGATGTCTATGTGGGCGTCAGCTCGGGTGCCTTTTTGGCCGCGGGATTGGCCAACCGCATTGACAGTGCGCAGATGTGCCGCATGTTCATCACCGAGGAGGCGCCGGAACATCAGTTTCGGCCGGAGATGTTCCTACGTCCGGCGTTCTTCGAGTTTGCGCGCCGTCTTGGTATGTTGCCGAGGATCCTCGCCGAATCCTTAATCGATATTGCTTTGCACCCGCGTTCCTCCAGTTGGAGTGCGGCGATTGGCCGCCTGGGAGAAGCCATCCCGACAGGATTGTTCGACAACGAAGGCATCGATCGCTATCTGCGCAGCATTTTTCACGCACCTGGCTACACCAATGATTTCCGCAAGTTGGACCGTCCGCTGTACGTGATCGCGGTCGATATCGACACCGGCCAAACCGTGCGCTTCGGCGCCCCAGGCAGCGACCGCACGCCAATATCCAAAGCCGTTCAGGCGAGCTCGGCTTTGCCGGGTTTCTATCCGCCGGTTGAGATCGACGGACGCTACTACGTGGATGGCGCACTGCAGCGAACACTGCATGCCTCGGTGGCACTAGACGAGGACATTGATCTACTACTGGCACTCAATCCGCTGGTGCCTTTCGATGCCTCGCAAGTGCCGCGAACCGGACCCAATGCGCCGCCGAGCTTGGTCGACGGTGGCTTGCCGCGCGTGATGTCACAGACCATCCGCGCCATGCTCTATTCGCGCATGCGTGTGGGTTTTGGCAAATACGACAAGAACTACGATCACTCGGATCTGGTGCTATTCCAGCCCGATCCTGACGATGCGCGAATGTTTTTCAGCAACGCCTTCAGCTTCGGCAGTCGGCGCGAATTGTGCGAGCACGCTTATCGCACTACGCTCGCAGATCTGCGACGCCAGCGACCGTTGCTGGCACCGGTCCTCGCGCGTCACGGTTTGCATTTGCGCGACGAGATCATCGACGACCAGCAACGCAGTGTCTGGGACGGACTGGAAGGCAGCAAACCACCCGGCTCCACGGTGTTGTCGCGCCTTGATCGTGCGCTCAATGAGCTTGATCGTTTGCTCCTTTGCGATCAGCAACCGGCTTTGGCTACACGCGTGCGCAAAGCGAAAAATAAACCTGCGGCAGCGCAAGCGGTGCCGATTACTGTGTTGATAGCGGAGTCTGCCTTGCTACCGCGCGAGGATGGCGGCACGGACTGATTTATCTGTATGTCGGGCGCGCGTTCGTCGCGCGCTGTTGAAATCAGCAAAGGCCGAGCGCGGCTATTGAAGGCGTTATGCGGCTACTCGTGCGTGCACACCAACGCCCGATGTGCGCAAACACACCCTCTCATTTGGGCGTCCTGTGCCTTCCGGCGCAACTAGCGATTGCGTGCGCAGCGAACGACGAAACTGCTGCGCTGCGGCACTTACTTGGCATTCGGAAAATATTCACCTCGAATACGCTGAGATCAAGCCCAGAGGATTTCCACATGTCCGTCGCATGATGAAATCGCCGCATTCACGGCGTCGTCAAGGCTGAACAAGACGACGCGAAGTAGCCCTTGATAGTGTGAATATTCTACGCTTCGACACCAACATGGCATCCGTCGTCCTGCACTTTACATGTCGTGAAGTCGGGGGAGGCTGCAACTCACGCAGAGGAACACATGAAGACTTCAAAGGGATCGAAATTCAAACCCAAGGGCGATGACTCCAGCGCTGACGCCAGCGCGCTGAAGAATACTGCCAAGGCCATCATGGAGCAGGCTGAGCAGATTTGGCTCGCCGGCCTGGGTGCGTTCGCAAAGGCACAGGAACAGAGCGGCAAGTTTTACGAGACACTGGTGAAAGAAGGCGCAGCGCTGGAACGCGCCACTCGCAAGGTCACCGAGTCAAAGGTTGAGGAAGTCCGCGGCATGGTCGAGACGACAGTTTCACAAGTCAAAGAACGCGCCACAGATACCTGGGATCGCCTTGAGCAAGTTTTTGAGAACCGCGTCTCGCGTGCACTCGGCACGCTCGGCATTCCGGGCCGCGAAGAACTCGATCAGTTGGCCAAGCGCGTCGAGGAACTGAGCAAGGCCGTGCGGTCGCTAGACGCCTCTGCCCGCGCCAGTGTCAAGGCTGCTCCAGCTAAGGCTGCTCCGGCTAAGGCTGCTCCAGCTAAGGCTGCTCCAGCTAAGGCTGCTCCAGCTAAGGCTGCTCCAGCTAAGGCTGCTCCAGCTAAGGCTGCTCCGGCTAAGGCTGCTCCGGCTAAGGCTGCTCCAGCTAAGGCTGCTCCAGCTAAGGCTGCGCCGGCTAAGGCTGCTCCAACGAAAGCCGAAGCGCCGAAAGCCGCCAAGCCGGCTGTGGCAAAGAAGCCGGCCGCTAAGACAGCACCGGCCCAAGCGACCGTTACCGCGTCGGCACCGTCCGCAAAAGCTGCGCCGGAGCCTAAGCCTGCGGCGAAGAAAGCTCCGGCCACTGCGCCAACCGTCGAACCGGCAGCAGAGTAAGTTTTAGGTTGGTAACGGCTTTGGGTGCGCCCGAAGCCGTTGAAAACCGCCGGCAATGGATTGCCGGTTTGCGCTAAGGAAGCGCCGCCAGTTCTTCAATGCTCGCCAGCCAAAGTTTGCCGTTCGCCCTCCCCGACCGGCCGGCTGGCGAGCACCCACTGGCCACGGTCGCTTGCGTGCATCGTCGCCGCTTCGCGGCATGCCAGCTTAACGCCCGCGAAGACGCTCAGTTTGCGCAGCCGACTGGCTTTGCGCATCGGCCATCTCAAATGGTCTATGCATCGTGAATCCAAGCCCGTGTGCAGTTCATTAGTGGCATGCGTATGCCTGCATGGAGGCATCGCCACAATTTAGGAATCCATCGATTTTCGAATGGCGCTTTGGATAACCGCGTCGACTGCAACCCAACCCATTGCGCACCAACAAACAACCGCCCGGCGATTGGCCGGGCGGTTGCAGTCGCTTACCAGTGAATCCCGCGCATGATCGAGGCAAAGGCGACTTGCTCGGTCGACGGTGCTTCTTCCTTGGCGCCCTTGACGCCCTTGGCGGCAGCGGAATCAGGGAACATCTGGAAGGCGGTATTGAGTACCACCTGATAGACCTTGGGCGCCAGCAGATGCATGAGCTCTGCCGCGATACCGACGCGGGTGGCAATGCGTTGCGGGCGCTCGATCACGGCTTTCACCACCATATCCGAGGCTTCCTCAGGCGAGAGCGTGGGCACGTTGTCATACATCTTGGTCGGCCCGATCATCTTGGTACGCACCAGCGGCATATTGACCACTGTGAAGTGCACATTGCGATCAGCAAACTCAGACGCAGCGCAGCGTGAGAACGCGTCGAGCGCGGCCTTACTGGCCACATAGGCCGAGAATCGCGGCGAATTGGCGAGCACTCCAATAGAACTGATGTTGACGAAATGTCCGCGTCGACGCTCAGTCATGCTCGGCAACAGGCCCATGATCAGGCGCAATGAGCCGAAGTAGTTGAGCTGCATGGTGCGCTCGAAGTCGTGGAAACGGTCATAGGACAACTCGATCGAACGTCGGATCGACCGTCCCGCGTTGTTCACGACCACATCAACGCCGCCGTGATCAGCCAGCACCTTTGCGACCAATTCGTCGATGGCGGTCAGCTCGGCTAGGTCGGTTTGATAAATAAACACCTTGGCATTTTTGACGGCGGCTTCGATTTCGGCCTTGGCCTTCTCCAAATCCTCCAGACCGCGTGCCACGATCAGCGTCTTGGCGCCCGCGGCAGCCATCTTCTGGGCGCAAGCGAGACCGATTCCCTGCGAGCCACCGGTAATCATCACCACTTTGTCGCGCACACGCCCAGACAGCGAACGGTCGACGAACAGGTCCGGATCCAGATGGCGTTCCCAGTAATCCCACAAGCGCCAAGCATAAGATTCAAGCGGTGGTACCTTGATGCCGGTGCCCTTGAGCGCACGCTCGGCCTCGCGCGTATCGAAACGCGTGGGGTAATTGAAGAACTTCATCATATCGGGCGGAATTTTTAGCGACTTCATGACGTCGCCAAAGATGCGACGCACCGGCGGCAACATGCCGATGGCATTGCGGATCGAGCTTGGAATGATCTGGAAGATGCGCGCATCGATGCGCATCGTCATCTCCGGCGCATGACCGGCGCGCGCGAACATATTCAGCACCTCACCAACCCGACGCGGCGCCGGATCAGTCAGATGGAAGCACCCGCCATCCAAACCCTTCACGTGCGCAATATGGTCCATCGCGTCGACGATGAAATCCACCGGCACAATGTTGATGCGACCGCCTTCCATGCCCAGCAGCGGCACCCACGGCGGCAGTAACTCACGCACTTTCTTCAGCAGCGTGAAGAAGTAATACGGCCCGTCGATCTTGTCGATCTCGCCGGTTTTTGAGTGACCCACAACAATTCCCGGCCGATAAATGCGGAAGGGACGTGTACTTTCCTTGCGCACAATGCCTTCGGAATCATGCTTGGTGCGGAAGTACGGATGATCGAGGCCCTCTGCATCCTCGAACATATCTTCGCGGAACACCCCTTGGTACAAGCCGGCTGCCGCAATCGAACTCACATGGTGGAAACAGCCGGCGCGCAGAAGCTCGGACAACTCGACCGCGTTGCGCGTGCCGTCGATGTTTGCGGCTTGCTGTGACTCAGCACTCGCGGCCAGATCGTAAACCGCGGCCAGATGGAAAAAGTGCTTGATCTTGCCCTTGAGCAAGGTTTGGTTCTCAGCCGATAGCCCGAGCTTGGGCTTCACTAGATCACCCGTGATTGGTACCAAACGAGCACCGGCTTCAGGATAGCGCTCCTGCAGAGCCTCAAATTTCTCTTTGGAACCGCGGCGTACGAGGACATAGATCGTGCCCTTGCGCTTGAGCAGGTTGCCGATCAGAAATCGGCCGATGAAACCGGTGGCGCCAGTGACGAAATAGGTCATGTCGAATCGTCCTCCCCCGAGGTCTTTGAGATGGTTTAAAAGATCATGCGCCAACATCGGCGGATCGGGGCCTAAGATAACCATGCTAGCCAAAGGTATCCACCGAAGACTTGCGAATCGGCACCGCGAAAAGGATAGTGCACGCCTGCCTCATTGTTTGCTTTGCACCGGGAGAAAATCGATGTCCGACTTGAAGACACAGTTCGACGCTGCCACGGAAGCTGCCAAACAGTTGCCGGAGCGTCCCGACAACGACACCATGCTCAAGCTGTACGCGCACTTCAAGCAGTCGACCGAGGGCGATGTGTCCGGTCCAAAGCCCGGCTTTTTCGACTTCGTCGGCACCGCCAAGTACGAAGCGTGGGAAAAGCTCAAGGGCGTCGGCTCAGACGATGCGATGAAAAAATACGTGGATCTGGTCAAGCGTCTCGGCGGAAAGTTCTGAGGCCGCCATGAGCCAAGAACCGGCGCCAGTGAAGACGCGGGACCGGATCCTGGCCAAAAGCCTGGAGATGTTTAACGTTCAAGGTGAGCCGAATGTCACCACGAACCACATCGCCGATGAGCTCGAGATCAGTCCCGGCAATCTGTACTACCACTTCCGCAATAAGGACGACATCATTGAGCAGCTGTTTGCGCGGTTTGAAACGCGCATCGGCGATGCCTTGCTCGTGCCAGAGGGCCGTGCGCCCAACCTGGAAGATATGTGGCTGCAAATGCACTTGATTTTTGAGTGTATTTGGGATTATCGATTTGTTTATCGCGATCTTGTCGATCTGCTCACGCGTAGCCGCAAGCTCAAAATGCATTTCTCGCGCATTCTCAAGCGCGCGCATGAAAGTATTTCGAAGATCTGCACTGAGATGGTCAAATCAGGCGTGATGCTGGCGAGCCAGCGCGAGATCGAAGCGATCGCTCAAAACACCGTCGTACTAACGACGTTTTGGCTTAATTTTCAGCAAGTTAAGCCCATCACCGGTGGCAAGACAGACGTTGATCTCGGCCGCGGCATCTATCAAGTGATGGTGTTGCTGGCGCCGTATTTAAAAGCGGCGGAGCGCGCGCATTTGAATCGGCTGGCCGAACAATACCTCGGTACGCCTTGATTGCCGTGCGTGGCTCTATTTAATTAGCAACAGCAGCAAAAAAGCCGGCGTTAATCGCCGGCTTTTTTGTGACTCAGTATATCAAGCGGCTTTGGCTTCGGCCGGCGCCTTACGCGCGCCCTGTAAAGCTTTCACTTGACGATTCAGGTCGGTGACGCGACGCGACAAATCCTGAATATCGGATTTGGTCGGAATGCCCATCCGCGAAAGCACGCGACCCACTTGGTCACTGACAACGCCTTCGACCTGGCTTAAATTCGCGGCCGCGGTCTGTTGCATCTTACCAATCACGCCAGAGAACTTGGCGCGCACATCGGCGACGGTGCCATCGACCATCTTGACGGTACGCTTGTTGAGGCCCTGGCCTTCGTCCTTCAAGGTTTCAAATAGACGTGCGCTCTGCTTGCGCGTGATCGATACGGCGCCGAGAGAGGCCAGCCACAAATCGCGCGCAGTGTCGCGCACAACTTCGGTTTCGTGTTTGGTGACGCGGATCAGATTTTTTTCAGCGAGCTTCTTCGTAGCCATGATTGTCTCCATCGGTTATCAAAAAGAGGAGCGCCGTTTTTCTGTCTGCGCTTGTGACCAAAGTAAGACTTGTTGGATAGAACAAACACACTATCGAGAAGAGTACAAGCACCAAAATGTAGAAAATTTCCACCCGATGGGTGGTTCCGAGAGTGTTGTTGAGCGCGCAGCGGGCTTTTTTTGACGGCTCTTTGTTCGCGGCGGAAACTTCGCGCGACGGCGCTCTTGCCAGCGCGCGAGTCAATGCCGATGCTCAGTACACTCGAATAAAAGGGGGGAGCGGCGCATGGCGGCGAAGAAATGGGTCAAATTTACGCATGCCGACAAGGCATTCGACTATGCCGGTGCGAAGCTCGCCAAGGCCTGGCCGCGATTGCACGCGGGCGACCAAGAAGTATTCCCAGATAAAAAACAGGTCGCGGCGCTAATGAAACGCTACCCGGCTCTCAAATCAGCCGGGGACGCTGAAGCGGTGGCCGAGAAGTTGCAGGATGCTTGGCGCGACTTTCACCGTGGCGAGTTTCAAGCCGCGACGGAAGCCGGTGACGCGCTGGGCGCAATCGGGGCGACGGTCGCCAACAAGTCCGAAGGCATTTACGCGAGCTATCTGGCCAAAGACGCGGACAAACTCGCGCATTTCGAACACTGCTCCAAGCGCGCCGAGTCCGCGATCGCGGCAATGCCTGAAGATGCGAACGCGCACTATTTTCATGCCTTCGCGCTGGGACGCTACAGCCAGCAGATTTCTATTGGGAAGGCGCTGGCGCAGGGTCTGGGTGGCAAAATCAAAGATAGCTTGGTGACCGCGCTGAAGTTGGCCCCGAAACATGCGGAAGCGCAAACGGCGATGGGCCTCTACCACGCAGAGATCATCGACAAGATTGGCGCGATGATCGGCGGGCTAACCTACGGCGCGAAGGTCGACACTGGCGTCAAACACTTTGAGGAAGCAATCAAGCTCACGCCAGACTCCCCGGTCGCGCACATGGAGTGGGGCAACGGCCTGCTGATGATGTACAAGAAAAAACGAACCGACGAAGCGCTCAAGGCCTATCAGACCGCTGCGGCGAAAACACCGGCGGATGCGATGGAAGCGCTGGATGTGGCGACTGCAAAGGCAGAAATCGACGCTTGATTCCTTGGCTCTAAGACGCGCGAGCGCGGATAGAATCCCGCGCTCGCAACTCATCTACAAAGAACCGCCCAGATCTTCGAAACCGTCAGTGAAAATCTGCGGCTGCGAGAACGGCGCAGCGATCAACGGAAGGTCAGTCGACAGACACCATTCCA
>Ga0209181_10004089_pt1 | contig 21979 bp, 14 predicted proteins | sample MAT05_FD_187208 | JGI IMG/M metagenome (GOLD analysis project Ga0209181, IMG submission 187208) | Freshwater microbial communities from Lake Fryxell liftoff mats and glacier meltwater in Antarctica - MAT-05 (SPAdes) (version 2) | ecosystem: Environmental > Aquatic > Freshwater > Ice > Liftoff...
CATCCAGATCTTTATCCAAGTCTGCCCAACTCATTTCGTCTATGCCTGCGCTGCCTTTGTTGGCGCTCACCTTCTTGTATGCCTGCATTACCATCACTCTGGTAATTGGCTGTGATTTTGTTTCGTCCCGATCAATCGGGTGGATAACAAAAGGGAAACAAAATAAAAGAGTAGAGCTGGGACATCTGTTGCTCATCACCAGCGACCAGCATCAGTTTATTATAGACTACAAAATAATGGAAGGGGAAAAAGATGCCAGCCAGGTAAAGCCACTTACACAGAGGCTTGAAAAAAAATGTGCTGACAAAAAAATAATCAGCCACAGTTTTGATAAAGGTTTTTGGAGTAAAGAAAATTTAGCAACCCTTGATGCTACTTCAACCGAACAGGTAGTGTTGCCCAAACGTGGTAAACATACCAAAAAAGATAAGGAAAGAGAAGGCAGTAAAACGTTTAAAAATTACGAAATCAGCACAGTGCTGTAGAAAGTAATATCAATATGTTGGAGCATCATGGCCTTAACCGTTGTATGGATAAAGGTACGAATGGTTTTAAGCGTTGCGTTGGGTTAAGTGTATTGGCTTACAATTTACATATTTTGGGCAATACCCTGAGAGCACTAGAGCAGAAAAAAGAAGCGCAAATGGAAAAGCGAAACCTGCGATACCGGCCAGCAGCCTAAATACCATCACAACACAACGAATAAAGCAATATGTTGGGATACTCATGTACTACCATAAACCAAACTGGTAAAAAATAAAAAAAAAGTTTTGAAAACTAGCTGTTCACACTGAAATTCAAAATAAAAAATTAAACTCTTTAAAACATATTGACTTCTAATTTATTGTGTTTTAAAAAAGGGCAGTTTTCTTGCAGACACTAATTAGTATCTGCTTATTTTTTGTAGGTGTGATTACATTCAAAACAGTTGAAAATGCTGACTAATTGTGAAGGATGACAAAATTACTCCTTACAAAAAGTTGTTTTCGGTTACTTAAAACTTCTAACCATCCACTGGTGAAATTTAATTGACAATATATTCGCCTTTTTTATTGATCATAATAACCGGTAACTGCTTTTTGCTTTCAAAATAATCAAAAGCAGTTTTCAGTTTTACGGCAAAAGCCTGCAGTGGCTGGTTGTCTTTGGTAGTAGTAGCCAGGTATTCAAACGACTTTTTCACATTGTACTTTACCGGAAAAACATGCACGGGAATAAAATCCTGCCCCTGCTCTTTCACCTGCGACGCCAGTACATATAACTCTTCAATCGGCAAATCACTGATCGGGATACATCCGGTAGATACGCAGCTCCCATGAATATAAATACTATTGCCCGGCCTGAAAGAGTCGCTCAATAATTTATCAGAGGCATTGGGGTAATTCAATCCCAGTGCTAAATGGTAATTACTGTTTGGATTAAACTCATTGATATAATAAAATCCTTCCGGAACCTGGTAATCACCTTCCATGCGTTTTGGGCCGGTAGTGCCGCTCTGCATACAAACCTTGTAAGATTTAAATAATTTAAATGCACTTTTAGGTTCATCTTTTACCCACACTTCCAATTGGCGGTCGTATTTAAAACTCCGCACATAAATTTGTTGAGGCGGCCACTGCAGCTTTTTATCTTCAAATTGCTTTTTCAACGAATCTTCCACTTTCGTAAATGGATCACTGGACTTCTGAATTGATTTGGTGAAATTGGTATAAGACGTTTGACAAAACAGGACATTGCCAGCATTGAATGCAAAAAAACAAGTAAGCGCAAAATTTAAAAACTTCATAGTCATTGATGATACATTGGAGTTATTATCTGATAACGACAAATTTAGGAATTATATTGAAGTTTGACTTGTTAAATCAGTTCCATTCAAAAAACTAAAATATATAGCGGCTTACTAAATAGCCCCGTAGTTCAAATACGGGGCATTATATATTTTTTGAGCCAGACGAAAGTTCCTTGATTTTACTTCGGTGGCGTCGCACTCTTCTACAGCGGATCATATTTGAGCTTTTACCCACTATAAACCGAGGGACATAATACAACACGACTGCGAGTTGCAATAAAAAAAACGGTCGGCCAAAATCTGACTTTTTTTGCAAGAAGGTATTGTCATCCCTATTCAAATAAACTTTTACAAATTCCCCCTTGCCTCCTGCTCCCTTTCCAACGCTTCAAACAATGCTTTAAAATTTCCTTTGCCAAAGCTTTTAGCGCCTTTCCGCTGAATGATTTCAAAAAACAAGGTGGGCCGGTCCTGCAGCGGCTTACTAAATATTTGCAACAGATACCCTTCTTCATCCCGGTCTATCAATATGCCCAATTTACTGAGCGGCTCCATATCTTCATCAATAGCACCCACTCTTTCCAGCACATCTTTGTAATAACTTTCAGGGATGGTTAAAAATTCTATGCCACGGGTTTGAAGTTCTGTAACCGTTTTTACAATATCATTTGTAGCGATAGCCACATGCTGCACTCCTTCCCCATTATAAAAATCAAGATATTCCTCCACCTGGCTCTTTCTTTTTCCTTCAGCAGGTTCATTAATAGGAAATTTCACAAACCCGTTGCCATTACTCATCACCTTACTCATCAGAGCAGAGTATTCGGTAGAAATATCGGTATCATCAAAAGTCAAAATATTCCTGAATCCCATTACCTCTTCATAAAACTTAACCCAGGGATTCATCTGGTTCCAGCCAACATTTCCTACGCAATGATCCACATATAGCAAACCGGTTTCAGCAGGATTGTAGGTAGATTTCCATTCAACAAAACCCGGCATAAAAACGCCGGTATAATTTTCTCTTTCAATAAATAAATGGACCGTATCGCCATAAGTATGAATACCGCTGATCACCACTTCACCATCAGCATCTTTCAACACAGTTGGTGCCTGGTAACTTTTTCCACCCCGGCGGGTAGTTTCCTCCCAGGCGTTAGTTGCGTCTGCTACTTTCAATGCCAGAAACTTAACCCCATCTCCATGTTTTTGAATGTGATCTGCAATATCATTACCCGGCTTTAACGGAGTCGTTAAAACAAAAGTGAGCTTATTTTGACGAATCGCATAGGATACCTTATCCTTCATGCCCGTCTCTGGACCGGCATAAGCCAGCGACTGAAAACCAAAAGCAGTCTTATAAAAATGGGCAGCCTGTTTAGCATTGCCAACATAAAATTCTACATAATCAGTTCCCTGCAATGGAAGAAAATCTGCTGCTTGCGATTGCGAAATACCGTCACTATTGATGGTGGAGTACATAAAAACGATTTGAAAAAATTAAAAAATAAATGAGGCCAATTTTTTAACCATTCGTATCCATAGCAAGCGCCAGCAAAAGCAAATTATAACTGTTGCGCTTATCAGAAAATATTTTGTGTGGATAATCTGGGAGCATATTGAATGACAAATATAGAATACTCCTGAAATAAGCAGGTAGTTATTTCTGTTAAATAGTGACAATAACGATTTCGGAAAATACACCGGCACCTAAATGAGAGCATGCGTGAACATAAAAACTTAAACAGGATGCCATCCCTGCCATTCCCAAGCGAAGCAAAGGGGATAATGCCTATCCTCAGCGAAGTCGAAGGGGAGATATGGCCCCTGTCCTGAGCGAAGTTGAAAGGGAGATATGCCCCTGTCGTGAGCGAAGTTGAAGGGGGACATGCCCATGTCCTGAGCGAAGTCGAAACGGAAATATGCCCCTGCCCTGAGCGAAGTCGAAGGGGCGGTCCATTCCCCGTTTCGAGCGAAGTCGAGAAACGAAGGGAATAAAAAAAGAGAAGTTGACAAAAAGACCCTTGAAAAATCCCCAACAAATATCTATTTTACGACCATGCTATACAACACCCGACAAGAAGCTTACTACCTCTACATCATCCAATGCAACGATGGCTCTTTCTACACCGGCCTCACCGATGATTTAATCAAAAGATTTGAAGAACATGTATCAGGCATTTACGAAAACTGCTACACATTCAATAAAAGGCCGCTGGTATTAAAGTATTATGAAACCATTCCGTTTTTAGCCGATGCAACCGCCAGAGAAATACAAATCAAAGGCTGGTCAAGAGCAAAGAAAATAGCATTGATACAAGGGAATTTCCACAAGCTTCAATTACTTTCGCAATGCAATAATTACTCACATCATAAATACAAAAATTTGGATAAGGATCTCAACGCCGCCAACGAAAAAACAGGACAAATAAAAGCAGGCATACTTGGCGGAGGTCAGCTTGGAAGGATGTTATTACAGGTTGCGGCCAATTACCCGGTAGAAACTTTTGTGATGGAGAATGATCCCGAATGTCCGGCCGCCCACCTCTGCCATCATTTTACAAAAGGCGATATCAACAGTTTTGACGATGTGTATAATTTTGGCAAAGGACTCGATGTGCTTACAATAGAAATAGAAAGTGTAAATGAAGACGCACTTGAAAAGTTACAAGGAGAAGGCGTAAAAATTTATCCCAACCCGGCTGCCTTAAGAATCATAAAAAACAAAATCCTCCAAAAACAGTTTTATAAAGACAATGAAATTACAACCAGTGATTTTGTCATCACTCAAAACTTAGCTGAACTAAAACAACACCTCAGCTTTTTACCGGCGGTACATAAGGTAGGCATGGGTGGCTACGATGGTAAGGGCGTACAAATCATTAAAACCAATGAGGACATTGAAAAAGGATTTGATGCACCGGCGGTTTTGGAAAAAATGGTACAGATCAAGAAAGAAATTGCGGTAATCGTAGCCGTAAGCGACAAAGGAGAAACGAATTTATATCCACCGGTAGACATGGTTTTTGACCAGCGGCTTAACCTATTGGAGTATCAGATAAGTCCGGCAGATTTGCAGGATAAAGTATTGTGGAAAGTAGAAGCCATTGCTATGAAGGTGGTTAAAAACCTGAAGAGTGCCGGTATATTTGCCGTTGAACTATTTGTAGATGTCAATGACAATGTATTTGTAAATGAAACTGCTCCAAGAGTACACAACAGCGGCCACCATACCATTGAAGCCAACTATTCATCACAGTTTGATATGTTGTGGCGGATCATGCTTGGGTATCCACTCGGAAACACAGATCATATATTACCCGCCGCTATCGTAAACCTCATTGGTGCCGAAGGATTTTCCGGAATTGCACACTACGAAGGACTGAAAGAACTCTTACAACTTGACAATGTTTTTGTACATATTTACGGTAAAAAGGAAACCAGACCAGGCAGAAAAATGGGACATATAACCGTTATCAGTAAAGAAAAGCAGGAGTTGATTCACCAGGTAAACAGGATAAAAAACACGCTGAAAGTGGTGAGTTTGTAAGGAGTGCTAAGCGTGAATGGTCAATTGTGAATAGTTAAATGTGAATGGTGGATTGTGAATGGTGAATATCGATACTATAATTAACGTAGCACTTGAGCTGCTGCCAGTCATTTAAGATTGAAAGCCACTATATTCTGCAAGCCCTTACTGTAAAAGCATCTGTATTAAGAAATGGGAATATCGACGTTAAAATGATAAGAATTTTTAGCACCGGAAAAATTGACCTGTTTATCATTTAGCAAAGGCAATTGTACTGCATTACTGAAATCCAAACCTTTTCTTTTCACTGCCAGTGCCAGTGCTTTCGGAACGAATGCTTTCAACCTTTCTCTTTCCAAATTGTTGACCAATAATCAAGAAGCGGTCTCAACCTTTCTGGTTCTTTCTTTCAGCAAGGCAATAATCTCCATTTTAGTTTTAGGCTGCTCCGGGTTGAGTTCTACATAATACTTTGCCAACGTGCCATAGCTTTTTGTCATTAATAAAAACCAAACCATGGAGAAGTCTAACTTGCGAAAAACGATGGCCTTCTCCTTGACATAGCTGTCGATATTTTGCTTAAAATTAACCGGCATATCTGTCCAGTGCATCGAGGGATAGAGGTGATGGCCAATGTGGTATCCATCATTAAAACACTGCTTGTTGTAGGGTGAGTTGATACAGGTAATACTATTGCGATAGCAATTTTCGGGAGTTGCAAGGTCAATAAAAGCATGCTGTCCCCAGTTACCCGCCATCATCATAAACCGGGTAAAAATCAATGGGAAAATAAAAACTACAAAAGTTGCCCGCCAATTAAAAAACAATAGTATCGCCACCACAACATACCAGGTAAACTCACCTGATAGAAACTTTTGACGTATTTTAATCCGTCCTTTTTTCTTAAGATAAGCGGACAAATCTGCAATTACAAATATAAAAAACTGGAGGAAGTAACGCATGAAATCACGGAAGCTGTCCCGCTGGTATTTCATGGTACTGCTTAAATCTTCAGACAGGTTATTCTCGGGATGATGCATACCTACATGATGGGCAAAATAACTTTCAGGTGTTTCGCCAAAGAATGGACCAAGTACCCATGGAATAACTTTATTTAAAAAATTGTATTTCCTTTTAAAAAGCCCTCTGTGAGAAGTGTTGTGCAACATCAGGATATACGACCCCATCAAAAAAATGGCATTGAATAAAAAATAGATGAGCGCAAACCACCAGTTAAAATTGTCAGTTACAAAAAAATAAATGGCTGCCGGAATGGTTGTGCAAGAGATTACAAGACAAAGCCGGAGAAAAGGCAGGTCTCTTTTATCATTGATAAAGCGCAACAAAAACTTCTGTACCGGATTGATGAGCGAATCCTTTTTGTAGACAGGATCGGTAATCTGCAGATCAATGGTTGCTTGCATAAATAAGAAAATTTTAAACTACAAAAATAAAAAAGACTCTATTGGTTTATAAAATCGATGACCTAAACAATAACACTGCAATTGCAACCTAACTTAAATCGTAATAAATAAATTAGCATTGAAATTCGATGAATAGAAACGAAGGTATTGTTTTGGTAAATTTAGTTGGAAATATTTTATTCTTCGTGATAATTGACAATTGAATATAAACTTGAATAAACATAAACCCACATCAAACCTTGATGATACCACAATTACAAATCCAATGCAGTTTGATTGGAACCAACTGCTTTTTTGCCAGTTACTTTGGTTACAGTTTTCCGCTTTGCCACATGCTTCTGCAGAATGCGCTTACCTTCCTCTTTTACCAGACCATCTTTTCTTAAATCCCAAACTATTTCGCTTGCATATCTTCTCGTTGCTTCAATATCAACAATGGGTGCAGGATAATCCTTACCAATTTTGCAATGATATAACGCTTGTTCAATAGCGCTCAATTTCCACGGTTGATGAATGAGATTAGCCGGTAATTCTTTTAATTCAGGAACCCATTGTTTAATAAACAATCCTTCCGAATCATGTTCCTCTGAATTTTTGATGGGGTTATAAATCCGGATGGTATTGATGCCCGTAACACCTGATTGCATTTGTAACTGGGGATAATGAATGCCAGGTTCATAATCTAAAAACTGTCGGGCTAAAAAATGAAGTTCCCGCCAATCCTGCCATAAATTAAATACAAAGAAAGATACCACCATGGCCCGCATTCTGAAATTAATATAACCGGTGGCAACCAGGCAACGCATACAGGCATCTACAAGCGGAACCCCCGTTTGCCCTTGCTGCCAGGCACTGATATAAAAATCATTTTTAGGCTTTACCAATGCATCATACCCACGGTTTATATTTTCAAATTCCATGCGGCATTCATCTTCAAACTTTTGTATAAAATGACAATGCCAATGCAAGCGTGAAACAAAATTGGCAAGTGCCCTTTTGTTGCCCGATTGCTCGTAATGCTGCATGGTATATTGGTACACCATGCGCATGCTGATATTACCATAAGCCAAATACGGTGAAAGCCTGCTGCAACCTTTTCTGCTCAGTGCCGGTTTCGAAATATGTTTGCTATAGTTTATAGACCGTTCTTTTATAAAACTATCAAGGTAACGCCAGGCCAACGATTCGCCGCCCTGCTGAAAGTTTTTGTTGGGTGTTGTAATAACTAACGGCAAGGGTTGGCCTTTTATCAAATTAAATATTTCATCCGGTAGTTTTAAAATGTTCCAATTGTCTTCCTGAACAAACTTCGGCGGTTCGGTCATTTTTTTCTGCCAGCTTGCCTGCCAGTTTTTTCTCGATTTCAATTTTCTTATTACGCCATGGAGCTGGTATTCCTTCCATTCGATTGCATTTGTTTTACAAAAGGATTGCACGGCAAGGTCACGATGATAAGTAATTTGATTTCCGATTTCCTGATGAGAGAAAATGTTTTTTACATGGTAATTTTTTGCCAGTATATTGAAAACGGCCAATGCTTCATTGTGACAAATATGCAACCGTCCCTGCACATCTTCCACTTTGGTTTTCATCTGTTGCAGAGATTCATATACAAACCGCCAATGCCTGGTATCACTGTCTGCATAAGCCATTACTTCAGGTTCGAAGCAATATAAAAAGAGGATTGGCAAACTTTCCTTTTGTGCATAAAACAATGGCTCATGATCTGTAAAACGCAGATCACGTTTAAACCAAACTATGTTGATAGAGACTTTATTTTCCTTACCTGTACCGGGGATTGAAAGCATTTAATTTTTATTGACAGATAAATAATTGCAAACTGTGCAATAATATTTAACGAAGTTGTTTTAAAGCCGTTCGTTCGAAACGGGTAATTTTTATTCTGTGAAAGCCACTGACTTTTACCCTATGGGCATCTCTAAAAACTTACCTTTTCCTCTCTTTTGTCGAAGACTCCGAATTTTTCGGGGGAGAGGAATTAAAGGTGAGGTAAAATAAAAAAATGAGTTTTTAGAGATGCCCTTATGCAAATCAGCGAAATACCAACATGGAATAATGAATAAACATTCTAACCCAAAATAATTTTGGAGCAGTAGCACTGATAAAAAAAAACTACAATCCCAACTGATTCCCCAGGCGCTTTAGTTCTATTTCGGCAGACTTAGCTGCATAATTCAGGTTAACCAATCTAAACCCGGATTGTTCAAAACTTTGCTGAGCATTTTTCACATCTACTATAGTGGCCTGTTTAAACTGGAAACGCTTTAGCGCAAGCTCCAGCAATTGAGCGGATAATAAATAATTTTGTTGTTCTGTATCAAGTTGCTTTAACGTGGAAGCATAAGTTTGATAGGATTTTACCACCTGTGAATTAAAATCCCTGATAAGTATTTGATTACCCAGTCGGGCATTGCGTACATCGATCTCGGCTACTTTTTTTTGACGGTTAAAAACGGATCCGTTATAAATTGGAATACCCAAAGAAATCCCCACAGTTGGCCCATAACTCTGGTTCAATAAAAAATTTCCCGCAGCGGCCTGGCTGCGATTAAAATTAAATCCGGTGTTGGCTCTTACCGAAGGATAACGCAGCGCCGAAGTTTCCTTTACAATCAGTTCGTTGATTCTAACCTGGTCTTCAGACGCAATAATATTCGGATTTTGATGCAGGTTGTTCAATACCTGGTCGAGGTTGATTGTCTTATCTACCAGTATCGTATCCTGGATATTGATCACAGAGTCGGGCCTTAATGTAAGCAGGCGAAGCAATTCAGTTTTTGCCTGATCGATGATTAATTGCTGAGATATTTGTAATTGCAACAATGCGTTCAAATCAATCTGCGCCTGAAACAAATCTGCATTGTTGGCAAGGCCGACCGACTGGCGGGTTTGTACAATTTCAAGTTGCTGCCGGGAGGCTTCAATTGATTTTTCAATTGTTTTTAAATAACTCTGCTGGCGCACAATATCATAATAGCCGGTCATAACTGAACCCAGGATATCCTGAATTTGTGAATTGAGCAATGACTGGCTTTGCTTTTGTAATTGCGCTAACCTGCTTTTGGTAGCCACTACCCTATTTCCATTGTACAACAATATGCTGGCAGATACATTGGAGTTTAAGTTATTGGTAGCTGCTGCTTTCCTGTTAATATTTACGCCCGAATTCAACTTTTGATTGATAGCGGATAGTTGCTCATTGTCAGTTAATGAAGCCGTAACAACCGGCAATCCACCTGCAATGCCTTTGTTGTTTAAAAGGGTGTTGGCCTCCACATCATTTTCAGCCAGTTGAATGTCAAGGCTATTCTTCAACGCAATATTAACCGCATCCTGTAAATGCAATATATCCTGTGCATTCCCGGCAACTGAACTCAACAATAAAATAAAATATAGAATCAGCTTTGTCATCCTTTGTAATTTGTACATTAACTATTTAAACTCTGTTCCGGTATGCTTTCCACGGTAGTGATCGGTTCTTCCTTTTTGTGTATGCCCGATAAAAAAACGTAAATAGCTGGTATGATAAATAAGGTTAGTATCAAAGAAAATAAAATACCGCCAACCACAACAATCCCCAATGGCACACGACTGGTTGCAGATGCACCTAAGCCCAATGCAATGGGCAATGCTCCGAGCGAAGTGGCAAGGCTCGTCATCAAAATAGGGCGTAACCTTTGTTGCGAAGCCTCCAATACCGCCTGCACTTTACCCAATCCCTGCTCTCTCTTTTTATTGGCAAATTCCACAATTAATATACCGTTTTTGGTTACCAGCCCTATCAGCATAATCATCCCAATTTGTGAGAAGATATTCAATGTTTGATTAAAAATATATAAGCTTAACAAAGCACCGGCCATTGCAAGTGGTACCGTAAGCATGATGATGAATGGGTCAACAAAACTTTCAAACTGAGCCGCCAGTACCAGGTAAATTAAAATCAATGCCAATCCAAAAGCAAACGCAATATTGGAAGAACTTTCGGCATAATCCCTGGATGGCCCTGTCAATGAAGTCTGGTAACTTTCATCCAATAATTTTTTACCAATGGCATCCATTGCCTTCACCCCATCGCCAATTGTTTTACCATCAGCCAGAGAGGCAGAAATGGTAGCCGCCTTATACCGGTTGTAGTGATAAAGCGTTGACGTACTACTGCTTTCCTCCAGTTTGATAACCGAACTGATGGGAATATTTTCACCCCTGTTATTGCGTACAAACAATTTGGAAATATCACCTGGTTCAGACCGGTCTTGTCTGTCCACCTGTGCTATCACGGAATACTGATAACCATTCATGATGAAGTATGCAAGCCGTCCGCCACTAAACGCAGACTGCAAAGCCGACACCACATCCTGCGATGACAGACCAAGATCTTTTAGTTTTATTCGATCGAGGGTTAGCTGTAATTCCGGCTTGTTAAATTTAAGATTTACATCAACATTTGAAAATGTCTTGTCCTTTCTGGCTTCTTCCAAAAACTTAGGTATTACGTCTCTTAGCTTTTCCATATCCTGATTTTGCAACACAAACTGAACTGGCAAACTACCCCTTGAACCGGATCCTACGGCTATTGTTTGTTCTTGTATGGCAAATACTCTTGCCTCATTAAAGCGGATTAATCTTTTCTGCAGATCGCTGGCTATCTGGGTTTGGGAACGTTGCCGTTCAGAGACATCTACCAACGCTAACCGGGGCATCGAGCTGTTGATCGAACCTCCAGCAGGCGTTCTTGCAAATACAAAATCTCTTTCCGGTACCGAATCGTATAAGTAATTCGAGATATCATCCGAAATTGCCTGCATGCTGCTATAACTGGTACCTTCTGCTGCAGTTACCGAAAAACGAATACTGCTTCTATCCTCCAGCGGAGCAATTTCGGTTTGTAAACTTTGAATGATAAATGCGATAATGCCAAAACAAGCGAGCACCAATACCCAGGCCATCCACTTCACTTTTAAAAAACCCTTTAGCCAACTGAGATAGCCGTTTTCCATGCCGGTAAAAAATGGCTCAGTCTTCCTGTAAAATTTACCATGCGCTGCATTTTTACGACTCAATACCACATTCAAAACCGGGGTAATGGTGAGCGATACAAGGGCTGAAATTAATACAGCCGCTGCCAGGGTTACCCCAAACTCTCTGAACAATCTTCCTACAAATCCTTCTAAAAATATAACTGGTAAAAATACAATCGCCAAGGTGATGGAAGTGGAAATTACCGCAAAGAATATCTCTTTACTGCCTTCGACTGCGGCCTGCCGGATGGGCATTCCTTTTTCAAATTTGCTAAAAATATTTTCTGTTACCACAATACCATCATCTACCACCAGTCCCGTGGCGAGTACGATGCCCAGCAGGGTTAAAATGTTTATGGAGAAGCCGGAGACGTACATGATGAAAAAAGTAGCCACCAATGAAATAGGGATATCAATCAACGGCCGGATGGCAATCAGCCAATCCCTGAAAAAGAAAAAGATAACCAGTACCACCAGGGTGAACGAGATCACCATCGTTTCCTTTACCTCGTCAATAGATTTGCGGATATTGGTAGTGTTATCCAATAACACATTCATCTCAATATCCGATCTATTGGTCTTTTTAATCGACTCCAGCTTCTTATAAAAGTCATCGGCTATCTGGATATTATTGGCGCCGGGCTGCGGAATCAACACAATACCTACTGCATTTACCCCATTATATTTCCAGCTCTCCTCCAGCTCTTCAGGACCTATTTCTACCCTTGCCACGTCGCTCAGCCTGATGATGCCGGCACTATCGGAACGAAGGATCAAGTCCCGGAAATCCTTCTCGGAAGTAAGTCGACCGAGCGTTTTTATGGTGAGCTCAGTATTATTACCGTAAATTTTGCCGGGAGGTAAATCAATGTTTTCACTGTTCAATGCAGTTCTGATATCTGAAAAGGCAATTCCCTGTGACGTCATTTTATTCGGATCTACCCAAATGCGCATGGCATACCTTTTTTGACCAAATATATTTACTGAGCTTACTTCTTTAATTGTTTGAAATTGCTGTTGTAATACATTCTCCGCATAATCACTCAATTCCAGTAAGCCTTTGGTTCTGCTTTGTACGGCTAAAATCAAAATGAAATCACTGCTGGCATCGGCCTTGGTTACTACCGGCGGCGCATCAATGTCCTGTGGCAAATTTCTGCTTGCCTGCCCTACTTTATCCCGAACATCACTGGCTGCTGCTTCCAGATCAACCCCCAATTCAAACTCCACGGTGATATTGCTATTGCCCAGCGTACTGGAAGATGAAATAGTTCGGATACCCGGTATACCATTGATCTGTTTTTCCAATGGCTCTGTTACCTGACTTTCCATCAAATCGGGATTGGCCCCGGTATAGGACGTTCTGATATTGATGATGGCCGGATCAATCGCCGGATAATCCCTAACGGCTAAAAAAGTGTAACCCACTACGCCAAACAAAATAATTGCAAGGTTCAATACTGTGGCAAAAACCGGCCTTTTAATAGAAAATTCAGAAATATTCATGCATCAAAACGGGGAATAAATTATATAAATCAACAGTTAACATTTCTATTTTTGCCGGAAATTCTGATCACGCAAAAATGAGGTTTAATTGCCACTGTCGTCGGCTTTATTGAAAAATTTAAAGTTGCTTTTTCTAAATTAAATAAAAGAGGCAGTGTAGTATATATATTCAAACGAACGATAAATAGTCAGGACACACTGTTAAACTTTAATCATTTTCAACTCGCCATTGTTTTTGATCGCCTGTTACACATTGCAGGCTACTCAGTTTTATCCGAACCAATTAATTCGGACATTTTTTTTACCTCCCTTACATTCACCTGCGCATTGGGCCGGGCGAATAACACACCAGTTACTACTATTGAGTCTCCTACTTCAATCCCTTTGGTAACCTCAACAATATTCGCTTCTCTCAAACCTGTTTGAATATTGACAAAACTTGCCTTTCCCTTTTTAACTAAAATAACCTGGTTATTTCTATCATCCGGAATGATGCAGTTTGCAGGCACTTTAATAGATGACCTGTTTTTGCCTGCATTAATATAAACTTTTACAAATGCACCTGGATTGGCTTTTGCACCTTTTAATAGTGCTCTAACCTGTAGATTGCGGGTGTTGGTGTTGGCTCCCGGCTCTGTTGCCAAAATAATGGCCCGGCCTCTTTCTTTGGTTACGGCATCTACCTCCACGTCTACCAGTGAGCCGGTTTTTATTACATTGCCATACATTTCGGGCAGGGTGAAATCAACTTTCACCTCATCTACCTGTTGCAAGGAGGAGATAATGGTAGCGGGGGTAACATATGCGCCCGGACTAACCTGCCTCAAACCTGCCACTCCGCTAAAGGGAGCCTTTACCACTGTTTTATCAACTAAAGTTTGCGTGTACACGACATCCGCTTTTAGGGTATTTACCTGATTCAACGCAACATCATAATCAGCCTGGTTAAGACCATTTACATCAAGCAATTGTTTAAACCGGTCCACTGTTTTTTGAGCAAGATCCATTTGCACTCTGCTTCTTGCCATTTGTGCCAGCAGATCGGCATCATTCACCCTGGCAATCACGGTACCTTTGGAAATCATTTTACCTTCCGGCAAATTTAAATAGATTAATCTTCCACTTACTTCAGGGCGAAGTTCTACAAACTCATTTGGGATGACGGTGCCGTTGGCTTCAATTATATCGTTGATGGATTCTTTTTCTGCGATCAATACATCCACAATCACTGGCTGATTGGGTTTTGATTTATTATCCCCCTGTTTTGATTTGCTTTTACAACTGGCAAAAACTACTACCAGCATTAGAGAATACACTAAAAACTTGCGCTTCTTAAAAAAATCATGCATATTTTTCACATTGGTTTTAAAGTAGGTCAAATGTAAGAACATTTAAGGGTAAGCAACGGAAGGCTGGTATGAATGGTATTTTCATATCCGAAAAAAACATAACAGCTTTTTTTGTATATGGTTGAATAAACTTCCACCCGAAGTAATTCGGCCAATACTATTCAAAAATATTGCCGGATTCATTTACATTTTTTGCCTTTCTTTGCTTAAAATTTAAAAGCATGAATCCTCTTGTCGGAATTATAATGGGTAGCGAAAGCGATTTGGAAATTATGAAAGGTGCTGCCGAAATGCTTCGCCAGTTTGAAGTAGAGCCTGAATTAACCATCGTATCTGCTCATCGCACACCAGAACGACTGAGAGAGTACGCCACCAAGGCAAAAGAAAGAGGTTTGAAAGTGATCATTGCCGGTGCAGGTGGTGCAGCGCATTTACCAGGCATGGTTGCTGCCAATACAATTTTGCCCGTAATTGGCGTACCTGTAAAATCATCCAACTCCATTGATGGCTGGGATTCGATGCTATCCATTCTGCAAATGCCCTACGGCGTACCGGTTGCAACCGTTGCACTAAATGGCGCAAAAAATGCAGGTATCTTGGCAGCACAAATCTTAGCCTTGCACGACACTTCTATTGCCGGCAAACTGGAAGCTTACAAAGAATACCAGGATGATATTGTAATGGAAAGTGTGAAGAATGTAAAACGTTTGGGCTTTACCAATGAGTTTGATAAATAAAGTTTCTAAAGCAAATCCAGCGTTCGTTTACAATGTATAAATCGGGCTAACGATGTAGAAGGCAGTCCGTATTTTTTTTATTGCACGGGCATCGACTCTTTGGTCATCATCGTTGTGTCACTCACTTGTACTATAATAGCTTTGGGCATCTTTTTCCACATGATAGGTTAACCACAGAATCGTTAAGTACTTAATCAATTTTCACAGCAGGATATAAAACAGTGCGTTTTAAGAATCGGCATCTTCAACCAATATCCCAAATTCCTGCTCCAATCCATTGGAATGATTGTAGAGCATGCTGATAAAAGCCTTACCCCATTTTGCATAATAAAGCATCAGATTATCCACCCTTTCCTGCAAATTATTCTTCGGAAAAAGTTGAGCTTTTATTTTTGCCAACTGTCTTTGCTGGGCTTCAAATTTTTTCTTCTCTGCCCGCAGCATTTTCTTTTCAAGCGCCCCGATTTTCTTTTGAGCCTGGGTTTGTAAAGCGTCTGCATGTTTGCTTAAAGTGATATCAATTTTTCCTGCAATTGTTTTCAATTGCTCATAAAAATCAGCGAGCTGCAAATGCTCTCTCTCTAAACTAACCTGAAGTAAACTATCCCGCTTTACCAATTGTTTGATTAAATCCAATTCGGGATGAAACAATTCTATCTGACTGAAATGTAATTTATCAACCAGGCTCTGTGTTTGGTTGCTGATGAACATAAACGAATTGCGCAGTAGCATCATCGGGTAAGGCACATTCACCGATTCAAATACTTTCTTTAACTGAAGCCAGTAAGCAATTTCACCACCACCACCAATGAACGCAATGTTGGGCAATATCCATTCCTGGTAAACAGGACGTAGAATAACGTTGGGGCTAAAACGTTCCGGATGTTGCCTCAACTCTGCTAAGAGTTCCTGCCTGGTAAATTGTATATCCAGATTTAGAACGGTCCAAACATCTTGCTGCATTTCAATTCTTTCCCGCTTATCATCTTTCAAATAAAACAGATTCAGTTCCCTGCCGCTTGCCTGTGCTTTATATTCGGCCGGATACCCTGCAATTGTTTCCTCCACCAAACTATGCGAAAACTCTTCCATCAATTCACGTTCAATCACCGGGATAAAAGAGGCTTTTAATTCCGCGTTATCGGGCAAAATAATCACCACGCCGTAATCTGCAAATAAGTGATTCACCACCTGAAGAGTGGCGTGTTCGATGATTACGCCTTCTTTGTAACAAGCCTTCATGAGATCGGCTATTTCAGTACCAAAAGGATGAACGAGCAGTTGACCGCTCAGGCCGTTGATTAAGTTCACCAATGCTTTATCCACCCTCATTCTTCCTACAGCACCGGTTTGGCTGGTTTGCCATTCGTACTTTTCGCCATCAATATAGATGTGCCCCAGTTCATCCAGATCTGCGTCTTCGCTACCCATATAATAAACCGGTACAAAATTATTTTCTGGCATGATGGTTTTCAATTGGGCTGACAGCTTTGCTACGTGCAAAATTTTGTAAATAAAATATAACGGACCTGTAAAAACATTAGGCTGGTGGGCAGTGCAAAGGGTAAAAGTATTTTCGTGCAGCAATAATTGGATGTTTTTTGCAACAGCTTCACTTACCGCTATATCTGCATATTGCTTATTCAAAACGCTCACCAATAATGCCCGGTTAGTCGGAAAATTTTTCCGGGCTTCAATGGAAGCCTTCACACCTTCAATAGAAACAGGGTGACTTAAAAATGGCTGAATCTGTGGTGCCTGCTTTACGTAATCTGAAACAATTTTTGAGAAATAACCGGTTTGGTCGTATGATAACAAAGATGCGGTGGTGTTCATTGGTTAATATTTTACAGTTTCCTGTGAGCGGCAAACTTACATCAATCCTGAAAATTAAAAAGCGATATTTTGGTTAAATGATTTAGAAAATAAAGTGGCCGTTTATTTAGTACATTCTGCTATTTGCAAAAATAAAAATTCGACTGGCACTAAACGTTTAGATCAGTTTAAATTCAATGGTATAGCTGCAAGTTCCGCATATCTGATGGCTGCGCTCTCTTGCAGTATCCGTAAAATAAGCCATCGGTTGCAATGACACGAACAACCGCCTTGACCATTTAACCGCTTCTAATTAATTAGGAGGAAGGCAGCAGACAATAGAAGAAAAAAGAGGGTAACGGGTAAAGCGATTTAAGCAAAAAGCCCGCAAACTTACGTTTGCAGGCTTCAAGAATATTTCAAGTAAAAAGAAAGAAACAATAAAGGGTGCAAAGCTTACTTACGTAAGAAAATAGACAATTGATCCAACTAGAAGTATGGTATCAGTGTAATAATCGTCCGGGGTTATTTTGGCTTTTTTGGGCACAATTCATCATTCATCATTCATCATTCATCATTCATCATTCATCATTCATCAATTTCATTCATCATCCACCATTCATCATACATCATTCATCATTCACCATTCACCATTCATCATTCATCATACATCATACATCATTTATCATTCATCATTCACCATTCATCATTTACCATTCATCATTCATCATACATCATTCATCATTCGTCATTCATCATTCATCATTCATCATTCATCATTCACGATTCACAATTCACAATTCACCACTTCCCCTTCCAAATCGTAATCAAATGCCTTTGTTATTTTCACATTTACAAAGTCACCAATCACCAGCTTCTTCTTACTGGCGATGATCACTTCATTGTCAACTTCTACACTATCAAATTCTGTACGTCCCAAATAACGTCCGGCTTCCTTTTTATCAATCATTACTTTAAAAGTCTTACCTACTTTTTCCTGGTTTTTCTCCAGACTTATTTCCTGCTGCACTTCCATAATCTCCTGTGCTCTTTCTTCTTTTTCTTCTGCCGGTATATCATCTGCCATGTCGTATGCACTTGTTCCCTCTTCATGGCTGTAGGTAAATATTCCCACTCTATCGAAACGCATCTTCTGAATAAAGGTTTTTAATTCCTCCACATCATCTCTTGTTTCACCAGGAAAACCAGCTATCAGGGTGGTACGTAAACAAATGTCAGGAATACGGTTACGAATCTCTCCCACAAGGTCTTCCATTTCTTCCCGGGTTATCTGCCGCTTCATCAGTTGAAGCATATTATTGGCGGCATGTTGTAAGGGCATATCCAGGTAATTGCAGATATTATCCCGCTCTTTAATGGCATCAATGATCTCTATCGGAAATTTAGATGGATATGCATAATGCAACCGGATCCATTCCAGTCCCTTTACATCAGCCAGCGCATGTAGCAGTTTAGGCAATTCTCTCTTCTTGTAAATATCTAACCCGTAATAGGTTAGCTCCTGTGCAATCAACATCACTTCTTTAACTCCCCTGTCCACCAAACGTTTGGCTTCATCTACCAACGATTCTATCGGGCGACTTACATGCTTGCCACGCATTAATGGAATGGCGCAGAAGGAACAAGTTCTATTACAACCTTCGCTAATCTTCATATAAGCATAATGCTGAGGGGTGCTGAGCAAACGCTCTCCCATTAAATCGGCTTTATAGTCTGCTTCAAACTGTTTTAAAATCAATGGTAATTCCATGGTTCCAAAATAAGCGTCTACTTCAGGAATTTCTGCCTCCAGGTTATTTTTGTAGCGTTCACTCAAACAACCCGTAACATATACTTTATCAATTTTACCCCTGCGTTTTAGTTCTACCTGTTGCAAAATGGTGTTTACGCTTTCTTCCTTGGCTTTTTCAATAAAGCCGCAGGTATTTACAATTACAATATTGTGATCCTTCTTGCCACTTTCATGTACCACGTTGATATCATTGGCAATTAATTGCCCGCTTAGTACCTCACTATCCACCATGTTTTTACTACAACCCAGTGTGATGATGTTTACTTTGTCCCGATGTATTGTTTTTGTCTTCATAATAAAATGTTGGCAAAGGTAATAAGTTTGAAGTAGACGGCATTTAAGACTGCCGTATTTCAAATTATCGGGTATGGTTGCGAACCTTTCTAACAGACTGTGAAAATAGTAACACGTTTCTTGAAGTTTGTCAAGCTTATACTACTTGTAAAGCAGCGATTGGAAATGCACAGGCAACCACCCAAAAAAGAATTTGCCTCAGGCATTCTTTTGATTTTCATTGAAACCCGGTTTTTGCACAATTCTTTTGAATGCAAGAATTCGTTTATATTTTGACAAAACATGTTGGAACATTCAACTTTCATAACTTTTCCTGTAAAGCAACTACAGATGAACAAACAAAACATACAATAACAGGCCGCTACATTGCGTTTAATCATTATAAAACGATGTATTGATTCGGTGATAAAGCGTGAATACATTCTTTTTTCAATCCAATCCTTATCCTATGTTGTGGTACGAAGATGAAGTACAAAGATTAGAATCTGCAATTGCCGGTTTGAACCAGCAGCCTGGAATGGTTTTTTATGGCAGTTCCTCTATTAGATTATGGGGCAGTCTCGAAGAAGATTTCAAAGAATATTTTCCACTCAATATTGGATTTGGCGGTTCTACCCTTGCAGCATGTGGGTGGTTTTTTGAACGGGTATTTGCCAATTTGAATCCGCATTCTATCATTGTTTATGCAGGTGACAACGATTTGGGAGATGGCAGAAACCCCGAAGAAGTTGTTTTATTTTTTAATCAGTTGATACAATTCGTTCGCAACAGGTTTGGAAATATTCCACTGGGCTTTATTTCAATTAAACCAAGTATTACCCGCTGGGATATCGCCGATAAAATAAGGCGCACCAATCACCTTATTAAAGACCTGATAGAAAAAACAGGAGGTAATACTCACTTTATCAATATCTACGACAGCATGACCGATACCACCGGATATCCCAAACATGACCTGCTAAAACCCGATGGACTGCATATCAATGAAAAAGGGTACCAGGTTTGGAAAGAAATTATTATCAAACAGTTTGCAGAGGGAAATTTAAATTTTACAAACGCTTAATTATTGCCAAATGGTTATAATTTTGTATTTGTAATGAATAGCCTCCCAGCCTTAAATATTAAACGAGAATATAAAAAATGGTTTAGTCACCATTTACATCGAGAGATGGAATTGTTGGTGTACGGTACTGAAGGCATACCGGTTATTCTTTTTCCTACCCGAATGGCCAGATTTTACGATTATGAAGATTGGGGCGTTATCGAAGCAATTGAGCAAAAAATATCAACTGGAAAAATCCAGGTATTTTGTGTAGACAGCGTAGATGAAGAAAGTTTTTATTGCAAAAACATTCCACCCGCAGAGCGAATCCAGCGACATTACCAATTTGAAAAATACATACTGGATGAAGTGCTTCCATTTATTCACAATCAAAATGCCTGTCCAAATTTGGTATTGGCAGGATGTAGTTTTGGTGCCTATCATGCAGTAAACTTTGCATTTCGATATCCTCATCTTTTTAAAAAAGTAATTGGCTTGAGTGGCCGGTACGACCTCACCATTCAACTAAGTTTCTTCAACGATCTTTTTGAGGGCTATTGGGATGAGGATGTCTATTTTAATATGCCCGGACAATACATTCACAACCTTACCAACGAGGAATTAATAAAAGCCCTGCAAAATTTAGAGATAATTTTTGCAATTGGCAAGGAGGATGCATTTCTTGATAACAACCTTCAGTTAAGTAAAAGCCTTCGGGATAAAAACATTTCCAACATCATGCACATACAGGAAGGCGAGGCGCATAAAGCGAAATATTGGGGGGAGTTGTTGAATATTTATTTGTAAGGCAGGCTGTACCAATTATCCAAATAGCATTGATAAACAAAATTGTTTTTGTTTGATAGCTAACTCCCTTTCTAAGTTTTAATTTTTTTGAAATAAATATTCGAATCGATAAAGTAAGAAACTCACTGATACCCTATTCTGTAAACGACTTTTATTTTTTTCGATTTCCTTTGCCTAACATTCAAAAAAACGGCTGACCTGGTTTTACTACGATCAATAATAATAAAAACCAAACCAGCCGAAAGATGGGCTACAGCCATATTACCGGATTAGAATGCTATGATACAAGCAAAGCCGTTTTTCCCTTTGCTGGTTTATAATACACTTTCAATTTTATCACATAGGCTTTTCCACGGAACAATTTAATCCGGATCAACGCATTGTCATCGGTACCGCTATTGTCATCCCCACTTAAATATTGCAGCTTATTGGCGGCTAATTTTTCTGATAAAACCATAACGGTATCCAACTTACCGGTTGTTTGTATATTGTAATATTTGGTAAGCGTTGGCTTAAAAATATAGTTTTGTTGTTCCGAATTTTGCACCGGTATGTCATAACTCACGCCAGCCGTTACTGTAATGTCTTTATTGGGATTGGTGGCAGGATAAAAAGTCAATGCATATTTAATATCCTGTACAGATAAACCACCGGCAGGCTCCAGGCCAATGGCATACTTTTCCGGCTTTTTTATAAGCCCTGCCTCAAATGGATAATGCATGATGGAATCCGGATCCCAGGTGGACCCGTTGACCTGGTTTTTATTTAATTTTTTAATGATGTTCTCAAAAGTCGTTGCCCTGTCCCAGTTATTGGGCTCGCCGCCCAACGAAGC
>Ga0209181_10004090_pt1 | contig 21977 bp, 18 predicted proteins | sample MAT05_FD_187208 | JGI IMG/M metagenome (GOLD analysis project Ga0209181, IMG submission 187208) | Freshwater microbial communities from Lake Fryxell liftoff mats and glacier meltwater in Antarctica - MAT-05 (SPAdes) (version 2) | ecosystem: Environmental > Aquatic > Freshwater > Ice > Liftoff...
TACGATAAAGAGCAAGACGTCTATGTCTGCCCGACCGGCGAGCTGCTGTCGCTGGAGCACAGCCGCAAGATGAGCCACGACGCGCTCTATGAAACGGCGATTCTCCACCCGCGGGCCCACGGGTGACCCGGATTCTCTTGGGCCACCCTCTGAAACCTCGGGCTCGGGTGCTGATCGGGATCACGGTGAAGCTGGGCCACGCTCTAAAACTCCGGGCGGGGGTGCTGATCGGGATCACGGTGAAGCTGGGCCACGCTCTACCTGGTAAACACGCCGTTAAACACGCTCTGAGAGGCGGGCGGGCAGGCGGACTAGGCCTCTCGGCCGCACTCGGCCGCTCTCTTTGGCCATCACCCCAAAGGTGATGGCTGGCACGAGAACGCCGCGATCGCGCACTGGCGGTTCGAGTCGAGGGCGCCATGCTGCGCGCCTCAACCGCCCATGAAAGCTACACTCCTTCAAACGCCCGCGGGCGACGGCGCCGCCGCTCGCCCGATCCGTGAACCGCAAAGCCCTCTTGCACGCTCCCCGCGCCCGACCGCCGCCCGGGAGAGCCCGATGCGCCGGTCGCTCGCCGCGGGCATTGGAGAGGGGGTGTCCACCGAGTTCATGCAAGCCTGCGCCGGCGCGGCGATGACGACCGCGTGGGCGCTCCACCTCCACGCCGGACCGCTGCTCCTCGGCGTGCTCTGGGCTCTTCCGTTCTTCGGGCAGCTCCTCCAGTTGCCGGCCGCCTGGCTGATGGCGCACTTCGATCGTCGGCGCGTCGCCATCGTCGGCAACTCCATCGCTCGCCAGGTGCTCGTCCTGCTCGCGGCGCTCCCGTTTTTGCCCCTCTCCGAGGCGGCCAAGCGGGCAGGTCTCGTCGCCGTGATCTCCATCTCCTCGCTGGCCGCGGTGGCCGGCGGGAACGCCTGGATGGCCTGGATGGGCGATCTGGTGCCCGCGCGCATCCGCGGCCGCTATTTTGCGCGTCGCACCGCGCTCTGCGCCATCGGCACCGCGGTCTCCTCGCTCGCCGTCGGCTACGCGCTCGACGTGGCGACGCACCGGAGGATGGCTGGCCCCGCGCTCTCTGGACTGGCCCTGATCGGCTGGGCATTCGCCGCGACGTCCACCCGGCTGATGGGCCGTCAGCACGATCCCCAGACCTGCTCACCCAGCCCGCCGGTAGCGCGGGATCTGATCGAGCCCTTCACCCACGCGGCCTCGCGGCGCCTCCTCACGTACCAGGGCGCGTGGAACGTCGCCCTCGGCCTCACGGCGAGCCTCACCGCGGTGTACATGCTGAAGACGCTGCACATCGGCTTCACCGGGATGGCGGTTTACACAGCGCTCCTCGCGGTGGCGCGCATCGTCACCATGCCGCTGTGGGGGCGCGTCCTCGATCGCGTCGGCGCGCGCCCGGTGCTCGTCATCTGCTCGATCGGATCGGCGCTGGCCTCCGCGCTGTGGATGCTCGCCGCGCCGGGGCGGGTCTGGCCGATCGTGCTCGACGCGGCGCTCTCGGGCGCGCTGCTCGGCGGGCAAGGGCTCGCGGCCTTCTCCCTCCCGCTCGCCATGGCGCCAAAGGCCTCACGTACAATGCTCCTCTCAGCCTTCGTCATGACCGGCGGCCTCGCCTTCGGCCTCGGATCGATCGCCGGCGGCGCGGTCGTCGGCTCGCTCCCCGCGCGCTTCCCGGGCTTCGGCGTGCGCGCGCTCTTCGCCGTCTCTTCGTTTGGAAGATTGGCGTCGGCGCTCCTCGCCTATCGCCTCGTCGAGCCGGGCGCGCAACCGATGGCGCACCTCGGCCACCTCGCCGCGCGCAAGTGGAAGTCGTGGCGCGCCGTGAGCGCGCCCGCCTCGCCGGGGTGAAGGCTTTAACGCGCGCTCAGGCCGCCCAGTCCTCGACCTCGTAAAGAAAGCGCGTCCCGCCCATGAGCTTGCGATTGGCCGAGGTGCTCTGGACGAAGACCGCGTACTTCTCCAGGCTCGTGGGCCGGATCCGCGTCGACTCGCCCACGGGCAGGCCGAGCCGCTCACGGGCCTTGAGGCCGCTGAAGCGATCTCCCGTCGTACGCGTTCACGGGGAGTGCAATACATGAGCCTACGTGATCATACGCGAACGACCTTGACAGGGCGGGCCGTCGCATGATCCCGTGGAGGAGTGACCGACCCCCGCGACGAGCTGATCGCCGAACTGCGACGGCAGCTTGCGGAGCGAGATGTGATCATTGCGGGGTTGCGGGCTGAGCTGGCCGCGCTGAAAGAGGCTTTCGCGAAGTCGTCGAGAGACCCCTCGAAGCCCGCTGTCCAGCGATGGTCCCCGTGCGAAGGCGCGACCGAAGAAGTCGATATCAAGTGTTCGAGCTGCCCCCTGTCGAACCCGTCGTTACGGAGTATCAGCAGCACGCGATTGGCTGCGGGCTGTGCAGCGATTGGACGATGGGCAAACTGCCCGAGGGCGTTTCCACGCGCGCCTTCGGGCCGACGGCGGGATGCCGTCGTCGCGGTCATGCGCGCTGCTTGCTTCGCTGCCCTTCGGCGTCACCCCGTCCCCTCGCTACTCCCCATCGAAGTCCCAGCGGATTCGCTACGTCGCGCCGCATAAGGGCGTGACCTGGTACTGTCCGAGGCAGCCGTGTGGATGCCTTTCAAAGGAGCGATGGCGTCGGCGCGAGAGAAGGTACTGGGGCTCCGGGGGAGAGCGACCGCGGCTGACGGACAGCCGGTGCTCTACGGCTTCAGTCGCCATGTGGTGCAAGTACCCGTGCACCGAAATCGAGCGCGCCACGTCACCGGATACTGGACTCTCCCGACGGCGCCGACGTGGAGCCCCCCTCCCGCGCTCGAAGACTTTTTGGCGCGCGGCGGTCCAGTGGTGAGCGTCGGGTTCGGTAGCATGGCGAGCGACGATCCCGAGGCCGTGACGGCGCTGGTGCTCGGCGCCGTCCGCAGCGCCGGTGTGCGCGCCGTGCTCCTCGCCGGATGGGGCGGGCTGACATCTCTACGCCAGGAAAGCGACGTGCTCTGTGCCGACGCTTTGCCGCACGACTGGCTCTTTCCACGCGTCAAGGCTGTCGTGCATCACGGCGGTGCGGGCACGACGGGCGCCGCGTTACGAGCCGGCGTCCCCGCCATCGTCGTTCCTTTCACCATGGATCAACCCCTCTGGGGCTCGCGTGTGGCTGCGCTGGGAGCGGGACCAGAGCCGATCCCGCGCGCGCGCCTCAGGCAGGATCGGTTGGCCAACGCGCTTCTCCGTACGGTGGCCGACGAAGCGATGCGTGCACGCGCCGCCGATCTCGGAGTCCAGATCCGCGACGAGGACGGCATCGCCAATGCCGTTGAGCTCTTCGATCGATTGGCGTCGACGCTCCGCGTGGCGTGAGGTTGGACGGCCCGCGTCACGGGCGCTCCGCACGCGCCCAGAGGGCCGCATGGTCTCGGGCGTACTCGGAGAGCGTGCGCCCTTTGCGCCCGAGGAGAGTGCTGAGCGTCGGATTGACGACGCTCGCCTGACCGAAGCGCAGCCCGACGTGCAGGATGGTTTGCACGGCGATCTGGCTCCACGGCAACCCACGCTGCCGGAGGTGGAGCGCATAGCCGAGGACACGGGCGGGTTCGTAGCGAATTGGTCGGGAGAGCACCGCGGTGAAGATCCGGGCGGCCTCCGCGAACGAGACGGGCTCGGGGCCGGTGAGCGTGTAGGCCGCGCCGCGGTGACGCGCGGGCTCGCTCAGCGCCAGCGCGGCGATGTCGCCGAGATCGCGCGCGTCGACGAAGGTCACGAGCCCATCGCCTGCGGGAACGTAGATCCGACCGTCCTCGACGAGATCGCGCCGGTACGCGTCTCCGAAGTTCTGCGCGAAGAAGCCCGGCCGAAGCAGCGTGAAATCCCCTCCGCGGGCGATGAGGTGCGCCTCGACCGCGTGGTGCGGAACAATCTTGTTCTTCTCCGCGCCCGCGACCGAGAGGAACACGACCGGCCCGATCCCGCCGGCCCTCGCGGCGTCGATAAAAGGGTTCAGCGTATGCTTCGTGTCGGCGATGGCGGGAGGGCGCAGAAGGAAGAGCGCGGAGCACCCGTGCACGGCGGCGGCAAACGTCCCTGGATCGCGAAGATCGAGCTTCACGGTCTCCGCGTCAGCGCCGGGCGCACCGGCAGCCCTGGATGACACGGCGGCCCTGACCGGGATGCCGCGCGCGCGGAGCGCTCGAACGACCTCGCGGCCGACGTTCCCCGATGCGCCCGTGACGAGGACTCGAGGAGTCATTCGGTCGCCCGCCCGCTGGAGCAAGGTAACGTCGAGCAATGTGCCCCAAAGGAGTCGAAGCAAGCACAGGGGCGATTGGGTCGAGCCATGAACCGGAGCTTACCACGGGATCCTCGCGTCGGGATGCTCCATCGCACGCGCACTTGACGAGCCGCCGCGAGCATGCACTCCGGGGCTCGTCTACAACGAGATCCGGAAATCAAGAGGCGGCTCGCCCGCTGTGGCAGTATACCCGTTCACGCCCCTACGCGGCGCGGCGCAGCGGGCTCACGGATGCTCCGATGGGGAGTATCGAGGAGCCACGGTGATTCCGACGGGCAGCGGAGCAAGAGGCACGCATGAAGTCGAGAATATAGGGAAGACGGTCCCCTCTTTCGAGCAGACGTCTCCTCCAGGAGCAGGTTGACTGGGTCGACCCAGTCAAATCCCGCGCAAATCGGGTGGAGGCCTGGAATCAAGCTCCAGCGGGCGGCTTGGCTTTGTTCGCCTTGCGCGTCGCCGCCGCGAGCCGGCCGAGCGCTGCGTAGAAATCCAGCGCGGCTTTGCACATCGTACCGATCGCGACGTCGCGCTTGGCCTGCGGCTTGACGATCTCGTACATCGCCAGCAGCACGGGCCGGGTCAGGTTGCCGAGATAGAGGCGCGTGTCGCTCGCTGGGGAGGCGCATTTTTACGCCAGCACCGAACACAAAGAGACTGCAGGGCCCGGGGCGGGGGATAAGCCGTGGCCGAGTCCGCGAGCCTGCGTCAGCGTCCACGTAAACGTAGACGTAGACGTAGACGTGAACGCTGACGCTGACGCCACTCGATCCGCTTCGGATCGGGCGAACGGAGCGGCGTGAGCGGCGTCATGGATGGCACGTTCACCAAGCCAATGACGACCGCCCACTGCACGACGATCCCGCCGACTTCGCGGATCAGGGCATGCACACCGGGAGCTGCTCCGCCCCCGGCGCGTCACCGGCCTCGACGAAGGGGATCCCGACGTCTTCAACGCTGTGGCCCTTCACATCGGTGACCCGGAATTCGTAGGGGCCGGGCCCCATCCCCTCGTCGGCCACGAAGTAGTTGTAGTCGAGGCGATTGACGTTCAAGTAGTGGCCGTCTTTCTTGAACTCGAGCTTGTCTATCGCGTAGCGGGAGCTCCGGATCTGGACCGCCGTCCACCACGGGTTGCTCCCCTCCTTGAAGTGGTAAACCAGGGGGCCCGTCACGTCACAAGGCACGTACTTCCAGTGGATGTCGACGCGCCCGAGCTCCTTTGCGGCGAGGAGCGAGAAGGCCTGGGGGCTGAGATCGATGTCGCCCACTTTGCACTCGGGGCACTGATCGACGATCCGCACCGTGGCCTCGCCGCTCGGACCGACGATGTGCACGCACGCCCCGCAGGTGGCCGAGTCCGCGTACTCGACGTGGTTCATCGCTCCGACCATCAGATCGCCGGTGGGGGCGAAGCTGCAGTTGCCCGAGCCGTCCGCCGCGTAGAACGTCGCGTCGCCGGTGTGATCGACGGGATCGACGCAGCTCGGATCGAGGCCGGTCCCCGCGGTCGTGGTCGAGCCGGGATTCGAGCCGGTCGAGGTGCCGGCGCCGCCGCCGCTCCCGCCGCCGGCAGCGCTGTCGCCTCCGCAGGCGGAGAGCAGGAGAGCAAAGAGAGGGAGGAGAGAGAGAGGGTTGGGTCGCATCATGCGACCAAGGCTACCCTAATGGACGCGGAGAAAGCCCACGACGATCTCCAGCGCGATCAGGAAGACCACCGCGATCTCGAGGAGCAGCATCCTCTGCTCGGAGCCGAGCTCGAGCAAGGCGCTCAGCGCCTCGCGGATCGTCAGCAGCTTGGTGTCGAGGGCGGCGTGGCGCTCGGCGACCTCGAGCGCGCGCCGGAGCCGGTTGTGGACCTGATCGGCGAGCTCGTCTTCCCAGGTGATCGGCGGCTTGTCGAGGAGCGCGATCGCGCTGATGATCTCCACCTGCGTGGCGATAGCGGCGCCGACGAAGCGCACGAGATCGCGGCGTCGACCGCGCGGGCGCCCGAGGTTGGCGACCTCGGTAGCGATCTCGCCGATCCGATCGAGGATCGCCTGGGCATCTTCGTCGTAGTAATCGATGCAGACGGATTGGGCGAGCACGTCGGCGATGACCGAGAGCGTGACCGTGTTGATCACCGGCACGATCACCCGATCGAACTCCACCTCGACGCCGATGGGCTCGCCCTCACGGACCTCGATCAGGAAGTCTTCGCGCAGCGGGGGGTGCGGCTCGCGCGGCAGGAACTTGACGAAGCGCTCGACCACCGCGACCCGCACCGCCTCTGGCACGTTGATGAAGACCAGCGCCCCGAAGTCATAGGCGTAGGCGACCGACTCCGGGGACCACTCGACGCGGAGCTCGCCCTTGCCGAGCCGCTGAGTGGGCCCCTCCGGAAAGAGGGCGCGCGCGTCGCGCAGCACGAACCGCGACGCGAACGAGTAAGCCTCCGTGACCAGGACAGCGGGCATGACGGCCTCGGGGCGAAGGAGGGACACGGGCTCAGCCTTGCTTGCCCCAGTCGCTCGGCTTCTCGCCCATCTTGAAGTGGAGCGATCCGCCGGCCTTCAAGTCCTTGTGGTGGAGCTCGGCTTTGGTCAGCGGTTTGCCGTTCAGCGTCGCCGATTGCACGTAGATGGAGGCCGCGCCGGCGCCTTCCGCGTCGACGGTGAACGTGCCTCCGGTGACCGCGATCTCCGCGTGAGGGAAGAGCGGAGTGCCGACGACGTAACGATCGCTCCCGGCGATCGGGTAGAACCCGAGAGAGCTCCAGATGTACCAGGCGGACATCGTGCCTCCATCGTCGTTGCCAGGCAGCCCCTCGGCGCCGGGGCCAAAGAGGTTTTCGCGGGCCCAGGCGACCCACTTCTGCGTCAAGTCAGGGCGTCCCCAGTCGGCAAAGAGGTAGGCGACGTGCATGTCGCCCTCGTTCCCTGCCCAGTAATAGGGGCGCTGGCTCGCGCTCATCAGCGGGTTCGACGTGTCGAGCTGGTCCCAATCGGTCCGGGTGAGGTCGAAGAGCTGCTCGAGCTTCTCCACGGCCTTTTCGTGGCCGCCGAGGAGCGAGGCGATGCCCTCGGCGTCGCGGTGGACGAGCCAGAGGCTCTGCCAGGCGTTGGCCTCGGTGAACGACTCCACGAACAAGGTGGGATCCTCGTGGTACGGCGAGGCGAAGCTGCCGTCCTCGTTCCTGGCCCAGAGAAAGCCCGTGGCCGGATCGTAGAGCTTGCGATACCCGGTGGCCCGCTTGCGGAGCGCGGCGGCGTCCTCGGGGTGGCCCAGGCCCGCGGCGAGGTCGGCGAGCGCGAGGTCCTCGCAGGCGTACTCGGTGCTGCGCGAGACGGAGCCGCCCGCCACGCCCGCCGGGACGTAGCCGAGCAACATGTAGGATTCGAGCTGCTCCCGTCCGCCGCGTCCCCCGGCCGGAGCCACCGGATCGAGCGCCGCGGCGCGGAGGATCTGGTACGCGCCCTCGGCGTCGAACCCGGTTATCCCCTTGATCCACGCGTCGGTGACGACGATCTCGGCGCTGGCGCCGATCATCGTCCCGGCCTCGCCGGTGGCGATCGGCCACTTCGGGAAGAAGCCACCTTGCTTGGCCTTCTCGTGGAGGGATTTCACCGAGTCGAGGGCCTCTACCGGCGCGATCAGAGCGTAGAGAGGGTGGAGGGTTCGATAGGTGTCCCAGAGAGACATATCGGTGACATAGCGAAAGCCGCTGGCCTGGTGGAGCTGGCCATCCATTCCCTTGTAGCTGCCGTCGACATCACTGATCACCGTCGGCATCAGGAAGGCGTGGTAGAGCGCGGCAGAGATCTGACTCTGCTGCTCCGGAGTCCCGCCGGTGACCTTGACGCGGCGGGTGAGGGCGTCCCACGCGGCCGACGTCTTCTTGGCGGTCTCCTCGAAGGCCCAGGCGGGGAGCTCGGCGGCGAGGTTCTTGGCCGCCTCTTCCGGCGAGGTCAGGGAGAGGCCGACCTGGAGCTCGACGGGCCCTGTCACCGCGGGATCGAAGGCGAGATCGAAGCCGGCGTCGACGCCGCTCGCCGTCGTGCCCGGCGCGGGCGCGCCGCCGTTCGACCAGACCTGGCTCTCGGTCCACGGAGAGCGGGTGCGCGCGGAGAAGAAGAGGTCGTAGCCGCCAAAGCCCTTCGACATCCCGCCCATGCTGTGGAGCTTGCCGGTGATCCGCTGCTCAGCGGGGTAGAGCGTGACGTCGATCCCCTCGACGCTGCCGCTCTGGAGGTGATGACCGAGGTCGACGATCAGGTGCGCTGAAGGGGCGCCCGCCGGGTAGGTGTAGCGGTGGTGCGCGCCGTGCGGCGTGGCGGTGATCTCCGCGTGGATGTTCCCGCGATCGAGGGTGACCGCGTAGAGCCCCGGGACGGCGGACTCGCTCTTCTTCGCGAACGTCGAGCCGTAGCCGTCACGCGTGGTGCGCGAGGCGTCGAAGCCGTCGCTCGGCATGACCGAGAGGACTCCATAGTCGGTGGCGCCGGTGCCCTGGAGGTGGAGATGAGAGAAGCCCTGGATGATGTCGTCGCCGTACCAGTAGCCGGAGAAATGAAGGAAGCCGACCGTCCCCCAGGGGCCTTTGGTGTCGGGTCCGACCTTGGCGAGCCCCTGCGGCGCCGCGGCCCCGGGGAAGGCGCTGCCGAACGCGTATGCGAAGCCGCCGGAGCCGATGAACAGCGGCGAGACGGGGACCTGCGGTTTGACGACCGAGGGCGGGCCGGCGTCGGGCTCCGGCGCGGGCGGCGTCGGTGTCGGTGTCGGCTTGGCGCTCTCCCCCGAGCAGGAGGCGGCCTCGGTGATCACGAGCAGTGCGAGCGCGGCGCGGAGCGCAGGGTGCATCAGCTCATCTTACACGGCTCGCGTCGCGGGCAGGTCACTAACCACATCGGCCGCGGGGACCAGCGGAGTTACGCGCCGGACAACGACGCGCAAATCCGGCTCGTCCCGACGGCGGATCGCCAGCGAGACGAGGTGGGTCTCCGTCGGGCGGAGCTGCTCGAACTGCCACGAGGTCGGATCGTCTTCGAGCTGGGGATCGAAGGCGATCCCGATCGGTGTGCCCGCCAGGAGCTGGAACGAGAAGTGGTCGAGCGGGATCGCCAGGCCCATGCCCCGGGCCTTGATGTAGGCCTCCTTGAGCGTCCAGTAGTCGAAGAAGCGCGCGCGACGGCGCGGTTCGGGCTGGGCGCGGAGCTCGACGACCTCGGAAGGAGAGAAGAAGCGATCAGCGATGGCGACCGACTCCCCTTCCCGGTCGATGTCTTCAACGTCGACGCCGAGATCGCGGTCTCTCGACACCAGGCAGCAGACCAGACCCCGGGTGTTGCTGAGGTTGAACCGGAGCCCCGTCCCCTCGGGCGACGCGATCGCCGGGCAACCGTAGGAGTTGGCCGAGAACGTCCACGCGGCGGGGCTCACCTTCGCGTAGCGCGAGAGGACGGTTCGCACGAGGGCGCGCGTGATCAGGTACTCGTGGCGGTTCTTCTCGAAGTAGTAGCGCTGCCGGCGGGCGCTCTCTTCGGGCGTGAGCAAGGCCTCGTAGGCAGCGAGCAAGGTGGGCTCGCGGATCTGGTCTTCGAGCGCGTAGTAGAGGTGGGCCTCACCGGGCGGAAACATCAGCTTGGTGGGCGGGAGCTAGCGGAAACGCGCGAATTTGTCCAGGCGGATCCTGGCGCGGCGGCGGCGGCTCCATTCGTTGGAGCTGCAACCAATCTCGCGGTCAACCCCACCAGTACGAGAGCTTGGTCAGCACCGCGTCCTCGGCGACGCCGGGCCTCACCAGGTTGAAATCAAAGCCGGTGGTCCCGCCGAGCCGAGGCGTCGCCGAGCGGCCCTGCGCGTGGGTGTAGACGACGTAGAGCGTGGATCCGAGGCGGTACTCCCAGCGGAGGACGAGGTTCGCGTTGAAGGTGCCGCCCTGGAAATCCGGGTTTTCGGCGAGCGCGCCGGTGAAGGGCCGGAGCTCGGCGAGCCTCGCTATCGCGCCCTTGCCCGCGGCGGGCGAGGTGGTGAACCTCGCGTAGTGCTGCGACTCGAGGAAGAGCTGGGCGTAGGCCTGGAGCGTCAGCGACGGCGTGAAGGTGTACGTCGAGCGCAGCGTGAGGCCGAGGCTCTGCGCGCGCTGCTCCCCGAAGACGTACGAGCTGCCCTGCGTCCCGACGAAGCGCGGCTCGCCGGTGACGTAGAGCCAGCTCGGGAGAAGATCGACGTCCCACTGCGGCAGGATGCGGAGCAGGAGGCGCCCGTCCCCCTGGAAGCCGAAGCCGCCGTTCTCGAGGAAGTGCGTCTGCGTCCAGATCTCGCCCATGATCCGCTTGCGCGAGTCGGTGGAGAAGTAGAGCTCGAACCCGAAGACGCCGGTGCGCTCGAGCGCGGCGCCGTCGCCCATCTCGCGATCGTCGAAGCGGGGCGAGAGGTAGTGGACCTCGGCGTAGGTGGCCCAGAAGCTCGAGAAGCGCGTGAAGTTCGTCAGCGCGAAGTCGCGGGCCAGGTTGAGGCCGTCGAGGTTGTCGCGCTCGCGGTAGAGAGCGACAGTGCGTGTCTCCAGCGTCGGGCCCCAGGGATCGAGCGTGTGCAGCTCGAGGTTCACGTCCCCTCGGTGCTGGTTTTGCCGCTGCATGTAACCGAGATCGTTGTAGTCGGTCGTGCGGCCGTGCATCGCGTACTCGACATAACCGGAGACGCGCTTGCCACCGTCCTTGGCGAGGCGGGCCAGCACCGCCGGGCCGACGTCGCCGGAGCGAACCACGGTGCCGTCGAGGAGCGTCCGCGCGGGGCCATTCTCGATCACCGTACCGATGGCCTGGCCGCTCGCGGCGTAGTCGCCCGACTCCGATCGCCAGCGCGCGTCGACGCCGCCGACGTAGGCGTCGTGAAAGCAGCGCTGGCCGGGGGCGACCTGATCTTCACCAGGGCAGAGCTGGTCGACCTTGCGGCCAGTCTTCGGCCCGCTCGGCACGAGGGGATAATCCGCGCCCGCCTCGAGGCGATTGGTCGACATGGCGATGAGTCCAACGTGGGAGTTGTCCCCGATCTCGCGCTTGAGGCGGAGGACTTTGTACGAGGTGAGCGGATCGACGAGGCGCTTGATCCGGCGGCTCGCGACGTCGCCCACGGGCGTCGGGACGAACGGTTGCACCTCAACCGCCTGGCGCCCGGTGAGCGCGAAGAGCTCGCCCACGGAGAAATGATGGCCGAGATCGCCGACGAGCTTGGCGGCGCCGTAGATCGTCGAGGGGCCCGGCTCGTGGACCACCGCCTCGTTGCCCGGCAGCGCGGGAGAGTCGGGGGCGCGCCCGATCCGCCGGGTGTAGAGGAGCTGAAACGGGGTGCTGAAGGTGTCGACGCCTTCGAGGAAGAAGGGGCGCTTCTCTGGGTAATAGAGCTCGAACGTCGTGAGGTTGAGCGAGACCTGATCGGCCTCGACCTGGCCGAAATCGGGCAGCACGGTGGCGTCGAGCGTCAGCTCCTGGCTGATGTGCAATTTGAGATCGAGCCCGCCCGAGAAGCTCGGCTCGAAGCCACGCGCCAGCGCCGTGGCTTGAGGATCGTGGTGGCGCACGCCGCCGGTGATGAAGGGGCGCAGCTCGAACGGAGCCTCGGGGCGGAGGCCGACGAGGTTGTCGAGGCGGCCATAATGCGAGACCTCCCCGGCCGCCTCGCGCGGGATGTACGCCCACTCGTCGAGCTCTTGCAGGGCCGAGACATAGCGCTTCACCTGGAGGCCCCAGCTCTGCACCGGCCGCGATCCAAAGCGCAGGACGCGGAGGGGAATGCGGAACTCGGCTGACCAGCCCGCGGGGGTCAGAGCGGCCTTGGCCTCCCAGTTCTCGTCCCAGTCCTGGGAGAAGTCCGTGTCGTTGAAGTGGAGCCCATCCGCGATGACGCCGGAGACGTTGATCGAGAACTCGAACGCGGTCTTGCCGTCTCCGCGCGAGTCGATCACCACGACGACGCTGTCCGCCTCGACAGAGCGATCGCGCCGGGTGAGGCCGTGCACGACCCTGGATTTCTGGACGCAGTCGACGCCGACGTAAACGTGATCCTTGTCGTAGAGGACGCGCACGATCGTGCGCTCGCTGGGCGGGTTACCGCCGGCGGGGACCTTCTGCGTGAAGGTCTCGGTCGCCTCGGCCTTCTTCCAGACCGCGTCGTCGAGCCGCCCGTCGAGGGCCGGCCCGCGGGTGACCGCCATCGCCCCGAGGTGCGGGATCGCCGTCGAGGCGAGAGCGAGCAAGGAAGGAAGGAGGGTCATCGGCGTTCGCGGGCGTTCGTGGCTCAAACCGGGAACCGCGGCAAGAATCGTCGAGCTTCCTTCCAGCGAAATAGCGAAATTCCTCAGTACCGCCGGGGCCGAGCTTGCTGGAAGATCAGCGAGATACGTCGGCGGCGTCCGCCGAAGGCGACCAGCAGCAGCGCGCTCCGGTGGAGTAATCGAGGTAGGTGATCTGGTGCTGGCTCACGCTCGAGAGGCACCCATCGCGCTTCGACCGCGAGTAGAAGCCGCCGAGAAAGAGCCCCTTGTTCGAGGGCTTGCCGGCGTCCGCCGCGGGCGCCCCGGCGTCAGCGTCGCTCGCTTCATCCTTGTCACCCTTGTCGGACGCGACCCACTCATCGAGGTTGCCATTCATGTCCCAGGCCGCGTCGCTGTCCCACTCGCTCTTGCAGCGGGGCGTGGCCCCGGTCAGGCGGAGCAGCGGGGAGCCGTCTTTCTCGGCGACGAGGTTCATCCGCGGATCGAAGTGACCGATCGAGGGGTTGTCGTGGAGCACGATCCCGGGGTGCGCGTTGCGGAAGACGTTGCACGCGCCCTGAACGTAGCTCTCGCCGTAGGGGAATGGCCGCGCGGCTTCGCCCTCACAGGCCTTCACCCACTCGGCGCGACGACAGAGGCGCTTCTGCGCGTTCTCGCAGGCGCGGGCGGCCACGGTGCTGGACACATAGCCGTTGGGCTTCACCCCGGGCTTCGAGAGCGCGAGCGGATCCGGGTCGTGCTCACGCTGCCAGTCGGGCAGCGGCGGGACGGGCATCTGCCGCGCTTCTTCGCTCCCGATCTCCAGACGATCGTGCTCCCAGGTGGCGGCGATCTGGACAGCGAGGCGGCGATCCGGCGGGTAATACGGCGAGAGCGGCATCCCGGTGGCCCGATCGACGAGAGAGGCCTCCCAGCGATCGATGCAGAAGGTGTTGGCGACGCGCATCATCCCTTTGGGGCACTGAAGCGGCGGCGGCGCGGGCGGCGGCGCCGAGCTCGCCGGAGGCGCCGGGGCGAGAGGCGGAGGCGGGGCCGAGCTCGCCGCCGGAGCCGCGGCGTCCGCGCCGGTCTCCCGCGGGGGATCGACGCAGCCGAGCGACAGGGCCAGAGCGAGCAGCGCCGCGGGCGCGCCGCCTCGGAGGGCGAGGGCGGTCTTCAAGGCACCATCTTGCTGAAGGTGTCGCGCACCATCCCTGTAGCGTCGATCACCGTGCCGCTGAGCTTGCCCGGCGTGACGTCGAGGATCACCGCGTTGTGAAAGCGGCCGCTGGCCAGGCGCTTGTCGCAGTAGGAGCGCGCGACGCTCTGATCGGGATCACCGATGTGCCCGCCGCCGCCCGCCGCCGTCAGGTAGGTCAAGGCGCCGAATTCGAAGCGCTCGTAGCCGTGCATGTGGGCCTGGATCGCCATGACGACGCCGTACTTCTCGAAGACCGGCTCGAAGTACGCCCGCAGATCCGGCGCGTCGCCCGTGTCCCCGCAGGTGACCCAGGGCTTGTGAAAGTCGACGATCGAGAAGCGATACCCCGGCTGCTTCGAGGCGTCGGCGAGCTCGGCTTCGAGCCACGTCGTCTGCTCGGAGCCGGGCGAGAGCGCGTCCTCGGTGTCGAGGATGAAGAACCAGACTCCGCCGTTGGTGAAGCGGTAATAGCCTTTCTTCCCGTCGAACCCGGCGCCCCCGAAGAAGCGCTGAGTGTAGGCCGCGTACTCGTCCGGCATCTCGCTCTCGTGGTTGCCGATCGCCGGGAAGAGCGCGCCTTGCGAGAGCATCGGCTGCATCGGCGGAAACCACGACGCCCAGGTCTCGAGCTTGGAGTCGTAGTACTGGAGATCGCCGCCGTGAACGGTGAAGTCCGGGTTCTTCGGGAGCGCGTGAGCGAGCACGTCGTGCGCCGAGGAGCCGAGCCCAGGGTTGGTGTCGCCGATGGCCATGAACGAGAACGAGTCGCCCGGCGGGCGCGCGGTGCAGAAGCGGCCTTTGCGCTCGGGCGCGGCGGCGAGGTGGTAGACGTAGCACGTGGCGGGCGCGAGGCCGGTGAGCTTGGCCTCGTGGAGGTAATACCTGCCGGCGTAGTCGGGCGGCGCCTCGAACGCGAGCGGCGCCGTGTAGGTGTTGACGACGTCGAACGCCGACTCCACCGAGGCGATCGTCTCCTCGGCGCCGCCCTTCTCCTTGGCGAAGAGGAGCTCCGGCGCCGTGCCCGTGCGGCACGCCTCCCAGCGGATCGTCGCCGAGGTGCCGTTGACGGCGAGCGACCAAGGGCCCTTGTCGACGCCGCTGCCTTCGCAGGAGAAGCCGCCGCCCGCGCCGCCGCTCCCACCCTCGCCGCCTCCGCTTCCGCTGGCCCCGGTGGAAGACGTCGGTTGCAAGGGAGCGGAACCGCAGGCCGCGACGAGGAGGCCGAGTGGGAAGGCGAAGACGAGGTTCCGGAGGGCGCGCATCACCAGGCGACGATCGCGCGGCTTTGCGGGGGCGCAAAGAGGACAATTCTCTTCGGGCGGTCGTTAACGCGTCGCGCCCAGGCTTTCAGGGCGTTTTCAGCGGCTTACCTCGATCTCCCACGCTCCCTTGCCCACCGGCTCGACGCGCGATCGCACGCCGAGGATCTGCTCGAGCAGGCGCAGGTGCGTCGTGGTGTGGGACGAAGGCTCGCTCGTACGAAACGATCCGCCGCCCGCGAGCGCCATCGGGAGCAAGAGCTGATCGGCGAGGTGCTCGCCCACGGGGACGTCGGCGTCGAGGTACGCGAGGGCCTCGCGCGCCGCCGCCGCGCCGACGATCTCAGCGGGCCGTCCCTTCTCGCCGAAGCTCGTCACCACCTCGGTCACGTGCTCGCTCTCGATCACGATCGAGACGACGTTTCCCGGCCCGGGCGCGCCCTTCAGCGCCTCGATCCGGAGGCAGGCGCGGTCCCACCCGAGCACCTCGTTGGCGGCGTCGAGCTCGCGCTGAGCGATCGCCCGCGGGAGGTTGGCGACCGTGGCGACGACGCTCTTCTTCAGCAGCGCGCCGCGCGAGAGGAGATCGAGGCGGCCGAGCGCAGGCGACGGATCGATGGTGACGCGAAAGCGCCCGCCGCCCGCCGGGTAGAAGCCGCGCGCCTCGATCTCGGCGGTGACGATCGGGCCGAGGCGATGAAGTAGCGGCAAGAACGCGCGCGCGAGGAACTCGAACGGCGGCGCCATCGGGTTGTCGGTGCCGCCCTCGAGGGTGATCGTCGAGCGCGCCCCGGCGCAGAGCAGCGCCGGCAGCACCGCCTGGAGCACCAGCGTCGTGCTCCCCGCCGTCCCGATCTTGAAGGTGTAGTCGCCCGGCGAGACCTCACCCGGGGAGAACACGATCTCCGTCGATCCAACCTCGGCGCCGGTGACCTCGGCGTGGCCGATCTCCGCCGCGGCGCGGACCGCCGTCAGGTGTTGACGCATCAACCCCGGGCGCTGCCGGCCCTTGCGGATCGCGAGGATCCGCACCGGCGTGCGCGTGGCGAGCGAGAGGGCGAGCGAGGTGCGGAGGATCTGTCCCCCGCCCTCGCCCGCGGATCCATCGATGGTGAGCATGGTAAGTCCTATCATCCCTTGCCCCCGAGCCGGAGGTGGCCGCGTTTGCCCTACACAGGGCACCCGACCGCTATTACAGTGAGCCCGGGTAATTCCGAAGGAGAAGGCTGACGCGGATGAGTGCGCGGAAATGGTTGATTGGAGTCGTCTTGCTCGCCCCGGCGCTCGCCGCGTGCGGCTCCTCTGGCACCGGAGGATCCGGGAAGTGAGCGAGACCGAAGAGCGCTCGATCCGACTCCGGATCAACGCTATCGACACCGGCACGCCCACCTACGCCGGCGGGTTCGGCAAGAGCATCACCTCTCCCTTCAGCAACATGGAGGCGGACTGCGGGGTGCTCACCCTCACGCCGTGAGAATAAAGAGGCCTCGCGCGGCGGGGGGGGGCGGCGCGCGAGGCCTCGAGTCCTCTCATCCCTTGACACAGACCACCTGCCGCAGCGTGTGGGCGATCTCCACCAGATCGCTCTGCGCGCGCATCACGTCGTCGATGGGCTTGTAGGCCGCGGGGGTCTCGTCGACCACCTCGGCGTCCTTGCGGCACTCGACGCTCGCCGTCGCCGCGGCGTGATCCTCGACGGTGAAGCGCCGACGCGCCTCGGTCCGCGACATCGCCCGGCCGGCGCCGTGGCTCGACGAGCAGAAGCTCTCCGCGTTTCCAAGACCGCGGACGATGAACGAGCGCGCTCCCATGCTCCCCGGGATGATCCCCCTATCGCCGATCCGCGCCCGCACCGCGCCCTTGCGGGTCACGATCACGTCCTTCCCGTAGTGGTGCTCGCGCGAGATGTAGTTGTGGTGGCAGTTCACCGCCTCGACCGAGGCCTCGAACGCCGGCAGCTCCCCCGTAGCGCGGAGCGCCGCCACCACCTGGGCCATCATCAGCTCGCGGTTCTGCGCCGCGAAATCCTGGGCCCAGCTCACCGCCTCGACGTAGTCGCGAAAGTGCGTGGTTCCCTCGGGCAGATAGGCGAGATCCTTGTCGGGGAGGTGAATGAAGAACCGCTCCATCTCGCGCTTGGCGAGCTCGATGAAGTGGCTCCCGATCCGGTTCCCGATCCCGCGCGATCCCGAGTGCAGCATGATCCAGACGCGGTCCTCTTCATCGAGGCAAAGCTCGATGAAGTGGTTCCCCGTCCCGAGCGTGCCGAGGTGCGCTAGCGCCGTCCCGCGCCCGACGCGCGGGTGCTTCTCGACGATGGCCTGGAAGCGCGCGTCGAGGCCCGCCCACGCGGCCCGCGAGGCCTCGGGCACGTCGTGCCACGCGCCGCGATCGTTGCGGTCTCCATTATCGGTGCGGCCATGGGGTACCGCCGCCTCGATCGCCGTGCGCAGACCGCGGAGCGAATCAGGGAGCTGCGACGCCGTGAGGCTCGTGCGCGCCGCCATCATCCCGCATCCGATATCGACGCCGACCGCCGCGGGGATCACCGCCCCGTGGGTGGCGATCACGCTCCCGACCGTCGCGCCCATTCCCTTGTGAGCGTCGGGCATCACCGCGACCCACTTGTGGATGAAGGGCATCGCGGCGATGTTGCGGAGCTGCTTCTCGGCCTCGGGCTCGAAGGCGACGCCGACGGTCCACGCCTTGATCGGGACACCGTGCTCGACGTGAAGGGTCTTGTGTGCGCTCGCCATGGTCTCTCTCCGTCGGTGGGCCCGCGGGCCCGGTTCGAGGAGGGTCATTACAGGGTTCGTGCCAAGGGGACGTTGGGGCGGCGGGAGGGGATCGGAGGGGATCGGAGGCTGCTCCCCGACGGTCGCGGTTATCTTCGGGGATAAATTGCGATACAAGGGGGCATGACGAAGCGGACGGTGGTCCTGGGGATGCTCGGGCCCACGCTCGATGGGGGCAAGGGGACGGCGCGGTGGGAGCGCTGGCGCCCGAGCGTCGCGGTTTGCCAGCACGAAGACCTGCTCGTTCACCGCTTCGAGCTCCTGCACCAACCCCGGTTCGCCGGCCTCGCCGAGACGATCGTCGGCGACCTCAAGCGGGTCTCTCCGGAGACGGAAGTGCGCCCCGTGCCGATCGAGATCGGCGACGCCTGGGATTTCGAGGCCATGTACGCCGCTCTCCACGACTTCGCCCGCGCCTACCCCTTCGCGCCCGAGCGCGAGGATTACCTCGTCCACATCACCACTGGCACGCACGTCGCGCAGATCTGCATGTTCCTCCTCACCGAGTCGCGCCACTTCCCGGGGCGCTTGCTCCAGACCTCGCCGTCGCGGCGCGAGGCGGCCGGCGCGCAGGGCACGTTCGCGATCATCGATCTCGATCTCTCTCGTTACGACCGCATCGCCTCGCGCTTCCGCAAAGAGCAGCGCGAAGGGCTCTCGTCGCTCAAGCAAGGGATCGACACCCGGAACGCGGCCTACAACCGGCTGATCGAGCGGATCGAGAAGGTGGCGACGGCCTCGCGGGCGCCGATCCTGCTCACCGGGCCGACGGGCGCGGGCAAATCACAGCTCGCCCGGCAGATCTACGCGCTGAAGAAGGCGAGGCGCCAGATCGAGGGCGAGCTGGTGGACCTCAACTGCGCCACGCTCCGCGGCGATGGGGCGATGTCGGCGCTCTTCGGGCACATCAAAGGGGCCTTCACCGGGGCGATGACCGATCGCCCTGGGCTCCTGCGCAAGGCCCACGGCGGCGTGCTCTTCCTCGACGAGATTGGCGAGCTCGGGCTCGACGAGCAAGCGATGCTCCTCCGCGCCGTCGAAGAGAAGGCCTTTCTCCCGGTAGGCTCGGATCGCGAGGTCAAGAGCGAGTTCCAGCTCCTCGCCGGCACCAACCGCGATCTCGGCGCCGCCGTCGCCGCGGGGCGCTTTCGCGAAGACCTCCTGGCCCGCATCGATCTCTGGACCTTCCGCCTCCCCGGGCTCGCCGAGCGGACTGAAGACCTCGAGCCCAACCTGGAGTTCGAGCTGGAGTCCGCGGCTCAAGTGACCGGAGCGCGGGTGGCCTTCAACAAGGAGGCTCGGGAGCGATTCCTGCGCTTCGCCACCGCGCCCGAGGCCCTCTGGCGGGGGAACTTCCGCGACTTCAGCGCCGCCGTGACGCGCATGGCGACGCTCTCGGCCGCCGGGCGGATCACCGCGGCCGGCGTGGATGAAGAGATCGTTCGCCTGCGCGCCGGCTGGCAAAGGCCCGAGCCCGCGGGCTCCTCGGGGGCAAACGCGAGCCGCGATCTCGTGCTCGAGATCCTGGGCGAGGCCCGCGCCGCAGAGATCGACAGGTTCGATCGCGTCCAGCTCGCCGAGGTGATCCGGGTCTGCCAGAAGGCCCGCTCGCTCTCCGAGGCTGGGAGGCTGCTCTTCGCGGTGTCGCGCGCGAAGAAGAGCAGCGTCAACGACGCGGATCGGCTGAAGAAGTATCTGGCGCGCTTCGAGCTGGGGTGGAGCGATTTCGAGAAGGAGTAGGAGTCGCCGTCAGCGTCAGCGTCAGCGTCAGCGTCAGCGTCTACGTCCACGTCTACGTCTACGTCTACGTCTACGTCTACGTCTACGTCTACGTCTACGTGAACGTGAACGCTGACGCTGACGACCTGACTACGACTTATCGAGCTTCTCTCGCAGCGCCTGCTTCTTCTTCTCCAGCTCGACACCCTGCTTGTTCAGATCCGCGAGCTGCACCTCGTCGGCCGCCCTCTCCTCCGCTTCCTTCTTCGCGGTCACGGCGGCCTCTTCGAGCGCTATCAGCTGATTCTGGGCGGTAACGAGCTTGAGCTTGAGATCAGCAATGTCCTCCGTCAGCGACTCGATCGTCGGATCCAGCGCCTCCGGCGACTCGGGGGCAGAGCGGAAGAAGTGATCGGGGTAGTCGCTCGAAAGTCCAGGCGTCTCGATCGCTATCGTGGCCAGCTCTCCATCGGCCTTCTTGCGCGCCCCGTTCACTGTGTCGAAGAGCTGCCGACGGGCGCCCACCTGGCGAAATTTGCGGATGCTGGCCTGCGCCGTGGTGCGCGCAGTCAGCGCCATATCCGCGCGGGCGATAAGCTCGGTAAGCTCCCCCGTCATTGCCTGGAGCGCGGGAAAGGGGCTCGTGGCGAGCGAGTCGACCCACGCTTTCATCGCGCTGAGCTGCGCTCCTAACTTCGGCCTCAAAAAGACGCTGAGCGACTTGTTCCCGAAGTAGTGCAGGTAGAGCGTGTGCTTGCGATCGTCCTTCGTGATGATGAGCAGCGCCTTGGAGAGGCGGCTCGCGAAGTCGTCGATGCCCTCGTCGCCCGCGTCGACGTTGGCTTGCGCGTTGGCGAGGGCTTCCAACCCTTCCAGCTCCTGCTGCTGCACCACCAGGCACTCGTTCCGGAGCGGCTCGAAGACGGGAACGCAGAAGGCGGCCCGGGGATCGGCATGCGCGCGGCTGATCGTGTACCGAACCTCGAGGATGAGGGTGAGGATGGAGACGGTGGGCTTGAGCAGTCGGGCTGACATGCACGAAGCCTAACTGGACCGAGGGAATCGAGGCAACTTTGTGATTCACAAATGAACGATCTGGGTGCCAAGGAGGAGGAGAGAGGAGGGGGAGACTCGTGCAAGCCGTCCAGCCCCCAGCCAATCTTGGTAACCCCCAGGTCCGGCGCCCGACCTGGCCTCCAGCATTTTGTAACCCCTCGATCCGGCGCGTGACCGGGGGGTGCCGACGTTTGCAACCCCTCGATCCGGTGCTGGTAGCGCCCGCGGGCGTTCTTGCCGGCCGTGCCGCCCCCGGAACCGCCGCCGGCAAGAGCAAGCTCTCTGGGGGTAGGTCCGGGTGGACCGGGGCCCAGCCAGATTTCCCGGGGCTATTTCGGCCGCTGGAGGGGACGTCCGCCAAAATTTATCCCCCAGGTCCGGCACCGGAGTAGGGGCCGGAGGGTTTTGCAAGGACCAGGTCCGGCACCGGAGCTGGGGGTGGAGGGTCTTGCAAGGGGTAGGTCCGGCGGCGGAGTAGGGGGTTGTAACTTTTGCAAGCGGTCGATCCGGCGCTTTCGAGTGCGACGGCGGGATCGGGGGGCGATCAGGTTCGTGGTGGCGGGCGGGAGAACGATTTTGCGGAGCCTCGGGGCGGGCGGAGCGGAGCCTCGGGGCGATCCGACCGCAAGGGGTAGCCCGGAGCGGGAGCATCGATCCGAAGCTCACGGCGCAAGGGTGGCGCTCATCGATCACGATCTGGCCGTGAATGTCGCGCCATCAGCCAGCTTGACCATCAACAGGAGCTAGAGCACCGAACAGGTTGAAATGCCCAGATTTCAACGCAAAGGCGCGGAGACGCAAAGGCGCAAAAAATCGGATTTCTTTTTTGCGTCCCTGCGCCTCTGCGCCTTTGCGCCTTTGCGTTAAAATCCGGCTCTTTTCGGTCCATTTCAACCCGTTCGGTGCTCTAGCGGATGGATTTCCTCCATCGATGAAGCCCTGTGCGTCCAGCTGAAACAACAACGCTTGCACCGCGGCCACTACCGCCCCCGCCTCACTCGCCGCCGACGCTTTCCCGCTGATGATCCTCATTGCCTCCCCGGAAAGAATCACTCCGGCGGGGGTTAGACCCTTGACCTCAACATGACGATCAAAAACGTGCGCAGTCGCGACCGCCATCCATGGCTGCGCACCCGTCACGCCATCCTGCGGCGGGCCATCGAGACAAAATGCAGTCACTTGATATGTCATGCCGCGTCTTTGATTCATTAGAATTTCCTTCGCGTCCAGAACAGCATATAGGCGCTCGTGTGCATACCGTAGTCTACCGCACCCTACACGCTGTCCCAATCGTCATGCTGTCCACGCGATTCATCTGACAGGGAATTCGGCCAGATCCGGTCTCTCTGTCGAGATCATCTGAACCAGTCTTCGTAGCCTAACGCGGTGATTATTGCGGAGCAGGACTGCGAA
>Ga0209181_10004094_pt1 | contig 21975 bp, 24 predicted proteins | sample MAT05_FD_187208 | JGI IMG/M metagenome (GOLD analysis project Ga0209181, IMG submission 187208) | Freshwater microbial communities from Lake Fryxell liftoff mats and glacier meltwater in Antarctica - MAT-05 (SPAdes) (version 2) | ecosystem: Environmental > Aquatic > Freshwater > Ice > Liftoff...
TCGCCTTGAATGCCGCACTGTGTCTCTTTCGCTTTGCTTTGGTACTCATTTGTCTGATCACGTTGTGGTTGATCAGACCCGCAAAACCATAACTTAACGACTGGTCCGAAAACAGGGGTCCACTTCACAGTTCTTGCCGTTGTTGCGGGAGGAACGGGTGGTTTGCAAGAACACGGGCTACATGCAATGGCAATGCATGAACATCAGTCAACGCAATAATCGGATCATGTGATTATTGTACTTGCTACACAATCTGACCAAATGCCAATGAGTGCGATGTTTCGTCTCGTTTTCCGGGGAAGTCAGGTTAGCGACGGTATCTCCAACACCCAGCTCAGTTATGGCAAGCCCGAGGAAGTCCGCGCGTCGGTGCGCAAAGTCATCGACGAGGTGGCCTGTGATGGCGGTTACATCCTCGACGCGAGCGCCATCATGCAGAACGACACCTCGATCGCGAATCTGCGCGCCCTGACTGAGGCGGCCCGGGAGTATGGCGTCTACTCCCCGGCGGCATCCGCGCCCCCTATCAAAGCTCCACCCAGCAATCCGTGTGATGGATCCGATGTTTCCGGCTTGAAAGGCTTGGACGGTTGGCCGCCATCCGCGGTTCCTCCCGGGATCTGCTCCACGTGGGAGACGAAGGTGCAGGAACTCTCCGAGATCAGCGGCGACAAGGAGCTATTGCGCCGGATCTGGCAGAACATCGATGCGCTGGGGAACACCTACATCTGGCAGTGCCTGTTGAGTTTCTAGTTTGCCAGCGACGCACAGACGATTTCCCGGTCGTTCCTGGCGTAGACCGAACGGTGGGCGAAGGCCGGATGCGACCACACCACGAGTCGGCCCGGGTCCGGATTGGTTGCGTCGATCAGGTGGGTCCGGCTGATCTCCTCGTACTTCTCCGGGGTCAGTCGCGCGATGATCAAGTCACCGGTTTCACTGAACAGGAAGGATCGATCCCCGTTCTTCACCACGAAGGCGTGACCCCATCGGGCGGATTTCCCGCTCGTGGGAGCGTAGGTTTCCCAGAGGCGCTCACCTGTTTCCACGTTCAGACATCGAAACTGCCCGTAGCTGCACGGGCTGTAGATGTAACCCTTCTCGATCCGTGGCGTCGCCATCACACTGTGCAGTCCGTCGGTGTCCTTCTCACTGATCTTGCCGCTTTGCCAGACGACCGACGGCTTGTCTCCATCCAACCGCAGCATCAGGGAGCCGTTGTAAAACGAAGTCAGGAACAGGCGGTCGCCGACCTTAAGCGGGCTGGGAATGCTCATGCCCGACCGGATCGCGGGTGCGATGGGATGCGTCCAGTGAACTTTGCCGGAATCGGGATCGAGACCGCTCACCGCTTCAGGATGCCAGAGGATCAGTTGTCGGCGTCCGCCGAATTCGTAGATCATGGGAGGGGCGTATCCTGGTTCCTTGGCACTCAGTGCCCGCCAGAGTTCTTTGCCCGTCGTCTTTTCGTACGCTACAGCGACGCTGCCTTCGCCGCCCGCGAGGCAGATCAGTTTGTTGCCATCCACCAATGGGTGTCCGGAGAATCCCCAGAGCGGCGTTTTGATTCCGTACTCCTTTCGGAAATCCCGGGCCCAAACCACCGAACCGTTCTCGGCGTCCAGACAAGTGAGGTTTCCTTCCGTACCCAGGGTGTAGACCTTCCCGTCGTCCACCACCGGCGTTACCCGTGGCCCGGCGGCGTAGCTGACCGTGTAGGAGCAGTCGTACTCATGCTTCCAAAGAACCTTCCCGGTTGCGTCGTCGAGGCAAAGCACCCTTTCCGTGCCCGGAATCTCGCCGCGGGCGAAGGGGTCCTTGGGTTGGGTGATTCCTTGGGGGAGTTGGCGATCCATAACATAAACTCGGTTTCCCACGACGGCAGGACCGGCGAAGCCGCCGCCGAGGGGAACTCGCCAGCGATATTTCAGGCCGTCTTCAGGGAATTTCTCGACGATGCCCGTCTCACGCCAAACGCCATCGCGTTTCGGCCCGAGCCATTGAGGCCAATCGTCGGCGAAGGCGGGTGATGTGACCCAGGAAAGGACGGCGAGTATGGCCACGCGGCAGGCCGCAGGGGATACCGAGGTGGAGCATTGAAACTTCATGAGGTCCGCAGCTTCTTCCACCGGACGGTGACGTCAAGGTTGGCCACGGGTTCGAAGCTCGATGGTGCTGCGGCCGGCGACCAATTCGTTGGCCGAGGCGCGGGCCGGATCCAAGGGGCGGGGCTCGCGCTCAAAAGAGCCGCCGCCCGAAGGGTTTTCCAGAAAAAGGCCGTCGGGCTTTATTGCTCGCCAGACGGCCATTTCCTTGAAAACAGGACCCCACTGACTCTTAGACAGGCTCTTAGGAGCGCAGGACTCGGCGGGCGACTGCCAGGGCCAGGACGGCTGCGCCTTGAAGGAAGACCGTCGTGCCACCATCCGGTAAGCCGGTTGACGGCGGCCGAGTTCCAGGGGTTCCTGGCGGCCGGGTGTCGATGTTGAATGCGGCGATCGCATCCAGCTCCGGATCCGCATCGGGGGCCACCAAACTCACGGTGCTAGTACGAATACCAAAGTACCGATATGCGTCGGCGAACACATACTCACGGGTGTAGGCGTTCACAATGCCGAACTCGGTGCTGCCACCTCGGTAGATGACCGAGGGCTCGGTGCCGGCAAAGGTGTAGGTCGGGTTTCCGGGGCCGCCTCCGCTGGTATCAAACGCGGTCACGTCGGACAGGAGATCGAAGTTGTCGCCGTCATGGCTCCCCCAGACGCTGTATTCCATTAGATCTTGAGCCACGAACGGATCCGAGACCAGACCGCCGGAATAGTGATCCTGATGGGTGTAAAGTCTCAGGCTGTCGTAGGAGGCCGCCATATCCCAAATCATCATGGCGAATCCGGCTTCGCTGCGTTTGGCCACGCCGTCTGCGAGATCTGCGGCAGCGCCAAGATCCCAGATGTAGGTTCGAGCTCCGTCGTGGACCGACCCGGTGGCGGCGAGTCCGCTACCACCCACTCCGCCGACGGATGTGTGAGCTCCGCCGATCAAGTGCGTACCAAACGTCAAACCGGACGATGCGTCCGAAGGAGATACTCCGGGCAGGTAAATCGGCACGGCTTGAGCCGCCATCGTGAACAAGGCGCCGAACGTGAGACTGGTGACTAGGGGAATTTTTTGCATGGAATGTAGGGGTTGGGTGCTTCAGTGCCGAATGATGGACAGTTCATCGGACGCCTGCGTGGGCCGTCGCGGTCAGATGGACTTAACGCACCTTCCACGCCCCTCGGGCTATGGGTTTCGCCGCAATGCTTGGAGACTCGCTCAAGTCATCCCACGGAGGACAACAAACCGCCAAAATTCGGGAACCTGTCTAAGAAGCAAGTCTGATACCAGGAATTCAGATGTTTTCCTCCTTCAATCCGTAATGTAATGCACATCAATGGCTTGATGTGGTGAAAAATCGTTGGACCAAGGTGGGAGCGACCGTCGGGAACGTGGTTGTTGTATAGAACTCCGACACTGAATCCCGTCAATAAACCTGCGTTCTGTGGTATCTGCTTCTCCGAAAGGTAAATAAGCCTCGTAAGCAAATCCGACATTTGCCGGCGCGTTCGTTCAGGCGTCTCGCTCCGACTCCGGGAACCGGTTCCGAATTTCCTGCTCGATCCGGGTGAGTTCGTCCGGCGGATAGAGGCTTCGCGGGATGCGGCGTTTCACGGCGTCCGCCAGCTCGAGCCAGTCCTCGAGCGGCGGTTGCTCGACGGCCTGCCAGATGTCATTCCGGCGATGCCGGGTGTGAAACTGCCACACCCCCCCGAATCGCCGGGCGTAGACCTCGATCTTTTCACCCTCGTCGTTCCGTCGGTTCCAACAGATTTCGGATTTGATCGCCATGGCGAGGTGTCAGCCTATTCGGGCAGATCGACGCTGGCCACGGCCATGGCGGCAATTCCTTCGCCACGTCCGATGGACCCGAGCTGCTCGTTGGTCGTCGCCTTGATGCCCACCCGGCGCACATTGAGATTCAACGCCTCGGCGACGTTGAACTTCATCTTCTGAAGGTAGGGCGCGATCTTCGGTTCCTCGGCGAGGACGGTGGCATCCACGTTGATCAGGCGTCCCTGATGGAAGGTGACCTGGCGGGCCGCTTCCTGGAGAAAGACGCGGCTGGCCACATTCTGCCAGCGGGCATCGGTGTTCTTGAAGAAGTGCCCAATGTCCGGTTCCCCCAAGGCGCCGAGAATCGCGTCGCAGATGGCATGCATGAGGGCGTCGGCATCAGAATGACCGGCCAAACCCTTGGGATGGGGGATTTCGACGCCGCCCAAGACGAGTTTGCGTCCTTCCACCAAAGGATGGATGTCGTAGCCAATGCCGACGTGAATCATGTCGCGAGGCTAGCCGACCGAATCCAAGCGGAAAGGGAATTTGGGCCGCGGAGCCGCATCGGGATCGGTGGAATCGAGATCCGGGCTTGCTAGAAGCTGGTCGTATCCGTCGAAATCGCCCGGGCGCAGTGGCATGGAGATGCGGTGTTCCTCGCCGAGCCAACGCCCCAGGTCGATGGTCTTGCAGCGCATGGAACAAAACGGGGCGGACGGCAGGGAGATCCAATCGCCGCGTTTGCTGCAGGTTGGGCACCGAACGGCTTTCATCGTATCGTGGCAGCTATTGGCTATTGGGTTTCGCCTTTGGTGACGTGGAGGAAGACCCTTTCCAGGCCCATTTCGTCCTCGTAAAATTCCAGCAGCCGGATTCCTCCCCGGACGAGGGTTTCCGGAATGAAGGTGGGATCGGATTCGTGACTGGCCAGCGTGACCTTGATGCGGTCTTCGAGAGACTCCGCCGAAATGACATCGGCCTGACCCTTGAGCAGTTGAAGGGCACTCTCCTGTTGGTCGGCCTTCGGACGGACCCAAAAGACGGCGGTGTCGGCGATCTGCTGACGCGCACCCTGAACGGGGCCGGCGTAAATGAGTTTCCCTTTCTCAATGATGGCCACCCGGTTACAGAGGGTCTGCAATTCGCTGAGGATGTGGGACGAAATGATGATGGTTTTGCCGAGGCGCTGCAGTTCCTGGAGGATCGCCATCATTTCGATGCGCGCGCGGGGGTCCAGCCCACTGGCGGGTTCGTCCAGGAGCAGAAGCTTCGGATCGTGGATCAGCACCCGCGCAAGGCCCAGTCGCTGTTGCATCCCGCGACTCAGGGCGCCGATGAGGGTGCCGCGCTTTTCGGTCAATCCGACAAGTTCCAGAACGTCCGAAACGGTCTTCTCACGCTGGACCGACGGGATCCGATAACAGGCTCCGAAGAAGTCGAGGTATTCGGTGACTTCCATGTCTTTATAGACGCCAAAGAAATCCGGCATGTAGCCGATGATGTGGCGCACGGCATCGGCATCGGCAACCACGTCATGCCCGAAGACGGAGGCGGACCCGCCGGAGGGGACGAGAAAGGTGGCGAGGATGCGCAGGGTGGTGGTTTTCCCGGCGCCATTGGAACCGATGAATCCAAAGAGATCGCCTTGATTGACGGTGAGGTTGAGCCCGCCAAGGGCAACCAGGGAACCGTAGATCCGGGTGAGTCCGTGGGTTTGAACGGCGGCAATGGGCGGGGGATTCATGAGTCGGGAGAACGCGGAAACCTAGGAGGGGCGGCGGCCGGGAATGGACAGGCGAACCACGGTGTCGCGTTGGGATCGGGTCGGCGTGAACCGGTGCAGGGGAGCTGCCAAGGCCTGACCCGGGGCCCATCCGAAGATGACCACCTCACCCCGCTGGACGAGGTGATTGACGCCGAAGCTGGCATGGGACGCGAAGTTCTCGCCGATATTGAACGGGGAACCGCGAAGGCGTTCGACGAAGGAGGCGCTGATGACGCCGTTGAGACTCCTGCTGATTTGGCCCGACCCTTCTCCACCAAACGCGCGCTGCCGCTGCTGGACGGTCTGATAGATCCCGGGAAGGCCGCCGATCAATTCGTCGAGCGAACGCCCTTCGCCAGCGGTCAGTGGACGTTCCAGCCGGCCTTGAGGCTCCAATGCTCCCAGGTCGTAGAGCCGGCCATTGAAGGCTGCGGCCATCGCCGAGAATCGCAGGTCCGACCGGTTCTCCAAAACAAGGGTCGGTTCCGAGTCCGGCGACTGCAGTTCCCCCGACAAAAGGGTCGGTCCGAGATCGAGCCAGTCGCTGGAATAGAGTTGGCTCACCCAGACCGGGATGAAGACGTCGGCATCGAACCCCTTGGCAGGTTGCCGAAGTGTGAGCCGGCCGGAGTCGCCGCTTCCCTGCACGCTCTGCTGAAGTTCCGCCCGGAAGGTCGCAAAGGGCTGCTCACTCGCCACCCGATAGCGGGTATTCCCAGGCGAGTAAATCGAGAGCCATGTGCGCCCGCGAAGCAAAGAACCCTGGCTTCGCGGCAGTTGGTCCACCACCTGGATCTCGTTGATTTCCAGGTCGCCGGCACGGAGCCGGTAGCCGATGAAGTAGATCAATCCGGAGAAGACGACGACGTAGAACGGGAAGGTCACCCAGGTCCACATCTGCTTGCCCATACGCTTGAGAACCCACTGGTCGAGAGGACCAATGACCGCGAGGTAAACCACCAGCATCAGCAGCAGCGCGCCGATTGGGAGTTTACGTACCTGCCGGCTGTCCAGCATCGCCCCAAACAGCCCGTCGATGCTTGCCCCGCCCCAGCGCACCGACCCGGTTTCCACCAGGAGTTCAGGAGGAATGCCGACCGTGCGCGCCCAAAACCAGGATCGGTTCTTCCAGCTTCGGAAGGGTTCGCGCTCCGGACTGAAGGCCAGCACCGTGAGGGTCCCGCGCCCTCGGGCCGCCGTGATGATGATCGGAGCATCACCCAGAGACAGGTTCACCCGGCCATCCGTGACTTTCCCCAGGACGACAGGAATCTCCGCTTTTCGAAAATCGTCCTGCGCTTCAATCTGGGAGTAGGGATCGAAGAGTTCCCCCGGCGCGGCGGGCGAATTCCGTCGACGGCTGGGCCGAATCGGAACGTTGTTCTCGATCGCCGCCTCCCTTTGGATCGTGGATGGCAGCTGGACCACGGACGGGCCCTGGGTCACCCAGGCTTCGATCTGGCCATTGTTAACCCGGTTGGTGATCGACTCCGGGACGAAGGGGAGAATGCTCTGAAGCCACGGAAGCGCCGTCACATCATTGGGCTGCTCAATGGCGAGGATCAGGTGCCCCCCATTGTGCATCCACGACAACAGCGCGTCGGCTTGGTCGGCTTTCAGGTCGACGGCCTTCTCCGAATTCAGGTACCACGCCGTCAGTCCTTCCAAGGCGATGGGATTCGAGGGCAGGTACTCGGATTGTAGGCGGGCCACGGCGGGCATGAACTCGTCCTTGCGATTGGGGATTTCCGGGAGCGTCGGGAGCCCGCCGAACGTCCGAGGAAGGGCGCCGATCAAGGGGATGTGGGGCGCAATGTCCTTTGGCTGAAGCCCGTTTCGCTCGGCGATGAGTTTTCCATCCGGATCCAAAAGCCGGGCTTCCCACCGGGAATATCGTCCGGTCGAAGGGTAAACCGGCAGAATCACCCGCTTGCGGGTTCCGGTGGGCAGTTCGATGGCAAACTGACGCTGCTGGCTGTCGAAGGAGTTCTCGGCACCCACAAGCACGGTCGCCGTGAAGGCCGGTCCGTCGTTCAGTATTTCGAACGCGATGGGAAACCAGTGGCCCTCGCGGACGCGGTCGTCGAGTCCAACAAAGACATCAAACTGAAGCTCAGCTCGGCCCGAAGGACCGGAAGCCAGCGCGACGAGAAGAGCTACCCATGCGGTCCAGGATCGAAGGAGGTTGGCGATAGGGCAAAGCGCCAGTCCTAGGGACCTTCGGGCTTCCTGGTGCTGGGGAGTGGCGACCATGACGCTTATGCCTGGCAGGTGATACGGGGCGACTGCCAGGGGCGCAAGGCGAGAACGGCGCGTTATTGGATTCAGAGGGGGCAGGGCGCGCCCCGGTTTCCCGGGTGGGAACATGCCGGACGGCTGGGAGGGCTCGTTGTCGGCTGGCGAACCCTGCTCCCAACCGGAAAACGATGAACGCCGGTCAAATCTTACAGGAATTGTCCGAGAATCCGGCAATCCGGCGTTGTCCTTGGGGTGTTTTTCAGGTTCCACCGCGAATGAACCCACGGCTACTTCCTCGTCTTCTCGAGCTTCTCGATCATCCGCCGCAATTTCTTCAGCGCGACCGCTTCGATTTGCCGAATGCGCTCGCGGGTGACGCCGTATTCCTGCCCGATCTCTTCGAGGGTCAGGCCATCGCCACCGTCGTATCCGAAACGCTTCCGCAGGATGTTCTGTTCCCGCGCGTCGAGGGTATCGATCATCTTCTCGAGCATGTCCCGGATCGTCTTGTCCTCGAGCTCGCGGTACGGGGAGGTCTGCCGTTCGTCGGCGACGATGTCCTTCAGCGAATTGGATTCGTCATCCCCCACCGGGGCATCCAGTTGCGCGGGGCGGATGGCGGCGGAACGCCATTGGGTGACGCGCGCCGTGGTGATGCCCAGTTCCTCGGCCAGTTCCTCATCGGTGGCTTCGCGGCCGAAGATATCCTCCAACTGCGCGGCGACCCGCCGCATCCGGGCGATCTTGTCGACCAGATGCACCGGAAGCCGGATGGTTTTGCCCTGATTCGCAAGCGCACGCTTGATGGCTTGTTTGATCCACCACGCCGCATAAGTGGAAAGCTTTCCGCCCTTGGCCGGATCGAAACGTTCCACGGCCTTCATCAGGCCAATATTCCCCTCGTTGATGAGGTCCAGAAGCGGCAGGCCGTAGTTCTCGTAGCCGTGCGCGATTTTGACGACCAATCGGAGGTTCGCCTTGATCATGTGATCGCGTGCCTTCCGGTCACCCGCTTTGATGCGGGCGGCGAGGTCGATCTCTTCCTGAATCGAGAGCAGGGCCACTTCGCCGATCTCGCGGAGATACAGGCGGTAGGCCGTGTCACCATCGTAGGAGTCCCGCCGACCAGGCGGCGCCGGCTCGGTCTCCTTGGAGCGACGCGATGGCCGAGCTGGAAACTCATCGGTCTCGGCCGCGGGCTCCTTGGGCGCCGCCGCCAAGTCCAAATCGGAATCCGTAGCGCCCGCCGCCGGCAGGACCGAAACCTCGTCCAAATCTGACGCTCCACGGCGAGAGCCGGGGCCGACGTTCTCAGAAGGTTGAGCGCGCCCCGCGGAAATCAAGCGGCGGGCTTTGCCTGCCGCAGGAGCGGATGATGACCTTCGAGGGGCTTTGGGAACGCGCGCGGGCTTCATGAATGGCGAATTGCTCGGGAGCGTAGACCGCGATGGGACCGCCGTCCATCGCCGCGCACCCCAGATCTCTCACACCCCCAGATCTCTCGTTGCAGTCATGGGGGAATCCGGGTACTTACTTCGAACCTATGACGAATCACTCCTTGCCGGGGTTGGACGCCCCCTCATGCCGTGTGGCGCTTTCGAGCAGGGGTGCAAGACGTGCCTTTACCTTAATCGAGTTGCTCGTGGTGATCGCGATCATCGCCATCCTGGCGAGCATGCTGTTGCCCGCGTTGTCCAAGGCCAAGAGCAAGGCCCAGGGCATCAAGTGCATGAGCAACTTGAAGCAGCTCCAACTCGCCCATCTTCTGTATCCGGATGACAACAACGACCACCTGACCAAGCCCGGCAACAGCGCCACCGAGCCTTACGCGTGGGTGGCCGGTTGGCTCGACTTCAATCCCGCCACCCGGGACAACACTAACAAACAGGATCTCCTGGATCCGAAGCGAGCGATGTTCGCTCCGTATATCCCGTCGGCGGAAGTCTACAAATGCCCCGCCGACATGAGCACCGTGACGATCCGGGGCCAAAAGATCTCCCGGGTGAGGAGCATGGGAATGAGCCAGGCCATGGGTGGACCCGGCGCATGGTTGTCGCCGCCGAACTACAACGAGGGCCAGACCAAGTACAAGGTCTACCTCAAGTCCACCGATTTCGCCTCCCCGGGCCCGTCCCAGCTGTATGTCCTTCTGGATGAGCATCCGGACAGCATCAACGCGGGCGGGTTTGCCAACATGATGGTCGAGAGCCCTGCCGCGGCGAAAATCATCGATTACCCGGCGAGTTACCATAACGGCGCCGCCGGCATCACGTTCGCCGACGGTCATGTTGAGATCAAAAAGTGGATCGACGGCCGCACGAAGCCTCCCGTCAAGTACACAGGCCAGATGACGCTCAACGTGTCTTCCCCGAACAATCGGGACATGATCTGGCTGTCCGAACGCACCAGCGCTACCCGGAAATAGAAGCGCGCTTCTCCAGCTCCGGCACTGAACAGTTCGTCCTCTGCTGCGGTGTCCGCAAACCGGACATGGCGTGGATTCGACCTCGGGATTTCCGGGCTTTCACCCTCCAAAATGGTTGCCGCCGTCATCGTCGCTGCTGGCTTGGGCAAGCGGTTTGGTCCCGACACCGATAAGCTTTTTCTCGAAGTCGCTGGTCGCTTCGTGGTCGGCCATACTTGGGTGGGCTTCGACCGCGCCGCCGTCATCGATGAAATTGTGTTGGTGGTCCGGTCGGGCATGGAACCCGCCTTCCAGGAGATTGGCGAAGGGTTGGGCTTGGTGAAGCCGTGGCGGCTGGTTGAGGGCGGACCGGAACGGCAGGATTCGGTCTGGAACGGTCTCACGGCCGTTTCGCCGGGGGTGCAGATTGTGGCGATTCAGGACGGAGCGCGGCCGTGCACCTCGCCTGAGGTGATCGAGGCCACCGTCGCGGCAGCCCGTGAGATGGGCGCAGCCGTCGCCGCCCAACGGGTGACGGACACCATCAAGGAGAGCGGCGATGGACGGACGATCGATCGCACCGTGGACCGTTCGCGGCTTTGGTCGGTCCAGACGCCCCAGACGTTTCGTTTGGAAGTGATCCGCCGGGCACTCCACGCCGTGCGCTCCCAGGGATTGCGGGTGACTGACGATACTGCGGCCTGCGAAATCATTGGCCAACCGGTCCGGCTGGTGGAGTCGAAGGCGCCCAATCCCAAGGTGACCTACCCCGGGGACCTGCCCTTCGTGAAATCACTGCTGGGTCAGGCCCCGGATTCAGGCGCTTGCCGGACGGGGCTGGCGCCCCTACGGTGCGCCCAGTCACGGACCTGAATCTGTCGCCATGAGCCGCCGCTTGATCTTCAGCTTGGTAACTCTGCTTCTGCTGGCCCACCTTGGCGCTGGGTTGCAGTTGTACATGGGAGAGGCACGTGCCGCGGAACGGGACGACGCCTACCCGCAGCTCGCCCTCTTTTCCCGGGTGTTGCAGCTGATCAAGAAGGACTATGTCGACGGCGGCGACCTGACCTACAAGGAATTGGTGTCGGCCGCAGTCCGCGGAATGCTCGATTCGCTCGACCCGCACAGCGAGTTCCTTGAGCCCGACAAGTACGACGAGTTGAAGACCGATACCGAGGGCGAGTTCGGCGGGTTGGGCGTCACGGTGTCGCCGCATGACGGAACGATCAACATCGTCGATGTGGTCGAGGAAACGCCCGGGGCGAGAGCCGGTTTGCTGGCCGGGGATCAGTTGGTGGCTGTGGAGGGGGATTCCGTGCGCGATTGGTCCGTCGGCGATGTCGTCGGCCGATTGCGGGGAAAGCCTGGCACCGAAGTCAAACTGACGACCTTCCGACCGAGCTCCGGACAGACAACAGAGCATCGGTTGACCCGGGCCGTCATCTCGATCCACACGATCCGTGATCTCAATTGGAAGCGTCAGTTTCCCCTGCTCGAAGACGGCATTGGCTACGTGCAGATCACGCAGTTCGGAGAGAAAACTTCCGGGGAATTGGACGCAGCCCTGGAGAAGATGGCGGCCGCCGGCATGAAGTCCTTGATCCTGGACCTGCGAGACAATCCTGGCGGTCTCCTGGAAGCCGCCGTGCGGGTTTGCGACAAGTTCGTGAAGAGGAACGACCTCGTCGTTTCCACCGAGGGACGAAATGGAGCCCAGCAAGCCGAGTTCCGCGCCACCGGTCGAGGGCGGTACCAGAAGCTAAGGCTTTCGGTCCTGGTCAACGGAGGCAGCGCCAGCGCATCGGAGATCGTTGCCGGATGCCTCCAGGACCTGAAGCGCGCCCGGGTTTTCGGCGAGCAAACCTTCGGGAAGGGATCGGTGCAGAGCATCCTCCCCTTGCAGGATGGCACCGCCCTCCGACTGACCACCGCGAAGTACTACACCCCGAGCCACAAAGTCATTCATGAATACGGGATCACACCCGACAGCGTCGTGGACATGACCGAAGCCGAGGAACGTGACCTCCTCTTCCGTCGTCAGCCCGGCGGACTCGACGTTCTCGACGAGACAAGCCGCGAACGGGCCAAGCAGGTCCGGGACCTCCCGCTGGAACGTGCGCTCGATTATCTGCGCGGGATGCGCATCCTCGCCGGCGAATCCGTCAATCGGGCCTGACACCCTGCGGGCTGTTCATTTTCCGAACCCCCCCACCGTCCTTCCGCCGTGCTATTGCTGGCTTTCGAAACGTCTTGTGATGAGACGAGCGTGGCGGTCGTTCGTCACGGGGCGATTCTGGCCAACGTCGTCGCATCCCAGATTCAGCTGCATGCAGAATACGGGGGCGTCGTTCCCGAGTTGGCCACCCGGGAACACTTGAAGAATCTGCCGCTCGTGGGCCGCGCCGCGTTGCAGGAAGCGGGGGTTTCCATGTCGGACGTGCAGGCGATTGCCGCCACTCTCGGCCCCGGTTTGCCCCAAGCCCTCATGACCGGTGCGCGGTTCGCAGCCGCCATTGCCATGGCGAAAGGTCTCCCGTTCCTCGGCGTTCACCATCACGAAGCCCACCTCTATTCACCCTGGATCGCCGGTCATCCTCTTCGCGCGGATTTTGGTGAGTTCCACCCGAACGTTTCTCTCATCGCCAGTGGCGGACATACCTTGCTGGTCCATGTGCCCGCTGAATTGGATCATCAGGTGCTAGGCTCAACGCTCGACGACGCCGCCGGCGAATGCTTCGACAAGGTAGCCAAACTCCTCGGATTGCCCTACCCAGGCGGCCCCGTGGTCGATCGTCTCGCAGCCGATGGAAATCCTGCCGCTCATGATTTTCCTCGACCTCTCCTCCGCGACCCCAGCGACGACTTCAGCTTCAGCGGCCTGAAAACGTCGGTCCGCTACCTTCTCGACAAATCTCCGGAGATTGCAGCGACTGATGCCGGGCTGCGTAACCTTTGTGCCAGCGTTCAGGCGGCGATTGTCGACGTGCTGGTCGGGAAATTGATCCATGCGGCTCGCCGCGTCGGGGTGGGATGGGTAACCGCTTCAGGCGGAGTGACCTGCAACCGTGGCTTCCGGACGCAACTCGCAACCCAGGCGCGTGCCGCCGGACTGAAGGTTCGCCTCTCCGAGCCATCGCTTTGCACCGACAATGCTGCCATGGTGGGAATCCTCGCTGAACGTCGTCTCGCCCGGGGCGAGCGCATGGGCTACGACGAGGAAGTCCGGCCAGGTTGGAAGCTGTGACCCGCAGGTCTTAGTTGGAACTCTTCCAATCGAACGCCTTTTTCTTCAGGGCGTAGATGTAGCCCACGAAAAGAATTCCGAGGAAGCTGACCATGGATCCAAAGATCAGACTGGCGTTTTCCGCGAGCATTTCTCGGTACACCACGGCCCACGGGTAGAGGAAGACCACCTCGATGTCGAAGAGGATGAACAGCATCGCCACCAGGTAGAACTTCACTGAAAAACGCGCCGCTCCTTCGCCCTGGGCCGGCATTCCGCACTCGTAGGCCGTGTCCTTCACCCGGTTCTTCCGCCCCTTGAATCCCAACCAGAACGATGCGGTCAACATCGCGGCGGCAAATCCAACGGCAAGCAGCACGAGCAACAGGACCGGAACGTATTGCGTCAATTGCGACGACATTCTGGGCCCGAAACTAGGGGCGAAGGGCCGGATGACAAGCGGTTTTCCACCGCCGACGGTGGCTCCGGTCGACCGATGGATCGAAACACGCTCATCGCGAGCCGCTGGGCCATCCGTGGTTCTACGTACAGCAAATGACCGACAGACACCGCCATTGCGGGGATGCCGTCGGCATGAGTGGATCCGGCCTTGCGCGCAGATTCTCAAGGTGCCGGTCGGTGGTGCATGGCGCCCGATGTGGTGGCGGACGTTCGTCGGGCGGTCTGGTTGGAAAAGGAGCGAACCCTGCTCATCGCCGATGTTCATCTCGGACACCTCTGGGTCGAGCGTCAGCGTGGAACGCTCCTGCCGATCATCCATGATGACACCCTCGAGCGGCTTGAGTCGTTACGCGGTGACTACCAACCGGACCGCTGGGTCTTTCTCGGGGACACGGTCCATGCCGTCGCCCGACTCAGCGTGCTGCAGGACGAACTTCGGAATCTGATCCGATGGCTCGATGACGAGTTGGTGACCTTCGTGCTCGGGAACCACGATGCGCGCCTTCCTGAAATGCTCCGCTCCCTCGGCTGCGGCGCGGAATGCACCCGGTTGGCCACCTCAGGCCCCCACGTTCTGGTCCATGGCGATGCCATGCCGTGGGAGTCGGTCGCTGCACGATTGGGTTCCGGAGGGAGGGCCTTTTATGGGCACGAACACCCGGCGGTGGTGTTGGGTGACGGCGTGGCCACCGCGGCCCGGGTACCTTGCTTTCTCGTCGGAACCGATCGAGCGATCCTTCCAGCGTTCTCGCGCTGGGCGGCCGGACAGGTCTTTCCATCCGAACCATTCCTCTCCCCCTTGTCGTCATCGGTCGATTTTGGCCAGGCGGTGGCGATCCTCGGAGATCGGCTCCTTCCCGTGCCATGGAACGTGCTGTGTCCCGAACGTGGACGATGAGGACGCAAATTGCGGACCTCGAAAAACAAAAAGGCGACCCTGAGATGGGTCGCCTGCAGTAATGGATGAAAGATCGGCCGGGGCGGAGGACCTACGCCTCGCGGGCATCGAGCTTCTTCTCGACAGGGTTGCGATCGAGGCTGACGTACTTCGGCAGTCCCCCTTCGATCGGTGGCTTCACTTCGCCTTCAATCAAGGGTGCGGCGTACTGCACAAACGTCTCGTTCGGCAGAAACCCGTCTTCCTGAATCCAATCCCGTGGCACGAAGTGCTCGACGTTGGCGACTTCAGCGAGCGGATGCAGATCGGTGGTCCACTTGATTTTGCCGTCACCGGTCAGGATGGCTCGCGTGTTATCGCGGACAATCTTGACCATGTAGCCGCTCTTGCCGTCTACCGCCGCTTTGACCGCGGCCTGACCACAGGCGAAAGCGTTGTCGATGTCGATTTGGGCGGCGAAGTGGGCCGCAGCGCGCTGGGCATATCCCAGCAGGACCGTGCGGGTTTTCGTGTTGAGCTTGCCCTGAACAAATTCCTTCAGCTTCTCCGCGGCCCCGGCAAGCACAGGATGTCCGAAGGCATCGAGACGGGACTTATCGGCGCCGATTTCCTCGCCCTTCTTATTCTTGATGCCCTCGCCGACGACCACGATGCAGTACTTGTATGCCTCAATGGTGGATTTCACCCGCGTGAGGAACTCGTCGATATCGTATTGGATTTCCGGCAGCAGAATGATGTGGGGAGGGTTGGCAGGGTTGCCGCGCTTGGCGAGCACCGCTCCGGCGGCAATCCACCCCGCCGACCGGCCCATGACCTCCACGATGCAGCAGGAACCGTCATCGGTCGCCATGCTGCCCACATCGATGCCCACCTCCATGACCGTGGTGGCGACGTACTTGATCACCGAGCCGTAGCCAGGGCACGAATCGGTGAAGGGCAGGTCGTTGTCGATGGTCTTTGGAACCCCGATCACACGTAAATCGTATCCGCGCTTCTCCGCTTCCTCGTGGATCTTGTGGGAGGTGTCCTGGGAATCGTTGCCGCCAGCGTAGAAGAAATAGCGGATGTTGTGAGCTTCAAAGACCTTGAACAGCCGGTCCATGTCCTGGGCCGCCTTTTCCGGCTTCTTCTTGAAGTCCACCTTGTACCGGCAGGTGCCGAGCGCGGCCGCGGGAGTGAACTTGAGCCCCTCAATGGTTTTCCGCTTTTCGTCGTTCAGGTCGATGAGCTCCTCGTTGAGGATGCCCAGGATGCCATTCAATCCACCGTAAATCTCCTCGATGCACTCGTGCTTGCCTGCCTCGGTGATGACACCGGCGACACTGGCGTTGATGGCGCACGTCGGACCGCCGGATTGGGCGACCAACAGGTTTCCAGTAAGTTCAGCCATAAATCACAGGACGGATTGGGCTGGATTTCCATCGGAAGACGAGAAAACGCGTTCCCCAGCCCGTTCCGTCGCTCCGTCGACCATGCCGGACGGGAAGACGAAGCGTCAAAAAGTTAATTCTGCCGAAGCCAAGCCGCCGAACTGCCCCGCCTTGCCTTGAAAGGCGGACCCCGGTCGCGCCAAGCTCCCGAACTGATGTCCGAACCCCTGCGGCGCTGGACCGAAACCGCCGAAACCTTTTTTCTCGAAGTCATCTTCGAACAGCGGCGGGGGCGCATTGCCGGAACGGTTCGTGCCACCCTGCACCTCCTTTCCTACGTCTACCGAGCCGCCATCAAGCTCCGCCGCGCCCTCTACGACACCCGCATCGTGCGGGATACCACCCTCGGCGTTCAGGTCATCGCCATCGGAAATCTTACCGTCGGCGGCACTGGCAAAACCCCCGTCGTCGAAAAATTTGCCCGCGAACTCAAGGACCAGGGCCGAAACGTCGCCATCCTGTCCCGCGGGTATCGTTCCAAACCGCCTCCGCTGTCCCGCCGCTTCATCGACCGGCTTCTCCTGCGCCGCGAACAAACTCCGCCACGCGTGGTCTCGGATGGGAAATCCCTGCTCCTGGATTCCGAGAGCGCTGGCGACGAGCCCTTCATGCTCGCCTCCAACCTTAAGGACGTCATCGTTCTCGTCGACAAAGACCGCGTGAAGGCCGGACGATACGCCATCGAGAAATTCGGCTGCGACACCCTCCTCCTCGATGATGGGTTTCAGTACTGGAAGCTGAGAGGACGACGACAGGACGTCGTGCTGATCGATTGCCAGCAGCCGTTCGGGAATCAGTTCCTCCTACCGCGCGGAACCCTGCGTGAACCCCCGTCGCACGTCGCGCGGGCCGGCGTTATCTTCATCACCAAGAGCGACGGAAAAACCCAGGGCCTTCGTGAACGCCTTGCCGTGCTGAATCCCCGGGCTCCAGTTATCGAGTGCGTTCATCACCCGCTTTACTTCGAGGACGTCTTCACCGCCGAACAGGTCGGTATCGAGTACATCGCCGGGAAGCGCGTCGCGGCCCTGAGTGGTATCGCCCAGCCCGAGAGCTTCGAAGGAGGACTGCGAAAACTCGGATGCAAGCTCGTGTACGCCAAACGATTCGCCGACCACCACCGCTTCACTCAACAGGAACTGCTCAACGCCATCAACCGCTCCAAGAAGCGTATGGCGGAAATCTTGGTCACCACCCAGAAGGACGCCGTCCGATTCCCCAAACTCGACCGGCGCGACCTCCCCATTTACTTCATGCGCGTCGAGATCAAGATCATTGCCGGCGCCAAGGACTTCCACGACTGCGTGGACAAGATTTGTTTCCGCTAAATGAGCGAATGGCTTCTGATCGCGCTGGTTCGTCTGGCGCTTCCTCTTCTCCAGGCCATGCCCTTGAGGTGGGTCGCCCGCGTGGGGCGCGCTGGCGGCGCTCTCGCCTGGCATCTGGATCGCCGCCACCGGAAAGTCGCACTCGCCAATCTCGAACGATCCCTCGGATCGAAGTTGGACGCCGCGGAACGGCTGGCCGTTGCTCGGGAAAACTTCCGCAGGATCGGGGAGAATTATGCCAGCGCCCTCCGGACCGCCACCATGACATGGGAGCAACTCGCTCCTCACGTCGATCTCTCCGGCCTCACCCGGGCCAAAGCAATGTTGGATCGCGACCCGGACCGGAGCATTGTCGTAGCGATTGGACATTTTGGGAACTTCGAGCTGTTCACCTGGGTCAAGGTCGCGTTTCCAGGGGTTCAGCTCGCCACCACCTACCGGGGCCTTCGTCAAGGCGTGGCCACTCGGATGCTGCAAAAATTGCGCGAACGAAGCGGTTGCTTGTTCTTCGAACGCCGACGGGAGTCCAAGGCTCTCCGGCAGACGTTGCGCTCCCGACGGACGGTTCTGGGGCTTCTCGCCGACCAGCATGATGGCCGTGGCCTCCGGGTGCCTTTCCTCGGACACGACGCCGGAACATCGACCGCTCCTGCGCTCTTCGCCTTGCGCTACAATTGCACCCTTTTGACAGGCTATTGCTTTCGCACGGGTCTCGCCCGGTGGCGGTTGGAAATGAGCGATGAGATCCCGACGCGGCACGCGGGCGGTGAACCACGAAGCCTCACGGATCTGGCCACTGAAATGAACCGTTCATTTGAAAAGGCGATCCATCGAGACCCAGCCAACTGGTTTTGGGTCCACCGACGCTGGAAACCGGGCCGGGCTTCCGCGGCGGAAGCGGTGGCAGCTTCCGTTTAGGTGGAAAGCGTTTGGCTTGGCCTCGCCACGCCAGTCGGCGCGTCCCTCAGACTCTCAGAACCTGGAGTCGGGCCCGTTGACAAGTGACTGTGGGGTGGGTTTGACTGGAGTTCGCCTTCGGTCTTCCGGATGGCGCGTTCGTCTATCGGTTAGGACACGGCCCTCTCAAGGCTGAAAGACGGGTTCGATTCCCGTACGCGCTACCATTCAACTACTTCGACATCAATAAGTTAGTGGCTCCGCTCGGACAAGTGCATGACGGATGTATGACGTTTGGTCATATAATTCCAGTGTGAAGCGCAAGGCCGCCACCCCAGGAAAACCCGCCACCGTCTCGTTCAGCGCCTTCTCCGCCCGGAACTATTCTACCCCGGTCCGAGGCCAAGCTTGGTTCACCCTCGCCTGGTTGGATACCGTCCAGGGGAGGGTCCGGAAAACCTTCGGCACCTTCGATGCCGCCAAGTCGGAGGCGGAGCGTGCCGCCAACGCCTTTCTCCGAGGGGATACCGAGGCCGCCGGGTTTAGTGGAGCCGATCGCGCCCGATTCGCCGCCGTCCTCTAGGCCATCCGACCCACCGGAATCTCGGTGGAAGTGGCGGCCGCCCAGTTCGCGGAGGCTCACGCCATTCTCGGGGGTCGATTTATCGTGGACGCCGCCCGCGATTTCGCCCACCAGCATCGTCTGGACCTCCCAGATGTTCCCGTGGCCGATGCCGTGGCCGCGTTCGTCGAAGATCGCGTGAAGGCCGGGGCCTCGAAGCGCTACCTCCAGGACCTCCGCACCCGTCTCGTGCACGGGTTTGCCGCCGCCAACGTGGTGAACCTCGGCGACCTGACCGCGGATCGGCTCCGACAGTGGCTCGACAATGCTGGCGGAGGACCGAGGCATCACAACAACAACCTCGCCGCCGTGCGGACGTTGGTCCGGTTCTGCATCGGCCGGCGGTGGCTGCCCAAGGACGCAGACCTTCTCGAGGGCGTCACCAAGCGCAAGGCCGACGCCGGGCCCATCGAAATCTGGACCCCCAAGGAGCTGGCCGCACCACAACAACACGACGCACACGGCTTACCGGGAGGCGGCACGGGCCGCGGGTCTGATCTGGCGCGAGAATGCCCTGCGACATTCCTTCGTGTCGTATCGGCTCGCCGACGTTCAGGATGTTGCTCGCGTGGCCCTTGAAGCAGGAAACAGCCCGGCGATGATCTTCCAGCACTACCGGGAATTGGTACGTCCGGCCGAGGGGGCACGGTGGTTCCAAACTCGTCCGGAACGGGTGTCAACGGACGCGAACCACCAGACATTGCCTCTCGAGCCACGCGCGAACGGCCATTAGGTCATAGCGGTTGCGTCGGGCACTCAGCCGAAAATAGGGGAGTCCGCGTCGTTGATATTCCCCAACCGTGCGGCCCGTGACCCCGAGGTATCCGGCAAGCTGCTTCTTGCTCAGAAGGTGATGGATTCTTTGGGCCGGAACCATCGCGACGGTGCCGGGAGTGGCGTCCGGTGGGACCGTTCCAATCACTGCGTGATCTTGCGGCATCCCTCAACGGTAGAAGGCGGCAGAACGGCGTGGGTGTAGGAATGACACAATCCTCAGCTCAGCACCGTCAAACAAGCCTGTGATCGAGCTTCTGTCTTTAAGGAGGTAGGTCGGGATTGTGTTCGTCCAGCTGCGCCCGAGAGTCTGCTGTTGAGATTCGCGCCTCCATCGTGCGGCATGGCGGACTTGGTTCCGGTCTGCGCGGAGAGATCGTCGGAGTGGAGCGCGCGATGAAAAATCAGTCGCATTGCCATCTCGCAAACGTGGGACGGATATCTCGACCGTTTCGTTTCATGCCGCCTGACCAAAAGTCCTTTGAGGCCCAAGATTCCCATTGGGACCCTCCAGGCCGAAAGTGGACAGATATTTGGACATCAGCATGTTAGCAAATTGCCTTCAGCGCCCCGAGAGGACTGCTTTGGACCCAAAAGCAGGCCATTAGTATCAAAAGGCAGTATCAAAAGGTGGGAGCACCTGATTCGGCTCTGATCATCACAGATCAAAGTCTCCGCCGCGCGCGAAAAGTCCCGGGTCGTCGGAAGCCCCGTGACCGTTCGGGATCCAGCCTCGATGGACAACGGCACACCAGCCAAATGGCGGAACAGGAACAAGCCGGGCTCCCCAAGGCTAAGGAGTTGGTTCCGCGCCGATCAAACGAGCGATGATGAGGTTGCGTCTTCGCCCCCAGATCCACCAGGTACTCGAGCTTCGCCATGACTACGGGAGCGGGTAGTTCGCTCGATTGTTCAGGCCCTCCGGCTTCAGGAATTCGCGCGCCGCCGCCCGAGAATCCAACCCGACAACACGAGGGCCGTCGCCGTCATGACCTTCGCCGATTCCGGCACCACGGGGATTTCCAACCCCCAACCCACGAGTTCGCTCTCTCCCCCGTGGATACGTCCGCGACGAACAATGTCCAGTTCCCATTGACTGGCATCCCGTTAAACCGACTCAGCGGCGCGCTGCGCTCGGACGGTTCGGTGGAGGTCTCCCGGCCAAACGGCCGCCCGTCTGGCGCCTAGACGCCGGCCAGCGGGCCGCCGTCCAAACTCGGGCCCTCAGCCGCCAGAGTGACTTGCTACTGATGGATGTCCCCGTTGGCGGCAGAATCCGCGAAGGTGACGCTGAATCCCGGATCGCCGTAGCCGAACGGTTCCGAGGATGACACCCCCGGGCGATTCAACAGCACACTAAACCCGCTGTTGTGGTTCAATTGAGCGAATAGGTCTCCGTTCCAGCCCCCCGACAATTCGAGTGTCACGCGAACTTCGCCTATATGGCGACCCACGAACGCCGCGTCGTTGATCCAGTGGGTGTCGCTGAGCCCGACCAGGCTTCCGTCTGGCACCACCAGCGGAGGCACGGGCCAATTCACAGTCCAAATTTGCGCCACCAGGTTCGCCGCCGGCAGGGTGCTCAGGGCGCCGACGACTGCGATCAGGGATGCCGGCTTCATGTGTCTCCAATTCCTTTGATTTGCACGTTCAGACTTCCTTTTGCCTCGCCCCCGGCTCTTCCGCAGTAGAGGCACGATTCATCGTCGGATTCTACCGATAGACCAGCCGGTAATACCCGGTCGGCGGAACGACCGGCCGTTCATCCGCAAAGTCGTAACTGTTCAGGTCTGAGGCCGGTCGGATTCGGTTTTGGCGGGAGGAAAGTAGATTGGGCGGCTGCGGATTCGATCTCGTGGCGCTGGGTCGCGAGCAGAACGTGGGACGCATCCATTTCGGACTGGACTCTAGTTCTTCCCTCGGGCATCGGGCAACGTCGGCATGCGTGAAGCACGAAGGCATTGTCTTGCAGGGCCGCGACATGGGTCCCGGGGAGTTGACCGAGATTCGTGTAACGGCGCGGAGAATCTCGTGGGGGTGAGGGCCTGACGGTGGCGA